>Ga0302279_10004049_pt1 | contig 17654 bp, 15 predicted proteins | sample III_Bog_N3_3_FD_194541 | JGI IMG/M metagenome (GOLD analysis project Ga0302279, IMG submission 194541) | Peat permafrost microbial communities from Stordalen Mire near Abisko, Sweden - III_Bog_N3_3 | ecosystem: Environmental > Terrestrial > Soil > Wetlands > Peat | place: Sweden: Abisko...
GGCCGGACCGGCGGTCGGAACGCCTCGGGCACACCGTCGACGTCACCCGACCGGCTGCCGGCGGCCAGCACCACGGCGCCGGCGGCGATCCGGGCACCGCCGGCCAGCGTCACCCCGCGGACCCCGCCACCCTCGACGTCGATCCGGGTGACCTCGTCGGTCACCGTCGTCACCCCGGCGCGCCGACAGGCCGTCACCAGGGCGGCGGCCACGGCCCGGTTGTCGACCTGATGGTCACCGGGCAGGTCGACGCCGCCGCTGATCCCGGGTGCGAGCAGTGGCTCGGCCTCCCGGCAGGCCCGGGCGCCGAGGCGGGTGGACGCCAGCCCGATGGCCTGGTGGAAGGCGTGGACGCGGTCGGTCGCCTCCCGGTCGGAGGGATCGCCGGCCACGAGCAGGGTCCCGTCGGCCCGGAAGTGGACGCACTGTCCCGAGGCCGCCTCGAGCTCGCCGGCGAACCCCGGCCAGGCCGCCGCCGCGGCCACGTTGAGAGCCGCCAGGACCTCTTCGCCGAAGTGGGCCTCGGCCACCGGGGCCAGCATGCCGGCCGCCGCCCAGGTGGCCCCGCGTCCGGGCTGGGGGTCGACCAGGGTCACCGATCGGCCGCTGCGGGCGGCCCGCCAGGCGGCGGACAGGCCGATGACGCCGGCGCCGACGACCACCACGTCACGGTGGTCGCTCATGCCCGCGTCGCCCGGCTCGTCATGGGGCCATGCTACGGCGGGTGCCCCGTCCGGCCCGTCGGGCACGGAGGTGGAGGCGGCCGGGAGCGACCGTGTAGAGTTGTCGGACCACGCAAGGGCCAACGTCGTCCCGCGCGGGTGGATCCACTTCTCTTCTGGAGCGACCCGATGACGACTGTTGCACCCACAGCTGACGACGGCACCACGCCCGTGCCGGGCGTCCCGGTGGCCCTCGGCCCGTCGCGCTCCGTGCCCCGCCCGCCGACGGCCGGCCTGTACGACCCGCGCTTCGAGCACGACGCCTGCGGCGTGGCCCTGGTGGCCGACCTCCAGGGCCGGCCCAGCCACGCCCTCGTGCTCCAGGCCATCAGTGCGCTCGAGCACCTCGCCCACCGGGGGGCCACCGGCAGCGAGGAGGACAGCGGCGACGGCGCCGGCATCCTCGTCCAGATGCCCGACGAGTTCTACCGCCAGGTGGTCGACTTCGACCTCCCGGACCGTGGGCGCTACGCCACCGGGATCGCCTTCCTGTCGGCCGACCCGTCGGCCGCGGCCAAGGCCCGGGCCGACGTGGAGCGTCTGGCCACCGAAGAGGGACTCGACGTGCTCGGCTGGCGGGACATGCCGGTCGACCCGGCCACGCTCGGGTCCATCGCCGAGGCGGCACGCCCCTCGATGCACCAGCTCTTCGTGGCCCCCGCCCCGGGCACGCCGCTGAGCACCGGCGACCCGGCCCTGGCCATCGACCGGCTGGCCTTCGTGGTGCGCAAGCGGGCCGAGCACGAGGTCGACGAGTGCTACTTCGCCTCGCTGTCGGCGCGCACCGTGACCTACAAGGGGATGCTCACGTCCCACCAGCTCGCCGAGTTCTACCCCGATCTGGCCGACGAACGCCTGGTGAGCGGCCTGGCGCTGGTCCACTCGCGCTTCTCCACCAACACGTTCCCGTCGTGGCCCCTGGCCCATCCCTACCGGTACATGGCCCACAACGGCGAGATCAACACCCTGGCCGGGAACCGGAACTGGATGCGGGCCCGTGAGGCGCTGTGCTCCTCCGACCTGATCCCGGGTCTCGATCGGGCGTTCCCCATCGTCACCCCCGGGGCCAGCGACTCGGCGTCGTTCGACGAGGTGCTGGAGCTGCTCCACCTGGGTGGCCGACCGATCCACCACGCCGTGCTGATGATGATCCCCGAGGCGTGGGAGAACCACCGCACGATGGATCCGGCCCGCCGGGCCTTCTACCGCTACCACGCCTCGCTCATGGAGCCCTGGGACGGCCCGGCCGCCGTCGCCTTCACCGACGGGGCGGTGATCGGCGCCGTGCTCGACCGCAACGGACTGCGCCCCGCCCGCTACTGGGTGACCGACGAGGGTCTGGTGGTGCTGGCCAGCGAGGTGGGGGTGCTCGACGTGCCGCCGTCCAAGGTCGTGCGCAAGGGTCGCCTCCAGCCCGGCCGGATGTTCCTGGTGGACACCGAGGCCGGCCGCATCGTCGACGACGACGAGATCAAGTCGACCCTCGCCGCCCAGCACCCCTACGGCACGTGGCTCGAGCAGGGCCAGATCGACCTCGACGACCTGCCGCCGCGGTCGATGCTCACCCCGCAGCACGCCTCGGTGGTGGGACGCCAGCAGCTGTTCGGCTACACCAACGAGGAGCTGCGGCTGATCGTCGGCCCGATGGCCCGCAGCGGTGCCGAGCCCATCGGGTCGATGGGTTCGGACACCGCCATCGCCGTGCTGTCGGAGCGGCCGCGACTCCTCTACGACTACTTCACCCAGCTCTTCGCCCAGGTGACCAACCCCCCGCTCGACGCCATCCGCGAGGAGCTGGTCACCTCGCTCTCGTCGACCCTCGGTCCCGAGTCGAACCTGCTCGAGCCCTCGGCCGAGTCGTGCCGCCAGATCATCCTGCCCATGCCGGTGATCGACAACGACGACCTGGCCAAGCTGCTGTACGTCAACGAGGACGGCAGCACACCGGGGTTCTCGGCGTTCGCCGTCGACGGCCTGTTCGAGGTGGCCGGCGGGGGCACCGCCCTCCGCGCCGCCATCGAGGACGTCCGCCAGCAGGTGAGCACGGCCATCGAGGACGGTGCCGACGTGATCGTGCTGTCGGACCGCAACTCGACGGGCGACCTCGCCCCCATCCCGTCGCTGCTGCTCGTGTCGGCCGTGCACCACCACCTGGTGCGCACCAAGACCCGGACCCGGGTGGGCCTGGTGGTGGAGTCGGGCGACGCCCGCGAGGTCCACCACATGGCCCTGCTGAAGGGGTTCGGTGCGGCGGCCATCAACCCGTACCTGGCCTTCGAATCGATCGACGACATGATCGCCAACGGCCTGCTGACCGGGATCACGCCGCGCCAGGCCCAGAAGAACTACATCAAGGCGGCCTCCAAGGGCATCGTCAAGGTGATGTCCAAGATGGGGATCTCGACCGTCGCCTCCTACACGGGCGCACAGGTCTTCGAAGCCGTCGGGCTGGCCACCGAGGTGGTCGACGAGTACTTCACCGGCACCGTGTCGCGCATCGGCGGGGTCGGACTCGACGTGCTGGCCGGCGAGGTGGCCCGACGTCACCGACTGGCCCACCTCGACCGGCCGACCGAACGGGCCCACCGCGAGCGCGAGGTCGGCGGCGAGTACCAGTGGCGACGCGAGGGCGAGATCCACCTCTTCAACCCGAAGACGGTGTTCAAACTCCAGCACGCCACCCGGTCCAAGCGCTACGGCGTGTTCAAGGAGTACACACAGGCGGTCGACGACCAGTCCGCGGCCCTCGCCACCCTGCGGGGTCTGATGCGGCTGCGCACCGAGGTCCAGCCGGCGGTCCCGATCGACGAGGTGGAACCGGTGTCGGCCATCGTGGCCCGGTTCTCGACCGGCGCCATGTCCTACGGCTCGATCTCGGCCGAGGCTCACGAGACCCTGGCCATCGCCATGAACCGGCTGGGCGGCAAGTCCAACACGGGCGAGGGCGGCGAGGACCCGGACCGCTTCACCCCCGACGCCGACGGCGACTCGCGCCGCAGCGCGATCAAGCAGGTGGCCTCGGGCCGGTTCGGCGTGACGTCCGAGTACCTGGTCAACGCCGACGACATCCAGATCAAGATCGCCCAGGGGGCCAAGCCCGGCGAGGGTGGCCAGCTGCCCGGCCACAAGGTCTACCCGTGGATCGCCAAGACCCGGTTCTCGACGCCCGGTGTGGGGCTCATCTCGCCCCCGCCCCACCACGACATCTACTCCATCGAGGACATCGCCCAGCTCATCCACGACCTCAAGTCGGCCAACCCGACGGCCCGGGTGCACGTCAAGCTGGTGGCCGAGGTCGGCGTGGGGACCGTGGCGGCCGGGGTGGCGAAGGCCCACTCCGACGTGGTCCTGATCTCGGGTCACGACGGTGGCACCGGTGCCACCCCGCTGACGTCGCAGAAGCACGCGGGCATCCCCTGGGAGCTGGGCCTCGCCGAGACCCAGCAGACCCTGATGGCCAACGACCTGCGCGACCGGATCGTGGTCCAGGTGGACGGCCAGATGAAGACCGGCCGCGACGTCGTCATCGGTGCGCTGCTCGGAGCCGAGGAGTACGGCTTCGCCACGGCACCGCTCGTGGTGTCGGGCTGCATCATGATGCGCGTCTGCCACCTCGACACCTGTCCGGTGGGGATCGCCACCCAGAACCCGGTCCTGCGTGAACGGTACTCGGGTGCCCCCGAGTTCGTGGAGACGTTCTTCGAGTACATCGCCGAGGAAGTACGGGAGTACCTGGCCGCACTCGGTCTGCGTTCGCTGGAGGAGGCCGTGGGCCGGGTGGACCTGCTGGATGCCGCCGCCGCCGTGGACCACTGGAAGGCCTCGGGTCTCGACCTGGCCCCCATCCTCGTGACCCCCGACCTCCGCGAGGGCGCCGTGCGCCACCGGGTGGCCGACCAGGACCACGGCCTCGACAAGGCGCTCGACCAGCAGTTCCTGGAGCTGTGCCGCCCGGCCATCGAGGACGGCACCCCGGTGCAGGCCGAGCTGGCGGTCACCAACGTGGACCGCACGGTCGGGACGCTTCTGGGTTACGAGGTCACCCGCCGCCACGGAGGCGCCGGTCTGCCCGACGGCACCATCGACCTGACCTTCCGGGGTTCGGCCGGCCAGAGCTTCGGGGCCTTCGTGCCGAAGGGGGTCACGCTGCGGCTGTTCGGCGACACCAACGACTACCTGGGCAAGGGACTGTCGGGTGGTCGGATCATCGTCCGCCCGGACGAGGAGGCGCCGTTCGCCGCCGAGGAGAACATCATCGCCGGCAACGTCATCCTCTACGGAGCCACGGCCGGCGAGGTGTTCCTACGGGGCCAGGTGGGTGAGCGTTTCTGCGTGCGCAACTCCGGGGCCATCGCCGTGGTGGAGGGTGTGGGCGACCACGCCTGTGAGTACATGACCGGCGGTCGGGTGGTGGTGCTCGGGCCGACGGGCCGGAACTTCGGGGCCGGCATGTCGGGCGGGGTGGCCTACGTCTACGACCCACTGGGCGACCTGGCCCGGGTCTACAACAACGAGATGGTCGAACTCGAGCCGCTGGCCCACGACGACCGGCTGTGGCTGCGGGACCGTGTGCACCTGCACCACCAGGAGACGGGATCCGAGGTGGCCGCCCGCCTGCTGGCCGACTGGACCAACGAAGCGGATCAGTTCGTGACGGTCATGCCCCGGGACTACCGCCGGGTCCTGGAGGCCACCGAGCTGGCCGTCGCCGAGGGCCGCTCGGTCGACGAGGCGGTCATGGAGGTGTCCCGTGGGTGACGTCACCGGGTTCTTGAAGTTCCCGCGCCGGCTGCCGGACCGCCGGCCGGTGCCCGTGCGGCTGCGCGACTGGAAGGAGGTCTACGAGCCCTTCAGTGCCGAGGACGCCTCGGAGCAGGGTGCCCGTTGCATGGACTGCGGCATCCCCTTCTGCCACGAGGGGTGCCCGCTCGGCAACCTCATCCCCGAGTGGAACGACCTGGTGTTCCGGGACGACTGGTCCGAGGCCATCGAGCGCCTGCACGCCACCAACAATTTCCCCGAGTTCACGGGCCGGCTCTGCCCGGCACCGTGCGAGGGTGCCTGCGTGCTCGGGATCAACGACGACCCGGTCGCCATCGAGCGCATCGAGTACGAGATCGTCGAGCGGGCCTGGTCCGAGGGCTGGGTCACCCCGGTGACGCCCGCCGCACCGACGGGCAAGCGGGTGGCCGTGGTCGGTTCCGGACCGGCCGGACTGGCCGCCGCCCAGCAGCTGACCCGGGCCGGCCACCAGGTCGTGGTGTACGAACGGGCCGAGCGTCCCGGCGGACTGCTGCGCTACGGCATCCCGGAGTTCAAGATGGAGAAGGCCGTGCTCGACCGGCGACTCGAGCAGCTGGAGGCCGAGGGTGTGGAGTTCCGGTGTTCCACCTCGGTCGGGGAGCCGTCACCCGACGTGCCGCGGGCCGTGGCCACCGACGCCACCGTCGTGCCGACGGCCGACCTGGTGGCCGCGTACGACGCCGTGGTGCTGGCCGGCGGCGCCACCCTGCCCCGTGACCTTCCCGCCACCGGGCGCCATCTCGCCGGTATCCACCGGGCCATGGACTACCTGAAGCCCTCCAACATGGTCCGTGAGGGACTCCTCGCCGAAGCCCCGATCACGGCCGAGGGGAAGCACGTGGTCATCATCGGAGGGGGCGACACCGGGGCCGACTGTCTCGGCACGGCCCACCGCCAGGGTGCGCTCAGCGTGCATCAGCTCGAGATCATGCCCGAGCCCCCGGGACACCGGGCCGAGGACAACCCGTGGCCCACGTGGCCGCTCATCCTGCGCACGTCGTCGGCCCTCGAGGAGGGCGGTGAGCGCATCTTCTCGGTGACCACCGACGAGTTCATCGACGACGGCACCGGCGTGGTGGCCGGGCTGCGGGGCCACGAGGTCGAGGTGACCACCGGTCCCGACGGCCGGCCGGCGTTCGCCGCCGTCGAGGGCAGCGAGTTCGAACTGCCCTGCCAGCTCGTGCTGCTGGCCATGGGGTTCCTCGGGACCGAGCCCGACGGCGTGGTGGCCGACCTGGGTCTCGAGCTCGACGCCCGGGGCAGTGTGGCGGCCGACCAGGACTGGGCCACCAACGTGGACAACGTCTTCGTCTGTGGCGACATGACCCGGGGCCAGAGCCTGATCGTGTGGGCCATCGCCGAGGGCCGGTCGGCGGCCGCGGCCGTCGACCGTCACCTCATGGGGACCACGGCGCTTCCGGCCCCGATCCGGCCCGGCCAGCTCGCCCTCCGCTGAGCTCACGGGGGCCCGGGCACCTGGGCCCGGACCGCAGGGTTCATCCGGGGCGGGTCGCCCCGACCAGGCCCGACCATCCCGCCGACTCGACCCGGACCACGGCACCCGTGTGCGGGGCGTCGATCATGAGGCCCGAGCCGACGTAGATCCCCACGTGGTCGACGCCGCCGGGTCCGGACCCGAAGAACACGAGGTCCCCGGGTCGGACGGCGGTGCCGTCACCCAGAGCCGGACCGGCGTCGTACTGGTCCTGGGCCACCCGGGGCAGGTGCACACCGGCGTGGGCGAAGGCGGCCTGGGCGAGACCCGAGCAGTCGAACCCGCCGGGTCCCGTGCCACCCCACAGGTAAGGGGTACCGAGCTGTCGGGCGGCGAAGGTGAGCGCGGCCACGACGGTCCCGTCCGTCGTCGGGTCGGCGTCGAACGCGAGCGAGAGGACGAGGACGGTGTCCACGTAGGTGTCGTCGTGGTTGTAGGCGAACACCGCACCCCGCAGCCCGGACGGGGTGCCCCCACCGTCGGCACAGAGCAGGGTCGCGGCCGAGTAGACGGCGTCGACCGGGTCGTAGGGGGAAGGGGGACGGACACCTCCCGGACCGACCGTGGCGACGGCGGCGAACGTGGCGGGCTCGAACTGCATGGGCCCCTCGGCCCCGGCGGCGTTGGCCCCCGAGCCCACCCCCGCCGCCGTGGACCGGCCGCTGTCGGACTCGACCGCACCGATGGCGGCCAGCACCGACCACGGCAGTCCGGGACAGGTGGCGGCCGCCCCCTGGTCCATGGTCGCCCACCCGGCCGGCAGGGCGGGTGTGGCGTCTGCACCTGCCGCCGCGGCCGGGGAGCTCCCTGACGGTGACACCACGCCTCCGACCACGGCGGCGGCCACGACGGCGACCGCGATGACGACGGCGATGCACGAGAGGGCGGCGGCGCCCACCAGCTTTCCCATGGGGCTCCTCGATCGGAGGGGAGAGGGTGAGCGGTGGGCTCAGATGCCGGGACGGACCCGACGACCGGGCGGACGACCCGGGCCGGACCCAGTCCACCACGGACGGCGGTGCCCGGCAAGCGCCGATCTCCGGGACGCCGGATCCGTCTGGACACCGGGTCGCACGGCCGGGCGGGCTCCTCGGACCGGGTCCCTGGTCGGTACACTCGGCGCAAGGCCGCAGGGGGCGGACGGGGAGGACACACGATGCTCAGCACCATGCAGGACGGGCCGCTGCTGATCAGCGGCATCCTCCGCCACGGCCAGCAGGTCTACGGCGCCAGCCGGGTCGTCACCATCGTCGGTCCCGGTGGGGAGGCCGTCGAAGCCAGCTTCGGCGACGTGGCCCGTCGGTCGGAGCAGCTGGCGAAGGCCCTCGGGCGCCTGGGCATCGGCGACTCGGACCGGGTGGGCACGTTCCTGTGGAACAACCAGGCCCACCTGGAGGCCTATCTCGCCGTGCCGTCCATGGGGTCGGTCCTCCACACGCTCAACATCCGGCTCTTCCCCGAGCAGCTGGCCTTCGTCATCAACCACGCCGAGGACCAGGTCATCATCTGTGACGCCTCGATCGCCGGACTCCTCGCCCGGGTACGTGACCAGATCCCGACGGTCCGCCACATCATCGTGGTGGGGGAGGGGGACACCTCCGCCCTCGGCGGGACCCTGGACTACGAGGAGCTGCTCGCCGCCGAGGAGCCGGGCTACGACTGGCCACGACTGGACGAGCGTGACGCGGCGGCCATGTGCTACACCTCGGGCACGACGGGCAATCCGAAGGGCGTCGTCTACAGCCACCGGTCCTCGTTCCTGCACGCCATGGCGATCACGTCGGGGAGCTCGCTCGGGATCAACGAGCGCGACAGCGTCCTGTCGATCGTGCCGATGTTCCACGCCAACGCCTGGGGCACCCCGTACGGGGGGTTCATGACCGGTGCGGACCTGATCATGCCCCAGCAGTTCCTGCAGGCGGCCCCGTTGACCGCCATCATCGACCGGTTCCGCCCGACGTTGTCCGCCGGTGTGCCCACGATCTGGAGCGACCTGTTGCGCTACGCCCAGACCAATCCGGTCGACCTGTCGAGTCTGCGGATGATCACCGCCGGCGGTGCGGCCGTGCCGCGCCAGCTGATCGAGCGCTTCCGCGACGAACTCGGCGTCCAGATGGTCCAGGGTTGGGGCATGACCGAGACGAGTCCGCTGTGCTCACTCGCCACGCCGCCCCGCCAGGCCGCGCCCGACGAGGAGATCGAGTGGCGGGCGAAGACGGGACGCATCGTGCCCGGGGTCGAGGTACGCATCTGCGACGACGACGGTACGGTCCTGGCCAACGACGGTGAGGCCGTCGGGGAGTTCGAGGTGCGGGGACCGTGGATCACCGGCTCCTACTACGGCGACCCGTCGCCGGAACGGTTCCACGACGGTTGGCTCCGCACCGGGGACATCGGATCACTCGACCCGCTCGGCTACATGCAGATCAGCGACCGCAGCAAGGACGTCATCAAGTCCGGTGGCGAATGGATCTCCTCGGTCGAGCTGGAGAACGAGGTCATGGCCCACCCCGACGTGGTCGAGGCCGCGGTCATCGCCGTGCCGGACGAGCGGTGGAGCGAGCGGCCGCTGGTGGCCGTGGTGCTGGAGGACGGCTCGACGACCACCCCCGACGACCTGTTGGCCTTCCTGACCCCGCGGGTGTCCCGGTGGTGGCTGCCCGAACGGTGGTCGGTGGTCGACGAGGTGCCGAAGACCAGTGTGGGCAAGTTCGACAAGAAGGTCCTCCGGGCCCGCCACGCCGAGGGCGACCTCGACGTCATCGAGGTCGAGATCTCGACCAGCCGCTGACGTGCCCGACCTCGACGACATCGCCGAACGGCTCGGTTCGATCGCCGAGGACCTGGCCGACGCCGCCCTGGACCGGCTGCACCAGAACACCGATATCGTGCGCGCCGGGGGTGAGCCCGATCCCGGCCTCGTCGCCGAGGAGAAGCGGATCACCCGGGCCCGACGGTCCGTCGAGAAGGCCGCCGGCCTCCTCGGCCGAGCGGGGTCGTCGGCCTTCGACGAGGGACCGTGAGTCGGTGTCCGACGGGAGTACACCGGAGCCCGTGACCGACGCCGACCGCGCCACGTCGACCCGGGGTGGCACCCACTCGCCCGAGTGGTACCAGGACCTGCTCGACGCCGGCGAGGCCCGCTGGGGCGAACCCCTCCTGATCCGCTGCGCGGGCGGTCCCTCCATCAGCCGGTTCGAGACCTTCCCACCGCCGCTCGAGATCCACGAGCGGGGTGGCGTCTACGTGCTCGACGACGACGGCCCCGTGTACCGCTGGCGCTACCAGTTCGTCCCACGGGCGTTCTGAACCGGGGCGGCGACGACCGCGTGACCCGGCTCGGCGGCTCGCCCCTGGTCGTGGCCGGACTGCTCCTCGTGGGAGGTTCCTTCGCCGCGGCGCCGACGGCGGCACGGGGGTCCACCGACCAGGTGTGGTCGGCGTTCGTGCTGGTGGCCGGACTCATCCTGGTGGGCCTGGTGGCCGACGAGGACGGGCTGTTCGCCTGGGTCGGCCACCGGTTGGCCGCCCTCGCCCCCGGTGCGGTCCCGCTCTTCATCGGATCGTCCGCACTCGTGGCCGTGGTGACCGCCGTGCTGAACCTCGACACGTCGGTCCTCTTCGTCACCCCGGTGCTGGTCTACGCCGCCCGGAGCCGCGCCATGGCGCCGGGGCCCCTGTTGACCACCAGCATCCTGGTGGCCAACGCCGGGAGCCTGCTGCTGCCCGGATCCAACCTGACCAACCTCATCGTGCTCGGCCACCTGCACCGGTCGGGCGGGGCGTTCGCCGCGCGCATGGCGCTGCCCTGGGTGGGATCGCTCGTCGTGACGACGGTGGTCATCGCCGTCGTCGAGCGGGCGTCGCTCCGTGCCGCCGGTCCGCGTGGCCCGGAACCGGGGCGTCCGACGATCGGTCTGGGAGTGGTCGCCGTCGGGGTGGCGGCCGTCTGCGTCCTCGTCCTGCGGAACGCGGCCCTGCCGGTGGCTGCCGTGGGACTCGTGGCCGTCGCCGTCCGGTTGGCCCAGCACCGCGAGCAGGCCGACCGGGTGCGGGGGGTGCTCGGGCTGCCGGTGCTGGTCGCGCTGTTCGGCCTGGCTGTGGCCCTGGGCACGCTCGGCCGGTCCTGGGCCGGACCCGCCACGTTGCTCGGGCACCTGGGGGCACCGGGGACGACGGCCTTCGCCGCGCTGGCCAGTGTGGTGGTCAACAACCTGCCGGCCGCCTCGCTCCTGGCGGCCCGGACGCCGCCCCACCCCTACGCTCTCCTGATCGGGCTCGACATCGGACCCAACCTGTTCGTGACGGGTTCGCTGGCCTGGGTGCTCTGGTGGCGGACGGCACGGTCCACCGGGGAGCGGCCCCCGCGGTGGCGGGCGGTCGTGATCGGTGCGGTCTCCGCTCCCGTGGCCATGGCCGTGGCCGTGGCCCTGCTCGGGGTCACCGCCAGGACCTGAACCCGGGTGACGGATCAGTTCGACGGGGCCCCGGTGGTCGATGCCGGCCGGGTGGTCGTCGGCGTCGCCCGTCCCCCCTTGCCGTCATCGGAACCGTCGTCCGAGCCGCCGCCGTCGTCCGAGCCGTCGTCCGAGCCGTCGTCAGATCCGCTCGGACGCGTGGTCGTGGTGGTGCCCGGTGTCGTAGTCGTCGTCTCCGCTCCGTTCCCCCCACCGACCGCGCCGCCACCGGACGGGTCATCGGAGGTCCCTCCGCCGTCGTCCCCGGGTCGGGTGGTCCCCGGCGAGGTCGTACCCGGGGTGGATCCCGCTCCGTCGTCGGCCGACGTGGTCGGCGTGGCGGCCGACGCACCGCCGACCGGAGCGACCTTCGACGTCGTCGAACCGCTGTCTCCATGACCGCTACCGGCGTCGCCGTCGTCTCCGGTGCCTGTCGTCGACCCGGGCAGTGGCCGGGTTCCGGCGGAGGCGCCCCCCGACGGGCCACTGCCGCCCGACGGCCCCCGCCCGCCGCCGGTCGACGACAGGGCGAGGAAACCCTCCGCCCGCGCGAGCAGGAGGTCCGCTTCCGACTGGATCCGGGCGCGGTCGGAGGGCGACAGTCCCGCGAGCTCCGTCCTCAGCTGCGCAGCCGATGCGCGGATCCGGGTCGCCTCGTGGTCGGCCAGCGCGCTGGAGAGGACCGCAAGGGTGCCCTGGGCCGCCTCGAGGCTCGGGGAGGTGACCGGGAGCCCGATGGCGTAGGCGACGTTGCGGGTGGGGCCGGGCAGGTGATCGGTGGCTACTCCGGCGGCCGCCACGCCGCTGGTGGCGAGGACGGCCACGGCGAGCACGGCGGCGACCGGATGGCGCAGCCGGCGGACCGCCGTCGAGGTCGACCGACGCGGCGGCGGGACGAAGGAGACGATCACCGGATCCTCGTTGTCCCGCGTCAGGGCGTCGAGGGCCTGATGGAGGACGGCCATCGCCTCGGCACTCGGCTCCGCCGGCTCGGGCGCCAGGGCCACGGCCAGGGCAGCCAGGATCGGGTCGTCGTCCATGAGGAGTGTCACGCCCGGACCTCCTCGCTGCGTTGAAGGATCGACCGGAGCCGGTCGAGCGCACGGGCCTGGGCGGTCCGCACGGCCCCGGGTCGCATGTCGAGGATCGAGCCGACCTCCTCGGAGGAGAGTCCGGCCACGACCCGCAGTTCGAGCAGGTCGCGGTCCTTGTCGGGCAGGAGGGCGAAGGCGTTGCGGACGGCCACCTGCTCGGCCCCGACCTCCGCCAGTTCGGCGGGGTCGTCCGTCGTCACCTCACGTCGGACCGGGAGGTCCCGACGGCGGTAGGCGCCGCGCTGGCGGTCGAGGACGACGTGGCGGAGCACGCCGAAGAGCCATGCTTCCGGAGTCGCTCCCGAGCAGGCGAATCGATCCATGCCGGCGACCGTGCGCGTCAACGCCTCGGAGACGGCGTCCTGCGCCTCCTCCTTGGAACTGACCCTGCGTTCGGCATAGGCAAGCATCGATGGGTACACCCGTCTGTAGAGCGTCTCCCAGGACCGAGCATCGCCGTTGCGGAGTCGTGCAACCTCTCCATCCTGCTCGACGATTTCTTCCACGTCGCTCTACCTATCGTCTGACGGGCGCTCGTGTTACAGGAGACCGGCGGCAGGGCGGGTGCCTACGATCGTCCGGCGTAGCAGGGCCATCGGCCCGATCCCGCCGAGTCTTGAGCCGGGCCGTCACGGCGGTCAGGTCCGCGCGACCGGGGCGGCGAGCACCACGGAGGCCACGGATTCGGGGTCGTCGCCCGGTCGGGTGCGCTCGGGCAGGAGCAGGAGCGAGGCACCGAGGAAGAGCAGGCCCCCGACGAAGGTCCCGATCGTGGTCCAGTCGTCGCTACGGACCGCACCGGAGGCGACGAACTTCGACGCCACGGCGGACACACCGAAGGCCACGGAGCCGAGCAGGTTGCCGACGGTGATCCACCAGGAGAGGTCGCCGGGCATCCACCGCCACGACCCGTGGCAGACCTCGGCGTAGGACAGGTAGCTCGACACGAGGAAGCAGACCGATCCGAGGGCGTCGGGTCGCCAGATGGCGTGGTTGAGGTCCTGGGTACTGGTCGCTGCGGTCGTGAGGGCGTGGCCGGTGCTGATGTTGAAGAACAGGGTCCCGAGGGTCTGGACGGTCGCGGCCAGCCAGTCGATCCGGTGGGGCGACCAGGTGGCCAGGCGACGGAGGCGCGGTCCGGCACCGGAGAGGGCGGGGTCGTCCGCCCCGACGACCTGCGCGTACTGGAGGAGTCCGGCGGTGGTGAAGAAGATCGACCCGACGAAGTAGATGATGTCGTCACCGGTGGCGCCCAGTTGGAACGCCAGGGTGGGCACCGCCGCCACGGCGAAGCAGGCGGAGCCGATGGCGAACAGCACGGCCATCCACCAGCCGAGTGCGCGCGGTGCCCACCACGTGGAACCGCCGGGCGTGGACGAGCGTTTGCGGTGGTGGCGCGAGCTCCACACGGCCCGGAGCCCGCTGCTGCTCTCCATCGTGACCTCGGTGGTGAACGGGCCGAATCCACGCGAGGCGGCGGCGGTCCAGCCGTCGGGGAGGACCCGTCGGGGGTCGTGGATCATGGGTCTGGCCGGGTAGGGGGGTGGTGGATCGGGACCGTCACGGAAGGCAGAGTAGCCAGGGGGGTGGAGGAGACGGCGCTCCTCCAGGGTTGGCGATCGGGGTCGGCGGGTAACCTGTGGAGAGATGACGCGACGCAGACCGGAGGACGCACCCGGCTCGAAGAGGCACATCTCGAGGCGTACGGCGCAGCTCCCCCTGGTCAGCAAGGTGTTCTACCGCATCGACCACTACAGCTCGATGCCGGCGGTCGGGATCACCGGGGTCGTCCTCGTGGTCGTCTTCCTCGTGATCGGCGCGGCCCTGCGGTTCCCGAACCGCTGGGTGGTGGCGTTCGAGGTGTCGGTGGCCGCGGTGACGCTGATGATGGTGTTCACCATCCAGCACACCCAGGGCCGCGAACAGGCGGCCACCCAGCGCAAACTCGACGAACTGCTCCGGGCCGTGCCCGGAGCGGCGACATCGTTGATGATGCTCGAGGAGGCACCCCAGGGCACCATCCTCGGGGTCGAGGACGAGCAGCGCGAAGTGCGGACCGAGACGGTCGAGAGCGAATCGGCCGAGCGCGCGTCGATCGAGCGGGACGGGGAGTCAGCTGTTGACGCCACGGCATCTCCGACCCCGGACACGACCGGCCTCGAGTAACTGCTCCCAGGCCGGCGACGTGTGCCGCACCGGGGGACATGTGAGCGGGTCAGCCGCGGCGGGCCCGACGTCGGCGGTGCCGGCGGATGACGCCGAGCCCGAACCAGACCAGGGCACCGACGAGGGCGATGACCAGGGTGAACACCCACAGCGGCCACGTGAAGTTCCAGGCCAGGAAGTGCAGCGTGACCTTCTCGCGGTTCTGGACCATGAAGACGACCAGCAGTCCGACCCCGATGAGCGAGGCGATCGCTCCGCCGCCGAGCCGTCCCCCGCCACCTCCACCGTCACCTGGACTGTCCTGTGCCATCTCGATCCTCCTGGCCACCGGTCGGTCTCACCGGACGCTCGTTGCCGGACGTGGCCACGCCCGTGTCGGTCAGCGTGTCACATCCCGAGGGAGAGTCGAGGGAGCGCTGCTGCCCACCAGCACGATCACCGTCGTAGCCGTGCGCTCGCCCGCCTGACGGGAGCCAGGAGGCACAATGGCCCGGTGACCGACCCCGGGGCGTTCCCCGTGATCCGGGATGGACTGTCCCTGGCGGGTGAACGGTGGCCCGGAGACGGACCGGTCGTCGTCTTCCTCCCTGCCGGGGTCACCGACCGACGGAGCTGGGACACGGTCGCACCGCGACTGTCGGGGCCCCTGTCGCCGGTGACCTACGACCGGCGGGGATTCGGGCGGACCCCCGTGTCACCTCTGCCGTTCCCGCACGTCGACGACCTCCTCGCCGTGCTGGCCCGTGTAGCGCATCTTCGCGAGCTGGAGCGTCCTGACCGGGTGGGCGTCCCGCTCCGGCGTGCACGAGGCGGAATCAGTGGTGTCCGTCGGACGCCACGGTCTCCGCCGCGGGCGGTACGGAGACTGCCTGGTGACCGAAGCCGGTGAAGGTCAGGACCAGGTCGGCGACACCGGCGTCGCGAGGCGACGAGGTGGCCGGGGCCGGAGGCACTTCGGTGCTGGTGGCGGACACCTGGGCGGCGGTCTGCGTGCTTCCGTCGGTGTAGTGATCGGAGAAGATGGGCTCGGACGCGGTGACCCGCGTGATGCGACCTCGAGCATCGACCCAGATGCCGATCGGGACGACGATCGACGCCGCATCGGGCCGCACGGCTGCGGTCGGCGCGACGCCACTGCTGTCCTCGAGCCGGGCCAGGGTGGTGGTCCCCCGGTACTCGGTCGAGGACACGCCGCCGATCACCGCCGTCCGGCCCCGGACCAGCGGTCCCGGAACGGCCCGCAGGAGGGCGCCGAGGTCCGGATAGAGCATGGTGCTCACCACGGAGAACCCCGGGTCCTGCAACGTCGCCGGGGACTCGAGCCACGGCGTCGACGCATCCGTCCCGATACCGGGGGCGATCGTGCTGCCGAACCGCTCGTAGGTCGCCGTCGGCGTCAGGATCGTGAGTGGTCGGGGGATCACGGGGCAGGAGCGGTCCACGGACGAGTACGACATCACCTGCCGAGCGAAGTCGACCGATCCCCGGAAGATGACGACCTGGGGTCCCGGGTTCGATGGACACGCGGCCGGTCCGCCCCGGTCGACCAGGGTGAACGACGCCCCGTCCGCGGCCGCCGTCGCCTTGAGCACGGTGGAGGCGAATGCCGGCTGGGCCAGGGGGATGACGGGGGCGGTGCGGCTCCCGCCTCCGGCTGTGGCGAGCCCCACGAGGCCGACGAGCGCCACCACCCCGACCACGATTCCGGATCCGAGCAGCCGACGGTTGCGCCGGCGGCGATGCGCTTCCTTGAAGAGCGCCTCGGCGGTGGGCGGCACCGGCTCGACCGGTGGGGTTGGCGGCGCGGGGATCGCGGATGGGGCTTCCAACGTCTCCATGAAGCTACTATCGTTGTTCTCATGGGCTCTGTCAACCACGACCCGCCGCCGGACGACGATGCCCGGCTCACGCTGTCCCGGGTCGACCGACGCGAGCCGGTGCTCCTGCACGAACAGGTCGCCGCGGAGATCCGACGGGCCATCGCCGATGGCGAGGCGTCACCCGGTCAGAAGATCCCCCAGGCCAAGGACCTGGCCGCCGTGCTCGGCGTCAACGCCAACACCGTGCTGCGTGCGCTCCGTCTCCTCCGCGACGAGGGCCTCCTCGAGATGGGACGGGGTCGGGCGATCCGGGTGGCGGGTACCCCCGAACAGGGGGCCGTCGTCGCCAAACTGAAAGAGGTGGTGGCCTTCGGCCGCCAGCACGGCTTCCGGCGGGACGAGTTGATCGCGCTGATGGAGCATCTGCCGTGATCGTGGTCCGCCACCCGGGCCGAGCGGATCGCCAGCCAGCTGGAGGTGGGAGGAGTGGCGCTCGCGTGGCGTCGCCATCGAGGAACCGCCGCCGGGTCGGACGGAGCACCTGGACCAGGGGCGTTGCGGGTGTTCCGCTGGGCGGTGGCGATCACGGTCGTCATCGTGGCCGCCACCGTCGTCCTCGACGGTCTCCCGGTTCGTGAGTACCACGCCGAGCGTCTCGTCGGCACCACGTTCAGCCAGCAACTGGACGCGCGGGCCCGAGTGGTTCCACTGCTCCTGGTCGTGCTGGCCGCACTGGCTCAGATCGCGCTGGTGTGGCTCACCCGGCTCGGCGGCCGCCTCGGCACGGCACTCGCCTGCGAGACCGTCCTCTGGGTCGTCCTCGGCCTGGGCGCCTACTTGGGTAGGCGGGTGGCGACGGTCTGCGTCGGATTCGGCACCGGGCCGAGGAGTTGCCCGTCCCACGCCGGGGGAGCCTCTCCTCCGGTCGGACGGATCGTCGCCTCGGCCGTCACGGGGGTCCTCGTCGGGATCGTGTGGTTCCGCTGCACACCACACCTCGACGTGGCGGACCCGATACCCGACGCGCGCGACGTCGCCCAGCTGCAGTGACGGGGGTCACCGGCGGGAACGCCGCGCTGCCGGCTCACAGCGCATCG
>Ga0302279_10004050_pt1 | contig 17653 bp, 15 predicted proteins | sample III_Bog_N3_3_FD_194541 | JGI IMG/M metagenome (GOLD analysis project Ga0302279, IMG submission 194541) | Peat permafrost microbial communities from Stordalen Mire near Abisko, Sweden - III_Bog_N3_3 | ecosystem: Environmental > Terrestrial > Soil > Wetlands > Peat | place: Sweden: Abisko...
CCCGCCCCCAACAAGCAGAACACCGCCGCAGCCCACGGCTCTCCCCTGGGCGAGCCGGAGATCCGGGCCACCAAGGAGATCCTGGGCTGGGATCCCGACGCCAAGTTCCTGGTGCCCGCCGAGGCCCAGGCCGAATGGCGCAAGTGCGAGACCCGCGGCGCCGCCCAGGAAACCGCCTGGACCAAGCTGTTCGAGGCCTACCGCGCCGCCTATCCCGGGCCCGCGGCGGAATTCGAAGCCATGATGAAGGGGGAACTGGTGCCGGATTGGGAAAGCATCCTGCCCACCTTCAAGCCCGGCGACATGCTGGCCACCCGGGAAGCGGGCGGCAAGGCCATCAACGCCCTGGCCGCCAAGATCCCCAACCTCATCGGCGGCTCCGCCGACCTGAACCCCTCCACCAACACCCACCTCAAGGAGGGCGGTGAATACGAGCCCGCCCACAGCGGCAGCAACCTGCACTGGGGCATCCGGGAACATGCCATGGGCGCGGCCCTGAACGGCATGAGCGTCCATGGCGGGCTCCAGGTGTTCGGCTCGACCTTCTTCATCTTCAGCGACTACATGCGTCCCAGCGTCCGTCTGGCCGCGCTCATGGGCCAGCCGGTGAAGTATGTCTGGACCCACGATTCCATCGGCGTGGGCGAGGACGGCCCGACCCACCAGCCTGTGGAGCAGCTCATGTCGTTGCGCATGATCCCCAATATGACCATGATCCGTCCCGCCGACGGCAACGAGACGGTGGAAGCCTGGCGGCTGGCCATGAAGCACACCACGGGTCCGGTGGGCCTGGCCCTCACCCGGCAGAAGCTTCCCTGCCTGGATCCGGCCAAGACCAAGGGCGTCGCTCAGGGCGCCTACATTCTGGAAGAGGCCAGCGCCCCCGTCCGGGTCCTGCTGCTGGCCACCGGCAGCGAAGTGCACCTGGCCCTGGCCGCCCGCACCGTGCTGGAAGGGGAGGGCATCCCCACCCGGGTGGTGTCCATGCCCAGTTGGGAGATCTTCCAGGCCCAGTCCGCCGAGTACCGTCAGCAGGTGATTCCGGCCTCGGTGACGGCCAGGGTGTCCATCGAAGCCGGGGTCACCTTCGGTTGGCAGCGCTGGCTGGGCGATGGCGGAGCCGCCATCGGCCTGGACCACTTCGGCGCCTCGGGCCCGGCGGAAACCCTGTTCGAGCAGTTCGGGTTCACCGTCGAGAACGTGGTGAAGACCGCCAAAGGCCTGCTGGCCTAGGATAATGGACCATTGGTCGCGGTGGACCCGGGAGCCCCCGGGTCCACCGTTTCCTGTTTCCCGCGATAGACTGGATCTTTGACCATCGCCCGTGTTGGAGTCTGCATGCAACTCAGCCAGTACCGTCAAGCCCGCATCGAGAAGCTGCAGAAGCTCCAGGCCCTGGGCCTGGATGTCTGGCCGCGCAAGGCCGAACGCAGCCACGGCATCGTAGAGATCCTCAAGGCCAACGCCGAAGCGAGCAACGAACAGCTGGAGGCCGCCCCCCAGACCGTGAGCGTCATGGGCCGGGTGATCGCCATCCGCGAGATGGGCAAGAGTGTGTTCGCCCACATCACCGAGAACGGGGAGAAGCTCCAGGTCTATTTCCGCATGAACGACCTGGCCGAGCCAGGCTGGAGCGTGGTGAAGCTGCTCGATATCGGCGATTTCATCTCGGTCACGGGCCCGCTCATGCGCACCAAGATGGGCGAACTGAGCGTGCGCGCCGCGCGCATCCAGTTCCTCAGCAAGGCTCACCTGCCCCTGCCCGAGAAGTGGCACGGCCTGCAGGACAAGGAGACCCGCTACCGCCGGCGCTACCTGGACCTGGTGGCCAATCCCGACGTGATCAAGACCTTCCAGACCCGCTCCCGGATCATCACCGGGGTTCGCCGCTACATGGAGAACCTGGGCTTCCTGGAGGTGGAGACGCCGATGATGCAGCCCATCCCCGGCGGCGCCACCGCCAGGCCGTTCGTGACCCACCACAACGCCCTGGACATGGACCTCTACCTGAGGATCGCCCCGGAACTCTACCTGAAGCGCCTGATCGTGGGCGGCTTCGAGCGGGTGTTCGAGATCAACCGCAGCTTCCGCAACGAAGGGGTCTCGGTCCGGCACAACCCCGAGTTCACCATGATGGAGAGCTATGCCGCCGGCGACGACCTGCGGGACGTCATGGCCCTCACCGAGAACCTGTTCCAGGAAATCGCCCTGGCCTGTGGCGGCGTGGAACGGCCCTGGGGCGAGGACGCGGCGGGGCAGCCGCGGGTCATCAGCTACCGGGCCCCGTTCCGCCGGCTGGCCATGAAGGACGCCATCGCCGAATTCGGCGGGATCGAAAGGTCCCGGCTCGAGGATCCGGCCGAGATCATCAAGCTCGCCCGGGAGGTCCATGTGGAGGATGTGGACAAGAAGACCCCGGGCCTCCTGCTGGGCGACCTGTTCGAGCACCACGCCGAAACCAGCCTGATCCAGCCGACCTTCATCATCGACTATCCGGTGGAATTGAGCCCCCTCACCAAGGAACTGCCCGGGAACCCGGCCTTCGTGGACCGGTTCGAACTCTTCATCGGCGGCATGGAACTGGCCAACGCCTACTCCGAACTGAACGATCCGGTGGTCCAGCTGGAGCGGTTCCAGGCCCAGCTGGTGGAGCGGGAGGCCGGCAACGACGAGGCCATGCTGCTGGATATGGACTTCGTCAAGGCCCTGGAGCACGGCCTGCCGCCCACCGGCGGGCTGGGCGTGGGCCTGGACCGCATGGTCATGCTCATGACCAACAGCGCGAGCATAAGGGACGTGATCCTGTTCCCCCTCATGCGGCCGACGGTGAAGGGTGCCGAGGGCGCGGACGAGGACGAGGAAGAGGGCTAGCAGCCTGTCCATGTATTATTAGGCGCCGCTGCCATCAGCCCGAAGGGACGGCGCCCAGCTCCTACCCGAACCCCTGGATCGCCCCCCGGGCCTGGAAGTCGGCCAGCAGTTCGATCGCCTCGGACAGGTCCGATAGGCCCAGGTCCAGGGCGGCCTGGCCGATGCCGGTGCGCTGGGCGGCCAGGAGCAGCGCCGCCGTGGCCGGGGTCAGTTCCATCCATTGGGCCACCCCCCCGGCATCCCGGTAGGCGATCAGGTGCACGGTGCCGGGGGCGGGGATGGGCGCCTCCCGGCTCACCCGATGGACCTGGTAGCCATAGGTGACCAGCTGGGTGGGGGCCGCCAGCACCAGGCGGTCGCTCAATCTGGGGTGAGCTTGGCTGGGTTCCATGGGATCGCCGCCCGGATGGTGCGTCACCAGGCCGGAGAGCAGCTCGCAATGGACCAGCTGCAGCAGGAAGGGCCAGCGGTCCTGGCCCCAGCCGGTGGCCGCGAGCCAGCCCAGGAAGGCGGCCGGCAGGTCACGGTAGAACGGGCTCTGCATGGTCCGGCCGGCCAGGAACGCCGTCAGGCATTCGTCCCACAGCCCAGCCCCTTCCATCAGGGCCTGGGTGACGAAACAGGTGGTCTCCACCGGCTCGATCAGGTCGGACCGGACCATGTTCCGGTAGACCATGAGCCGGAGCCGGAACCGCAGGAAGGCGGACTGGTCGCCCCCGGCCAACCCATGGGCGGCGGCCAGGCCGGCGGGGTCCCGCTCCAGGGCGCCGGGGTCGGCCATGAGGGCGGCATCCACCAGGGTCCGTTGCAGGGCCAGGACCGATTCCTCACCCATGGCGCACCGGGACCGCCATCACGGCGTCGTAGGCCTCCTGGATGGCCGCCCTTTCCGCCAGCAGGGTTGCCAGGCAGGGGATGTCGTTGTCGCGTTCCAGCAGCACCGGCACCGGCCGGCCGATGCGGGGCAGCACCCACTGCATCAGTTCGATCACCGGGTCGATCACCGGCGCCCCGTGGCTGTCGAGGGTCAGGTCGCCCACCCGTTCGTGGCCGGCGATGTGCATCTGCACCACCCGGTCCAGGGGTACCCGGAGCAGCCAGTCCTTGGGCTCGAACCCGAAGTTGAGGGAATTGACATAGACGTTGTTGATGTCCAGCAGCCAGCCCACATCCGCCCCCTCCAGGATCTCGCCCAGGAACTCGGGCTCGGCCAGCTCCTTCTCCCCCAGTTCGGCGTAATAGGTGATGTTCTCCAGGATGAAGGGCACCGGCAGCCGGTCCTTGAGTTCCCGGACCCGGCGGATGGTGTGCCGGACCGAAGCCCGGGTCAGGGGCATGGGCAGGAGCTCGTGGGTGATGGTGCCGTCCACGGAACTGAAACAGAGGTGCTCCGAGTGCCAGGGACTGCCGGTGAAGGCGAGGAACCCGGCCAGCTGCTCCAGGTAGTCGTCGTCGAAGGGGTCGAATCCGCCCACGGAGAGGCTCAGGCCGTGGGTGACCACCGGATCCCGCTCCAGGATCCGGCAGACCTGGTCATGGTCCCGGCCGCCGTCCCCCATCACGTTCTCCGGTGCGATCTCCCAGAAAGGCACCCCGGGATTGTCCCGGGCCACCGCGGCGAAATGGGGGTGGCGGAGCCCGAGCCCGACGCCGGTGAAGGATTCGAGGTGAAGGCTGGGTGCCATGGTTGCCTCTCCGGGTGGACCTGCCGGACACGGAGCGATCTCCCCTCCGTCCGGAGGGGAGATCTACCCTCTACCTGTTCACGTGCCCGCATCTCCGGGATGCACAGGAGGGAACCGGCCAACCGCCCCCGCCGCCGCAACGCCGCCCGCCGCACCGGCGGCCGCCGCCTCCGCCTCCGCCGCAACGGAGGTGGGAAGTCGCTGTGGCCTGGGTATCGAGGGCTTTGGCCCCCAGGGTCGGGGTTCCGGCCACCAGGATGGAACCGGCTGCGAACAAGGTTGCAACGCCAACGAGCTTGCTGATCATGGTAGTTCTCCTTGCGGACGGGCCGCATGCGGGTCGCTGTGACCCGGCGTTATCACACCATCCCGGCGGGATGGACCTTGGGAATCGGGGACTGGGTTTGGGTCCATCGAGTAGGGTGCAGACGGGAATCGGGGCGTTACATGGGATTTTCTATAAAGGTAATGATTAATTGACATCCTCAACGGCGACTTTACAATTTCCCCCTGGGGCCGGGTGGATTCCTTTCGCGCGGCCCTGTTATGGAACCTGAAACGTCAGGTCCCGTTTCCCAGGTGGCACCCCAGCGACCACCGGGCCAGGGCCTCCACTTCCGGATACCATTTGACAGGGGGTCGCATGGCTGACAAGTCACTTCAGATCTATGGCAAACAGGTTGTATTCCACACGACCGGGACCCTATGCGGGGATGCCAAGGCGTTGGTGGCCAGTGATTTCTTCCTGGGCTTCCTGGGGTCCTTCCTGGATCACCTGAAGGCGACCGATCATCCGGTGCTGGAACTCATGGACCAGCAGGGCGACCGGGCCCTCACTCCGGCCCAGTGGCAGTCCCTGTTCGCCGCCATCAGCGAGCAGCCCCTGGAGGAAGCCGCCCTGCGCCTGCCCCATGCGGTGGACTTCCTCGCACCCCTGCGGCGCAAGGCGCTGCTGGAATTCCTCGAAGCGTTTTACAACTTCTGGCGTTCCTACGACCGCTACCTGGTGCTGTACGCCCAGGCCGGCCCCGAAGGGGCGGACCACCGGCCGTACCGGGGCTTCAACACCTCCATCGAATCCTTCACCCACCTGATCCGGGGCCTGTACCGCGACGTCTGGGAGAACATCACCGGCGACCACCCGCGCATCTACCGCCAGGTTCCCGCCGGCTGCAACGCCGGCATCATCGCCGCAGCCAAGGCCAGCCCAATGCCCCAGGACCTGCGGGAAGTGCTGGGCGGCATCCCCTTCATCCGGCAGATGTGGATCGATCCGCCGATGATCCTCGACCCGCCTTGCAACACCCGCACCGGCGTCTTCCAGGCGGTGGACACCAATCCGGTCCTGGGCCTGGCGCTCAACCCGAAGGAGTGGCTCTGCTATCCGGCCCAGGTCGGTCCGATGGTGGTCTTCATCTACTTCCACATGCAGTTCGTGGGCCTGGGCTGCGCCCTGGCCAACCTGTTCGAGCTGGCCACGGACCGGCAGATCGCCGCCGGACCGGACGCGCTCTTCTGCTACGGCGCTCCCAGCGAGGCCTTGGCCAAGTACGGCAAGCTGCCCACGGTCTTCTTCGAGCATCCCTCGGGCCTCCTGGTCGGCGCCATCCCCGGCGAGCCGCGCTTCGGCTACTTCGGCTACCTGAAGAAGATGGCCCTGACTCTGCACAACATCGCGATGCTCCAGCGCGGCCGTCTGCCCTTCCACGGGGCCATGGTCCGGGTCCAGCTGCACAGCGGCCGGAAGGCCTCGGTGCTGATCATCGGCGACACCGCCACCGGCAAGTCCGAGTCCCTGGAGGCCTTCCGCACCCTGGGTGCGGACAAGCTGCGGGAGATGCGGATCGTGGCCGACGACATGGGCTCCCTCCAGATCTCCCCCGGCGGTCAGCTGCAGGGGTTCGGCACCGAAACCGGCGCCTTCGTGCGGCTGGACGATCTTCAGCTCGGCTATGCCTTCGGCACCATGGACCGGGGCATCTTCATGAGCCCGCAGAAGGTGAACGCGAGGGTCGTCCTGCCGGTGACTACCCTGGACGAGGTGCTGGCCGGATACCAGGTGGACTACATCCTTTACGCCAACAACTACGAGCCGGTGGAAGAGGGACGGCCGGTCCTGGAGCGGTTCCCCGACCTGGAGAGCGCGCTGGAGGTCTTCTCCGCCGGGCGCGCCATGTCCAAGGGCACCACCAGTTCCAAGGGCCTTACCGGCAGCTATTTCGCCAACCCGTTCGGGGCACCGCAGTTCAGGGAACTGCACGAGGGACTGGCACGGCGCACCTTCGAGGTGGCCTTCGCCGCCGGGGTCTACGTGGGCCAGATCCGCACCCGGCTGGCCATCCCCGGCATGGAATCCGAAGGCCCCCACGCGGTGGCCCTGGCCCTGCTGTCGATCCTGGACGCCTAGGGCGAATCTTTTTGGGGGGTACCTATTGTTTTTTTCCGGTTGCGAGAGAAAACTCCCATAATGGTGCTCGGTCCGGAATAGAAAATCATGAATATGCATGTTAAGCCAAACAGCCTCCCGATGGCTGCGGATGAAACCGCAGGCGGGGCCTCGGCCCGCCTGGTGACCCTCACCCAGGAGAGTCGTTTCCTGCACTTCCTGATGGCGCATTTTCCCGACCGGATCTATTTCAAGGATCTCAAAAGCCGTTTCATTTATGGGAGCAAGTCGTTCGCCCGGCTGTTCAACCTGGAGGACATCACCGAATTCCACGGCAAGACGGACTTCGATTATTTTTCCGAAGCCCATGCCAGGGCCGCCTATGAGGATGAACAGGAAATCATCCGCACCGGGGAGCCGAAATTGGGCATGGAGGAGATGGAGACCTGGCCCGATGGCCGGGTCACCTGGTGCTCCACCACCAAGGCGCCGTTCCGGGACGACCAGGGCCGCATCATTGGCACCTTCGGCATCTCCCGGGACATCACGGTCCGGAAGCAGGCCCAGGAGGCGCTCCAGGAGAGCGAGGCGCGCTATCGGCAGGTTTCCGAGCAGCTGGCCACGGTCAACCAGCAGTTGGCGGAGGCGAACCAGTCCCTGCAGGAGTTGATTCTCACCGATCCGCTCACCGGACTGCGCAACCGGCGTTTCCTCACCACCCGCATGCCCGAGGACATCGCCACGGTGGAGCGCTGCCACCGGACGGCGGCGGGCTCGGACACCGCGGAACGGCTCAAGCAGAACGTCGACCTGCTCTTCCTGATGGTGGATCTGGACCACTTCAAGAAGGTGAACGACCATTACGGCCATCTGGCGGGTGATCAGGTGCTCCAGCAGGTGGGCGAGATCCTGTGTCGGGCCGCCCGCGCCACCGACACCGTGGCCCGGGTCGGCGGCGAGGAGTTCCTGGTGGTGGCGCGGCAGACCGCCGGCGCCGAATCCCAGGTGATGGCCGAGCGCATCCGCTCCGCGGTGGAGGCCCATCCCTTCCACATCGGCGAAAAGGAGATCGTTCACTGCACTTGTTCGGTGGGGTTCTCGGTCTACCCGCTGCTGCAGGATGAGATCAGCTACTTCAGCTGGGAACAGGTGGTGGAGATCGCCGACCAATGCCTATACGCGGTCAAACGCAGCGGCCGCAACGGCTGGGTGGGCATCATCCCGGACCAGGAGAGCCTGAGGTTCAAAGGTCAGCCCCTGCCGGAGGATATCTCGAAGCTGGTCCGGGCCGGGATCCTGCCCACCATCAGCTCCCTGAACCAGCCGGTGAACTGGGCCGCGGACGCCGAAGGCTGAAAGCCGATCCCCGTGGCCCCGGTGCCTGCCAGGGCACTGGGTCCACCGAGGCCGGTCCGATTCAGAAGGCCAGGGTTGCCGGGTCCAGGCCCAGGTGCATCGCCACCACCTCGACCACCAGGGAGTGGTCGTCCCGCTGGGGCAACCCTGAGACGGTGATGGTCCCGACGCAGCCGCATCCAGCCACGATCACCGGAAAGCAGCCGCCATGGGCGGTGTAGTCCCGGGCGGGCAGGGCGAGGTTGGTCTCCAGGGTCATGCCGTCCCGCTTGAGCTCCAGGCCAGTGGCATAGGAACTGGTATGGGTGAACTGGACCAGGTTGCGCTTGCGCCGGGCCCAATCGGCGTTGGCCGGCGCGGTGCCGAGCATGGCATGGAAGAACAGGGTCGCGCCGCCCAGGGTGATCTCGATGGCCACGGCTTTGCCCAGCCCTTCGGCCCTTGCCTTGAGCGCCACGCCCAGATGCCAGGCCGTGTTCTCGTCGAAGGCCGGGAACCGCAGCCGGCTTTCCTGCTCCTGGATCCGCTGCAGGTCCAGTTCCGGATTCACGTCAGCAGCCCGGCTCATGCGCACACGTCCGCGGAGGTGACGGCCAGGGTGCGCCGCTCGGCGGCGCTTCGGGCGCCCAGTTCGATCAGGCCCATGGTCCGGATGGCCTCCTCCACCGGCACCGGGTTCGCCGAGGTGCCGAGCACGGCATCACGGATTCCGGCGTAGTAGGCCGGGTAGTCACCCGGCAGCAGGGTCACGGCGCTGGTCTGCACGGCGCCCCCGTCGTTCCGGGACAGGGTGCAGGCGCCGGTGTCGACGCCCCAGTCCGCCCGGGGCGGCCGGCCTCCGGCCTTGAGCATGGCCTCCTGGGCGTCCAGCCCGTATTTGACGAAGGTGGCTTCGGTCCCGTGCACGATGAAGCGGGGGCCCGGCTGGGGCACCAGGTTGCTGGCGTGCAGGACCACCCGGGTCTCGCCATAGTGCAGCCGCGCCTGGAAATAATCATCGGTGAGGGCCCCTTCCCGCTGCCGGGCCAGATCGACGGTGATGGCCTCGGGCAGGCCGAACAGCTGCAGGGCCTGGTCCAGCAGATGGGATCCCAGGTCGAACCAGAGCCCGGAACCCAGTTCGGGGCGCTCGCGCCAGCGGTCCTGGACCGCCGGCACGTGGCGGTCGAAGTGCGATTCGAATTCCATGACCCGGCCCAGTTTCCCATCGGTGATCAGGCTGCGCAGGGTGAGGAAATCGGCATCCCAGCGCCGGTTCTGGAACACCGAAAGCAGGCGTCCCGCCTGTTCCGCGCAGACCTTCAGGGAGCGCGCCTCCGCCAGCGTCAGGGTGAAGGGTTTGTCCACGACCACATGCTTGCCGGCCGCCAGAGCCTGGCGGGCCAGCGGGTAATGGCTGGCGTTGGGGGTGGGGATCACCACCAGATCCAGGTCGGGCCGGGCGAACAGGGCCTCGGGCGTGTTCTCCACCGCCACTTCGGGCCAATCCGCCGCGACCTTGGCCGGATCGCTGCTGGAAATGGCGACCAGTTGCAGCCCGGGAGCCCCGGTGATCAGGGGCGCGTGGAAGACTTTGGTGGCGAAGCCGTAACCGACGATTCCTACCTTGATGACCTCAGGCATGCTGGTTCTCCTGATTTCATGATAATCCAATCTTTGACGCTAGTACCGTTGGTGCGCTGGTTGGATTGAACGACCCTCCTAGGCTCGCCGCAGCTTGTCCTGCATGATCCGCAGGATCTCCGTGTCCACCCCCGCCATCCCCTGCTGGGCCAGACGGCCCAGGTTGGCCAGGGAGCTTTCCCCGTCCTCGCCGACGATGCCGTCAGTGGCCGGGATGCCGATCCCCGACAGGGCCAGGTTGGCGGCGCGGAAGGCCGAATCCACGCCGGTCATGGTCTTCATGGCGCAGCCGATCTTGGCGCCGTCGCAGATCATGCCGGCGACGCTGCCCACCATGTTGGAGACCGCCAAGCCCACCTGGCGCGCGTCGCCGCCTTCCAGGAGCACCAGGGCCGAGGCCACGCCGATGCCCGCGGCGTTCGCCGCCCCGCAGATGGCCGAGAGGGTCCCCAGGTGCCAGGTGGTGACGATGGTCATCAGGCAGCCGAAGGCCAGGGCCTCCTCGATCCGGGACTCGGGATGAGCGGACTCCCGTCCCCACAGGCTCACCGGCAGGGAGACGGTGAGCCCCTTGTTGCCGCTGCCGGCCAGGGTCATGACCGTCAAGGGTTCTCCGGACATCCGGGCATAGACCCCGGCGCTGACCAGATGGGCCAGGCGGCTCTGGGAGTCCTGGCCCGCCGGCGGCACGAAGCCGGCCGGAAGCAGGGAAAGACCGTGCCTGGCCATGGCCAGGTTGAGGGCGACCCCTTGCTGGAGGCTTTGCCGGTCTTCGGTGGTGAGCTCCCGGGCCAGCGCCATCAATTCAGGGATGGACAAGGCCGCGGCCGCCTGGCGCAGGGATGGGGCGGGAACGCCCTGCTGGGCGGAGTCCGCACCTCCCACCAGCTGGCCGTTCTTCTCGAGCCGGGCCAGATGGGTATGCTCATTCTCCAGGATGGCCCGGCCGGTGCCCTGTTCCCGCACGACGGTCACATCCACCCGCAGATTGGTCTGTCCGGCGTCGACCTCCACCTGGATCCCGTGGTTGTCCAGGAGCGTCCGGGCCTGTTCGATGATGGCGGGGGTCGTGCCTTCGAAGCTGCTCAGGCCGAGTCCACCGTCCGGCAGGTGCGCCCCCAGGGCGAGGGCCCAGAGGATGCCGGTGGCCCGGTCCGAGTTGGGCAACCCCACCGCATAGCAGTTCTTGTAGGTGCGGGGATCACAGATCAGGCGGACCTGAAGCACCCGGCCGGTCTGCTGTTCCGCGGCCAGGGCCGCGGCCCAGGCGACCGCGGCGGGTTCGGTGCAGCCCAAGGCCGGTTTCCATTCCTCAGCCAGCAACTCGCTCATGCGCATCGGGTCATCCTTCCATGGAGTGGGGGGTGGGGGGACCGCCCGCGAGCGAAGCTCGCTCTACGTCCCCCCATGGGCATTTCAATTCAAGGCAATGCGATAGATCCGCCGGGTGGACATGCTCTGGCCCAGGCCGGTCTGCTTTTCCTCGTTCTGGGCCCAGGCGCCCACCAGTCGGTTGCCGGTCCGGAGCAGATGGATTTCTTCCTTCTGGGTGCCCTGGAAATGGATCATGAACCGGCTGCCCTTGTAGTCCACTTCGCTGCGGTAGGCCAGGGGCGTGCCGTCGGGGGCCACCCACACCCGCGCCTGGGCCTTGATCTCCTTCACCGCCTTGCGCAGGCTGGGGGGGAACAGCAGGGGCGCCAGACTGAGGACCAGCACCTGGGCGGGCTTGCCCTGCCAGGGTTCCGGACGGGTTTCCAGGAGGGTGGACTGGGCCAGCAACCGCTCCAGGGAATCGCCCTCGTTCAGGTGCTCGCCCACATCCAGGGCGGTGAGGCTCCGCATGAGCTGGGCGGTGGGTGCCTGGTTGGCGGGGTCCAAGGCGCTGGCCACCTGCTCGGCTTCGGCCTGCTGCAGCGTGCTGCGGTCCCAACTCAGGCGCAGGCCCTGGGGGCCGTCCTCGGCCCTGGTATCGACCTTGCCCTGCACCACCACCGGTCCGCCATCCTCGCTGGTCTGGCGCCAGAACTGGTAATTGAGGCTGGCCCGAACCGGATCGGAGCCCTGGAACCGCTTGAGGGTGGCATGGAGATCCGCCAGGGCGTCGGCGTTCAAGGGCAGCCAGGCCAGCAGCAGGAGAAGGACCAGGGCGCCCCGCTCAGTGGATCTCGGCGCGTTCCTTTTCCAGTTGCGCAAGGTAGACCTCCAACCATTTGGTGGAGAAATTGCCGCTGATGAAGTCCGGGTGGTCCATGATCAGCCGGTGCAGCGGGGCGCTGGTCTTGATGCCTTCCACCACCAGGGTGTCAAGGGCCCGGCGCATGCGGGCCAGAGCCTCGGTGCGGTCGCTGCCGTGGGCGATGAGCTTGGCCACCAGGGAGTCGTAGTACGGGGGAATCACCGCGTCCTGGTGCATGGCGGTATCCATGCGGATGCCAGGGCCGCCCGGGAAGTTCAGGGCGGTGATCCGGCCCGGCGACGGGGTGCAGCGGAACGGGTCTTCGGCATTGATCCGGCACTCGATGGCGCAGCCGCGCAGGACGATGTCGTCCTGGGTGTAGCTGAGCTTCTGTCCGGCCGCGATGCGGATCTGCTCCTTGACGATGTCGACGCCGCTGACCATCTCGGTGACCGGATGCTCCACCTGGACCCGGGTGTTCATCTCCATGAAGAAGAAATCACCCCTGGCGTCCAGCAGGAACTCCACCGTGCCGGCGTTGAAGTAACCCACGGCCCTCGCGGCCCGCAGACCCATCTCCCAGATGCGCTTCCTCAACTCGGGGGTCAGGGCGGGGCTGGGGCTCTCTTCGATCAGTTTCTGGTGACGCCGCTGGATGGAACATTCCCGCTCGCCCAGGGTGATGATGTTGCCGAACAGGTCGCCCAGGATCTGGACCTCGATGTGTCGGGGTTCCAGCAGGTACTTCTCCATGTACACGGTATCGTCGGTGAAGGCGGCCCGGGCTTCGGAGCGGGCGGTGTTGTACATGTCCGGCATCTCTTCCGGGCTGTTGACGATGCGCATGCCGCGCCCGCCGCCGCCGGCGCTGGCCTTGACGATGACCGGATAGCCGATCTGATCGGCCCAGACCAGGGCGTCCTCGACCGTATCCACCACGCCGTCGCTGCCGGGCATGAGCGGCACGCCGGCGGCCTTCATGGTGGCCTTGGCCTGGGCCTTGTTGCCCATCTTGCGGATGATCTCTGAATTGGGGCCGATGAAGACGATGCCGCAGGCCTGGCAGACGTCCACGAAGTGCGGATTCTCGCTGAGGAAGCCGTAGCCGGGGTGGATGGCCTCGGCCCCGGTCACTTCCGCCGCGGCGATCACCTGGGGGATGTTGAGGTAGGACTTGGCGCTGGGGGCAGGGCCGATGCAGATGTCCTGGTCGGCGAACCGGACATGCAAGGCGTCCCGGTCGGCTTCGGAGTAGACCGCCACGGTCTGGATGCCCAGTTCCTTGCAGGCCAGGATCACCCGTAGCGCGATCTCGCCCCGGTTGGCGATGAGGATCTTCTTGAAGGGTGGCTTCTCGGTCTTGTCGGCCGGCTTGCGATGGGAGGGCTTGCGTTTGAAGGTGGGCATGGGGTCAGCGGACCCGGATCGCGAACAGCCGTTCGCCGTATTCCACCGGCTGGCCGTTCTCGGCCAGCACCGCGACCACTTCCCCGGCCACGTCGCATTCGATCTCGTTCATGAGCTTCATGGCTTCCACGATGCACAGGGTCTGGCCGGGCTTGACGAAATCGCCGGGCTGCACGAAGGCGGAAACGTTGGCGCTGGGGGCCCGGTAGAAGGTGCCGACGATGGGACTCGTGATGTGGTGGATCCCCGGGTCTTCGGTGCGTTCGGTGCTGGGCTGGGCGGTGGCCACCAGGGTATGGGTGGGAGCGGCGGGCGCGGGCTGGAACGCCGCAGGGGCCGCGGCGGGCGCCGCCGCGGAGGCGCTGCCGACCTTGCGGATGTGCAGTTTGACCCCCATGGATTCGAACTGCAGTTCGTCGATGGGTTCACGGCCGACCAGGCTGATGAGGGTCTGGATATCCTCGAAACCCAGCGCCAGTCCCTGGATCGGATCCTGGGTCCTGGTGGCGGCGATCTGCGGGGTGGATGGGGGAAGGGTCTTCTTGGACACAGTCATGGCTAATACTCCAAGGGGAGCGCGGGGAAGGATGCCGTCAGGAGTCGGTGGGAGCCGGAGGGGCGATTTCCCGCACCCGCCTACCCTTGGGACCCGCCTCGTCGGGGCGGAATTCCTTGCTGGCGGCGTCCAGGATGCCGTTCACGAACTGGGTGCCTTCCTGGTCGCTGAATTCCTTCACGATCTCCAGGGCCTCGTTGATGATGATCGGGAAGGGGATGTCCTTCAGGAACATCAGTTCGTAGACTCCCAGGCGCAGCAGGTTGCGGTCGACCACGGCCATGCGGTGGATTTTCCAATGCTCCGCGAACCGGGTCAGGACGGCGTCGATCTCGTCCAGGTGGCCATGGACTCCGTCCACCAGGCGCCGGGCATAGTAGAAGGCGTCCCGGTTCAGGTCCTGGATGGCGTTGAAGCCGGCGAAGATCTCGTCCGGAAGGTACTCGGTGAGGTCCATGGCATAAAGCATCTGGAGGGCGTACTCCCGCCCACGCCGTCGCACGCCCATTACTGGATCCCCTTGCCGGGGGCCTTGAGGACGTGGAACAGGTCCACCATCTCCAGGAGGCTCATGGCGGCTTCCCACCCCTTGTTGCCCATCTTGGTGCCGGCCCGGTCGATGGCCTGCTCCACGGTATCGGTGGTGAGCACCCCGAAGATCACCGGCACCCCGGTCTCAAGGCCCACCTGGGCGGTGCCCTTGGTCACTTCGTTGGCGATCATGTCGAAATGGGGCGTGCCGCCGCGGATGACCGCGCCCAGCAGCACCACGCCGGCATACTGGCCGCTGCGGGCCACCTGCAGGGCGACCTGGGGCAGTTCGAACGATCCAGGAACGCGGATGAGATCAATCTGGGCCTCGTTGCCGCCGTGGCGCTGGATACAGTCGGTGGCGCCTCCGACCAGCCGTTCCACAATAAATTCGTTAAAGCGCGAGGCTATCAGGGCGAACCGATCGCCCTTATGCACACGCAGCTGGCCCTCAAAGATCCCCATGGGAACCCCCCGAAAGGTGGTTGAATTGAAGACGATAGCACAAGTTGCGGCGGCAGGACAGCAAGGTTTGCGCCCTGGACCCTTCGGTGGGGCCGGTCTTCCGGAAACCATGTAGGCTTTTGCCAGGGAGATCGATGATGTTGCTGGCGGACGAGCTAACCCAGTGGGAAATCCAGACCGGACCCGGCGGCATCACCGCCGCCGCCCAGCAGGAATACGACGGCTTCGGCCCCTGGATCAAGGAAGTGAAGATCCTCGAGGACATGCCACCCCGGTTCCGGGACTGCTTCGCCGACCATGCGGGCGCCCGGTTCCTGCTGAAACAACCGCGCAACGAAGAGCGCCGGAACCTGAAGCCGGGCATGGACCTGTACCCGGCCGTGCTGGCGGTGCACGAGGATGCGGTCTGCCTGATGGTCCAGGCCGGTGCGGCGATCGAAGTGCGCCGTGCGGCCCTTGGGGACATCCAGGGCATCCGGGTGTTCCAGGATCTGCTCAATGGCCGGCTTGAACTGTTCCTGGCGGATGGGGGCTGTTTCAGCTTCGGCTACAACGCCTCGTCCCAGCCGCTGATCGACCGGGTGGTGGATTTCCTGCTTCAGAGCTCGGCCGCGCCGGCCGGCCTGGCCGGGCTTGATCCCGGCGGGCCGGTCAAGGTTGCCGATCTTAGCTTTCAGACCTTGCTGGCTGAACAATTACGTCGTAACCCCCAGGGCCGCGCGCTGCACAGCGAGGCGGCCGGCCGGTCCTGTCGCGACCGCCTGGGCCGGCGTGCCCTTTCCCTGGGGGTCCTGGTGCTGGGCACGGACCGGGATCTGGTGCTGATCACCCAGGGCCGGGCCACCCGCCGGCGCAAGGAGGGCGTCTATGCCACCGAGACCCGGTATGCCCGGTGGGCGGGCCTGCGTTCCTTCGGGCTGGCGCCCGGCCCGCTGTCCAAGGCCGCGGGCTGGCGCACCCTGCAGCTGCAGGTGGGCAGCCACCTCTGGGAAATGGACCTGTTCGAACCGGATGCCCTGCTGGCGGTGCTCGCGCGGTGCCTGCCGGCGGCAGGCCACCCCCTCAGCTGATCACCGGATCCTTCAGGACAGGGTGCCCTGCCGGGAGTCGCCTCCGGCCATGGCCTTGCGCCAGCGGGTCTCGGACGGGAAGACCAACCAGCCCCTGGCCATGGGCGCCAGGAACAGGACCAGGCTGAGGCTGGCCGCCGGGGGGCCGATCTTCATGCCCAGGAACAGGCCGGAGACGGCGACGCCCACCAGGAGGAAGGAGGAGAGCAGGTTTCGGGCCCGCAGCACGCCCAGGGTCGAGCGGGGATCTGAAAACCGGCCCAGGCGCTCAGGCAGGGTCACCGCCAGGGCCAAGGCCACGGCGGCCACGGCCAGGGCGCCGGGGACCCGGTGATCGCTGAAGGGCAGCCGGCTGAAGCCGCCCAGGAATAGCGCCCAGTGGCCACGGAGCGCCTGGTTGCCGATGCTCACGATGTACATGATGGGGGCGATGAAACAGCAGGTGGAGGCCACCAGGCGGGCCTGACGCACGGATTTGTTCAGGTCGCGCTCGAGGTCCGGGGAAAACGGCATGTTCGACTCCAGGTTTGTGTCCCTTGGAATTTACCATCCTCCGGGGCCAGTCGCGGCCGGGCTACCGCGGGGTTTCGCGCTACCCCTCTGGATTGGCGTCCTTTCCGTCCTGCTCCACCATCGAATAAAACTCCTCCAACTTGGCCCGAATGCTTGAAGCTCTCGATGGAAAAAAAAGCAGATCGATGGCGAAGTCCCTTCTGCCAACCTGGATGGGGTATTCGCTTCCGATGAAACAGTAATCGCGGCCCAGTTCGAGTAGAAAGGCTTTCAAGTGTTGGAGGAGGGCCTTCTGGAGATCCCGTTCCGTGTGGGGCTCAGGCAGGTCCACGAAATCGACGAGATATCGGTCCTTGAAGAAGGCTCCAGCCAGCGGGTGCAATGCTCTCACCGCTGGTGAGAGTGTTGGCTTCCCCAAGAGGTTTTGTTCGAAGAGCCCTGAATTGATTTGACGTTCAAGGTGCCGAGATCCCCATCGTTCCTTGACGGTGAGGGGGGCTCGGTTGGATGCTGCGATCGCCATCCCAGCTGAGCGCCGGACCGCTGCAAAACGGGCCAAGGCCCGCCCGGCTGTATTGCCCCTAATCCACCGTTTCCGCCAAGGCCTTCACGCAGACGATGGGCCCTGTGCAATCCGGCGAGAGATCCCGCCAGGTGACCCCATCGGGGCTGACGAAGCTCCGGCCGTGCTCCGAGACGGAACTTTCGGAATAGCCTTCGATCAGATCCTGGACCGGAACGGGGTAGACGTAGCCCGGGGTGGTCAGCTTGACCACCACCGCGAAGCTGCCGCCCTTGGCCACGGTCACCGGGTTGGCCATGCGGACGGTATGGTAGCCGGGCGCCCGGAAGCTGCCCTGCTGGGGCGCCAGGCCGATGAAGCCGGTTCCGGGGTCCCCGGTGATCCCAGGCCGCACATCGATCTCGTACGAGGTGCCGGCCGTGCCCGCATAGAAGGAGACGGCGGTGATCTTTTCCTCGTCCCCGGCCTGGAAGACGTTGGCGCAGGTG
>Ga0302279_10004052_pt1 | contig 17645 bp, 20 predicted proteins | sample III_Bog_N3_3_FD_194541 | JGI IMG/M metagenome (GOLD analysis project Ga0302279, IMG submission 194541) | Peat permafrost microbial communities from Stordalen Mire near Abisko, Sweden - III_Bog_N3_3 | ecosystem: Environmental > Terrestrial > Soil > Wetlands > Peat | place: Sweden: Abisko...
CGGCGCGAACCCTCCTCAAAGGACTAATTACTATGGCCGAACGCCCCACGCTGGTCGACCCGCCCATCGAGAACCTCTTAGGGAAGGTCGGCGACTCGAAATTCACCCTCGTGGCCGTCACGGCGATTCGCGCTCGCGAGATCAACGAGTACTACAACGGCCTCGGTTCGGGCCACGGCGCGCTGATTCCGCCGCAGGTGACGTCCCTCTCGAATAAGTCATTGTCGCTCGCGATGGAGGAACTCTACGAGGGCAAGCTCCTCTTCCACCGTCCCACCGTTGATGAGTTGGAGAACGAGCGGCTGCAGGCCGAGGCCGCGGAACAGGCACGCCAGGACGCCAACAGCGACCTGGACGCCTTCACCGATGCCCTCCGCGACGCCTAGTTCGTCAACTCCCTGCATCGTCTTAGGCGTTGCCGGCGGCATCGCCGCCTACAAATCGGTCGAACTTCTTCGCCTCCTGCGCGAGAAGGGCTACCACGTCGCGCCGATCCTCACCCCCGACGCCACGCGCTTCGTCGGCGCGGTCACGTTTTCCGCACTGGCCAGTGAACCAGCGCGAACCTCCCTCTACGGCGACCCGACGACGCCGATTCCCCACACCTCCTTGGGCCAGCGTGCCTCGGTGGTCGTGGTGGCGCCCGCGACCGCGCACCTGATCGCGCGCTACGCCGCGGGACTCGCCGACGACCTCTTGACCGCGACCTTGATGGCGACGCGCGCGCCGGTGTTGTTGTGTCCGGCGATGCACACCGAGATGTGGGAACAGCCCTCGGTGCAAGAGAATCTCGCGACGCTGCGACGACGCGGGGTTCTCGTCATGGAGCCCGAACGTGGCGTACTCGCGGGCGGCGACGAGGGCGTGGGTCGAATGCCCGAGCCCGCGCGCATCGCCGCCTTGATCGAGGCGATCGTCGACGGGTACCGCGGACCCTTCAGCGGCCGTCGCGTGCTCATCAGCGCGGGGGGCACCCGCGAGGCGATCGACCCCGTGCGGGTGCTCTCGAACCGGTCCTCGGGCCGACAGGGTTACGCGCTGGCGGAGGTCGCGGCGCGCCAGGGCGCGACCGTGACGTTGGTCTCGACGGTCGAACTACCCCTCAGCCTCGATACGGTGCGCGCCATCGACGTCGTCGCGGTCGAGAGCGCCGCGGAGATGCACGAGGCGATGATGAAACGTGCGGTGGACAGTGACGTGGTGATCATGGCCGCCGCCGTCGCGGACTTCACGGTGACGGCGTCGAGCGAGAAACTCAAGAAACGTGAAGGCGTACCCGAGTTGCGCTTCGCGCCCGCCCCCGACGTGCTGGCGGAGCTGGTCGCGCACCGTCACAACGGCCAGTTGATCGTCGGCTTCGCCGCCGAGACGACCAACGTCATGGCCAACGCGACGGCGAAGATGCGTGAGAAACGCGTTGACCTGCTGGTGGTCAACGACGTCGCCGCACCGGGCGCGGGTTTCGCGCACGAAACCAATGAAGTCGTCCTCCTCGACCGCGACGAAGTCGCCCAGCGAGTCTCGTTGCGCTCGAAAGAAGCGGTCGCGGTAGAGATCTTGGCTAGGGTGGCTGCAATGTTCGACGACGGCACTTCATGAGCGATCGCACCCTCTTTACCTCCGAATCGGTGACCGAAGGTCACCCCGACAAGATGGCTGACCAGGTCTCTGACGGGGTCCTCGACGCGATCCTCGCGCAAGACCCGATGGCGCGCGTGGCCTGTGAGACGTTGCTGACGACCGGCCTGTGCGTGGTCGCCGGTGAGATCACCACCAGTGCGGTCGTCGATATCGCGGCCGTGGCACGACGCACGATCCTCGAGATTGGCTACGACGACGGCGCGAAGGGTTACGACGGCAAGAACTGCGCCGTGCTGGTCTCGCTCGATCGTCAGAGCCCCGACATCGCCGGTGGTGTCGACGTCGCGCTCGAGCACCGCAGTGGCCTCGGCGGCGAGGACGAGTTGAACGCCTTGGGCGCGGGGGACCAGGGCATGATGTTCGGCTACGCGTGTAACGACAACGAGGACTTCATGCCGCTGCCGATCTGGTTGGCGCACCGCCTCTCCATGCGACTCTCCCAGGTGCGTCGTTCGGGCCAGGTGCCCTACCTGCGACCTGACGGCAAGACCCAAGTGACCATCGCCTACGAAGAGGGCCGCCCGGTCGCGGTCGAGACGGTGCTCGTCTCGACCCAGCACGAGGACGGTTACGACCACGAGACGATCCAACGCGACGTCCTCGAGCACGTGATTCGGCCCATGTTGCCGAGCGACCTCGACACCTCCTCGATGCGCGTGTTCGTCAACCCGTCGGGCAAGTTCGTCCTCGGTGGACCGCACGCCGACACCGGGCTGACGGGTCGCAAGATCATCGTCGACACCTACGGCGGCATGGCTCGCCACGGCGGTGGTGCCTTCTCGGGCAAAGACCCCTCCAAGGTCGATCGCTCCGCCGCCTACGCCGCGCGCTGGGTCGCCAAACACGTCGTCGCCTCGGGTGCCGCCGAGCGCTGTGAAGTCCAAGTCGCCTACGCGATCGGCGTCGCGCGACCGGTCTCGGTGCTGGTCGAGACCTTCGGCACCGAGAGGGTGGACCGCGCCAAGATCGCCAAAGCCGTCGACGCGCTCTTTGACCTACGCCCGGCGGCGATCATTCGCGACCTCGATCTGCGTCGCCCGATCTACCAGCGCACGGCGGCCTACGGCCACTTCGGCCGTACCGACCAGGGCTTCGCCTGGGAGCAGACGCCGCGCCTCGACGACCTTCGCCGGGAACTGTCGCTGACCTAGTGACCGCCCGCGCGGTTCGTATCATCACCGAGGTCGCCGCGGTCGATCGGCCGTTCGATTACTCGCTCGAAGAGACGACCGCGCACGTCGGGGTGGGCGACCGGGTCCGGGTGGACTTCAATCACCGTTCGGTGCGCGGGTGGGTGATTGAAGAGGCCACGCCCTCACCGGATCTCAAGCCCGTGAAGAAGTGGCTGGGCTACGGTCCGCCGCCGTCGTCACTGGCGTTCCTGCGCTGGGCCGCGGAGCGGTGGTACGGGTCGTGGAGCCGCTTCCTCCTCGCCGCGTCGCCGTCGCGCGTGGTGAGCGCGCTGCCACACGCGCCCGCCGCGGCGCCCCTCGCGGGCGACGTACGTGCGGCGGCGTGGACGGCGGCACCCGGGGTCTGGCAGCTCGCCCCCACGAACGATCCCCTGGCGTTGGTGCTCGGTGCCTACGAGACCACGCGCGAACTCGAGGGGTCGCTCCTCGTGCTCGTGCCCAACGAGCGCTGGGCCACGCGACTGGCCGGTCGACTCGAACAGCGTGGCCTCGCGGTGGCGACCGCGGAGCAGTGGGAGCGGGCCCGCGCGGGATGGCCGGTGGTGATCGGCGCGCGAGGGACGGCCCTCGCGCCGGTACCGCGGGTCGCCGGGGCCGTCGTCGTCGACGCCGACGATGAGTCGTACCGATCGGGCGCGTCGCCGACCTGGGAAGCGGTGGCGGCGTTGCGTGAACGCTGCGCCCGCGACGGTGCGCCGCTGTGGTTGACCTCGATGATCCCCTCGCCCTCCCTGCTCGATGGCGGCGCCTTCGCGACGATCGACGACCTCGCCGGAGGATGGCCTCGCGTCGAGGTCATCGATCGCCGACAGAGTGACCCGCACGAGGGCGTGTTGAGTCGCCGCGCCCTCGACGCGGCGCACCGCGCGCTCGAGGGGGATGACGCCGTGGCGGTGGTGGTGATCCACCAGCGACTTGGGAACGGACGGCTCTTCGCGTGCCAGTCGTGCGGTGAGCTGGCGCGCTGTGCGATCTGCCATCAAGCCGAGTTCGAAGTGGAGGGTCATCTCACCTGCGCTGACGCCCACGAGTCGAGGGCGTTCTTCTGTCGACACTGCGGTTCGACGAACTTAAAGCGTGTGCGCGCCGGCGTCACCACGGTGGCGCGTGACGTGAGTGCCCAACTGGGCAGTGGCGTGAGTGAACTCACGGCCGCGAGCGATGAGGCCGTTGGCCTCGAGCGCGTCGTCGTGGGCACCGAAGCGACGTGGCAGCGCGTGCGTCGCGCGGGCGTGGTGATCTTCGTCGACTTCGATCAGTACCTGCTCGCCCCGCGCGACGCCGCGCGCCGCGCCGCCATCACCGCCGTGGGTAAGGCCGGTCGACTCGTGGGCTCGCGACGCGACGCTCGCGGTCTCGTGATCCTCCAGACCCGTCGCGGCGACGACGCGGTCCTGCGAGCGATCGAAACCGCTCGTTTCGAATCGATCATTGAAGATGACGTCGCGACGGCGCGACTGCTGGGACTCGAACCCTTCGCGGCGAGTGCCGAAGTCACGGGCGAAGGGGCGGCGAACTTCGTCGCGGCGCTGAAGGACGCGTCGCTCACCGTCATCGAAACACCGACGGGTTTCTTGTTGCGCGCGAGGGACGTCGCGACGCTCACCAGTGCGTTGCGCGAAACGCCACGACCGAGCGAGAAGTTCCGCGTCGCGGTGCACTGAACGTCGAGGGACAATTGGGCCACGGTAACGTGGTTACGTGACGACGTTGCCCATTCGCACCTACGGCGACCCGGTGCTCAACACCCCCACCACCGAGGTCGAGGAGATCGACGGGAAGCTCGCCGCGTTAGTCGAGTCGATGATCCTCACTATGCACGAGGCCCCCGGTGTCGGCCTCGCCGCCAACCAGGTGGGGGTCCAGAAGCGACTCTTTGTCTACGACAAGGGCGAAGGACCCAGCGCCATCATCAACCCGATCATCGTCGAGACCTCGGGCGAATGGACCTACGAAGAGGGTTGTCTCTCGGTGCCCGGGCTCAGCTGGGAGATCGTGCGCGCCAATGAGGTGCACCTGAAGGGCTACGACTTAGCGGGTAACGAACTCGACATACAGACGAGTGAGTACGAGGGGCGAATCTTCCAACACGAGTGTGACCACTTAGACGGAGTCTTGTTGGTCGAGCGCTTGACCGATGAGCAGCGCCGCGAGGCGAAGCGCACCCTTCGCAAGCGACGCCTCACCTTCAACCGCGACGATCACGACGGACTCCGACAACTGCTCGGTGACTAGATGCGCCTCACGTTCCTCGGGACGCCCGAGGCGGCGGTACCGTCCCTCGACGCCTTAGTCGCGGCCGGTCACGACGTCGTGCTCGTCGTGACGCGACCGGACAAACGACGGGGTCGCGGCTCGGAGCTCTCACCAAGCCCCGTCAAGACGGCGGCGCGCGCGCACGGGCTTCGCGTGACGCACCGCCTCGCGGACGTCGAGACCTCCGGTGCCGAGCGTGGCGTGGTGGTCGCGTACGGCGCGATCATTCCCGCGTCGCTGCTTGCAGTCGTACCGATGCTCAACGTGCACTTCTCACTCCTCCCTCGGTGGCGCGGCGCGGCACCCGTGCAGCGCGCGATCCTCGCGGGTGACCTCGACACCGGTGTTTCGATCATCTCCTTAGAGGCGGCGCTCGACACGGGACCCGTGCACCTCGAACGACACGTGGCGATTGAGGAGAAGAGCGCCGCAGTGCTCATCGACGAACTCGCTCGTCTCGGCGCGGCGGCACTGATCGAGGTGCTCGACACACCGGCGTTGTTGGCACACCCCCGTGCCCAGACCGGCGAGGTGACCTACGCCGAGAAGATCACCAAAGAGACGCTGCATCTCTCGCCGTCACGCTCGGCGGAGGAGACCTTGCGCACGGTGCGACTCGGGGGGGCCTTCTGCTTCGTCGAGGGCTTGCGGGTGATGGTGCTCGGTGCGCGTGCGTCAGTCGCCGTGGTAGCTGCCGGTGTCGTGACGTCCCTCGACGGTGAGGTGGTGCTCGGCACCGCGGAGGGGACCGTGGCGCTTGACTCGGTGCGACCGGAAGGTTCCCAGACCATGGCGGCGTCAGCGTGGTGGCGGGGACGCTACGGCGCGGGCACGCGCATCCAATGGTCCTGACGATGCGCGGACCTAGGCTGATCGGGTGACGGTCATCGACGCGGGCCCGGCGGGCGAGTTTCGTCTTGCGCCGTCGATTCTTTCGGCCGACTTCGGCAACCTCGGCCACGACGTCGCCCTCATCGACGCCGAGACCGACTGGCTGCACGTTGACGTCATGGACGGTCACTTCGTGCCGAACGTCTCGCTCGGTCCGCCGGTGGTGGCGTCGCTTCGCCGCTACAGCTCGCGATTCTTCGACTGCCACCTCATGATGAGCGAGCCGGGTCGATATCTAGAAGCCTTCGCTCGTTCGGGCGCGAATGGCTGCACGGTCCACGTCGAAGTCGGCGGCACGGCTGGCTTGATCGAGGAGGCCCACGCGCTCGGGCTTCGCGTCGGGCTCGCCGCGAATCCCGACACGCCCTTTCACGCGGTGGCGCCCTTCCTCGGCGACATCGATCTGTTGTTGTTGATGACCGTCTTTCCCGGCTTCGGTGGGCAGTCCTTCATGGCCGAGGTGATGGAGAAGGTGGAAGAAGCGCGTCGTGAAATCGACCGCAACGCTCTATTGGTCGACCTCGAAGTCGATGGTGGCATCGACGTCGCCACCGCGCCGATTGCCGTGCGCGCGGGAGCCAACGTCTTAGTCGCGGGTTCGGCCATCTTCGCGCGCCAGGACCCCCTCGCCGCGGCCGCGACGTTGCGCGCGGCGGCCTTGAGCGTGGTGTCATGAAGTTCTCCCTCCAAGAACTGATGTCCATGGCCATGGACGAAGGTGAGAAGGCTCGCTTCCACGCGCCACCAAATCCGTGGGTCGGGGCGCTGCTCGTCAACGACCGCGGCGTCATCGTGGGCGAGGGTCACACCCAAGCACCGGGTGAGTCGCACGCGGAAGTCGAAGCGTTGCGACGAGCGGGCGACGCCGCGCGTGGGGCCACGATGATCGTCACCCTCGAGCCGTGTTCGCACGTGGGTCGAACCGGTCCCTGCGCGGAGGCGATCATCGAAGCCGGCGTGGCGCGCGTGATCGTCGGGACCATCGATCCTGACCCGCGCGTGTCGGGTCAAGGGATCGCGCTGCTCAAGGCGTCGGGCGTCGACGTCGAGGTGGGCGTTGAAGAGGCGGCGGTTCGCGCCCAACTCGCGCCCTACATCTGGCACCGAGTGACGACCCGTCCGTACGTGGTGGTGAAGATCGCGAGCACGATCGACGGCGTCGTGGCGATGGCCGACGGCACCAGTCAGTGGATCACCGGTCCCGCCGCGCGTCGTGACGCGCACGTCCTGCGCGCCCAGAGCCAGGCGATCCTCGTGGGGGCTAACACGGTGCGCCTCGATAACCCCGAACTCACGGCGCGACTCGACGACATTGTCCTAGAGCCCCTGCGGGTGGTGCTCGGGCGCGCGCCCGAGGGCGCGAGGGTTCGCCCGTGCCTGGAGCTCACGGGTGACCTCGGGCACGTGCTCGACGAACTGGGCCACCACGACGTACTCCAAGTGCTCATCGAGGGTGGACCCACGACCACCAGCGCATTCCTAGAAGCGGGACTGGTGAACCACATTGTCTGGTACCAAGCGGCCGCCTTCGCCGGCGCCCAGGGCACCCTGGCGGCACTGGCCGGCCTTTCCACCCCTACGATGGAAGCCCTGCGACGAGGTCGGATCGTCGACGTGCGTCGCGTGGGTGAAGATATTCGCATTGACGTGGAGGTCTAATGGCGCTATCGACGATCGAAGAGGCAATCGCTCAGATCCGCAGCGGCGGGATGGTGGTGGTGGTCGACGACGAGGACCGCGAGAACGAGGGCGACCTGATCATGGCCGCTCAGGACGTCACGCCCGAGGCGATGGCGTTCTTCCTCGAGTACACCTCGGGCATCTTCTGCGTGCCCTTAGAGAGCCAGCGGGCCGACGAGTTGGACCTGCCCTTGATGGTGGTAGCGAACACCGAGGCCCAACGAACGGCCTTCACGGTCTCGGTCGACTATCGCCACGACACCACGACCGGCATCTCCGCGCACGACCGCGCGGCGACGGTACGCGCACTGATCGAACCGACGACGCGGGCGAATGACCTCAATCGTCCCGGCCACATCTTTCCCCTTCGGTACCGCGAGGGTGGGGTCCTCAAGCGCGCCGGCCACACCGAGGCGACCGTCGACCTCTGTCGCCTGGCCGGGAAGTTCCCCGCCGGCGTGCTCTGTGAGGTCGTGACGAAGGACAAATCCGACATGGCGCGCCTGCCGGAGTTAGAGGAGTTCGCTCAACGTCACGAACTGCCCATCGTGACCATCGCGGATCTGATCCGTTACCGGCGTCGCCACGAGAAGTTGGTCAAGCGAGTGGCCGAGGCGTCGCTGCCCACCGAGTTCGGTACGTTCCACGCCTACGTCTTTGAGAGCGTGCTCGATAGCGAGCAGCACATGGCGCTCGTCTACGGCGACATCGAGAACGTGCCCAACGTGTTGGTGCGGGTGCACTCGGAGTGCCTGACCGGTGACGCCCTCGGGTCGTTGCGCTGTGACTGTGGACCACAGTTGCGCACCGCGCTCGCGAAGATCGCCGCCGAAGGCGCGGGCATCGTCGTGTACCTGCGCGGTCACGAGGGACGCGGCATCGGTCTCGGTCACAAGATTCGCGCCTACGCGCTCCAAGAAGAGGGCCACGACACGGTCGACGCGAATCTGGAGCAAGGCCTGCCGGTCGATTCGCGAGAGTACGGTATCGGCGCGCAGATCCTCGTGGACTTGGGGGTCACCTCGATGCGCCTGATGACCAACAACCCCATCAAGTACGGCGGACTCGAGGGCTTCGGCCTCAACATCGTCGAGCGTGTTCCCTTAGAGAGTCGACCGACGTCGTTCAACATCGAATACCTGCGCACCAAGCGCGAACGAATGGGCCACCTCCTCGAGGGACTCGATGACCTCGACTAAGGACACGGCCTTCGATCCCGCGATGCTCGACGGTCTGCGCGGTCGAGCCGGAGAGTCGCTCGAGCCGATGGCGGTCGGAAGGGGACTTCGTATAGCGGTGGTCTGTGCACGATTCAACGGTGCGATCACGCTTCGTCTCCTGGAAGGAGCCCTCGAGGCGCTCGAGACCGCGGGGGTCGACCGTGGGGACATCTCGGTGGGCTGGGTACCGGGCGCCTTCGAGATTCCGCTGCTGGCTCTGGCCTACGCCGACGCCGAGCGACCCTACGACGCCGTGATCACCCTCGGCGCAGTCATTCGCGGCGACACCGGGCACTACGAACTCGTCGCGGGCGAGTGCGCGCGCGGCGTCCAGGACGTACAACTCTCGACGCGGGTGCCCGTGATCTTTGGGGTACTGACGACGAACACGATCGACCAGGCGCTCGAACGCTCAATGAGCGATGAGACCAACAAGGGACGCGAGGCCGCCGAGAGCGCCTTGGCGATGATCAGCGTCTTAGAACAAGGTTCGGTCGCGTCGGCGTGAACGTGTTCGGGGTCGTCGAGACCTTCGACGGACGTCGCGGTGACGGGTCCATTCGTAGCGAAGAGGGCGAGCGGTTCTACTTCCACTGCGTGGCCATTGCTGATGGGTCGCGCGACATCGAAGTTGGTGCGCGAGTGCGTGCGCGTCGCCACACGGGTCTTCGCGGACGCGACGACCTGATGGCGATTGAAAAACTCTTCTAGTCGCGCGGGTTGCCTAGGTGGAGCGAACGGGCGGGGCGCCCAAGGTGGTGAGTGCGGCGCTGCGCGCCGAGGCGGCTTGGATGGTGGCGGCGGTGAAGGCCTGTAGCGCGGCGCTGCGCTGCGCGGAGGTGGTGGCGATGGAGAGCGACTGTAAGTAGTTCGCGCGCGCCGTGGTCACGGCAGATTGGAAGGCGAGTTGGATGGCGTAGCGCGATTCCCGGTACGCAATCACCTCTTGGTGGTACGTGCGCGAACTCGAGGTCTTGGACCTGTCGGAGCCAGCGGACGCGGCGAGCGGTGTGGCGAGAAACAGTCCCGCGACCATAGCGACCGCCACGATACTGCGCCCCGATAACTTCTTCATGTCCCCCAGAATACTGGTCGGTTTTCAAGGAAGTCTGTGAGCGCGCTGTTGAATTCTTGTGAAAGTCTAAATTTCGGCCTGACTCGAGTCCCCGGCCCTACCCAGTACGCTCGGCCTATGGCGGTTCGCTGGTGACGACAATCCTTATCGTGGACGACGAACCGGGTGTTCGCGACCTCTTACAAGACGCTCTGAGTAACGCCGGCTACGTGGTGCGCTGTGCGGCCAACGGGGCCGACGGCCTCGATCAGCTGCGCCGCGGCAGCGCGGACCTGTGCGTGGTCGATATCAACATGCCCACCATGAACGGATTCGAGTTCTTGGAGAAACTGAGGGTGCACGACACCAAGACGCCGGTGTTGATGCTCACCGCGCGAGATTCGAGCGCCGACGTCGAGCACGGGCTTCGCGTGGGGGCGGACGACTACGTGCGCAAGCCCTTCAGTCTCGAAGAGCTGCTGCTGCGCGTGGCGGCGATCTTGCGCCGCACGGGCCTCGAAGAGAGCGACGAGCACGTCTATAACTGTGGCCCGCTCACGATGAACGTCGACCGCCACGAGGTCAGTGTCGGTGGCGAGGCGGTCGACCTCTCGGCGACGGAGTTCCGCCTTTTAGAAGTACTGCTCGAGCGTCAAGACCGCGTGGTCACGCGCGAGCAGCTGCTGCGCGAGGTGTGGAACATCGACTTCGACTCTGAGACCTCGGTGCTCGACACGTACATCTCCTACGTCCGTCGCAAGATTCATCGCGACGACTTCGCCCCCATTACCACCATTCGTGGCGTGGGCTTTAAGTTGGTGGACCAGGCCGCTCACCTGTGAGGATTGCGACACGCCTCACCCTCCTCTTCGTCGCACTCTCGCTCCTTATTGCCTTCACCATTGGATGGTTCGCCGTCGCGATGAGCTCGCGGGCGCAGTACGCGACACTCAACAGTTCGATCAACTCGGTCGTCGATAGCGGACTCTCCAAGCCCGACACCGCACTCTCGAACGCGCTCTACGTCATCCAGCGCGACCAGTATGACTTGACCCTCGACGTGGTGTTCCCCTCGGGCGAGATCACCCAGGTCTCCTCGCCCGCCGCCGACGCCCTCCGTCGACACCCCACGCAAGCCGACGTCAAGGCGTCGCTACGATCGGTGACCCAGGTGGGTGACCTGCCGGGCTACGAGATCCGATCACTCAACATCGGCGGTGGGGACTACCTGGTCGTCGCGGGATCGACGGCGAGCATCGAAAAGCAGAACGAACACCTCGCCTTGTTGGTCGCGCTGGCGGCGGTCGTCATCGCGTTGGTCGGCTTGGCGCTGGCGCGTGAGGTCATGCGTCGAGACCTACGTTCGATGGAGCGCCTGATCGATTACGCCGGAGACGTGGCGAGCGGGGATGAGGCCGGACCGGTGCCGCCGAGTGAGGGGAGCCGCGACCTCCAAGAACTGCGCGGCGCGCTGGTCGTCATGGTCGAGGCGCTGCAGGAACGCATCGACGTCGAAGCCAAGAACTCTCGCGCGATGCAGCAGTTCATCGACGACGCGTCGCACGAACTGCGCACGCCGCTCACCGTCGTCAAGGGGTACAACGACCTCCTCGCCAGTGGTCAAGCGAGTCCCGAGCAACAGACCCGCGCCGTCTCGCGCGTACAGCGTGAAGTGGAGCGCATGGAGGCGTTGGTGCGCGACCTCTTGCTGCTCGCCGAAGTTCGTGAGGCGCCCCGCCACGACGAGCACCAGGTCAACGTGAGTGACCTGGTGAGTGCGCGAGTACACGACTTCGTCCTCGAACACCCCGAACGCCCGCTCACTCGAGAGATCCAGCCCGGGGTGACGATGCCCGCGCGAGCGGACTACGTTGACCGACTCACTGGCAACGCCCTGACCAACGTCTTGCGTCACACGCCCGATGACGCGCCGGTTCGCGTCACGTTGCACGCCGATCAGGACACCGTCACCCTCGTGATCGAAGACGGCGGACCGGGACTGCCGATCTACGGTGTGCGACCACAGCGATTCCAGCGTTTTGACGACTCACGTTCGCGAGAGACCGGCGGATCGGGCCTCGGCATGAGCATCATGGCCGACGTCGCGGAATCCCTGGGCGGTTCCATGACCACCGAAGCGAGCTCACTCGGTGGTCTACGGCTGCGCTTCTCGTTGCCGCTGCGGGTGGCGTCCTCGCTCTAGGGGGTTCCCGCACTGGCGGCGCGCACGTAGGCCTGTTGCATCTCGGCGAGCGCGTTGCGGTAGAGCGCAACGTGTTCACCCAAGCGCTCGCCGCCGGCATTCAGCATGGCCGACACGGTATCGATGACCAGTTGCGCGGCCGCGAGGTCGGGCGTCGCTTCACCCAGACGCAGGGCGGCCACTTGGAGCAACACGAAGAGGTGATTACCGAGGATCGTTTCGACCGGCGTTGAGTGGAGATACGCGATCTCTTCGGTCTCATCGAAGGTCGGCGGGTCGCTCTCACTCACGCGAACCAAGGTAGCGGCTCGCGAGCGACCTACGACGCACCGGACCCGCCGGGCGCACCGGACCCGCTCGGAGGTGGGCCCGGGAACGATCCGGTGCCACCGGGGGAGCGATACGGGTGGCCGTAACCACCGGGGAAGTGACCGCCCGGGCCACCAACGCCGGGAAAGCCACCGGCCGCGCCGGCGCCGGCCATTGCGTAAAAGGAGAAGAGTGCCGCCACCACGAGGGCGCCGATCACGCCCCAACTCAACACCGCATGCAGACGGACAAACAGCCACGCCGCGAGCAGGGCGATGAGACCGATCGCGGGGAGATAGAAACGAATGAGGTGCACGGTGACACCGCCGCCACCACCGCCACCACCGCCACCACCGGGTCCACCGCCCCCAATGTCCGCGGTCCAGGTGTAGGTGAAGTACAAGAGCCACATCCCGAGCCACCCGGCGAGCAGCACCACCGCGACCGCGAGGTCGCGATGCCCCTTCGAGCGCGGGACCGTCGAGGCGCGCCGCGTGCGCAGCCAGTTGACCAGGATCGCCACCACCGCGACGATGGCGAGCAGGTAGAGCGGCAGCGACCGGGCGAGTTGAGAGGGCATGAGTCGAAGGTTGGGCCAAAAGGCGGAAAGCGAGAACGTGATCTCCCCGGCCGAATAGCCCGTCGAGGTGGCGTGACCGTAGGCCCAGTCGTTAAAGCCCATCACGAAGGCGCCAAAGACGACCACCGAGCCGAGCCACACGACGAGCGTCGTTGTTGCGATACGTATGGGACGCGCGAAGACGATCATCGCCGCGACCGCCACGATGAGCTCGACCACGTCGGTGTAGCGAATGAACACGGCGCCCTCGAGGGCCAGAAAGCTCGCGAGCCCGCAGAGCAGGCGACGACGAGACGACGCGTCAGCGCTCAACGCCGTCCAGAGCAGGCCGCCGGCGCCGGCGGCGATGAGTGAGGCGTCAGTGAACGACGGCATCGTCGCGCGCCAGGCGAACACCAACGCGGCGCCCGAAAAGCAGTACGCCCAGACCGCGAAGGTCCCGCCCCAGCGACCGAGCCAGGCTCTCGCGCCCAGGTAGAGGCCGACGCAGGCGAGTGCACCGTAGAACAGTGGCGCAAAGCGCAGGATCTTCGCCATGTAGAACAGCACGGCGAAGAAGGGGTAACCGGGGTTCTTCTCGCTAATCCACTTGCCCGAGGCGAGGTGGTGCCACTGCTCGATGCCACCTTGGCCGTGCACGCTGAGCGAGTGCGCGAGCGCCAGATACTGGGCATTGCTCAAGAGGAGGTGTCCCTGACTGAGGGCGACAATCGAGGCGCGATAGGCGTAGTCGTCGGGCTCGAGCAACGCCGTGGCGTGACTCAAGACGATCGCACAAAAGCCGAGGAAGCCGAGTACCGCGACGAGTACTTCGGGCCGCCGCCACGCGGCCCGGCGCCCTTGGCGATCGTCGTGGTGCTCCTCGGGGATCTCGTCGAGATTCTCGTGAGGTAGGGTCGGCGCCTCGTTCATCCGGGCGAGGTTACGTCGAGCACGTAATGGAGGAACTCGAAGGCGCTAATGGGACGTTAAGAAATCCGCCGGAGCACCCGCGACCGTCTGGTATCGTAGAAAGGCAGTTCAGCAAGCGAGGTTGGCAGTGCCAACGTCCACCTGGCCACCAGCGTGCGTCCGGGTTCAGGGAGTTTTGCGCCTCGCTTGCCGTGGCGACACCAGTGCGGTGTCGTAAGGAGCAAGGAGAGAGTTATCGCAACAGTGCCTGGAGACCACCGCGTCAACGACCGTATTCGGGTTGACACCGTGCGCCTGATCGACCAAGACGGGAACCAGCTCGGCGTCATGCCCACGCGGGACGCGTTGGCGTTGGCCAAGAGCCTCGATTTGGACCTCGTAGAGATTGCCCCCACCGCACAACCGCCGGTGTGTCGCATCATGGACTACGGGAAGTTCAAATTCGACGAAGCTCAAAAGGCCAAGGAGTCGCGGCGTAAGACCCTCAACGTGGGCGTCAAGGAGATGAAGTACCGCCCCAAAATTGGGAACGGCGACTTCGACACCAAGACGCGACTCGTGGAGAAGTTCTTGGGTGAAGGGCACAAGGTCAAGGTCACGATCATGTTCCGCGGACGTGAATCAGCCCACCCTGAGTTGGGTAAGAAGATTCTCGACCGCATCGTGGAGCGTCTCGAGGACGTGGCGAGGGTCGAATCGGCCCCCAAGATCGATGGTCGCAACATGATCATGGTGCTCGGGCCCGAGAAGAAGGCGAAGGCGAAGACCGCCGAGGGGCCCAAAGATGTTGCGGTAGGCGAAGTTGTGCAGAGCGATGTTGCGGTACCCGAAGTCGCGTCCAGTGGCGCGCAAGTTTCGATTGAGGAGGGCTGAGATGCCGAAGATGAAGACCGATAGTGGTGCGAAGAAGCGCATCAAAGTCACCGGCAGCGGCAAGTTGCGTCGCCGTAAGGCTTTCCGTGGTCACTTGATGGAGAAGAAGAGTTCGGTACGAGCTCGACGCCTTGGTCGTGACACTGACATCGCCAGTGGGCAAGAGAAACACATCAAGCGTCAATTGGGTCTGTAGAGAAGTCGAAAGAGAAAGAGGAGCGACATGGCAAGAGTCAAGAGAGCCGTCAACGCTAAGAAGCACCACAAGGCCATACTCGAAGAAGCGAAGGGCTACTACGGCGACCGCAGCCGCACCTTTCGTAGCGCTAACCAGGCCGTCCAGCACTCCGGGGTCTACGCGTTTCGCGACCGCCGTGCGCGCAAGGGCGAGATGCGCAAACTCTGGATTCAGCGCATCAACGCGGGCACCCGCGAGCACGGCATGAGCTACAGCCGATTCATCGCGGGTCTCAACGCCGCGGGCATCGAAGTCGATCGCCGGATGCTGGCCGACCTGGCCGTGAACGACGCCGGGACTTTCGGGGCCATCGTCGCTCAGGCCAACAACGCCCTCGCGAAGTAGCGCGCCGATCGAGGCGCTGGCGCCCTCGCACCCCCGGGTACGTCGATTACGACGGCTCGTCCAGAAGCGATCACTGCGCTGGGAAGAGCGCGTCTGCGTACTCGAGGGGCCCGACCTGATTAACGCCGCGCTCGACGCCGGGACGACGTTCGAGGCGCTCTTCATCAACGCCGATCACGTCGGGGCGGGTGTGGTGACCGACGTGCTTGCTCGTCTGCCCGAGACGGGCGTTCGGGTCTACACCCTCGACGCCGCCACGTTCGCCCGGGTGTCGGACGCCTCGACCCCCCAACCGCTGCTCGCGAGCGTCCCGTTGCCCATCAGCGAGCTCGACTCAATCACCCTCGAGGGGCTGGTGCTCGTGCTCCACGACGTTCGAGACCCTGGCAACGCGGGGACGCTCATTCGCAGCGCCGACGCGTCGGGGGCGAGTGGGGTGGTCTTCACCGGGCATTCGGTCGACCCGTTCAATCCCAAGACGCTTCGCGCGAGCGCGGGCTCGGTCTTTCACGTGCCGGTGGTGGTGGCCGAACTGGACGACGCGCTCGAGTCCCTTCGCGCACGCGGCGCACGGATCTACGCCACGGTCGTGCGAGGGGGACTCTCGCACCGCATCATCGACTTCACGACGGCGAGCGCGGTACTGATTGGAAACGAAGCTGAGGGACTCAGCGACGCGGTGGTGGCCGACTGCGACGCCGCGATCTCGATCGAGATGGCGGGTGAGAGTGAGTCGCTCAACGCTGGGGTGGCGGGTTCGCTGATCGCCTTTGAGGCGCTGTGGCAACGACGAGGCACAACCTCACCGCCGTCACCTTCTAGCCTTTAGGGGTCATGGCCACCTCACCACTCGCTCACCTCGACGACGAAACCGCCCGGCTGCTCGCGGAGATCGACGCCCTGACCTCGCTCGAAGAGCTCAACGACGCCGAGGCCGCCTTGACGGGTCGTCGCTCGGTGCTTTCGACCTTGCAAAAGTCCCTGGGCTCGCTGGAACCGGAGGATCGAAAGGCCGCGGGGGCGCAGCTCCAAGCGGCCCGGCGAGCAGTCGAGTCGGCGCTCGAGGTGCGGCGAAGTCTTCTCGAAGCCCAGGCGCGCGCTCGCGTGCTGGAGCGGGACCGCTTGGACCTCGGCGACGTCGTGGCCGATCAAGTGCCCTGGACCATGAGTGTCGGCCACCCCGGACTCGTCGCGCTGACCCAGCGCGCGCTGGAGGACGTCTTCGTCGGCATGGGCTTCACCGTCTCCGATGGTCCCGAGGTCGAGAGTGACTGGTACAACTTCGAGGCCCTCAACATCCCGCCGGCTCACCCGGCACGGGGTCTATGGGACACCTTCTACGTCGAGCTCGGAGAACCCGAGACGGTGGTGCTGCGCACCCACACCTCGCCGACGCAAGTGCACCTGATGGAGGCGGCGGTGGCGACGGGGACCTTGCCAATCCACTCGGTGATGCCGGGGCGCTGTTATCGACGCGACACGCCCGACGCACGACACCTCTACACCTTCCATCAGATTGAGGGGCTCGTGATCGATCGCGGGATCACCTTCGCCGATCTGGCGGGCGTCATCGAGACGTTCACGCGCGCGTACTTCGGTCCCGACATCACCTCTCGACTTCGCCCGGGGTACTTTCCCTTTACCGAACCCTCGGCCGAGTTCGAGGTCACCTGCACGATCTGTCGGGGCGAAGGATGCCGCACGTGCTCCTTCACGGGCTGGATTGAACTTGGTGGCTGCGGCATGGTGGATCCCGCGGTGCTCGCGGCAGTCGGTGTCGACGCCCAAGAGTGGAGCGGCTTCGCCTTCGGTTTCGGGATCGACCGCTGCGCCCAGATGCGCCACCAGTTGAGCGACATGCGCGCACTCACCGAGAACGACGCGCGATTCCTCGAGCAGTTCTCGTGAAGATCTCCCTCGCCTGGCTGCGCGAGTTCGTGGAACTCAACGAATCACCCGAAGCGTTGCGCGCGGTGCTCGACGACCTCGGCCTCGTCGTCGAAGGCGTGCAGGTCGTGGGGGAGGGTTTAGAAGACGTGGTGGTCGCCCGTGTGGATGAGATACGGGCGATCAAGGGCGCGGACCGCGTGCGGCTCGTCGTCGTTGACGCCGGCGGCGCTCCCTTGGAGATCGTCTGCGGCGCGACCAACTTCGAGGTGGGCAACTACGTCCCGCTCGCGCCGATCGGTGCGGTCCTGCCGGGGGGCTTCGCCATCCAAGAGCGCGTCATGCGCGGCGTCACCTCGCACG
>Ga0302279_10004057_pt1 | contig 17624 bp, 14 predicted proteins | sample III_Bog_N3_3_FD_194541 | JGI IMG/M metagenome (GOLD analysis project Ga0302279, IMG submission 194541) | Peat permafrost microbial communities from Stordalen Mire near Abisko, Sweden - III_Bog_N3_3 | ecosystem: Environmental > Terrestrial > Soil > Wetlands > Peat | place: Sweden: Abisko...
CTGGAGCTCCATGGGCAGCTCGCCGAGCTCGTCGATGAAGAGCGTGCCGCCGCTGGCCTCCTCGAGCAGTCCGGCCCGGGCCTGGGCGGCGCCGGTGAAGGCGCCCTTGAGGTAGCCGAAGAGCTCCGCCTCGACCAGGCCGGGCGCGACGGCGCCGCAGTCGAAGACCACGAAGGGGCCCCCGCGGCGCGGGCTGGCGTCGTGGATGCCGCGGGCGAGCAGCTCCTTGCCGGTGCCGGACTCGCCGAGCAGGAGGATGGTCTCCGTCGCGGCCGAGGCGCGCTCCAGCCGGGCGAAGAGGGCGCGCATGGGGATGCTGCCGCCGAGCGCGTCGCCGAAGCGGGCGGCGGTGGAGAGGGGCAGGATCGAGGGCGCGCCGGCGAGGCGGACCACCAGGGTGGAGCCGCCGATCGTCGCCTTGCGGCCGATGGGCAGGAGGGCCTCGACGATGGAGACGTCGCCCATCAACGTCCCGTTCTTGCTGCCGAGGTCGCGGAGGACGACGCCGCGCGCGGTGAGCGCGACCTCGCAGTGGCGGCGGGAGACGCGGGCATCGACGAGGACCAGGTCGCACTCGGGGCTGACGCCCACCACCACCGGGGCGACGGCGAGGCGGGCCACCAGATCCTTGCCGCGAGCGGGCGAGACCACGACCTCGAGGCTCGGCAGCTCGACCGCGTTGGTGCGGAGCGCGGTCAGGGTGGGGGCCGGGGGAGGGGGCATCGGGCCGGCGAGTCTACCCGAAGCGCGCCCGCCGTCGGCCGTCGCAGTCGTGCTCAGCCCAGCGCGTCCCGGCAGAGGCGATCGACGCGCTTCAAGAGCGTGGGGAGGCGGTAGGCGCCGTGCATCGCCTCGATCCAGCGTGCCGCCGCGGGCGCCGCGACGCCTGCCGCGGTGACATGGAGCGGTCGCGCGCTGCCGCCGCGGAGCACGGTCTCGGCGAAGGCGGACCCGGTGAAGCTGGTCTTGGCGACGCCGACGATGGGGACGCGGCGATCGAGCGCCTCGTACAGGTGGGCGCCGAGGCCGGCGCGGCCGTCGGCGGAGAGCCAGACGTAGCCGTCGACGACGATGGCTTCCAGCGGGCCGCTGACGAGGGCGAGGACGGCGAGGAGGCAGGGGAGCTCGCGGCGGTAGAACGCGCCCGGCTCGTAGGGAGCGACGTCGGCGACCAGGGCGATGCGCGTCTCCGCCTCGGCGGCGTCGGTCCAGTCGCGGAAGAGGACGCAGGCGGCGGCGGCGCCCTGGGGACCGTAGGCCACGTCGAGGGCGGCGAGCACCGGGCCAGGCTACGCGGTCACCCTCGCCAGGTGAACGAGAACCGGAACTCGTGGTCGGAGTCGAGGCCGGGCGTCACCCTCTCGGCGTCGAGCTCAGCCGCACAGGCGAGGCCGCGCTGGTTCCGTGGCACAGAACGGTCGCCTCCGTCGCCGGTTTCGTACTACGGAATATTCGTGGAACAGAAAGAAGAGAGGCCCCGGAAAGCAGGGCGACCGCCACGCGCCGGTGCCGCCGCCGACGCGGTGCTCCGCGTTCGCCTCATCGCCGAGGAGCGAGCCCGCCTCGACGCGTCCGCCGCAGCTCGGGGGCGCCCCGTCGCCGACCACGTCCGGGCCTGGATCGCCGGCGAGGACGTCCCCGCGCCGCCGCCTGACTTCGTGACCGCCAGGCCGCGCCCGGGGGTGGAGCCTGATCTCTGGTCGCGGTGGACGCCTCGCCGCGTGTGGACCCTCCACCTCGTGCCCGGCCGGCTCGACGGGCCGCCCCTCGCGGTGCGTCGCCGCGTGCTGCGGCACACGGCCGGCGACCTCGTCGTGGAGACACCGGCCGGGAGCATGGTCCTCCTCGCGGAGCCCATCGAAGCGCAGGGCCGCGGCCGCGGTCGGGGCCAGTGTCGCAAGGACGGGACCGGGCTGGAGCTGGCCCTCGAGGTGTACGACCACGACCCGACCGCCGAGGACCGGACCGAGTGGCTCCGCCGTCACCGCGTCATCCAGGCCGTGATCCGCTCGCCGCAGGGATCGGTATGGGTGTCGGTCCCTGGGCCGAGGCCCGGGGCACCCGATCGCGCGGTGAAGATACCGTATCTCCATCTCCAGGAGCAGGGCCGCACCGAGCGCGCAGTGTTCCTCCCCTCATCCCGCGGGCCCGCCGCCGCGTTCGTTGCCAACACCGCCGAGATCGACCTGTACGATCTCGCCCTCGACGGCGCGGCGGAGGTGTGCGGCGGAGACGGGCGCCGCCACCGGATCTCCTTCGAGGCGCCCGGCACCGCGCAGCTCCGCGCCGAGGGCCGCGACCGGCGCCCGAGCGACTACGCGGCGCCGCCTCTCCTGACCAGTCCGCCGCCCGCGCCGGCACCGCGACGAGAGCCGCCCCCCGCCGCGCCGCACGATCCAAGGGAAGTCGAGTTCGCCCAGCACTGGAAGGTCGCCAGGACGCCCGGTATGCCCGCGCACTTCGTCAAGGAGGCCGAGAAGCTCGCCGGCGCCGTCGCCGTGCGGATCTTCGGGCTCGACCCGGCGACGGCGACCTGGGCCGAGGTACGGCGCGTGTGGAATGCGCGCGCCCTCGCGGGGCACAGCGACCGGCGCGGGAGCGCGGACATGGGCAACCTCACCCGCCACAAGGATGCCGCCCGCGCCTACCTCACCGCGCGGGACGCCTCGGAGCCCTGACCACCGCGACCTCGCTCACCCGGGCGCGCAGAAGCGGAGGGACTGCGCGAGCCGATCGCCGCCGCGGCTACAGACCAGGCCCTCCGACGAACGAGAACCGGATCTCGTGGTCGCAGATGCGCGCCACGTCCCCGTCGCGCAGGGCCCACCGGGCGATCCTCTCCCCGTTGACGAAGGTCCCGTTCACCGAGCCGAGATCGACCAGGTAGTGGACCCCCGCCTGCTCCTCGATCACCGCGTGCTGCCGGGAGACATTGGGATCCTTGATCATCAGCCCCGAGGCCTTGACCCGGCCGATGACGAACCCGGGCCGATCGACCACGCAGGTGCGACCTCCGTGGCTGAGGGCGAGCTGCGGAGCCTGGGGCAGCGGGGGCGGCACCCGCGCCGGCGGCGCCGGGTAGGGCGGCGGGGCGACCGGCCGGAGCGCCGTCGTTCGCGGCGGGGGCAGCCGTGGCGTCGGCAGCGCGCTCATCCGCGCGGGCAGGGGAGGCGGCGGCAGCGGCGGCGGCGCCAGGTGGAGGGGCGGAGGGGGCGGCGGGCGCAGCGGCGGCAGCGGGGGCAACGGAGGGGGGTACTGGCCGCTCGGCGTGAGAGGCGAGATGCTCGCCGGGTCGGGGTCCGAGCGGCGGGTGAGCCGCTGTCGGATGTAGTGCTTGAGGGCGTCGTTCACCAGGTAATCGACGGTGCACTCCAGGTCGCCTGCGATCCGCTCCAGGTCGCTCCAGAGGGCGTCCTTGCACTGGAACGTGCGCGGCCGCTTGGCCACCGCATCACTCACCACCGAAGCCCCGTGGGCGTGCGCGAACCGGTCCATTCCATGCTCTCCCTCCGGCGACCGCGATCGCCACACCAGGAGAGGGGCCGCGGCGCGGGCATGGATTCGGAGCCGCCGGGAAGAATCGTCCGGGGACGTTCTCGGGCGGTCGCCGCGAAGACCGGCTCAGGTGAAGAGGAACTCCAGCTCGTGGTCGCCGATGCGGAAGCAGTCGCCGTGGGCGATGGCGCGCCGGGCGATGCGCTCGCCCTGGTACTCCACGCCGTTGGTCGAGCCCATGTCGACCAGGTAGTAGGTGCCGCCCGCGCGCTCGACGAGGGCGTGCTGGCGCGACACGACCGGGTCGTCGATGGCGAGATCGCTGGAGCGCCCGCCGCGCCCGACGACGAAGCGCTCCTTGGTCACCTCGTAGCGCGTGCCTTCGACGACGACGCAGAGGTGGGCGGCGGGCGCCTGGGGGTGGGGGGAGGCGCGTCGCGACGAGGCCGGCGCGCGGGGGAGGTAGGCGCGCTGGAGCGTCGGGGTGTTGCGCTCGCGCGGGGGGTCGTGAGGCGCGTCCCTGACGGTGACCTCCCGCGGGGGGACCGGGCCGCGCTGCGGGCTCGCCTGCTGCTGGGCATAGGCCCTCATGGCGTCTTCGAGGAGCGCGTCGGGGGAGCGTGCCTCGTCGCGAGCGAGGGCCTCGAAGGCCTCCCAGAGATCGTCTGCGGCGAGGAAGGTGCGGGGGTGGCGGGCCGGCGCCGCGAGGCCTCCATCGCTCTCCTCGTCGCGGCGGCGGTCGGACGGGTAGAGCGCCTCGCGGGCGACCGCGGCGCCGGCGATGACGTCGCGGAGGACGGCGTTGCAGCGGCCGTCGTCGCAGAGGGTGAGGTGCCGGGTCAGCGCCAGGGCGTACTCGGGGGAGAGCTCCCCCGCGGCGTGGGCGACGACCAGCTCGGGGTCGGGGTGCTCGGCGCCGGCCTTGCCGGCGAGCGGTGCGGCGAGGCGGCGGCGCAGGAGTTGGTCTCGGGGTTCGGTCGCTGGCATGGCTCGCATCCTCAGTCTGCCTCACCGGGCGGCGGAGTTCACGTCGATGCGGAGGACGCGCCGGAGCGCGGTCTCGAGATCGGTCATGGCCTCCGGACCCAGGGCGTCCGGCGCGGCCAAAAGCGCGAGCGATCGCGAGGCCCCGTCGCGGTAGAGCTGCCGCCAGGTGGCCAGCGTCAGGTCCGGGGCGTGGAGGGCCACCCGGGTGGCGGCCAGGGCCGCGTGCTCGCCGGGATCGCCGGGGGCGAAGCGGCGGGTCGCGAGGGCGACGGAGGCCTCGCGCGGGGCGACGACCTCGAGCAGATCGTGGAAGTAGACGGCGTACCGGTAGATGGCCAGGTACTTGCGATCGGTCACCGACGCGGGCGCCGATCCCAGCGCGCCCGCCCACGCCTGGGCGTCGAAGCGATCACGGAGGAAGTCGAGGAGCATCGCGTAGCCGGTCGCGTCGACGCGGCGCACCTTCTCCAGGGCGCGGCTCATGCGCAGGGCCAGCGCGGGATCGGTCGGGGCCGCCTCCGCCGCCTCGCCGGGGCCCTCCGAGGCGAGGGGCCGCAGCCGCTCTCCCTCGCGCTGGGCGCGGCGCACGGCGGTGCGACCCAGGTAGAGGTAAGGCCAGGAGCCCAGCCAGAGGCGCGCGTCGCGTGGCGCCCTGCCGTACGAGAGCGAGATGTCGTCGGCGTCCCAGGCCGGATCGAGCCAGGCGAGCAGCGCGTCGCGCGCCAGATCGGGCCCGTGCCCGCGGAAGCGATGGCCGAGCAGCCGCTGCACGTCGCAGGGCATGGTCAGGAGGCGCCGCCGGTTGTCCGCGCTCGGCTCGGCGAGGAGACGGCAGACCCCGTCGTCCCGATCGTACTCGGCGCACTCGGCGCAGCACGGGGGGAGACCGACGGCGGCAGGGACCATGCGCGGGGCAGCCTAACAAACCTCGCCTCCCGGTGCGCGCCTCCCGCGCGCCGGGAATGCCTGTTAGCGTGGCGGGCGATGAATCCGTACAACCCCTATGCGCCGCCCCAGGGCCCCGCCGCCGCTGCCTACCACGACGCCAGCGCCGAGGTGTCGCTCGACGGCAACGTGCCCGACGCCATCGTCGAGCCCCTCCGCAAGACCAAGGGCTGGGTGACCTTCCTCGCGGTCGTCGGGTTCATCGGGACGGGGCTGATGGGCCTGGTCGGGCTCTTCATGCTCGGCGCCGGGCGCCTCGTCCCCGGCCTGCCGCCGGCGTTCGGGCTGATCTACCTGGTGCTGGGGGCGGTGTACGTGGCCCCGTCGGTGCTCCTGATCCGCTACGGCTCGGCCATCGGCCGGCTGGTGCGCGATCCGCGCATGGAGCGGCTGGTGGTCGCCCTCGATCACCAGCGCTCGTTCTGGAAGCTCATCGGGGTCATGACCGCGGTGGTGATCGCGCTCTATCCCGTCGGCATCATCGTCGCGGTGGTGGTGATCGCGATGAAGGCGACGCACTGAGCCTCCGCTCGGGGCGCGGTCGCTGTCAGGCCACGTCCGGCCCCACGAAGCAGCGGCGCCCTTCACGGCAGCGCTGGGCGTGGGCGAAGCCGTCGTCGGGCCCCGCGCTCTCCATGGTGCAGAGGCACCAGTACGCGGCCGTCGTGGACTCGCCGGAGCGCCAGTCGGGGGCGCCGGGCTCCAGGCTGCCGAAGGCGGTCTTGGTGCGGAGGAGCCGGCACACGACCGGGGGGCTGACCGTGCTCATCGCGCTTCCTCCTTCTCCATCATCGCCGCCAGGATGGTGCGCCCCACGATGGTCTCGAGCAGCGCCACCTTGTAGGCGTTGCCCGAGAGCGGGGTCGCCCCGTGGAGCGCGGCCTTCGCCGCGAGCCGCGCGGTCTCCTCGCCGAGGGGCTGGCCGGTGAGGGCTTCCTCGGCCTTCGGCACGCGCCAGGGGACCGGGGCCGCCGCGCCCAGCACCACGGAGGCGCGGGTGCACTTGCCGCCCGCGCGCTCGAGGACGCACGCCGCCTCGGCGAGGGGCCAGTCGAACGACTCCTTCTCGCCCAGCTTGGTGTAGGCGGACGCGGCGCCGGGGGGCAGCCCCGGGACGCGCACCGCGGTGATCACCTCGCCGGGGGCGAGGGAATGCTCGCGCATCACGTCCTGCTCGGGGCGCACGAAGAGGGACTCCAGCCGGGCCTCGCGGATGCCGTTGGGCCCGGCGATGGTGAGGCGCGCGTCGAGGGCGACGAGCGCGACGGCCGTCGCCGAGGGGTGGACGATGGCGCAGAAGGTGTTGCCGAAGACGGCGTGGTAGGCGTTCTCGCCCTCGATGGCGAAGCAGTGGTTGCCGCCCTTGCGAAGGCAGGGGAAGGCCTCGGAGCGGAAGTACCAGCAGCGCGGCCGCTGCAGGAGGTTGCCGGCCAGCGTCGCCATGTTGCGGATCTGGGGCGTCGCCGCGTGACCGGCGGCGTCGGCGAGCGCGCGGAAGCGGCGGCGCACCATGGGCTCGGCGGCGAGGCGGGCCAGGGTCACCAGCGGGCCGAAGCGGAGGCCGCCGATCTCGCGGTCCTCCTCGATGACGTCGAGGCCGCGCACGGTGCGCAGGTTGACGAGGCGCTGGGGGGCGGCGATGCCCTCCTTCATCAGGTCGGCCAGGTCGACGCCGCCCGCCTTGATCACCCCGCCGCCGGGGAGCGCGGCCACGGCCTCGGCGACGGTCCTCGGGTCGGTCCATTCCACGGGTCTCATCGGGCACCTCCTGCGGAGCCCGCGCTCCGGGGCCGCTCAACGCTCCAGGGGGACGGGGATCCTCGCTGGCCGAGCGCGGCGAGGACGCGGGCCGGGGTCATGGGCAGCTCGCGCAGGCGGACGCCGAGCGCGTTGTAGACCGCGTTGGCGACGCTCGCGGCGGTGGGGATGATCGATGGCTCGCCGATGCCGCCGGCGTCGGTGGAGCTCTTGCCGCGGTACTCTTCGAGGAGGATGACCTCGATGCGCGGCACCTCCCGCGCGCCGAGGATCTTGTACTGCTCCAGGTTGGGGTTGACCATCCGCCCGGTGTGCCGGTCGAGGATGCGGTCCTCGTAGAGGGCGTAGGAGAGGCCCTGGAGGACGCCGCCGTTGATCTGGCTCTCCAGCGCGAGGGGGTTGATGGGCCGCCCGCAGTCGTGGACGGCGACCACGCGCTCCACCTTGATGACGCCGGTCTCGGTGTCGACGGCGACCGCGCTGAACTGCACGCCCCCGTAGCCTCCCATGCCGGCTCGGTTCCGGCCCTTGCCCTCCAGGAAGCCGCCGTAGTCGTCGCTGCGGCCCGAGCGCGCGGCCACCTCCTCGGTGCGGAGGCGCGCCGCGGCCGCCTTGAAGGTCAACGAGCGGCTCGCGTCGCCGCGGACGTTGATGCTCCCGCCGGCCATCACCAGATGCTCGGGCCTGGCGTCGAGCGCCGGGGCCACCTGCTCGAGGAGCTTCCGCTTGACGGCGTAGGCGGCGTTGCGAGCCGCGGGCGTGAGCGATCCCGTGGTCTTGCTCCCGCCCGAGGACGGCCCCTGGGGGTAGCGCGTGTCGCCGATGCGGACCGTGACGTCGGTGACCCGGAGCCCCAGCTCCTCGGCGACGACCATGGCGAGCGCGGTGCGGATCCCGGTGCCGAGGTCCTGCACGGCGGAGAGGACCTCCACGGAGCCGTCGCGGGTGATGCGCACCTCGCAGGCGGAGTCGAGGTCGATGAAGCGGTACCAGATGGCCTGCGCCACGCCGATGCCGCGCTTCACCGTGCCGCGGTCCGCTCCGGGAGCGTGGCGCGCGGACCAGCCGATGCGCTCGGCGCCGAGGCGCCGCTCCTCTTTGCGGGCGGCGCTGTCGACGTTCTTGCCGCCGAGATCCTCGTCGAAGTCGATCTTGTCGCGCAGGGCCAGGGCATCCATTCCCAGCTTCTCGGCCAGCTCGTCGACGCTCTGCTCCAGCGCGAACGCGCCCTGGGGGTGCCCGGGCGCGCGGAAGGAGGCGCCGGGGCCGGCGTGGGTGAACACGTCCGACTCCTCGACGAGGACGTTGGGGCAGGGGTACATGTTCTTGGCCGGGCCGCCGCACCCCGCGCCGGTGCCCGCGCCGGCGGTGCCGTAGGCGTCGAGGTGGATGGCGGTGAGCGTGCCGTCCTTCTTCGCGCCGATGCGCAGGTGCTGGACCGAGCTGGGGCGGTTGCCCACCCCCATGTGCTCCTCTTTGCGGTCGAGCATGAGGCGCACCGGGGCCCCCGCCTTCCTGGACAGGTGGGTGGCCAGGACGCCGAAGTTGCCGGCGCCGAACTTGGCGCCGAAGCCGCCGCCCATGAACTCGGTGAGCACGCGGACCTGGCTCTTGGGGAGGTTGAACACCTCGGCGAGCTCGTCGCGCACGGTGGCGGTGCCCTGGGTGGAGGCGTGGACGGTGAGGCCATCGGCGCGCCAGTCGGCGACCACGCCGTGCGTCTCCAGGGCGGAGTGCGTCTGCACCTGGGTGCGGTAGGTCGCGTCGACGATCACGTCGGCCTCCGCGAAGCCCACCGCCACGTCGCCGCGCGGCGGCCCGAGCGTGCCGCTCCGGTTGGGCCCGTGCACGTTGCCGGTCTGCGGCATTCCAGCCGGGCCGCCGCCGCCGCCGGCGCTGCCCGCGGAGTCGGCCGGCCCGGGGAAGACGAGCGGCGCCCCGGGCTTGCGAGCCGCCTCCAGGTCGACGACGAACGGGAGCACCTCGTAGTCGATCGAGACCTGGCGAGCCGCGTCGTCCGCCGCCTCCTGGGTGACGGCGGCGAGGGCGAGGATGGGCTGCCCGACGTAGCGCACCACCGGGTAGCGCGAGGGCTCCTCCTGCGCGGGATCGCGGAGCACGGCGCCGCCGCGGAGGTGGTCGAGCACGTGGACCGCGCGGACGCCGGGGGCGCGCTCGGCGGCGCTGGTGTCGATGGCGCGGATGCGCGCGTGCGGGTGCGGCGACCGGACCACGCGGGCGTAGAGCATCCCCGGCAGCCGCACGTCGGCGGTGTAGGTGGCCGCCCCGGTGACCTTGAGCCGGCCGTCGATGCGCGGCGTCGGCTTGCCGATCACCACGAGGTCCTGGTTCACCGCCAGCGCCGGCGGCTCCTCGGGGCCCAGCGTCCGCTCCGCGGTGCCCAGGGAGACCCCGGGGATCCCCACCGGCACGCGCACCACGCGCTCCTCGGTGGCCATCAGGCCCCCCTCTTCCCGGCGGCGGCGAGCGTCGCGGCGAAGACCTTGGGGTAGGTCCCGCACCGGCAGAGGTTGCCGCTCACCGCCGTGCGCACGTCGTCGAGGGTGGGGCTGGGGTTCCGGGCCAGCAGGGCGGCGCAGCTCATCACCATCCCCGGCGTGCAGAAGCCGCACTGGGTGGCGTCGTGCTCGATGAAGGCCGCCTGCACGGGGTGGAGCTGGTCGCCGTGGGCCAGCCCCTCGATGGTGGTGATCTCGCGGCCGGCCGCGTCGAGCACGAAGGTGAGGCAGGAGACCACCGGCGTGCCATCGAGGAAGACGGTGCACGCCGAGCACGAGCCGCGATCGCAGACCACCTTGGTGCCCGTCATCCCCAGCTCGGTGCGCAGCACGTCGGCGAGGGTGCGCCGGGGCTCCACCTGCAGGGGGTGGTCCTTGCCGTTGACCCGGAGAGTCACCGGCACCGCGCCGGGGCCGAGCACGGGCCCGCCGCCGCCGGTCGCGCTGTCGGCGGGGCGGCAGGCCTCCAGCGCAGCCGTCGCCGCCGCGCCCTCCAGGGCGACCGCGGTGCCGAAGAGGAAACCCCGGCGCGAGAGGCCGGAGCCCCGGCTGCCGTCTTCGCTTTTGGTTCGAGTCATGAGACGGCCCTCGCCGCCCGTTCTACGCCCCCGTTCGACCCCGCGATAGTGTGCGGTGCTCGCGCCTCTGGCGAAGGGAGCCCCACCGGACGTAGTGTCCCCCCTCCATGCGTTCGCTGCGGCTCCTGCGGAGGTTCGTGCACATCGCGCTGGTCATCGCGCTGGCGCTGCTCGTCTACGCGCTCCGTCGCCTCCGGGCCGGGCGGCTCGATCGGGCCGGGATCGAGGCGCTGCGGGGGCGCTGCACCGCTGCGGTGATGGAGCGGCTGGGGGCCACCTTCATCAAGCTCGGCCAGATCCTCAGCACCCGGCCCGACCTGCTCGGCCCCGGGTACACCGGGGAGCTTTCGCGCCTCCAGGACGCCGTCCCGCCCGCGCCCTTCGCCACGGTCGAGGCGGTGCTCGCGAGCGAGCTCACCGAGGAGCACCGGGCGCGCCTCGAGTGGATCGATCCGGAGCCGCTCGCGGCCGCCTCGGTCGCCCAGGTCCACCGGGCCACGCTGGACACCGGCGAGGCCGTCGCCCTCAAGGTGCAGCGCCCCGAGGCCGCGTCCCAGATCGAGCGCGATCTGGCCATCCTCGGCGCGCTGGCGGGCCTCGCCGACCGCGTCCCCTCGGTGCACCTGCTCTCGCTGCCCGGCGCGGTGGCGCGCTTCGGCGAGGCGCTCTCGGGCCAGCTCGACTTCCGGCTCGAGGCCGCCAACAACCGCCGCTTCGCCGCGAGCTTCGCGGCGCTGCCGGGCGTGGGCGTCCCCCGGCTCTTCCCTGACCTGTGCACGCGCCGGGTGCTGGGCATGGAGCTCATCGAGGGAGTCAAGGCCACCGATCGCGAGCACGTGCTCGGGGACCGGAAGGCGCTCGCCCGGGTAGGCGGGGAGGCCATCCTCAAGATGGTCTTCCTCGACGGATTCGTCCACGCGGACCTCCACCCGGGCAACATCATCCTCGCCGACGACGGGCGGCTCGTGCTCATCGATCTCGGCATGGTGACCGAGATCGCCCCCGACCTGCAGCGCGTCTGGGCCGAGACCTTCATCGCGCTCTCGCAGGGCGACGGCGCCCGGGCGGCATCCCTGTTCTACGGCTACGCGCCCACCGTGGGGACGACGCGCTACGCCGACTTCGAGCGAGACGTGACCGAGTTCCTCGCGCCCCTCCGGGGAAAGAGCCTCGGCGAGGTGGAGGTGGGCGAGGCCGTGGGCGGGATGATGAACGTCCTGCGGCGGCACAAGGTGCAGGTCGACCCCTGCTTCACCGTGGTCCACGTGGCGCTGCTGGTCGCCGAGGGGCTGGGCAAGCAGCTCGATCCGGACATCGACATGCTCACCCTCGCGCTGCCCTACCTGATGGCCTCGATGGCGTCGGCGCCCCCGGCACGCCCGCCCAATCGCGAAACGCCGCGGACGGCGCGGTGAGGGACCCGCGTCGACGCGCTCCAGGCTGGCAACGTGGCGCAGGCCGACTAGAGTCGCACCGTGCACGGCTTTGCGAATCGCCCTGACTAGCCTCCAGGAGACTCGATGAACCTGTTCTTCCTTCGACCGCGCCTTGCGCCCGGCTTTCGCGCCCTCGCGACGCTCGTCCCGGCCGTACTCGCCGTCGCCGCCGGTTGCGGCTCGCACGAAAAGGCTTCGAATGGCAGCGCTGGCACCGGCGGCGCGAGCGGATCCGGCGGTGCCGGTGGGGCGGTCGCATCGTCGAGCGGCGGGCCCGCCACGACCAGCTCGGCCACGTCGACCAGCACGTCGTCGTCGAGCGCCGGGGCCAGCTCGTCCTCGTCGACCAGCAGCGGTGCGCCCATCGACGTCTGCGGCGCAGCGAGTGGCACGCTGGCGTGGGCCGCGTCGATTCCGGCGTCGGCGTCGGGCCTCGCGCTGGTGGACATCCAGGCCGGTCCCACGAACGACGTCGTCGTCGCCGACCGCGCCGGGACCAACACCTTCGAGCAGCACCGCTGGAGCTCGGCGGGGGCGCTGCTGAGCACCCACCAGGACCCGCCCGGCGCCTACACGGGGCCGATGTTCACCAGCGGCCTCTTCATCGATCCCCAGAACGACGCTTTCTACGGCGTGCTCCACACGGGCCCTCAGGGCGCCAGCACCGGAGTCGAGCTGCTGTGGAACCGGGTCACTCCCGCCGGGGGCCTGGCATTCTCCCAGCCCAGCACCGCGGCGCTCCCAACCGCGGGCGGCGCTCCCTCGGTGACCTTCTTCCAGGCGGGCGGCGATGCCACCAACAACCTCCACGGCGCGTTCCTGATGGCGAGCCCGGCGTACCTCCCGGACGGGGTGTACTGCTACCTGGCCGACGGCACCAACCTCGGCGCCTCCGGCGAGGGCGTCACCAGCACGCTCACCGCCAGGGACTTCCTCTGGCCGAGCCAGGACAACGGCCTGGTGCTCTGGCGTCCCCTCACCGCCACGACCTCGCTCGGCTGCTCGAGCCCGCTGACCGTCCCCGCGGCCGGTGGCGTCGCGCTGGCCAAGCTCACGGCGAGCGCCGGCTGCACCTGGGACAAGCTGCTGGCGCTGCCGACCGCGGCGGTCAAGGCCAGCAACTTCCGGCTCGGCGCCGACGGCTCGATGCTCGCCGCCGTGGTGTTCGCGGGGACCGTCGACTTCGGCGGCGGACCCCTGGAGAGCGCCGGCACCGACGCGCTGGCGCTCGCCCGCTTCGACAGCGGCGGCAACCTGCTGTGGGCCAAGCAGCTCGGCGGCGCCGGCGCCAGCTTCACGCTCGGGAGCGTGGGCGCGAACGCCAGCGGGGAGGTCGTTCTCACCGCCGGCTACGCGGGGGCCGTCGACCTCGGCGGCGGCCCGTTGCCGACCACCTCCGACACCTTGCTGGCGGTGTTCACCTCGGCCGGCGCGCTGAAGTGGAGCAAGACGGTCGCCGTCGGCGCCCAGGGTGGTCTCGTGGCGGCGGCGGGCAAGTGCGGGCTGGTGCTGGCGACCAACAGCCCGATCGTCAATCTCGGCGGCGGCCCTCTGTCGGTGGTGACCGGCGGTGTGGCGAGCATCGGGGTGGCGGCGCTGGGGATGTAGCCCCGGTCGGGGACCGGGGTTCGCTCCCGGGCGGTCCCCAGGATGACCGCGCCCGAGGCGTCGGCGAAGAACGGCCGCGCCCCGGCGGCGGGCGCCATGATAGGTTGGCCGATAGGTTGGCCCTCGTGCGCGCTCGGGCGCCGCGCGCCCTCCCAGGAGCTTCCCATGGCCTTTGTACGCCGCGCCCGGTCCTTCGTCGGCATCCTCAACCGCGTCGCCCTCTCGACCGTGCTCGCCGCGGCGAGCACGGCGTGCGGGAGCAACGGACAGGGCGCGCCCGGCGGCGCGGGCGGAGCGAGCACCTCGTCGGGGAGCGGGACCTCTTCCAGCGCCTCCGCGGTGACCTCGACCAGCGGGAGCGTCTCCAGCGGCACGGGCTCCAGCACGAGCACGTCGAGCGGAACCGGCGGGGCCTCCACGGGCACCGGTGGGAGCGGGGCGGGGACCGGCGGGGTCGGTACCGGCGGAACGACGGCGAGCAGCTCGGGTGGGACGGGCGGCGCAGTGACTGGCACCGGAGGCAGCGGGGCGGGGACGGGTGGCGCGAGCACCAGCGCGAGCTCCAGCGCGAGCTCCAGCACGAGCGCGAGCTCCAGCACGAGCGCGAGCTCCAGCACCAGCGCGAGCTCCAGCACCAGCGCGAGCTCCAGCACGAGCGCGAGCTCCAGCACGAGCGCGAGCTCCAGCACGAGCGCGAGCTCCAGCACCAGCGCGAGCTCCAGCACCAGCGCGAGCTCCAGCACCAGCGCGAGCTCCAGCACCAGCGTCAGCTCCGGTGCCACCGCGAGCTCGTCGAGCGGTACCGGGCCGACGTGCTCGACCTGCGCGACGCTGGGTGCGGCGTGCGGCATCTACCCGAACGGGTGTGGCGGCATGCTCGACTGCGGCGGCTGTGTCGCGACGGAGTATTGCGACACCAGCGCGATGAAGTGCGTGCTCCCGTTCACGACCTGCGCCCAGTTCAACGACAAGTGCGGGGTGGTCGTGAACAACTGCGGCACCGCGATCAACTGCGGGACCTGCCCGGTCGGCGAGGAGTGCCTCCAGACCGCCCAGGGCCAGGCCTGCGGTACCTGCACCTCGCAGACCTGCGCCTCGCTCGGCGCCCAGTGCGGCGCGGTCAGCGATGGCTGCGGGAACCCGCTCGAGTGCGGGACCTGCCCCTCGGGTGAGGTGTGCGACGCGGTCAGCCACGAGTGCGAGACCTGCGCCAAGACGACGTGCAAGGCGATCGGCTTCACCTGCGGCGCGGTCAGCGACGGCTGCGGCGGCCTGCTCCAGTGCGGCAACTGCCCGACCGGCGAGGAGTGCATCACCGGCGTGTGCGAGCCGGTGCTCGACGACGGGCAGCTCTGCCAGCAGAAGGGCGTCGTCTGCGGCACCGTGAAGGACGCGTGCGGCGCGTTGGTCAACTGCGGGACCTGCGGGGCCGGTCTCGCCTGCAACGCAGGGTCGTGCTGCACCCCCGAGACGCCGGCGGCGGCGTGCGTCGGGGTGATCTGCGGGACGGCCTCCAATGGCTGCGGGGGCACGGTCACCTGCCCGGACACCTGCCCCGCCGGGGAGGTGTGCCACGCGAGCGCCTGCTGCACGCCGAAGCTGCCCGCCCAGGCTTGCGCGGGTCTGGCGTGCGGCGGCGTCTCCGACGGCTGCGGCGGCACCATCACCTGCCCGGACACCTGCCCGGCGAGCGAGGAGTGCGACGCCAACACGTGCTGCACGCCCGCCGCCAACCCCTGCCAGGGCAAGACCTGCGGGACGGTGTCGAACGGCTGCGGCGTCAACGTCAACTGCGGGAGCTGCGTGGCGGGGTCGACCTGCACCGCCGGCGCGTGCGCCGTCTGCACGCTGCCCGACTGCACGACCATCCCCTGCGGGCTGACCGAGAGCGTGTGCGGGCTGGTGATCGCGAGCTGCGCGGGGGGCTGCCGCTGACCGCCGGGACCGGCGCCCGAGGGAGCGCTCGCCGCTCTGGGTGATGGTTCCGCCGCCCACGTGTGATAGCTGGGGTGGGCGGTGGAAGAGAGCGAAGCGAACCCGTTCGTCGGTGGAGAGGTCGGCCACGCCGCCAGCGAGCGGGCGGCGGCGCTGGTCGGCCAGACGGTGGTGGATCGCTACCGGCTCGAGGAGCTGGTCGCCCAGGGAGGCATCGCCTCGGTGTTCCGCGCCACCCGCCTCGCCGACGGGCAGGAGGTGGCCATCAAGCTCCTGCACCCGGAGGCCGAGGGCCTCCCGGAGCTCATCGAGCGCTTCGAGCGCGAGGCGATCGCCGGCAAGCACATCTTTCACGCCAACGTCGTCACCGTCCACGAGATCGCCCAGCTCCAGGATGGCTCGTGGTTCCTCGTGCAGGACTTCGTCCGCGGCGAGACGCTGCGCGATCTCGTCGATCGCGGCCCCGTGGACGCGGCGCGGGTGGCCCGGATCGCGCGGCACGTGGCGGCCGGGCTCACCGCGGCGCACGACATGGGCATCGTTCACCGCGACATCAAGCCGCGGAACTTGATGTTCGTGGGCGGGCCGGACGACAAGGTCCAGATCGTCGACTTCGGCCTGGCCCGGGTGCCCGTCGAGGAGCTCTCGCTCCACCACTCGGAGGGCCGCATCACGCGCGCCGGCGTCGTCGTCGGCACCCTCGCGTACCTCGCCCCGGAGGCGGCGCTGGGGATGAGCTCCATCGATCGGCGCTCCGATCTCTACGCGCTGGGCCTGATCATGTACGAGATGCTCGCCGGTCAGCACCCCTTCTTCGCCGCGGATCCGGTGACCATGTTCACCCTGCAGTGCACCGCTCCGCCGCCGCCGATCCGCGAGCGCTCCCCCGGCGTCGTGGTCCCCCCCGTGCTCGAAGCGATCGTCATGCGGCTCCTCGCCAAGGATCCGGACCTTCGCTATCAGCACGCGCGTGCCCTGGTCGTCGCGCTCGATGCCGCCCTCCCGGAGCTGGTCGGGTCGGGGGGCCGGCGCAGGTCGCGCCGGAGCCTCGTGCTCGTCGCGCTCGGGCTCGTGGTGTTGCTCGCGGCCGTGCTCTGGATGGCGCTCTCGCGGAGCTGACGCGCGGGGCCGGGGGCGTGCGTCCGGGTCATTGAACCGCCTGGGGAAACGCCCGAGGGCGCTCCCCGGCCAGCCCTCGCGGTGACGCCCGGGTGGGGTCGCTCGATGGCCTTCAGCCCTGGGCGTCGAGCGCTGCTCGCACCGTCCTTGCTCCTGTCCGGAACGCGGGGGGCGATGGGAAGCGCGGTTACAACCGGGCCGCGGTCGCCGTCGCCGCGAGGCTCCGCAGAATCCATCGAAGAGGGCACCGATGCTCGAGCTGTTTCGATCGCCTCGCCGCGCGATCGTGTGGTTCGTCGAGGCGAGCCTGCTCGCGCTCCTGGGCGTCTCCGCGACCGGCGTGCTGCTCGGCTGGGCAGACGCCTTCGGCGGGAGCCACGTGTTGCGCGTCCTCCTCGTCTCGGTCGTGGCCCAGGCTTCGATGTACTACCACGGCCTCTACGGGCCCCGGCCGATCCGCCCTGCGGCGCTGGTCGTTGGGCTGCTCCGCGCCCTGGTGATGGCGGGCGCAGCGCTCGCCGTCCTCTACCACTTCCTCGTCCCGCGCGCGGCGCTGGGCCGTCCGGTGTTCGTCGTGGCGCTCAGCGGCGCCGCGGTCGTCCTCCCCGCATGGCGCGCGGCCTTCCACCGCCTCGCGTCGAGCTCGCTGTGCCGCCGCACCGCGCTCGTCCTGGGGGGCGGGCCCCTCGGGCGCGAGTGCGCCGCGCTCCTGGCCTGGGACGAGGGCTCGGGGCTCCACCTGGCCGGCGTGCTCATCCAGGAGGGCGAGAGCCCGCCGCCCGGCGTGCCGGTGCTGGGCCGCTATGCCGACGTCGCCCGCGTCGCCGCCGCCGAGCGCGTTCATCGCATCGTGGTCACCACCTCCGAGCGTCGCGGCACGCTCCCCGTCGCCGAGCTGCTCGATCTCAAGCTCGGCGGCGTGGCCATCGAGGAGGGGATCGACTTCTACGAGCGCGCCACCGGCAAGATCTTCGTGCCTGCGCTCAAGCCCAGCGATCTGGTCTTCGCCGAGGGCTACCGGGTGCGACGGGCGCCGCTCGTGCTCAAGCGCGCCTTCGACCTGGCGGCGGCGGCGGTGGGGCTGCTCCTGGCGCTGCCGATCCTGGGGCTCGCGGCCGTCGCCATCAAGCTCGACTCGCCGGGGCCGCTCCTCTACGCGCAGGAGCGGGCGGGCCTCTATGGCCGGCGCTTCCGGGTGCTCAAGCTGCGCTCCATGGCCACCGACGCCGAGCGCCACGGCGCCG
>Ga0302279_10004059_pt1 | contig 17620 bp, 14 predicted proteins | sample III_Bog_N3_3_FD_194541 | JGI IMG/M metagenome (GOLD analysis project Ga0302279, IMG submission 194541) | Peat permafrost microbial communities from Stordalen Mire near Abisko, Sweden - III_Bog_N3_3 | ecosystem: Environmental > Terrestrial > Soil > Wetlands > Peat | place: Sweden: Abisko...
CCTGTCCGGATCACACCGAGAAGGGCACGCTGTGGCGGCTGCTCAACGTGGAGGCGAATACGGGCATGCTGATCACCGAGTCGTTCGCCATGTGGCCTGGATCGAGTGTGAGCGGGCTCTATTTTGCGCATCCGCAGGCGAAGTATTTTACGCTGGGCAAAATCGGGCGCGACCAGGTTGCGGACTATGCAGAGCGTAAGGGGATGAGCGTGGCGGAAGTGGAGCGCTGGCTGGGGCCTAATTTGAATTATGAGCCGGCGTAGCGGAGGAGCAGCCGATGAGCGCAAAGTCGACTCGCAAACTGGCGCAATCAGGCTCTTCGCCGCGCGGATTTGACAAAGAGCTGGCGGAGCTTGAGTCGCTTGCGGAGCGAAGAAGGTCAGGCGCGGAGCTGACGCCGGAGGACGTGGCCTACCTGCGGCGCTCGCTTACGCATCGCGGTAATTTTCTTGTGTCGAAGGCGGCGAAGCTGGTGGGTGAGGCGGAGCTCACGGCGTTGTTGCCGGATGTTCTGGCGGCTTACGATCGATTTTTTGTGGATGCGGTGAAGAGCGATCCGCAGTGCTGGGCGAAGAATGCGCTCTCAAAAACACTGGTCAAGCTGGGGCATCGCACAATGGACGCGTACCTGCGCGGCATGCGGCACCACCAACTGGAGCCGGTTTGGGGCGGGTCGTCGGACACGGCGGGGGCGCTGCGCGGGACATGCACGCATGCGCTGGTGGATTGCCCGGGCATCTCGGATGCCGATTTGCTGACGGCGCTGCTGGAGCCGATGACCGACACCGACAAGACGGTGCGCGCGGAGGCGGCGCGGGCCATTGGCCAGGTGGGCGGGGTATCCGCAATGCTGCTGCTGCGGCTGAGCGCGCTGCAGGCTGCGGCCGAACCGGAGGCGGAGGTGATGGGCGCGGTGTACTCGTCGCTGTTGTCGCTGGAGCCCACAGCCGCGATTGCGCTGGTGGCCAAAGCGATGGAGGCCGGCGACGACCTGGCTGCGGAGGCGGCATTTGCGCTGGCGGAGATGCGCTCGGCGGAGGCGCTGGCGGCGCTCGTGACGCGCTGGCGCGCCGGGGCGGATGCGTGGTTTGGCTCGGTGCTGCTGAGCGCGATTGCGCTGACGCGGCTGCCGGAGGCGGTGAACCTTTTGATCGCGATGATTGCACGCGACGCGCGCGAGGCTCCGGCGGCGATTGAAGCCATGGGCCGCATTGCGCCGAATGCGGAGACGGTGGCGCGTATCCGCCGGGCGGTCGACGAAGCGGACAGCGATCGGTTGCGCCAGGCGATGCGGAAGCACCTTGCGGGATCTCGCGAGCAGGCAGCAAGCGCCGAGTAACCCGCCAATTCCCGGATCATGCCAGTAAATCAAAGTGGGTCTTACTGCGAAATCTCTCTCGGGCGCTTTGCAGAGAATTACCACGACCTGTGCGACAGTGGTTTCAAGGCGAAAAGGATCATGTGAGTCCTCCTCGAACGGCCGGGGCGCGTTGCTGGTTTGGGCGCACTCCTGGCCGTTCGTTTTTTTTGTCCGCCGGGGCGGGCATGGGGCGCTTTCGGGTTTCGCTCCGCTCCACCTGGGGCTATTTTCCTTTGGCCCTTCCGGGGCCGGAAGCGGGGAGCGCGGGTCCTTCGATGCCTCAAGAATCCTAGTTGGGGCGGCGCCGGGCCTCCTTTGTTGCAGCGGGTTACCATTCACGGGCGGAATCAGGCCGTTCGGTGCAATCCGGGTTGCGCGGCACCCGGGGCTGTGATAAAACCAAATCATTCAGTTTTGCCCCAAAGGGCAAGCCTGAGTTTCATGCAGAGTGGTTGAGGGACGAGCCCTGTGACGCCACGACAACCTGCCCGCGCAAAACGGGAGTATGGTGTCAACTCTTGCTCGCCATGGCGAGGAACATGAGATTCGGGGGTCGCTTCAGCACTCTTGGCCGAGGCGGCTCGCTTAAGAACTTCGAGTCCTATCACGTTCGCTCATTTTTGAGCCGGTCACTGCTCGTAGACCTTGAATCACTCGCAGCTATGCGAGGGACTCTTGACGACTGCTTATGAGTTGCGATGTCGGGAATGCGGCAAATCCTATGGGATCCAGCCGCTTTCCATCTGTGATGACTGCTTTTCCCCGCTTGAGGTCAGCTTCGACTTGGACCGCGCCCGCAGCCGGTTTACCCGCGAGGCCATCAGCCAGGGACCGCTGAACATGTGGCGCTACCAGGCGCTGTTGCCGGTTCCGGAGAATTACATCCCCGTGACCCCGGCCGGCCTTACGCCGTTGATGCGCGCGCCGCGGCTTGGGGCACGGATCGGCGCTACCAATCTCTACATCAAGAATGACGCTGTGTGCCTGCCGACGCTGAGCTTCAAGGATCGCGTGGTGGCCGTGGCGCTGGCCAACGCGAAGGAGTTCGGCTTCGATACGGTGGGCTGCTCGTCGACGGGCAACCTGGCCAATGCGGTGGCTGCGCAGGCCGCGCGCCAGGGGCTGAAGACGTACATCCTGGTGCCGGCGGATCTGGAGCCGGCGAAGATTTTGAATACACAGGTCTATGGCGCCACGCTGGTGCGCGTTGAGGGCAACTATGACCACGTGAACCGGCTGTGCTCGCAGATTGCCGACCGCTACAACTGGGGCTTCGTGAACGTGAACTTGCGGCCGTACTACGCCGAGGGATCGAAGACGGTGGGCTTTGAGATTGCCGAGCAGTTGGGCTGGCGGCTGCCGGACAACATTGTTTGCCCCATGGCCGGCGGGTCGCTGATTACCAAGATCCGCAAGGCGTTCAGCGAGCTGGTGGCGCTGGGTCTGGTGGAGGACAAGCCGGTGAAGTTCTTTGGCGCGCAGGCCACAGGCTGCTCGCCGATTTCGACCGCAGTGAAGAACGGAACCGACGTGATTGAGCCGCAGCGGCCGGCGACGATTGCGCGCTCACTGGCGATCGGCAATCCGGCCGATGGGCCGTATGCCTCGCGCGCCATTCGCGCATCGGGTGGATGGGCTGAGGATGTGTCGGACGTCGAGATTGTTTCGGCCATCCAGGAGCTTGCGGAGACCGAAGGCATCTTCACGGAGACGGCCGGCGGCGTAACGACAGCGGTGACAGCGCGGCTCTACGCGCATGGGCGCATCAGCCCCGATGAGCTGACGGTTACCTGCATCACGGGCAACGGGCTCAAGACGACCGACTGTTTGCAGGATGCGTATGAACCGGGCCAGGCCATCCGGCCGCGGCTCACGGACTTTGAAAACTTTGTAGATGAGCGCAACGCAGTAAACCAGGCGCTGAGCCTGGTGGGAGAAAGCTATGCCGGTTAGAGTTCTGCTTCCGAATGCATTTCAGAAACACACCAACAACGTGCGCGAGATTTCATCGACTGCTGCAAATCTTACCGAACTGGTGACCGAAATCGAGAACAAATTTCCGGCTCTGCGGCAGCATTTGCGCGGAGAGGATGGGCAGATACGGCGGTTCATCAATTTTTATGTGAACGAGGAAGATATCCGCTTTCTGGGCAATGAGAAATACACCTTCAAGGATGACGATGAAGTGCTGGTGATTCCGTCAATCGCCGGTGGGTGCTGCTGACTGGGCTGACTTTTGAGTTATAGGTTCCATCCAAGGCTCTCCGATTGCGGAGGGCCTTTGATGTTAATGGCATGTTACAAGCGACTTAGGGAACCTCTGCACAAGTCGGCGTTTTGAAAGGGCACGGCTTTAGACGTGCCGCAAGTCGACACGGAAAAGAGTATGGCTTTAGCCGCCGAGGGAATATAAACAATTAAAACTTATTCCCTCGGGGGCTAAAGCCCGACATCTCATTGGCTCATCAGGCGGCGTGCCTAAAGCCACGGCCTTTCAAAGCACGGATGAATGAGCTTGTTCAGAGCCTCCTTAGTCTATTTGCACCATTTTTGCAGCGTGTTGACTGTCCGTTGATCTGTTCCGGCGCATACTGGCCGCGTGATCCCGACCCTGCGGAACAGAGTACCGCTCAAGCTGGACGTTGGTTCCACGCAAATGGTGGACCTTGCTTTTCCCACCTCCATTCCAGAGATAACTCGGGCTGCTCCGCGCTTGCACGCTGAGGTGGGCCGTTATAGGTTGCGATTGGCAGTGAGTGCAGAAGACCGCGAGGCTGCGTACAAGCTGCGCTTTCGCGTCTTCAACATCGAGATGGGCGAGGGGCTGGAAAGCTCGTACCAGACCGGCCTGGACACGGACCGGTTTGACGATTGCTGCGAGCATCTGCTGGTCGAAGACAGGCAGGAAGGGAATCCATTGCGGCGGATTGTGGGCACGTATCGGATGCAGTCGGGTGAGACGGCCGCGCGCAACCATGGGTACTACTCCGAGCAGGAGTTCAGGTTTGGGGCGTATGAGCCGCTGCGGCCGGAGATTCTGGAGTTGGGCCGGGCGTGCATTCACCTGGACCATCGCACGCCTGAGGTGTTGATGCTGCTGTGGCGGGGCATTGCGCAGTATGCTTGTGAGATGGGGCTGCGCTATCTTGCCGGTTGCTCGTCGATCAACTCCCAGAATCCCGCGGAAGGCTGGCAGATGTACGGCCAGCTGAGCCACTACCGGGTTCCGCCGGAGTTTGCCACTGAGCCGACCGCGGCGTATGCCTGCCCCAACGAGCCCGGGAGCGCGGCGGCACAGCCGGCGACGCTCTCAAACAATCGATGGCAGGCAGAGCACGCAGCTCTGCTGCCGACTCCGTGCAAGGTCCCCAAGCTGTTGAAGACCTACCTGGCCATTGGCGCGCGCATTGCCGCGCCGCCGGCCTGGGACCGCGCGTTCGGCACCATCGACTTTCTCACCCTGCTCGATCTTCGGTTGCTGTCGGCCTCGGCGCGCAACCGCTTTCTGGCTCCCCTGACGCAGTGAGTTTGCGTGCGGTCCGGCGCGCTGTGGCGCTGGGCCTGACGCTGGCCTTGTGTGTGGTGCGGTTCTGGCTGGGCCATCTGCGCGGGCGCATGACGCTGGTGCGGCGCGCCAACTGGATGCGCGACTCGGCGCTAATGGTGATGCGCAGCATGGGCCTGAAACTGCGCGTGGAAGGCACGCCGCCCACGCATGGGATGGTGGTTGCGAATCACCTGAGCTATCTGGACATTGTCTTTCTCTCCGCACCCATGCCGTGCGCGTTTGTGGCCAAGGCGGAGATCGATCGCTGGCCGTTTTTTGGCAAGGCGGCGCGGACGGGGGGGACGATTTTTCTGGATCGCGGCAGCCGCGCCAGCGCCAATGCTGTTGCGGCCACGATCAGTGAGCGGCTGGCGCTCGCGGTGCCGATCCTTTTATTTCCCGAGGGGACGACGACGGACGGCAGCCACATGCTTCCATTTCGCACGCGGCTGATTGATCCTGTGACCAAGGCGGGCGCGCCGATTACGGCTGCGTGTGTGCGCTATGTGCTTGAAGACGGCACGCCGGAGCGGGAGCTGTGCTGGTATGGCGATGCGGCGTTTTTGCCACATTTATGGAAGGTGCTGGGCTCTGCGGGCTTCCGTGCCGAGGTGCGCTTCGGCGAGCCGCGGGTGTACCCGGACCGGCGCATGGCGGCGGATGTGACGCAGGCGGAGATTGCGGCGATGCGGAATGGCGATGCCGTGGTCACCAGTTATAGCACTGTGAAGAGGCCGGAAGAGAGTTTCTAAGCGGCGCCAGCCGGCGCGCCGGTTGAGCCGCGCACCACGAGGCTGGTGGAGACGAGGAACTCGCGCTGGATTTTGGGATTGCCGGGGTCTTCGGCCTGCTGGCGCAGAGCTTCAAAGGCGGCGCGGGCAAGGTCGGCGCGGGAGAGGCGGATGGTGGTGAGCGGGGGCAGGGTGAACTCGGCAAAGTCGATGTCGTCGAGGCCGATGACGGACAGGTCGTCGGGCACGCGGAGGCCTTCCATGTAGGCGGCGCGGAGGACGCCGATGGCGGTCATGTCGTTGGAGCAGAGGATGGCGGTGGGGCGCGAGGCAAGCGACTGCAGCTGGGCGAAGCCGGCCACGCCGCCCTTGAGGGTGTGGTCGCACTCGATGAGCCACTTTTTCTGGACGGGCAGGCCAACGCTCTGCATGGCGGTGCGATAGTCGTTCTCGCGGGTAATGGCGGAATGCAACTTGTGCGGGCCGGCGAGAAAGGCGATGCGGCGATGGCCAAGCTCGACGAGGTGATTGATGGCCTGGTGAATGCCGGTGGAGTAGTCGAGCAGGATGGTGCTCACCTTGGGATCGTCGAGATGAAACTCGGCGAGAACCATCGGAATGTTGCGATGGACGAGCTGGTCGAGCACCGGCTCCTCGGCGCCGAAGCTGAGCACGGCCACGCCCTCGACCTTGCGCTCGAGCATGCGGCGCACGCAGGTGGCCAGGACCGCGGGATCGCTGTTGGAAGAGCTGACCAGCAGCTCGTATCCGTGCGCCACGGCGATCTCTTCAAAGTTCTGGATCAGTTCCGGAAAGAAGGGGTTGGTGATGTTTTCAACAATGATGCCGAGAATGCGGCTGCGCCCGGACACCAGGCTGCGGGCGTGGGTGTTGGGAAAGTAGTTGAGCTGCTCGATGGCCTGCCATACGCGCTTGGACAGCCGCTCGCTCACGGCCGGGGAGTTGTTGATGGTGCGGGAGACGGTGGCGATGGAAACCTTTGCCAAAGCAGCAACGGTTCGAATGTCGGGAGTTTTTGTGGCGGGCTTGCTCGTTCCTTTTCGAACCACGAAACCATCCTAAGCGAGAGTTGAAAGCCATGGTAACGCATTGAGCTTGAGGGAGTGAAAGAGGATTGGGTTTCGAGGGTTCGTGGCTTGCCGCCCATTCCTCAAAAAACGCGGAATGGATCGGGCACCCGCGCACCCGCGGGGGGTGATGGGCTTCAAAAACTTCCCGGTGCCGGCTCAGTCGCGTTCGGCGATGAGGAGGCGCAGGTCGCGCAGGTTGTGGCCGGTGGGGCCGGTGACGACGGAGTCGCCGAGCGCGGTGAACATGGGGCAGGCGTCAAAGTTGGCCAGCGAGGATTTGAGGTGAAAGCCGAATTGGTGGGCGCGGCCGACGGTGGTGGGGTCGGCTATGGCGCCGGCGGACTGGGTGTTTCCGTCGATGCCGTCGGAGCCGGCGCTGAAGACGGTGAGCCGCTGGCCGAGGTATTGCTCAAGCTCCAGCGCGCAGGCCATCACGAACTGCTGGTTGCGTCCGCCGGCGCCGGGCGTGCGGCTGAGCTTGACCGTCAACTCGCCCACGCTGATGAGGCAGAGCCGCTTGTGCTTGGCGCGCAGGGTGTGGAAGAGCTCAAGCAGGTAGCGCGCGGCGTCGGCGTAGTCCCAGTCGTCGCAACTGTTGTCGACGGCGACAAAGTAGCCGGCTTTCTGGGCCAGGGCGCGGGCGCTTTCGACCAGGTCGTGGCTGGAGAGGAGCACTTCAAAGACGGAGTCGCGGAAGGCCGGGTCTTCGTCGGTCATGGTGGCGGCAGAGGTGACGCGGCGGGTGGGCGGCGCGTCTGCTTTGGCGGCGCGGGGGAAGAAGGGCGGACGCCAACTCTTGTTGCCGGGCGACTCAGGCATGTCTTCGCGGGCGAAGAAGCTGCGCACGGAGGCGGGCAGTTTGGCGTCCAGGTTGTAGCGGACCAGCAGCTCGCGCACTTCGGCGATGGTGGAGTGGTCAGGCGATGTGGGGCCGGAGGAGAGCGCATCGAGCGAGCGCAGGGGAACATCGGGGAGCAGCAGGTTGACCTTGGCCGCGTCCGGCGCAGCCATGGCCAGGCGGCCGGCCTTGACGGCGGAGAAGTGCTTGCGCAGGGTGTTGATCTCGTTGATGGGCGCGCCGCAGCCGAGTAATACGCGGTGAAACTCGATGGTGTCTTCGAGCGTGATCTGCGGATCGAGCGGCAGGTCGAACAAGGCTGAGCCACCACCGGAGATGAGGAAGAAGACCAGGGTATCTTTCTTGGCTTTGCGCAGCAGGGCCAGGGCGGCGCGGGCGGCGGCAAAGGAGTCCTCATTGGGTAACGGATGACCGCCCTCGAAGTAGCGGAAGCGCCAGTTGCGGGATTTGGGGAGCTGGCCGGAGCAGCAGATGCCGCGCAGACCCTTGCGGCGGGGCATGCGGTCGAGCAGCGTGTCGAGCATGGGCGCGGCGGCCTTGCCGAGGGCGATGACGTAGATGCGCTTGAAGCAGGCGAGATTGATGGTGGCCGGGCCGCTGCCGTCGGGCAGAAGCCGGTGCAGGGTGTTGCCCTCAAAGCGCAGACGGCGGTCGAAGGCCGAGGCGATGTTACAGGCGGCGAGGGCACCGGTGAAGATGCCGGTGGCCGTCGAGTGTAGAGATTCCAATGCGAGTTCGCTGACCGGAGTCATTGCAGTTGCTCCTTGAGCCAGCCGGCGAGGGCCTGTTGCATGGGCTCCAGCTGGTTATGAAAGAAATGATCGCCGCCGGAGATGAACAGCAGCCTGGTGGGGGGTGCGGCGGACTGAGCGATCTGCGCCAGCTGGGCGGCCGGCGCGAACTGATCGTGATCTCCGCTGAGAAGAAGCTTTGGAATGGGGCAACACGAGAGGAATTTATAGGAGTATTGGCGGCCTTCAGCTTCAGTGGGCAGGCCGAGAGCGACGAGAGCACGGACATTGAACGCAGTGCCGGCGGAACTGCAACAGGCTTTGAGGGCCATGGCCGCGCCAAAGCTGAAGCCGGCGACGACCAGCGGGCGGTTGAACTCGTTTTTGAGCCAGGTCATGGCGGCGAGGACGTCTTCGGCCTCAAGTTGGCCATCGTGGGCGCCCGCGCTCAAGCCGGTGCCGCGAAAGTTGAAGCGCAGTATGGGAGCGGCGAAGCCCCAGGCGGGTTCGTTGATCGCCTTCATGGCGTGGTAGACAACCTTGTTGTGCAGGTTGCCGCCGCCCCTGGGATGGGGGTGGCAGAGGAGCGCGGCAAAGTGTGAGTCGGGAGAGCCTTCATTCAGAATCGCTTCAAGCCTGCCGGACGGGCCGGCCAGATGCACCGAGCGCAAGAGGGCGGGCGATGCGGCCGTGGGGGTAGAAGCGGAAGCGAGCGAAGCATTCATTCCACGCTTCATTCTACGCTCATGCGGGTTGATTCTGAGTTTTCTCTCACGGTACTGGCGCTTGGTTTTCGCGGTTACCAACCGGAACGGGCCGGATGAAGCAAATCGGTTCACTTGCGGGTTTCTGTGCGAAGGGCGTCGCACCGGCCGCGCCATGCGCTATTCTGGCTGCATCATGTCCCAGTCACAGAACGTCCAACCGCTTGATCCTATCCGCTTTACGCTGGCGTTGTGCCAGATCGAGTCCACCACCTACAACGAGGGCGCGGTGGGTGATTTTCTGGCCGATTTTCTGGCCCACCGCGGGTGGGCGGTTGAGAAGACCGCCGTGGCGCAGCCGGCGGAGAGCGCCACCGGTGCGGCGCGGTGGAACGTGTACGCCGGGACAGCCGGCGAGACGCCCGATCTGGTGTTTTCCACCCACATGGACACGGTCCCACCCTACATTGCTCCCAGCGAAGACGACGAATTTCTGTATGGGCGCGGCGTGTCGGACGCCAAGGGAATTATTGCCACGCAGGTTGCGGCGGCGGAGGCGCTTCGGGCGCAGGGGTTCAAGGTGGGCGTGCTGTTTGTGAGCGGCGAGGAGCGTGACTCGGCCGGGGCGAAGGTTGCGAATCTTGCGCCCAAGGGCAGCCGGTTCTTGATCAACGGCGAGCCGACGGACAATCGGCTGGCGCTGGCGTCCAAGGGCGCGCTGCGGGCGGTGCTGAAGTCCTCAGGCAAGATGTGCCATTCCGCGTATCCGGAGCTGGGTGAGAGCGCGGTGCACAAGCTGGTGGAGGCGCTGGGCAAGGTGCTGGCGCTGCCGCTGCCGGTGCTTGAGGATGTAGGGCCGAGCACGCTGAACATCGGTCAGATCCAGGGCGGGCACGCGCCCAACGTGATTGCCGACAAGGCCGAGGCGCAGGTGCTGGTGCGGCTGGTGGGCGACTCTGCGCCCGTGCGGGCGGCGCTGGTGGAGGCCGCGGCTGGATTGGCTGAGGTCGACTTCACGCTGGAGATTCCGTTTGTGCGGCTGCGGGCGGTGGAAGGGCTGCCGACCATGATCGCGAAATTCACGACGGACATTCCGCAGTTGTCGAACTGGGGCGAGCCGCTGCTGCTGGGGCCAGGGTCGATCCACGTGGCGCATACGCCGTTTGAGAAGCTGGCGAAGAAGGAATTGCTGGAAGCGGTGGAGTTGTATGTGCAGGTGGGCAGGCAGTTGTTGAGCTGAGGGGTGTGCCTGGTCGCGCCGCGGTGATGTTCTGGTATGATCCGGCCACGGCTTTTCCCCAACAAAAAATCATTGCACGAGGTCGACCATGTCCGGCACTGCGTCTGCTCCGCTCACTCCGGAGCGCATTTTTCAGTTTGCCTGGGGCTATGCCCCGCCCCTGGTTCTTGAAGCGGCCATCCGCCACCGCGTGTTCGACGTGCTGGACGCCGGGCCCATGACTCTCACCCAGATTCATGAGGCCACCGGAGCCTCCAAGCGCGGGCTCGCGGCGATTCTCAACTTTCTGGTCGGTCTTGATTTTTTGCACAAGACTGCGGAGGGCGACTACACGCTGGCTCCGGAGAGCGCGGCGTTTCTGGTGAGCACCAAGCCGGGATTTCAGGGCGGGCTGATTCGCCACACCAGCGAGCAACTGCTGCCCAACTGGCTGCAACTGACTCGCGTGGTGGCCACCGGCACGCCGGCCGTCGCGGTCAATCAGCAGGGTCCGGGCAGCAGTTTCTTCCACGAGTTTGTCAACGACATTTTTCCAATGAGCTATCACGTGGCGCAGGAGCTGGCGGCGCACCTGAATCTGGCGTCGGCCGGCGCCGTCTCCGTTCTCGACCTTGCCGCCGGCTCCGGCGTGTGGGGCATTGCGCTTGCGCAGAGCGGGCAGCAGGTGACGGTGACCGCGGTCGATTGGTCTGCGGTGCTGCCAGTTACGGAGGCCACGGTGCGGCGCTTTGGGCTTACCGATCGGTTCCGCTTCCATGCGGGTGACCTGGCTGAGGCCGACTTCGGAACGGGCCACCAGGTAGCCACGCTCGGGCACATTCTGCATAGCGAGGGCGAGGCGCGCAGCAAAGCGCTGCTCAAGAAGACATTCCACGCGCTCGCGTCTGGCGGGACGATCGCCATCGCCGAGTTCCTGGTGAATGCGGACCGGACCGGGCCGATGAATGGGCTGTCGTTTGCCGTGAACATGCTGGTGAATACCGATTGCGGCGACACGTATTCATTTGAGGAGATCGGCGCGTGGCTGGGCGAGGCTGGATTCGTCGCTGCGCGCACGCTGGCTACGCATGGGCCGTCGCCGTTGATTCTTGCAACGAAGCCTTGATGGGGCACCCGGCCGTCGGGGGGGTGTGCTATCCCACCCATGCAACAAAAACAAGTACGTTGCATGGATGGGGCACACGGCCGTCTGCCGCACCGCAGGCGCCGTTAGTAAAATGGAGTTGCAGTCAGGAGAAATGAATTTATGAGCACATCTGTTCTGGAAATTCCGGTAAAGAAGATTACCGGTGAAGCGACTTCGCTGAGCGAGTTCAAGGGCCACGTATTGCTGGTGGTCAACGTTGCGTCAAAGTGCGGGCTCACGCCGCAGTATGAGGGCCTGGAAAAGGTCTACGAGCAATACAAGGGCCAGGGGCTGGTGGTGGCGGGCTTTCCGGCCAATGACTTCAAGCAGCAGGAGCCGGGCACGAATGAAGAGATCCAGACTTTCTGTACAACCAACTTCGGCGTGAAGTTTCCCCTGTTCGACAAGATTCCTGTCGTCGGGCCGGAGAAGCATCCGCTGTACGCGGCGCTGATTGCAGCGCAGCCCACAGCCAAGGGCGACCCGGCAGGATGGGCGGCGGTCCTGAAGCAGCACAACATCGATGCCAACGCTGCGCCGGAAATTCAGTGGAACTTTGAGAAGTTCATCGTCAGCCGCAACGGCGAGGTTGTGGCCCGCTTTGCACCCAACACCGCACCCGATGCGCCGGAGCTGATTGCGGCGATTGAGGCGGAGCTTGCCAAGAGCTAAGCACCTGCGGTGCGGCGGGCGCGGCTTCGCCGCCGTTGCTGCCTGGGGTAGGTTCGTGCTCTCCCACCCATCGAGCAAAAAGACGCTCGATGGATGGGGCACCCGGCACCGAGCGGCGGGGGGCGGTCTTGACGCAGGCGACTGCACGAATTAGTTTCGCTGGGTGAAGAATTCTCGCACCCCGCTCTCCCGCCGCAACTTCCTGGGCGCCGCGCTTTCTGCCGGCGCATCCGGGCTGGTCGTCAATCTGGCTGCGCCCGCAGCGTTCGCGGCTGAGCCCGACCTGCTCCTGCTTGAAAACGATCATGTGCTTGTCGCGATCAATCGCGCTACCGGCTGCGTGGACCGGCTGGAATCGAAAGACCATGGCTGGAAGCTGACGGGCGGCGGCATGCGGCTGCATGTGCCCGCGCCCGACCATCGCTTCCACTACCTGACCGAGCAGCACGGCGGCAGGCCGCGCATTGCATCCGACAACACCAAGGCGACGATTACTTGGAATGGCTTTACCAGCGAGCGGATGGGGAAGCTCGACATTGAGGTCGCCGAAACGGTGCGCCTCGCGGGCGCCGGCGTCCACTTCAGCTACGAGATTCGAAATGGCTCTCCGGCGGTGATTGAGAGCTACGCATACCCGCGGCTGCGCGGACTGAAGCCAGGCGCGGGCGACAAGACTCTGCGACAGGCCGCGTGGGGCTATAGCGGCATGGGGTCCAACAGCCTGTGGCCGATGTTTGGCAACGAAGTGGGCTATTTTGGCTACGACACGCCGGCGCAACTGCGCAACCTCGGCACCGATTCGCAATTCCTGATGGTGCTGGGTGAGACGCGCGGGCTCTACGTGGGCTACCACGACGCGGCACAGAAGCAGGTGGTGCAGATGTGCTTTTCGTTGCAGCCGGCTTATGTGGACTCGTTCAATTCAAACGCGAGTGCTGCAGCGCCAACCGCGGATTCAGCGGTTGGGATCGATCCCAACCATTTGTGCTTTGTGCAGCCCGGCGCGAGCCAGCAGTCGGAAGCGCTGGTGTTTGAGCCGTTCATCGGCGACTGGCACGCGGGCGCGGACATCTACAAGGCCTGGCGCACAAGCTGGTACACTCCGCCGAAGATGCCGGCGTGGGTGAAGGATGTGCACGCATGGCAGCAGATCCAGATCAACTCATCGGAAGACCGGCTGACTTTTCCGTACAAGGACCTGGTGAAGTATGCGGAGGCATGCCAGCGCTGGGGTGTGAAGGCGATCCAACTGACGGGTTGGCAGATTGGCGGGCAGGACCGCGACTTTCCGCTGCACGATACGGACCCGCGGCTGGGCACGGCTGAGGAGTTCAAAGAGGCCATTGCCGCCAGCAAAAAGCTCGGCGTGGAGATTGTTCTCTTCAACAAATACGCATGGGCGGACATTACCGCTCCGGACTTCGCCAGCTTCAAGCAGTACGCGATCGAGGACCCGTACGGCATTCCCTACCAGTTCAACGGCTACCGCTACGACACGCCGACGCAGATTGGCGGCGTCAACGTGCGGCGCGGCGTGGGCATGTGCCAGGCCAGTCCGCTGTGGAGGGCGCGGGCGCTTGAGGAGTTCAAGAAGAGCGTGGCGCTGGGCGCGAGCGGGATCCTGTTCGACGAGTGCCAGTGGCACATGAGCCCTTACTGCTTCTCGAAGAGCCATGGGCATGCGGTGCCGGGGGCGGTGTTCTCGGGCGACGTTCCACTGATCGAGGGCTTCCGTGCGATTGTCGATCCGGAAGAGTTCTTGTTTGCGGGCGAGTCGCCGTACGACGTGGAGTTGCAGACCTACGACATGTCGTACTTCCGCATCGAGCGCGGGTTTCAAGCGCTGGGGCGCTACATTGCGCCGTTTGCGCCCATGTCAGTGGCCGTGACGGGATGGAACGACCGGCAGATGATCAACGCGTGCCTGCTGTATCGATTTTCAATGAGCTACGAGCCGCGCGACTTTCACGGCGAGCTGGATGAGTTTCCGGTGACGCTGCGGTATGGGCGAGCGGTGGACGACCTGCGGCGCAAGTATCGGGAGTGGATATGGGATGCCGAGTTCCGGGACACGCTGGGCGCGCGGGTGACGGGCGGAGGCGCGCCTCTCCGCGACTATGCGGTCTATCGCCGCAAGGATGGGCTGCGCGCGGTGGTGTTTGCCAACATGAGCGATACGGATTCTATTGTCTGCCAAGTATCGCTTGAGGGTGCGAGCGCAGCGGGGATGAAGTGGGTCTCGCCCGAGCAGCCTGAGGAGCGGCCCTGGCCAGGCAAGTTGGAGCTGGGGCCGGGGTCGGCCGCGGTGGTGCTGGAGGGCTGAAGCGCTGGCGGGGCGGGGCGTCGCCCATGTATTCTCAGGCCATGGTTCCGAACGAGGCTACCTCGGCTCCAGTCGGCAATTCGCTTGCACAGGCTTCCTCTTCCTATCTGCGCTCGGCCCGGCATCAGCCGGTGCAGTGGCACGCGTGGGGCGAGGCGGCCTTTCAGCGCGCGCAGGCTGAGGACAAACCAATTCTTCTGGATATAGGCGCGGTGTGGTGCCACTGGTGCCACGTGATGGACCGCGAGTCGTATGAGAACGCGGAGATTGCCGCGCTGATCAATGAACACTTCGTCGCCGTGAAGGTGGATCGCGACGAGCGGCCGGATGTGGACGCGCGCTACCAGGCTGCCGTCTCCGCGATGAGCGGGCAGGGCGGCTGGCCTCTGACCGCGGTGCTCACGCCCGATGGGCGGCCGTTCTTTGGCGGCACGTACTTTCCGCCCGCTGACCGTTATGGCCGTCCCGGCTTTGGGCGGGTTCTCGAGACCATGGCCCAGGCCTGGCGCGAGCGGCGCGAAGAGGCGCTGGAGTCGGCCGGCAGCGTGTTGGCGGCCATCGTGCAGAATGAGACCTTCTCAGGCAGTGGAGGCGAACTCACCCTGGCGTTGGTGGACAAGATCGCCGCCTCGGCGCTGAAGCAATTTGATCCGCGCAATGGCGGCTTCGGCGCGCAGCCAAAGTTTCCTCACCCCTCGGCGCTCGACCTGTTGCTGGAAGTGGCCATGAATCGCGACAACGGCGAGGCAGCCGTTGCGTTTGCCGTGACTCTGGAAAAGATGGCGCACGGCGGCGTATACGACCAACTGGCCGGTGGCTTTCACCGCTACTCGGTGGACGAGCGCTGGGTGGTGCCGCACTTCGAGAAGATGCTCTACGACAACACCGAGCTGCTGCGCAACTATGTGCACGGCTTTCAGAGCTTTGTGCGCCAGGATTTTCTGGAGACGGCGCGGCAGATTGTGGAGTGGCTCGACTCGACGCTGAGCGATCGCGAACGCGGCGGCTTCTATGCCTCGCAGGACGCGGACATCAACCTCGACGACGATGGCGATTACTTTACCTGGACCGCCGCGGAAGCCGCCGCGGTGCTGAACACGGCTGAACTTGAATTCGCGGCCGATTATTGGGACATTGGCGAGCTGGGCGACATGCACCATAACCCGGCGAAGAATGTGCTGCACGTGAGGCAGACGCTGGAAGAGAAGGCAGTGCAGGGCGGGGATCTTGAGGCTCTGCGCGCACTGCGCGACTCAGCCAGGCAGAAGCTGCTTGCCGCCCGCGCCGCGCGGACCGCGCCGTTCATCGACCGCACACTCTATACCGGCTGGAATGCGATGGCCGTCACGGCGTACCTCGAAACCGCGCGCGTGCTGCGCCTGGAAGGGGTGCAGGAGTTTGCCTTGCGCACGCTCAACCGCCTGCTGGACGAGGCCTGGGACGGCGGCGAGACGCTCTACCACGTGATCGCGTATGGCGAGGCCCAGCCGCCTGCGGGCGCGCCGCGCATTCCCGGCACGCTTGACGACTACGCCTTCACCGTGCACGCGGCCATTGACGCTTGGCAGGCAACCGGCCACATCAACTTCTATCGCGTCGGGGGCAAGCTGGCAGACGCCATGATCGCCCGCTTCTACGACCGCACCGCGGGCGCGTTCTATGACAGCGCCGCGCCGCTGGAGGGCGAGACGCCGCTGGGCGTGCTGGGCGCGCGGCGCAAGCCGCTGCAGGACTCGCCTACCCCCGCCGGCAATCCCACGGCGGCCTCGGCGCTGCTGCGGCTTGCAGCGCTGAGCGGGCGCTCGGATTACCGCGAAGTGGCCGAGGACACGCTGGCGTCGTTCGCCGGCATGGTGGAGCACTTCGGTCTCTACGCGGGCAGCTACGGGCTGGCGCTGGAGCGGCTGCTGCTGGATCCGGTGCACGTGATTGTGGTGGGAACCGGGCCTGAGGCCTCCCGCCTGCAGGCGACCGCGGAGGCGCGTTTCGCCGTGAACAAGACGGTGATGCGCATTGCGACACATCGCCTTGTGGCCGGTTCACTGCCAGAGGCGCTCGAAGAGACACTGCCGCAGGTTCCGCCGCCGGAGGGCGCGCCGGCCTGGGCGATGGTGTGCAAGGGGCGCAGTTGTCTGCCGCCCATCACCGACCCTGAAGCGTTGCTTGAAGCACTGGAGCGCTGACCTATTTTTCACGCTAACCTACGAGGACATTCCCCATGAGTACTTCTCCCGCTTCCGCACCTTATGTCGAACCCTGGTTGCGCGGAAGCTACGCCGACGTGCCGGCCGTGGGCCGCGCCGTGCTGCACGCCTTCGACCTTGCGCTTGACGACCTGACCAAGTGGACCGAAGGCCTGACCGACGGCGAGGTCCACGCGCGGCCGCTGGAACTGCCCTCAGTCGCATTCCATCTGCGCCACATCGCCCGCTCCAGCGACCGGCTGCTGAGCTATGCGGAAGGCAACCAGCTCACCCAAGAGCAGCTGACTGCGCTCAAGGCCGAGCAGGGCGGGGAAGAGTCACTGGCTGCGCTGCTGTCTGAGGTTGAAGTTTCCTTCAGCAATGCGGGTGACCGGGTGCGCGTGCTGGCTACGGCCAACCTGGACACCTTTCGCGGCGTGGGGCGCAAGCTACTGCCCACTTCCATCGGCGGCGCGCTGGTGCATGTAGCCGATCACACGCAGCGCCATGTGGGCCAAGTGGTGACCACGGCTAAATTGCTGAAGGCGCTGCGGGGGCAGGCAGGCGGGTTCCGTTAGTTTTTCTCGTGAGAGTCGAGGTCTCCCACCCTTGCCGCAACGACAAGAACGCGGCAAAGATGGGCTCCCGGCCCCCGGCCCGAACCGCAGGTTCTTCGACTTCCTACGCTGCGCTACGGTCGCTCAGGATGACAGAGTTTTTTGGCAAACCCCCTGAGGACGCTAGCGCAATTGCACGTCGAAGGTGGCGTGGCAGCGCAGGTCCGGTCTGAACTCGACGACCTTATCGAGGCCGTCCTTGCTGATGGTGATGAACATCGGTTTCTTCAGCGCCTCAGGCAGGCTGGAGAACTTTACTTGCCCGTTGGGACTGGTTGCCGCTTCAAGGTCGAGCCGTTTCACGCCCATCATGCCATAGCGGATGCGGGTGGCGACCTTGGCGGCGTAGATTGGTTTGGAGTTGGCATCCACGACCGTGATCAGCGCGGAACAGGCGCCCAGATCCGCCGATATTTCCGTTGGCGCGATCGCTTCC
>Ga0302279_10004062_pt1 | contig 17618 bp, 16 predicted proteins | sample III_Bog_N3_3_FD_194541 | JGI IMG/M metagenome (GOLD analysis project Ga0302279, IMG submission 194541) | Peat permafrost microbial communities from Stordalen Mire near Abisko, Sweden - III_Bog_N3_3 | ecosystem: Environmental > Terrestrial > Soil > Wetlands > Peat | place: Sweden: Abisko...
CGCGCGAAGTCCCGTGAAGATCTGGGGAATGGCCGCGGGGAACACCACCTTGCGCAGCGTCTGCAGGAACGACAGCTTGTAGACGCGCGCGATCTCCATCTGGGCGAGCGGAACCTGCCGGATGCCCCGGTAGGTGTTGAGGGCCACCGCGATGAAGATGGACTGCCCGATCAGGGCCGCGGCGAGCTTCTCGTTGAGGCCGATGAGGAGGATCAACACCGGGAGCCACCCCAAGGTGGGGACCAGGTTCACCACTTGGAAGGGCACGGAAAGGAGGTCCTCCACCTTTCGGGAAAGCCCCATGCCGACGCCCACCAGGAGACCCGATCCAGCCCCCACGAGGAAGCCCAACCCCAGGCGCACCAGACTGGCCTTGGTGTGCAGGGCCAGATCTCCGTTGGCCCACTCGTCCTGGAGCGTCTGCCACACCACCTCGGGCGGCGGCAGGATGATGGGATTGACCCACCTGCGCGTGGAGGCGAAGTGCCAGAGGACCACCAGGGCCGCCGGAAGGACCAGCGACCGGGCCACCACCAGTGCGACGGATCCCGTCGCGGCCAGGACCGTCCTGGCATGGCTTCTTTTCGAATCGATCTTCGACATGTTCACCTTCGTTGAATGAAATCTCCGAGGCCGCGACGCGGCCGGGAAGGTCGCGTTCGACTCTCGATCAATAGGCCTTCCAGGTGTTCTCCAGGTGGAGCTCCTTCAAACCTTCCTTCAGGAACCGGTCGTCGAAGAACTCGTCGATGTCGACTTCCTTGCGGCCCAACCCAAGTTGCTTGATCAGAGCGGCTTGCCCCTTGTATATGGTGCGGAATTCGTCGTCCAACAGCGGCGACTGGATGCGCGCCAGGTCCTTTCCCACGTTGTCCCGCTTCCAGGTGCCGTAGGCGATCCCGGACTTCGCCCATTCCTTGAAGAACAGGTCTCGATTCGCCGGGTTGGCTTCCAGCGCCGCCGCCTTCAGGAGAGCGTTGACGATGCGCTGGGCATAGGTCGGATACTTGTCGATGAAGCGTTGCGAAATCTGGACCGACCCGTTGCTCCCCAGGTTGAGGCCCTTCGGGTCCTTGTCGCTCAGGTAGATGGTCTTGCCGATGGACGCGTCTTCCCATCCCAGCGCCTGCGCCGAACTCGTGAAGATGGCGTCGATGTCCCGCGCCGCCAACGCCGCCTGGGAAGCGACCTGGTTCAGGTTCACGACCTTCAGGTCCTTCTCCGTCAGTCCATGGGCGGCCAGGACCCGGTCGGCCGTGAGCTGCGTGGCCGTGCCCTTGAAGATCCCCACGCGCTTGCCGCGCAGATCTTCGATGGACTTCACCTTGGAATCGATGGGGACGGAAATCGCCGTGGTCGAATTCCGGTTCCCCGCCAGAACGATCCTGTAATCCAATCCGGTCCCGCGACCCACGAGCGATGGGAGATCGCCCAGGAACCCCACGTCCAACAGGTCGTTGGCGTAGGATTCGTTCAGGGCCGGTCCTGCCCCCAGGAAATAGTCCCAGGTGACTTCGATCCCGTCCTTCTTGAATTCCTGCTCGAAAATTCCTTGGGTGGCCGCGAAGGTTGTCCAGCCACCACCCGGCACGGGGATTCCCCCCACGCCCACGCTGGGGTATCCGAATCGTATGACCTTGGGCTTGTCTTCGGCACGGACGGAGAGGGCCGAAGCCGCCACCGCGAGAACCAGGATGGACAATCTGCCGGACAGTTTCATGTCTCTCTCCTCTGATTGTGGTTGATGGGGCGTCGCACCCCGGTCCGTGTGATCCAAGTCAAGCACCCCGCCCGAAGGCGGGGAGTGGCGTGCGCGCTAGCTCAATAGGCCTTCCAGGTGTTCTCCAGGTGGAGTTCCTTGAGACCTTCCTTCAGGAAACGGTCGTCGATGAACTCGTCGATGTTGGCGGTCTTGCGGGTCAGACCGTATTTGTGCGTGTCCTCGGCGATTTCCTTGTAGACGCCCCGGAACTCGTCGTCCAGGAGCGGCGACAGGTAGCGCCCCAGGGACTTGCCGACGTTGTCTCGCTTCCAGGTCGCGTAGGCCGTTCCCGACTTCGCCCATTCCTTGTAGAAGAGGTCGTTGTTCTTGGGATCGGCCGACAATGCGGCCGTCTTCAGGAGCACATTGACGATGCGCTGGGTGTAGCTCGGGTACTTGTCGATGAACCGCTGCGAGATCTGGACCGACCCGTTGGTGCCGTAGTTCAGCGCCTGGGGATCCTTGAAGGAACTGTAGATGATCTTGCCGATGCCCGCGTCCTGCCAGAACAGGGCGCCGGCGGAGCTGGTGAAGATGGCGTCGATGTCGCGCGCGGCCAAGGCGGCCTGCTGCGCGACGCTGTTCAGGTTCACGACCTTGATGTCCTTCTCCGTCAATCCGTGCAGGGCCAGGATGCGGTCCGCCGAGATCTGGATGTTCGTGCCCTTGAAGATGCCCACGCGCTTGCCGCGCAGTTCGTCGATGGACTTGATCCGCGAATCGATGGGGACCGCGATCACGGTTTCCACGTTGCGGGCGTCGGCCAGCACGATGCGGTAGTCCAGGCCGGTGACGCGCCCCACCACGGAGGGCAGGTCACCCAGGAACGAGACGTCCAGGAGGTCGTTGGCGTAGGACTCGTTCAAGGCCGGACCGGCGCCCAGGTAGTAGTCCCAGGTCACGTTGATGCCGTCCTTCTTGAACTCCTGCTCGAACAAGCCCTGGGTGGCCACGTAGGTCGCCCAGTTCCCGCCGGGTACGGGGATACCGCCCGCTCCGACACCAGGGTATCCGAACCGGATCACCTTGGGCTTGTCTTCGGCACGGACGGAGGTGGCCACTGCCAGAACCGCGAGAGCCAGGGTGGAGACGAGTTTGCTTGCGATCTTCATTTCATCCTCTGCGAGTTGAGTTCAGGAAAGCCGGACTTTCTCTCTGAATTCGTGGAACTGGGCTCCGACGTCGGAAATCGACGGGAGCCATGGTTGGTGGTGGAAGGCTCAGAAACCGTACTGGATTTGCGCTTGGACACCGGCCACCTTGCGGGTGGAGGACGGAGTGGCTGTGCTGGTCACCCCGGCGATTTGTTGGTACACGACTCCAGCCGGGCCGTTGCGCACGGTCAGGTTGCCGTCGAGCTGCACCTTGGTGGTGCTGGCGAAGAACACATTGATGCCCCCCGACCAGACGTCGATCTCGTCGTTATGCACGTCGACGTTCGGATCCCAGCGGTCCCAGCGCAGGAAGGGCTGGATCGAGAGCGGCCACCAGTCGTCGAACCGACCCTGGGCGCGGTAGCCTTTCACGAACTGCTCGCCCCAGTTGTAGAACAAGGTGAGGGTCTGGCCCAGCTGCTTGACTTCGCCCCGGTTGTTCTGCCAGTTCGTGGGACCCGTGGCCAGGGACGCGCCCTTCTGGAGGGTGTCCGTGATGCCGTAGGCGAGTTCGTAGTCGATGCCCCATGGCTGGTGGTTGTAGTAGACGTCCACGCCGAACCTCTGGGCGTCGCCCAATCCCACCAATGTGGAAGCGCCGGCGACGGCGGCCTTGGTGGTGACCGTCTGGAGCTTCCCGGAAGTGTCCCGGACGACGATCGTGGTCGCCGGAGTTCCGGCACTCGTTGCGCTCAGGTTGTACCACTGCCGGTAATAGGTGCCGCCGATGGCCAATTGGCGCAACCAGGAGTGGTAGTCGGTGGGGACCGTGAACACGGCGCGGGCCAGGAGGTCCTTGGCGTCGTTGTTGTCCACCACGTCGCCCTGGGCTCCGTCGCCGTCGTAGACGCCCAAGGCGTACTGGAGGAGGGGGCCCCGGTAATTGTAGCCGTAGTCCACCTGGGGAAGTCCCGGGGCGATGACGTCGCCCTGGATGCTGGCACCGACCTGGCGCGAAGACAAGCCGAAATTGGTGACCCATTGCGCATACAGGATGGTGGGCTTGAACTCCTGGGTGGTTTGCGGCTCCAGGCCGAAGGGCAGGACCTGCTGTCCCACTTCGATCTGCAGCTTGGAATCTTCCAGGGCCAGGTTGCGCAGGACGTTGTAGTAGACGTAGGCGTCCAGCAGCTGCAAGGCGTCGCCGTTGCTCACCCCGACGCCCGCCGCCGTGGGCGCGGCGTCGAAGTCGACGTAGTAGTTCAGGTTCTTCCCTTCCTCGTAGTCGATGTAGAGCTGTCCGCCATAGCTGATGATGGCGTTGGGGGTGGTGATGTCGAAGTGCTTGTGCCAGGCAGGCGATCCGTTGGCGGAATTCACCCGCGCCTGGCTCCAAGTTCCACGCTCCTGGAAGGTTCCGTCCAACCCCAGGGGACGGGCGGTGTTCGCCGTGTTGAGCGTGTAGGTGCGCCCATCGGTGAACTCGTAGCTCTGGAGCGCCTGCTGCACGCCGATGATGTCGTCGATGGTGGCGTATTGCGGCTTGGTGGAGTCCGCGGTTGTCGTGAAGGAAGAATCCTTGACGGGTTGTGCTGTTCCTTCCGGCGCTTGGGCCTTTGTGGCGGTGGCCGCCAGGCTGGCGACCAGCAAGGAAATTGCCGCTCGAACGGGAAAACGGGACCTGGACACGTTAGCTCCTCTTGTTTTGTGGAGACGGACCTTTCCCCACACGGGTGAGGTTTGTCCACCTTCGGCAAGTGTTGAGATCAAACTCCTGATCACGCTTCGGAACATCCGAGTGTGCCGATCAGGTTTATAGGTTTAATATACTACTAAAACCATCGACTTAGTCGTATGCTGGGGCAAAAAGGGCCTAATCCCCGGTTTTGTTGGGATTTCAACAACTTTGCGGGTGGAATTGCGTTGGAAAGAATGTCTCTACTCGACGGACAGTCGGCTCCGTATTTTAGGAGAGTAGATCAATAGATTTACTAATACTCGATGTTTGCTCCCTTCTCCAGCCTAGGAACCCATCTCGATGCCCACCCTGAACGAACTCGCCGACTCCTCCCTTGCCGCGTTGGTGGCCAATGTCCGCTTCCTTTCCTTGGCCACCGTCTCCGAAGATGGTCCTGTGATCCGGTCGATTGGTTCTTGGGGACTGCAGGGCAGAACCCTCTTTTTTTCCACCGCCAAAGGCTCGGACAAGGTGGTCCAACTCCAAGGCGACCCGAGAGTGAGCGCCCAATTGCTCGCGGAAGGCCAGGAGTTGCCGGGCCTGAAGAACGTCGTTCTCCAAGGATCGGCCAAACTCCTGGAGACCGACACCGACAGGGCGACTGCCATCGCGGCCATCGGAGCGCGCAATCCCCGCTTCAAGGAGCGTGCGGAAAAAGGAGAATTGGGAGGGAACGCCATTTTCGCGGTGAAGGCCGGCAAGATCAAGGTGGTCGATTTCTCCAAGGGGGTCGGCCCGGCCGCGCTGGCGGTCTATCAAGGTTGATGGATCCGGGCGGACAGGACGCGGGATGAAGTTCGCGAGGTTGCTGGGATTCGGACTCCTGTCCGGTTGCGCTTCCGGCGCCTTCCGGTCGACGCCTCCGGAACAGGTCGAGCGGGCGCTCGCGGGACGGACCGTGGTCATCCAGGCGGGTTGCCCGGACCGGAGCGTAGTCCTTCCCCAGGCGAGGGGCCTGTTCCAGTCCGATTTTTCCGACCTGCCGGAAAACGACACGGGTTTTGGCGCCTTCTCCCACAACGGCTTCTGGGCAGGCTTGCGGCTCGGTGCTGTCGGCAAGCGCCTGTTGTTGGACAAGAATCGGTGCTACATCTCGCCCGATTCCGCCTCCCTCCCCGACGAAGACTCCCACGCGCGACTTTTCCTGGACACCTCGCACCTGGACCCCACCAAGGTCTATCTGGCCAGGACCCGGATCGCCTATGCGTTGGAGTACGAGCCGGCCCCGGCGGGTGCCGAGCTTCCCGACATGGTCAAGGACATCCGGGCGAGCCTGGTCTACGGCCTCTACGACCCGATTTCAAGACGCCTCGTCGTGTCCGGAACGGTCCAAGGGAGGGCCAGCACTCCCGATGCGCTCCACCGCGTGGTCACCCGTCGGGATTGGCAGGACGCGGCCGCCCTGATGGGCTCCGACCTGCGGACCAAGCTGGATCGGATGCTCCAGCCCCTCCTCTGATTCCGGGATCCGCCGCCGGACCGGTCGGGCCCGAGGCCCGCCCGCATCCGACGGAATCCGTCAAACCGCGTCCTGGTGGAAGAACTCCACGGATTCCCCGCCGGGCCCCTGGAAGAACGCCAGGGTCGTGGGTCGTCCCGCGAGGACCACGTCCTTGGGCTCCACCGTGATGGGGCGTCCGGCGGCGCGCACCCGCTCCACCGCGCCCCGCACGTCGTCCACCGCCAACGCGACATGCCGGTACGGAGCCTCCTGGGGGCCAGGTGCTGGAACCCCGGGAGTCGGGGCGAAGAGCTCGAGGTGCGTCCCGTCCCCGATGTCCAGGAGGTGGATGGGCCTCCGCTCGGTTCCGAAGGTGGCGACCACCTCCATGCCCATCACGTCGCGGTAGAAGGCGAGGGAAGCCTGGAGGTCCAGGGTGAGCAGGGAGACGTGGTGGGTGCCGAGTCCGGCGAGCCTGCGATTGATGGATTTGGGCATTCTGGATCCACTCCAATTCGTGTCGCCCTTGCAGGCGACTCCATGGTCTGTTGAAAATAGAGCAGAAAGAAGGCTTTATGGCATATTATCTATCTAGTCTATTGTTTTAATAGTAGTTGCCCGTATCTTCTCCGGAAAGGGTTCGACCACTGACCATTCCAGGAGTTGCCATGAGCCATGTCCAGCAGTTGCTCGCCGAGAGATACGCCCACCAAGGCGCGGACCTGTCCGTTTCATCGCACCCGGTCCTGGAGTTGCTGCTGTCCCATCGGTCGGTGCGCGCGTTCCTGCCTGCCACCCTGCCTCCGGACTTCGTTCCGACCTTGGTGGCCGCGGCCCAATCCGCCGCCAGCTCCTCCAACTTGCAACCTTGGAGCGTGGTGGCCGTGGAAGACCCCGAGCGCAAGAGACGCCTTTCCGTGCTGGCGGGCAACCAGGCGCACATCGCGCAGGCTCCGCTCTTCCTGGTCTGGCTCGCGGACCTTTCCCGGCTGCGACGCGTGGCGGCCTTGCACGGGGTGGATCCGCAGGCCCTGGACACGCTGGACCTCTTCACCATCGGCGTGGTGGACGCCACCCTGGCAGCCCAGAACGCCGTGGTTGCCGCCGAAGCGCTGGGTCTGGGGACCGTCTACATCGGGGGGATCCGCCGCGATCCCGGGGCCGTGGCCGTGGAGCTCGACCTCCCCCCGGAAGTCTTCCCCGTCTTCGGCCTCTCGGTGGGTTGGCCCGACCCGGACAAGCCATCCTCCATCAAACCCAGACTCCCGCAGAGCGCCGTGCTCCATCGCGAAGCCTACGACGTCGAAGCCGACGTGGCGGCCGTGGAAGGCTACGACAGGCGCTTGGTCGCCTTCTTCCAGGGACAAGGTCAGAACCATCCCGCCTGGTCCGCGCAGGCTTCCGAGAGGATCAGGAGTCCCGGGGGCGACCGGGCAAAACTGAGGCCCGCCCTCAAGGCGCTGGGTTTCGGACTGAACTGACCGAACGCCATTCCGACAATGCCGAATCGTTCGATCCTTCCTTCGCTGTCACTGGTCGCCGCCACGGCCGTGGTCTCGACTTCCTGCAAGCGCGCGGTGCCGGGAGCGGAAACGACCACGCTGCGCTACCTGGGAGCCGCCGGAACCGTTTCCCTGCCGGAACTGGCGGAGGACCTGGGATACCTGGGGCCCGTCCACCTGGAGTACAAGGGCAGCACCTTCAGCGGACCGGAAGACATCCAGGAGGTGGTCTCGAAGGATGTCGACTTCGGTTCCGCGTTTTCGGGAGCCATCGTGAAGCTCGCGGCCTCCGGGTCGCCCGTGCGTGCAGTGGTCGCCTCCTACGGCGTGGATTCCGCCACCCGCACGGGCTACTTCGTGCTGGAAAACAGCCCTCTGCGCAAACCATCCGATCTTCTGGGGAGGAAGATCGCCATGAACACTCTGGGTGCGCACCACGAGTTCATGGTGCGCGAGTGGCTGCGGCGCGGCGGCCTGGACGAATCGGCGATCAAGAAGGTCGTCCTGGTCCCGGTCCCGCCCATCAACGGCGAAGAGCTCCTGCGTTCGGGCCAGGTGGACGTCTCGGCCCTGGGAACCATCCTGCGCGACCGCGCCCTGGTGAAAGGCGGAATCCGCCCCCTGTTCTTCGACCATGACCTGTACGGCGACTTCACCGCGGGTTCGTACATCTTCCGGCGCGAGTTCACCGAGAAGAACCCGAACACGGTGCGGATCTTCGCCACGGGCGTGGCGAAGGCCCTCGAGTGGTCCAGGTCGCAGCCTCGGGACACCGTGATCGCGCGATTCAGGGCCATCGTCGCCAAACGCAAGCGCAACGAGAACGACGCCATCCTCAAGTACTGGAAGAGCTACGGAATCACCGCGAAGCACGGGCTGCAGCAGGACCGCGACTATCAGATCTGGATCGATTTCCTGGTCCGCGAAGGCACCTTGGCCCAGGGCGCCGTCAAGCCCTCGGACATCTACACGAACGCGTTCAACGACTACAGGGACAGCCTCCGATGAGCGCGGGAATCCCGGTGGCCGAAGGCCTCGCTTCCAGGAGGATCATAGACTCCAAGACCGAAGCCAAGATCCGCCTCCAGGGCGTCGGGAAGACTTTCCAGCTCCGTCCCGAACCCGGCAAGTCCGGCGAAGGAAAGGAGTTCGTCGCGGTCCAGGACATCACCATCGACGTCCGCGAAGGCGAGTTCCTGGTGCTGGTGGGTCCCAGCGGATGCGGAAAGTCGACCTTGCTGGACCTGCTTGCCGGACTTTCCCGACCCACGTGCGGACAAATCCTGTTGGACGGGAAACCCATCCGTGGACCCGGCCAGGACCGCGGGATCGTGTTCCAGCAGTACGCGCTCTTTCCCTGGCGGACCGCGCTGCAGAACATCGAATTCGGCCTGGAGGCCAAGGGGATTCCCGCGAAGCAAAGGCGCGAGGTCGCCCTGCACCACCTGGAGCTGGTGGGTCTCTCCCAGTTCGCGCACCGGCATCCCCACGAGCTTTCAGGGGGCATGAAGCAGAGGGTGGCCATCGCGCGCAGCCTGGCCTTCGACCCGGAGGTCCTGCTCATGGACGAGCCCTTCGCGGCCCTGGACGCCCAGTCGCGCGAGAACCTCCAGGAGGAACTCCTGAAGATCTGGCGCAAGACGGGCAAGACCATCGTCTTCATCACGCACGGCATCGACGAGGCGGTCTTCCTGGGCGAGCGGGTCGCGGTCATGACCTCGCGGCCCGGGCGCATCAAGGCGGTGGTTCCGATCCCCGAGGAACTCCACTCCGCCTGCGGCGACGTCCGTTCCCGGCCCGATTTCGGGGCCGTGCGCCACGAGATCTGGACGCTGCTGCGCGACGAGGTCTTCGCCATCCCGGAGGGCACTCCCCCCGCGCGCCCCATCACCGCCGACAACCCCCGGATCATCGATTCCCAGGAGATCGTACCCCATGTCCGTTGAAGTCGAATCCATCCTGGCCGTCGAGTCCGTGGGCCTTCTGGTCCACGGGCCGCGCATCGCCGCGCAGATTTCCGCACCGCCCGCCCGACGCGAGGGGCGGGACCTGGGGTCCGAGTTGCCCGTCCGCCTCAAGGTCGCGACGTTTTCCGTCCTGCGCCGCTGCGGAGCCATCGCCGCCTTCTTCGCGGTCTGGGAGATCGCCCCCAGGCTGGGATTGGTGGAAAGGTCCCTGGTTCCACCCTTCAGCGAAGTCGCGACGGCGTGGTTCCGGATGCTTTTTTCCGGCGAACTGCTCGTCCATCTGGCCGCCAGTCTGGTCCGCTCCGTCGGCGGATTCGCCCTCGCCGCCGCGGTCGCCATCCCCCTGGGCCTGGCCATCGGTTGGTCCAGGGTGTTGTCGGAATCCCTCAGCCCGCTGCTGGAACTGTTCCGCAACACCGCGGCGCTGGCCCTCCTTCCGGTCTTCACGCTGCTCCTGGGCATCGGCGAAGCGTCCAAGATCGCCCTGGTCACCTTCGCCTGCGTGTGGCCCATCCTCCTGAACACCATCTCCGGGGTGCGCAACGCCGATCCCCTCCTGGTCAAATCCGCCCGCACCATGGGTGTGGAAGGTCTCGCCCTCTTCCGCAAGGTCATCCTCCCGTCCAGCCTGCCCTCCATCTTCGTGGGATTGCGGATTTCCGCGGCTGTCTCCGTGCTCGCCCTGGTCGCCGCCGAGATGATCGGCGCCAAGGCCGGGCTGGGGTACCTGGTGCAGTACGCGCAGTTCAGCTTCATGGTCCCCGAGATGTTCGCGGGAATCCTCACGATCGCCCTCGTCGGCGTCCTGCTGAACGCCATCTTCGCGGGCCTGGAGCGCCGCGTGACCCGCTGGAAACCCACCACCGACCGCACCATCTGATCCGGACCCCCGCCGATGCCCGTCGCGAACCAGACCCTCGAAATCGCCGGCCCATCGGGCCCCATCCCCGTCCGGCTCTCGATCCCCGAAGGGAAGGGTCCCTTCCCCGCCATCCTCCTCGGGCAGGAGGGGATCGGAGTGACCGCGCACCTGCGCGCGCTGGGCGAGCGCTTCGCGGGCGAGGGATTCGCGGTGGCGATCCCCGACCTGTACGCCAGGGACAAGGGATGGCGGGAATTGAAGGAAGCCGAGGTGGTCCGGTTCCTGCCCCTGGCCCGCCAGGGAAATCCTCCCGTCGCCCTGGAGGCTCTCTCGGAGACCGAGCGAAACTCGGCCTCCCGGGTCGCGGCCTGGTTCCGCTCGCGGGACACGAATTCCTATTTCCCCGACTTCCGGGAAACCCTCGCCTGGCTCGCCGCCCGGCCCGAGGTCCGCCGCGGCTCCGTCGGCGCCGTCGGGTTCAGCTTCGGGGGCGGCCTCGTGGGCCAGATCTTGACATCGCCGGCGCTCGCGGCGGGGGCGATCTTCTACGGAGCCCTTCCACGGCCGGACGTCGCCAACGCGATCTCGGTTCCGCTCGTCGGACACTTCGCCGAGGACGACCCGCAGATCAATCCTTCCATCTTTCCCTTCGCCAGGATCCTGGCGGAACACGGCACCGAGTTCGGGTGGACGCTCCACCCCGGAACCCAGCACGGGTTCTTCAACGAATCGCGCTCCGTGCACCACCCGGAGGCGGCCCGCAGGGCATGGGCATCCACCCTGGGTTTCTTCCGCAGGCACCTTTCGCCGGTGGGCTGAAGGAATTCGGGGCCCCCCCGCCGCAACGACCCCGCAACACGATCCAGCATCCCCGGGAGCTACGATTTCCCCGCATGTCGGACAGACCTGCGCTCATCTGGTACGGCGTGCAGGGCGAGGGGCGGGGACACGCCACCCGGTCCAGGATCGTGATCGACGCCTTGCGGGCGGAAGGCTGCGCCGTGCGCGTGTTCACCGGCGGGGACGCCCTGGACCTGTTCTCCGGGGAGCGCGATCTCGAGGAGATCCCCTTGCTCCGCTTCCACTTCGGGGCGGGAGGCGGGCTGGACCACATGGCGACGGTCGCGCGCAACCTGAGGCCCCTGCAAGGGATCCTGCGGCGGTCCAGTGCGGCCCATGTGCATCTGCGCCGACTCGCTTCCCGGGCGCGGCCCGATCTGGTGGTCTCGGACTTCGAACCGCTCCTGGGGCGCTTCGCCGCGCGGTCCGGCATCCCCTGGATCTCGGTGGACCACCAGCATGTCCTGACCGATACCATCCTGCCCAAACTGGGCCGGGGGCTGGACCTGGAGCTTCTCCTCCTCGCCCGGTTCACCGAATGGCTGGTCCCAGCGCCGGTGCGGGTGGTCTCGAGCTTCCACCACTTCCCCCCGCGCCCCGGTTCACGCGCCCGTCCGGTGGGATGTTTCCTGCGCCGTGGGTTCGCGCACCGCCCCGTCCGCGACGACGGCCACGCGTGCGCCTACCTCAAGGAACCGGGCATGCTCCCTTCCGTCCTTCGCGCGATGGCCGGTGTGCCGGAAACCGTCTTCCACCTGTGGTGCGCGGGAACCGCCCCCGTGCCGGAAAATGTCCGCCTGGAAAAGCCGAGTCCGGAGACGTTCCTGGAAGACCTGGCCACCTGCTCCTGGCTCCTTTCGACGGCGGGAAACCAACTCCTGGGCGAGGCGCTGGCGCTGGGCAAGCCGGTTCTCGCCATTCCGGTCCCCGGCCAGACCGAGCAGGCCCTCAACGCGGCCGCTCTGGAAGCCAGCGGCTGTGGACGATCGACAGCCTTGCGTTCCCTGTGCCCCGACCTGATCCGAACCTTCCGATCCGGATTGGAGGGGTTCGGCACGGCCTGCCGGAACCGGAACCGCGACGACGCGATGGTGGACGGAACGGCTGCCGTCCTGGAAACCATCCTCCCCGATCTGCTCCGCCGCACCAGAGCCGCCTGACGGATTGGCGGCACGACCGCTCCGCGACCCTTCAGCTGGGTGAAACCACCACCTGGGTGCGCACGGCTTCGATGCGGCGCATGAGTTCGCTGGAAATGTCCTGCAACGGCACGATGGAGGTCGCCGCCCCGGCGTTGACCACGGTCTGCGGCATGGAGGGAGCCACGGCCGAGCGCGGGTCCTGGCAGACCACGACGCCACCACCCGCGGAAATCTCGGACGCCCCCAGGGCGCCGTCGCGCCCCATGCCGGTGAGGACCACGCCGATGGCGTTTTGCTGGAAGACGGTGGCCAAGCTCCGGAAGAGAGGGTCCGCGGCCGGCCGCATGTAGTTCTCCGGAGGATCGTGGTTGAGTTTGACCACGGGTCCATCCGCCACCACCAGGTGCCAATCGCCGGGAGCCACCAGCAACTGCCCAGGTTCCACGGCCATTCCGTCCTCGGCCAGCCGGACCGTGAGGGGGGTTTCCCGCTGGAGCCGGGCCGCGAAGGTCTCGAGCATCCAGGCGGGACCGTGCAGGACCAGGAACAGGGCCACGTCGCCCAGGTCCCCGAGCCCGCGGAACACCTCGCGAACCGCTTCCGGACCACCGGTGGAGGCGGTGAGCGCCACCACGGGAAAGGGCGGTGGCGGCTTGGTGGGGGCCACCAGCAACGTGCGCCGGATGGAGGAAGGCAGCGGCTCGGGTTGCTGGCGACGGGCCAGGCAGTTGGCCAATCGCTCCAGGACTTCGGGAACCGAGAAGGGTTTGGCCAGGTAGTCGTCGGCGCCGGCCTGCAGAGCGTGGTTTCTGGCTTCCGGCATGGAGAGGGAGGTGACGATCAGCACCACCGGCAAGGGCTGGATGGTTTGCCGGATCTTGCGGACCAGCTCGATCCCGTCCATGCGCGGCATCATCCAATCGGAGACGACGGCGTCGCAGGGTTGCTTGCCCAGAAGCTCCAGCGCGGCCAGTCCGTCAACGGCGGACAGCGTCTCGTAGCCCGCCTTCCGAAGGGAACGCTCCAATATACGCGTACTGGTAGGATCGTCCTCGACAATGAGAATCTTCACACGTACTCCAACCCCAATGGACACGCAGGGCAATAACCGATTTTCCACGATAGTATACGAAGGGCCGCTTGAGCAAGGCCGCAACCGCGGTTGCCCGTGAACCATCGGCAATTCCGGCCTCTGCACCGGCACCGATTGCCATCCTGGACGGTGAAATCCCCTCCAGGCCGCTTGTTTGTCGATCTGGCATCGCCTTCGCACCCGTGCAAGGCCAAGCACCATGTCCAACCTCCAAAGCACACCGATCGGCGCCGCCGCGGACCCCAAGCCCACCACCGCAGCCCAGAAGAAGGCGTGGAAGGCTTCCCAGGATTTCGAGGCCATCCTCCTGCGGCAGATCTTCCAGTCGATGCGCAAATCCACATCCATCCTTTCCGAGACCGACGGAGAGGAGGAGCCGAATTCGCAGATGGTGGACATGGCCTGGGATGGCTTGGCCAACCAGGTGTCCAAATCGGGTGGATTCGGCCTGGCGAAGTTCCTCTACCCCCAACTGCTCGGCCAGCAGGGAGCAACCATCCCCTCCAACCTGGAATCGCCGCCGGTCTCCGCCGCCGCCACGGCGTCCGTGGCCTACCGAGCCACCCAAGCCGATCCCAAGACCGCCTCCGGAAGCCGGAGCATGGACCTCGCGATCCACCAGGCCGCCGCCGATTCGGGCCTGGATCCCGCCCTCATCCGCGCCGTGATCCAGACGGAAAGCGGCGGCAACGCGTCCGCCCTGTCTCCGAAAGGAGCGGTGGGCCCCATGCAGTTGATGCCCAAGACGGCCTCCGACCTGGGCGTGGACGCCCACGACCCCGTCCAGAACATCCTGGGGGGAAGCCGCTACCTGGCCTCCTTGAAGAAGCAGTTCGGAAACGACGACCTCGCCTTGGCGGCCTACAACGCCGGACCCGGCGCCGTGACCCAGCACGGAGGCATCCCACCGTACCCGGAAACCCAGGCCTACGTGCGCAAGGTCCTCCAAGCCCGCGACACCCTCAAGAGGAGCAGCCCGTGAGACCCCACGCCCTGGATGTCCTTGTGGCCTGCCTGCAGCGCCTGCGCGCGGCCAACCTCGCCTGGTGCGAGGTCGCCTCCCGGCACCACGGGTTCCTGATGCTCTCCAGGCTTTCCGAAGCCGAGGAGTGCCTCCCCGAACTGGAGAGGATCCTGCAGGGAATCGCCGAGGAGGAGAACCTGCGCATCGAGAAGACCGTGGAGCTGGCCGAGGTCCTGGGGCTGGATTCCGACCCTCCCCCGCGCCTGGACGACCTGGCCGCGGCGCTCCCGCCGGATTGCGGACAGGATCTGTCACAGGCTGGCGTGGATCTGCGCGCCGCGCTGGTGGGCGCCCGGACGCTCGCCGACCGCATCCGCGGCGTCGCCGAGGTGGGCCTGAAGATCTCCGAGACGGTGCTCTCCATGGCCAGCCGGGCCGCCACCTCCAGGGTGCGACCTTCCGCCGCCTACGCCCGCGGGGGCGGCCGCACCGTCGGAACCGCCGTGCCCGTCTACCACCGGGCCTGGAAGGCGTAGACCATGTCCCTCAACGACCTCCTCGGCATCGGATCCCAGGGCCTCTCCGCCGCCCAGATGGAACTGAACGTCACGGGACAGAACGTGACCAACGCCAGCACGACCGGCTACTCGCGCAAGGTCGTGAACCTGCAGGCGGGCGTGCGGCAGGACGCCAACTACGGCCAGATGGGCATGGGCGTGAACGTCGTGGACATCCAGGCCCTGCGCGACGCCTTCCTCAACCAGCAGATGCAGGGCGTCTCCACCCAGATGGGACAGCAGCAGCAGACGGACACGTCGCTCCAATCCATCCAGAACATCCTCACGGAACCGGCGAGCTCGGGCCTGGACTCCTACATGGACCAGTTCTGGAGCGCCTGGCAGAATCTGGCCAACGAGCCCGCCGACCCCACCGCGCGCCAGGCGGTGTCGGACGCCGGCACGGCCCTGGTGAGCCGCTTCCACGACATCGGTACCCAGCTGGACACGATGGTGTCCCAGCAGAATTCCCAGATCACCACCGTCACCGACCAGGTGAACCAACTGCTGACCGGCATCGCTTCGGACAACACGACCATCGCGCAGGCCAACGTGGGACCCGGCGGCGCCGCCAACGACACCGTGGACGACCGCGAGCAGAAGATGGACCAGCTCTCCAAGCTGATCAACATCTCCTACACGACGGACGCCCAGGGACGGTACACGGTCACCTCTTCCGGAAACCTCCTGGTCTCCCCCACGGGCGCCTTCCCCCTGGAGGTCCAGAATTCCACCGCCACGCTCTCCGACGGGAGCCAGACCACCCAGGCCAACCTGGTCCTCTCCAGCACGCACCAGCCCCTGGTCCCCCAGGGAGGCCAGCTGGCCGCGCTGATCCAGACCCGGGACCAGACCATCCCCCAGTTCCAGTCGCAGATCGACACCCTCGCCAAGACCCTGGTCCAGTCGGTCAACGCCCAGCACGAGCAGGGATACAGCCTGACGGGAACCACGGGCAACGACTTCTTCGACCCGGCCGGGACCACGGCGTCCACCATCGACCTCGCCGCCGACATCAAGGACAGCGTGAACAACATCGCCGCCGCCGCGGGGGGAACCTCCACCAGCCTTGGCGCGCCGCTGAACCTCGCGATCCCGGCGTCCGGAACCGCGATGGACCTGACCACCACGAACCCGAACTACCGGAATCTGTCCCAGGGATCGGTCCAGATCTCCACGGTGGGACCGCCCCCCGTGCAGCTCCAGGAAGGCGCGGGCAAGGACTACGTGGTGGACTACCAGTCCGGGCAGATCTACTTCAACAACCCGGCGGTCTACCCCCCCGGAACCGCCTTGACGGTGGACTTCAACTACACGACGGCGGGATTCAACGGACAGGGCGACGGCAACAACGCGATCTCCATCGCCCAACTGGCGCAGGCGAGCCTCGCGATGCCCGACGCCACGGGCACGAACATGGCCACGCTGGGAGGGGCCTACGCGGCCATGGTGGGCGGACTGGGCTCCGCCAAGACGGAATCCGCCTCGAACCTCGCCACCACCACCAACCTCCAGTCCTACCTCCAGACGCAGATCTCCTCGGTGTCGGGCGTGAACATGGACGAGGAGCTGGCCAACATGGTCACCTTCCAGAACAGCTACCAGGCCTCCGCCAAGTACATCTCCACCGTCTCCACCCTGATGACCACCCTCATCAACATGACCTGAACGGGGGGCAGTTCCGATGCGCATCACACAGACCATGATCTCCAGCGACGTCCTGACGGGCATAGAAGCCAACGGCTCGCAGCTGGACCAGATGATGACCCAACTGGCCAGCGGCAAGGCCTTCACCCAGCCTTCCGACAACCCGGTGGGCGTGGCCCAATACCTGCAGTTGACGTCCCTGTCGTCGCAGTACGACCAGTACTACGCGAACATGCAGAACGGGGATTCCTGGCTCACCACCTCGGACTCGGCCTTGCAGAGCGGAAACAACGTCCTGCAGAGCGCCAACGAGCTCGCCATCCAGGGCGCCAACGGCACGTACAGCGCCGTGCAGCGATCCGAGATGAACTCCCAGGTCCAGTCGCTGGTGGACCAGATGCTGTCCATCGCCAACACCAGCCTGAACGGCCAGTACGTGTTCTCCGGCACCCAGACCAACGTCCCTCCGTTCACCCTGGCCCACGGAACGGACACCATCGCCGCCGCCCCGGACGCCAACGGGACCAGCCTGACCACCGTCCCCGCGACGGTCCAGCTCTTCGACACCAAGCAGACCGGTTCCAACACCACCTCGGGCAACCCCTCCGCCTACGACGTCGTGCCCGGCACGCTCCAGATCGCCGGACTCGCCGAGGGGACGGACTACACGGTGGACTACAAGAACGGCACCGTGACCTTCAACACCGCGGCCGCCGTGGCCCAAGCCGCCGGGGGAGGGATCAAGGCCCAGTACGACTGGGTCCAGCGTTCCGAGAAGGACCTGTCGGGGAGCATCACCCGCCAGACCCAGCAGGGCACGACCGCCCAGGTGAACGTCACCGCGGACCAGGCCTTCGGATCCAAGTCCCAGACCAACGTCTTCGACTCCCTGATCGACCTCATGCAGGGGCTCCACACCAACGACCAGACCCAGATCCAGTCGTCCATGTCCGAGGTGCAGAACAGCCTGACCCAGCTCGTGCAGGCCCAGACCATCGCGGGTTCCAAG
>Ga0302279_10004064_pt1 | contig 17609 bp, 16 predicted proteins | sample III_Bog_N3_3_FD_194541 | JGI IMG/M metagenome (GOLD analysis project Ga0302279, IMG submission 194541) | Peat permafrost microbial communities from Stordalen Mire near Abisko, Sweden - III_Bog_N3_3 | ecosystem: Environmental > Terrestrial > Soil > Wetlands > Peat | place: Sweden: Abisko...
AGGGGGTGGGCGCAGCCATCCTCGACCTCCCGGCGCTCGGCCTCGACCAAAACGCCGTTTTGCTCGACCTCCCGGCGTTCATGGCCGACCAAAACGCCGTTTTGCTCGACCTCCCGGCGTTCATGGTCGACCCGAACGCCGTTTTGCTCGTCCTCGCGGCGTTCATGGTCGACCCAAACGCGGCTTTGCTCGTCCTCGCGGCGTTCATGGTCGACCCAAACGCCGTTTTGCTCGACCTCCCGGCGTTCATGGTCGACCTCGAACGCGCCAAGGTCGAGCTTGCGCGCGCGAAGGTCGACATTGTCCCCGTCCTCGTGTCCCTCGGTGCGATCAAGCTCGCCAAGGACGCGCTCGTCGCCCACCTCTCGCCGCCCATCGCCAAGGATGCGTGGCGCGTGGTCCACAAGGACGCGGCTTCACCCACCCAGGACCTGACTGTGCCCCCCGTCGTGCGCCGCCTCGCGCCTCGCGCCGCCGGCCATGGACACCATGACGCCGACGAGCCGCCCCTCGCGAGAAACGCGCTAGAGTTCGTCCCGTGGCGTGCATGGGAACGCGGGCCTCCATCGCTACCCTCGCGGTCGCCCTCGGCGGCTGCGCGCTCGCCATCGACGCGAGCGATCTGCGCGCGGGGACCTCGCTCGCCTACGAGAACGCGGTGGCGGCCGACACGCCCATCGACTTCTACACGATGCACGATCCCGCGGGCTCCCCCGCGCCCGCGAACGCCGTGACGGCGAGCCAGGACACCGCCACGATGCAGGGCGCCAGCCTCACGGGCAGCGCCGCGTCGTTCGACGGCGCGGCGGCCATCAACCTCGGCGAGGGCTACGACTTCACGGGCACGGCGAGCTACTCGCTCGAGGCGTGGGTACAGCAGGTCGCCCTCGACGGCCCCACCGCCGTGCTCTTCGAGGACGGGACGCTCGACGAGGATACCGGCGCAAAATACGGCTACGACGTGACCCTCACCAACACCGAGAGCACGACCACCCCCGGCGACCTCGTGGGCGGCTTCGGTCGGAGCGCCGGCGCCTCGAGCTCGTGCGGCATCGCGTTCGACTACCCGCCGACGTCGGGCTTCTACCTCGCCGCCGTGTACGACGGCACGCAGCTCACCGTCTACGTGGACGGGGCCGTGGCTGGCCAGGGATGCGGCGGCGCCCAGAGCGTCACCCTCGCCTCCCCGATGCAGCCGTCGGACAGCACCCTGTGGCTCGGCGCGGACCCCAACGGGGACGAGGGCTTCTCGGGCCTCGTCAGCGAGGTCGCCATCTACGCCGTCCCGCTCATGGCGCAGCAAGTGTCCACACACTACATGGCGGGACAGAGCGGGCCGTAGCTGGGACGCGCCGGTCATGGCCCGCGGACGGCCAAGTAGAGACTAGAAGCAGGCCTTGACGCACTTGCCGTACGTCTTGTCGCACTTGTCGCAGCCCTTCGCCGTGCAGCTGCTCTTGCAGTCCTGCCAGACGTTGCCGCACCCGTCGACGCAGCTCGTCCTGGGCGGGCTGACGACCGTGTGGCCATCCTCCACCGTGCCCGGAGGGACGCTCGCGGCGACCGAGGTGGGCGGGGCGGAGGGCGCGGCGCCGCCATCGGTCTCGCCGATGGTCTTCGGAGGGGGCGCGAACGCGTTGGTCGGGGCGGGCGTCGTGATGTTCGAGTTGCGCCCCTCCCCGGGCGCGGCCCCCATCATCGCCTCGTCCGTCGGCAGCGACGGCACCCTCGACAGCGCCCGGTAGCGCATCGTCGCGTACTCGACCCGGTCGCGGGTCTGCCCGTACGTATAGTGCTTGGTCCAGTCCGACCAGCACTCCGCCTTGCGCATCATGGGGGCGTTGGGGGCGTCGTCGATGGCGTAGCAGTGCTCGAACTGCGCATCCCCCTCGTAAATGGCCTGAAAGCTCGGCCCGCAGGCGAGAGCGGCGACCGCGACGGCGGCGAGCACGAACGGCTTCATGGACGGAGGGAGTGTACCAGGTAAAACCGCTGTCCACCTTTACGGGACGGTGAGGCGAGACTACCTCTAGCGTCATGTTTACCGGCCTGGTCGAAGCCAAGGGGTCTCTAGCGGGCCGCCGCTCGTCCGGACCAGGCGCCGTCCTCGTCATCCGGTGCGCCGACCTGCTGAAGAGCGGCCCGCTCGTCCTGGGCGAGTCGATCTCGGTGGACGGCGCGTGCCTCACCGTCAAGCGCATCACCGCCGATGGCTTCGAGGCGGATGTGTCCGCCGAGACGCTCGAGCGCACGACCCTCGGGGCCCATCCGCTGGGTGGCAGCCTGAACCTGGAGCGCTCCATGCCCCTCGGGGCGCGCATGGGCGGCCACCTGGTCACAGGCCACGTCGACGCGACGTGCACCCTCAAGGCCCGCCGCGCCGTCGGCGAGGCCGTCGCGATGACGTTCGCGATCTCGCCGAAGCTCGCCCGCCTCGTGGCCGAGAAGGGCTCGGTGGCCGTCAACGGTGTCAGCCTCACGGTCAACGCCGTGCGCGACGGCGCGGAGTCCGAGTTCGACGTCGTCATCGTGCCGCACACGCAAGGAGTGACGTCGCTCGGCGCGCTGTCGGTCGGATCGGCCGTCAACGTCGAGGTGGATCTGCTCGCGCGCTACGTGGCTCGTCTGCTCGAGACCGGCTCCGGCCTCGGCGCCCAGGCCACGACGGAGGGCGAGCACAGGGGGACGAAGGACGCGGCCTGGATGGAGCGACTCACGAAGGGCGGTTACGTCTAGACATGTCTCCCACACTCGACATCGATCCCCAGCTCCTCGGCCGGGTCAACGACGCCATCCAGGAGATCCGGGCAGGCCGGATGGTCATCCTCGTCGACGACGAGGACCGCGAGAACGAGGGCGACCTGTGCATGGCCGCCGACCTCGTGACCCCCGAGGCCATCAACTTCATGGCCACCCACGGCCGCGGACTCATCTGCGTGACCCTCACCGAGGAGCAGATCGAGAAGCTCTCCTTGCCCATGATGCACTCGCCGGGGCGCAACGGCCCCGCCCTGGGGACGGCGTTCACCGTCAGCATCGAGGCGCGCGCCGGGGTGACGACGGGCATCAGCGCGGCGGACCGCGCGTACACCACGCGCCTCGCCGCGGACCCCGAAGCGCGTCCCGACGACCTCGTGACCCCGGGCCACGTCTTCCCGCTCCGCGCCCGGAAGGGAGGCGTCCTCGTGCGCACCGGACAGACGGAGGGCTCGGTCGACCTCGCGCGCCTCGCCGGTCGTACCGCCGCGGGGGTCATCTGCGAGATCATGAACGAGGATGGGACGATGGCGCGGATGCCGGACCTCGAGGGCTTCTCCAGGAAGCACAAGATGCCCATCCTCACGATCGCCGACCTCATCGTCTACCGCCTCCAGACCGAGCGCCTCGTCCGCCGGCTCGCCGAGCACAGCATCCGGCTGGACGAGACGCAGACGGTCTGGCGCGCCGTGGCCTACGAGGCCTCGACCGACGGACGGCAGTTTCTCGCGCTCGTGAAGGGGCAGCTCACGGAGGCGGCCACCCTCTGCCGCGTCCACGCCGGCTCGACGATCGCCGACACGTTCGCGTCGACGCCGTGGGACGGCGGGCGGCACCTGCGTGAGGCGATCCGGACGATCGAGGCCGAAGGCTCGGGCGTCATCGTCTACATCCCCTCGCGCGGCAACACGCAGAACGAGCTCGACGCCTACGCGCGCCTGAAGAGCGCCCCGCGCGAGACGATGCCCGACCAGCCGCTGCGCGAGTTCGGGCTCGGCGCGCAGGTCCTGGCCGACCTCGGCCTCCAGAAGATCCGCCTGCTCACGAACAACCCGCGTAAGATCGCCGGCATCAACGGCTACGGGCTCCACGTGGTGGAGCGGGTGCCGTTGACGGAGCACCGGGACGCGGAGGAGTAAGGTGGAACGTGCAGGAGCAGCAGGAGAGAGAGCAAAGGCCATGACCGCGGCACCGCGCATCGTCGAAGGCACGCTCATCGTGCCCGCAGGGGCTCGCTTCGCGATCGTCGCGAGCCGGTTCAACCACTTCATCGTGGACAGGCTCCTCGAGGGAGCGCTCGACGCGCTGGCTCGTCACGGCGCCGACATGAAGCGCGTGGCGGTCGTGCGCGTTCCCGGCTCGTGGGAGGTGCCGCTCGTCGTGCAGCGCATCGCCGCGTCGAAGAAGGTCGACGCCGTGATTGCGCTCGCCGCCGTCATCCGCGGCGCCACGCCTCACTTCGACTTCGTCGCCGGAGAAGCGGCCAAGGGCGTCGCCGCCGCCTCGATGTCGACCGGCGTGCCCGTGAGCTTCGGGATCTTGACGACCGACAGCGTCGAGCAGGCCGTGGAGCGCGCCGGGACCAAGTCCGGCAACAAGGGCTGGGACGCCGCGCTCTCGGCGATCGAGATGGTATCGTTGGGCAGCGCGCTCGACGACGCCGGGTACTAGCGGTACACAGGGGCCGTGGGTGCACGACGGACAGGGCGCGAAGCCGCGCTACAGATGCTCTTCCAGATCGAGGCCTCCGGCGTCTCCGCGGACACCGCGATCGAGCTGTTCTGGCCGGCGTTCGACGCCGAGCCCGAGGGTCGCGCCTACGCCGACACCGTCGTGCGGGGCGTCGCGGGGGAGCTCGCGGGGCTCGACGCGCGCATCACGGCTGCCTCGTCGCACTGGCGCATCGAGCGCATGGCCAGGGTCGACCGCAACGTCCTGCGCCTCGGCACCTGGGAGATCCTGCACAGCGCGGACGTACCCCGCGCCGTCATCCTCGACGAGGCGGTCGAGCTGGCCAAGGAGTTCGGCACCGAGGAGTCGAGCGCCTTCGTGAACGGCGTCCTCAACCGGATCGCGGAGAACGCGGGGCGCAAGGACGCCGTCCGGTAGCGCATGGACCTCCGCTTCGTGCCACCCGACCTGCGCCGGCTGGATGAAGCGGGCGCGGAGCTGCTTGCGTGCTGCATCTGGAGCGACCAGTGGCCCATGCGAGGCCTCGCGGGGCTGCTCGACTGGCGCCTGGCAGGGCGGCTGAGCGCGCTCGCGCGCGAGGCGTTCCTCCTGGGGGAGCTCGGCGAGGTCCTCTGCTTGCCGGGCAGGCCGCGCCTGCCGTTCGAGAAGGTGCTCGTGCTCGGCCTCGGACCTCGGGCGGGGTTCAGCGAGGCCACGTTCCGCGACGTGGTCGCGCACCTGCTCCACGTCCTCGAGGGCCTGCACGTCCGGCGCGCCGTGGTCGAGCTGCCGGGCCGCGCCGAGGGCCTCATGCAGGCAGAGCGCGCGGCCGACCTCGTGCTCGAGTGCGTGGCCGAGTCGACCGCGCACGACGCCTGGTGGCTCGTCGAAGAGCCGGACGCGCAGAAGCGCATCGCGCAGCGGGCGGTCGACGAACGCCGCCGCCCGCTCATCGCGGAGCAATCTTCGTGAGCCGATGGATCTGAACCCCGCAGGACCGATCGTCACGCCCAGGGACGCGGCCACGCTGGTGCTCGTGCGCAACGCGAGCTCCGGCGTCGAGGTGTTCTGCGTGGAGCGGCACAAGAAGAGCGCCTTCATGGGCGGCGCCATCGTCTTTCCGGGCGGCAAGCTGGATCCCAAGGACCGGGACCCGGCCTGGAGGGACCTGTGCAACGCCCCGAGGGAGGCGCCGTTCGCTCCCGACGAGGAGACCTCGAGGGCGCTCGCGATCGCAGCGTGCCGCGAGACGCTGGAGGAGGCGGCGATGCTACCGACCGTCGGCCCGCCGCTCTTGCACGAGGATCTGCTCGCGCTGCGGGCCCAGCTGGCGAGCGGCGCGGAGAGCCTCCTTTCCTGGCTCGCCCGCGCCGGCACGAAGCTCGACCTCGGGTCGCTCATCCCCTGGTCGCGATGGGTCACGCCCACGGCCGAGACGCGCCGCTACGACACGCGCTTCTTCCTCGCCATCGCGGGCGAGACCCAGCAGGGCGCCCACGACGACCACGAGACGACGGCGAGCTTCTGGGCAACGCCCCGCGACTTGCTCGCCCGCTTCGACGCTGGCACCGTGGAGCTCATGCCGCCCACGCACCGCACGCTGAGCCTCCTCGCGGGCGCCGCCCACGCCGAGGACGCCGCGCTCCTCGCGCAGTCGGCGTGCAAAGATCCCATCTGCCCGAAGCTCGTGCCGCAGAAGGCGACGCAGAACGAGACCGAGACGGACACCCTGGCCCTCGTGCTGCCGGGCGACCCGGAGCACGAGATCTCCACGGCGCGCGTACCGGGCCCATCCCGCTTCGTCCTGCGAGGCGCCCGCTGGCTGCCGGAAAACGCCCCGAGGCCTGCGCGCGCGGGGTAGGCGCGTCTCCCCGGGTTCCGTGGCGAGCCGACGCCCGACCGGATGCGCCTGCTGTCGATCGCGGTCGGCACCAACGACGGCGACATCGTGCGCCGCGACGCCGACACCGTGGTGATGACGCTGCGCGATGGGTTCGTGAACGATCCGTTCTCACGCCTCGCCCGCGGCGACTCGGTGCCGTTCCATGTCGGCGAAACCTCCACGGTCGGCGGGATGACGGCCACCGTCGAGGCGCTCACGACCGACGGACGCCCGCAGCGCGTTCGATTCCGCTTCGACCGGCCGCTCGACGACCCGACGTTCGCGTGGACCGCCTGGGACGGCGCGGGATTCGTACCGATGATCGCCCCCGCCGTCGGCGAGCGGCGACCCGTCCGCGGGATCGACTACCTCGCGTCGCTCACGGGGACGTGAGCCGGCTCGTCCAGCCCACCCCGTGCACGCAAGCGAGCCTGGGGCCGCCCGCTACTTCAGCGCGGCTTCGAGCTGGGCGCGCGCGAGCGCGTCCGCGGCGGCGGCGCTGTCCATGTCGTCCTTGCCGGCGCCGGCGGGAGCCTTCGACCTCGCCACCTTCGGAGGAGGAGCCGCGGCCGTCGTCGTGGTCTGGTCGCTCGCGACGGCGGGGCGAGACCTCGTCGGCGCGGCGTGCGTGGGGGCCGCGTAGGTCCTTCGCGGCTCGGCGACGGGCGCACGCGCGGCGGCAGCGACGGGCAAGTCCTCCGCCGCGATCGTCGCGTGCGCAGGGCCGGCGGCCGGAGCGACCGGGAGGTTGGAAACGGCTATCGTCGCCGACGCAGCGGCGACGGGGCTCGCGGCGACGGGACCTGCAGCGACTGGCGCAGCTACGGGACTCGCGGCGACCGGAGCGGCGGGCGCCGTCGGAGCCGCCACCGGGACGGTGCCGCCGGCAACGACGGCGGGCGATCCCTGGGTGCGCGCCGGATCGGCGAGGGAGGTCGTCGCGCTGACGATGGAGTCCCTCTCGCTGCTGCGTACGAGCATCGACGAGCCAAACCCCGCCAGCACACCCACCGCGATGAACGCCGCTGCCCACACGATGGCGGGGCGCCTGGCCGAAGGACGCGGCGCCGTCACGATGGTCGGCATGTCGACCCGAACGGGCGGCCGGCTCATCACGGGCGGCGGCGTCGCACGCGCCAGCGCGGGCAGCGCGCGTTGCGGTGCCGGCTCTACGGCCCGTGGCTCCACGCGCGGAGGGGCCTGCGAGGGACGGACGATCGTGCGCGATTCGTCTTCCTTCGTGGGTCGCGCGGGCCACGTCGATCGGCGCGACGGCCCTCGCCCCTGCGAAGGCTCGGGGCGCTTCGAGGGAACCAGGCGCGTGGCCTCTTCGTCCGGTCGCAGAGGCGGCAGCGCCACGCGGGCCGGTCGGACCCGCGGCGGCGCAGAGGGGTCGTGGCTGGAGCTGGGCTTGCTGCTACGTCGCACGATTGAAGCCTCTCGAACCGTCCACAGAGTCCCTCGCTAGAGACTGCTTGGGTTCAACCCAAAGTGGAGCCCACTTCCCCCCTCTTCGCAATGGCCGACGCGAAATATCTACGACGACCCCTTACCGTCCCCACCTTGTAGGCTATCGCCCCTCCCGGTACGCCTTCACCGCGTTGACGATCGCGTCCGCCACCCGCTGCCTGTAATCGTCGCTCGCGAGCCGCTGCTCCTCGATGGCGTTCGACACGTAGCTCGTCTCGAACAGGACGCTCGGCATGCGCGCGCCGACGAGCACGTAGAAACCGGCGGTGTGGACTCCGCCGTCGTGCGCGTCCGGATACTTGTCGCGCAGCGAGCCGACCGCCGCGCGCTGGAGCAGCTCGGCCAGGCGCGTCGAGCGCGACGCCTGGTCCGCCATCCGCATGTTGGCGAGAATGGACCCGAGCTCGGCCGTCGCAGCCTGGCTGGTCGCGTTCTCGCGGGCGGCGATGCGTGACGAGAGCTCGTCCCTGGTCGTGTCGAGCACGTAGGTCTCGATCCCGTGCCGGGCGTGGTTCTCCGCGGCGTTGCAGTGGATCGAGACGAAGAGATCCGCGAGCGATCCGTTGGCCCGGGCGGTCCGCTCCTCGAGCGTGACGTAGCGGTCTTCCTCGCGCGTGAGGATCACCTGGAGGCCTTCCTTGCCGAGGATGGCGGACACCCGTTTGGCGATGTCGAGCGTCACGTCCTTCTCCTTCACGCCGGCCGGACCGATGGCTCCCGGGTCGTTTCCGCCGTGGCCGGGGTCGAGCACGATCCTCTCGACCGACCTGCGCCCATGCCCGAGCGTCATCCCCGGCGGGTGGCGTGCGATGTCGATGACGATGCGGTACGGCTCCGGCAAGTAGAAGACGCGACGGTACGCGCGGCCGTCGAGCTCCAGGGTGACGCGCGCCCCGGTGGTCGTCGCGCTCGTCTGCACACGCGTCACGATGCCCGTCGTACGAGCATCGTGCGGGGCCGCGCCGACGCTGACGCCGTCCAGGTCGACGTACATGCGCGGCGCCTGCGCGCCTCCGCCGGCGTCGTCTCCCGCGCGAAACGTGGCCGGGCGCGTCAGCACCACGACCACCCGCGTCGATTCCTTGCCCGGCCAGTGCTCGATGCGGGCGATCTGAGGAGCGTCGTGGACGGAAATACCAGGGTCGGACGAAGCCACGGCCGCGGCCAGCGCGCCTTCGCCGGCGAGGCCCTGGTCGATCGACTCGAGGACGCGCGCCGGAGGCCGGAACGCCGCAAGCATCGCCAGGGACGCCTCGACCGAACGGGCGCACGCCGGGGCGCCCGTGTCCTCTGCCGGGTGAGCCTTCGCACCGGCGGCGCCGGATTGCGCGCCCGCCATGCGGCGCTGAACGCGATAGAGCTCCGCGTACGTCGAGGACGCGTCGTGCGCGAGCTCGCCCGTCAGGTTCGCGGCCCGCAGGGCGGCATCACACGCGCCGGGTATCGAGATCTCCCGCGACGCCGCGCGGTAAAGGTCGACGGCTTCCTTCGCGTCCTGCTCGCGCCCCTCCGTACGCCAGACGCGCTCGAGGACGCGGGCCGCGAGCGAGTGGAGCTCGGCCGCGCGCGCGCCTGCGCCTTCCCGCACGCCGAGCGCCTCGACGGACTCGGCGATCGCGAGCGTCGTCGCCCGGTCGTCCAGGGGGCGCGACGGGTCGATCGCGGCCCGCGCCCGGGTAACCTGCTCGGGGACGGCCGGGCCGGCGTCGGGGGCACCTTCGTGGGAGGTGCCGCAAGCCACGCAGGCCAAAAGGCAGACCCGCGCCACGAGGCCCGTTAGAAATAGGCGGCGCCCGCTGGGCGATGTATCCTGCATCCGCGCTGAACCTAGGAGCTGCCCGTGTCCCAAGCCCAGACCCCGACCCCCATCTACGCCGACCGCGCCACAGGCGAGAAGTTTCCGGACGCGCGCGCCATGGTCAACACCTACCTCAAACACTTCGCCCAGCGTGCGGGGACGACGCTCGAGCCGCTTGACGACTCGGGGTACACGCAGGTCCGCAAGGGCTCTGCGCATGTCGGCGTGAACGTGCTCGAGGATCACGGGGTGCTCTTGCTCTTGGCTCCGGTGATGCAGGTTCCGCTCACGGGCCGCGAGACGTTCTACCGCCGCTTGCTCGAGCTGTCCTTCCTGGCGACGTCCGACGCGGCATTCAGCATCGACGCGCAGAAGGACGAAGTCTACGTGCGCGCCCTCCGACGACTCTCGGGCCTCGACTACGAGGAATTCGAGGATCTGCTCGACACGGTCGGCAAGGTGACGGACGAATGGGACGACGTGCTCAAGAAGGAATTCGGCGCGCCGTAGCTGGACGACGAGATGAGCCCGCTCATGTGGCGAATGATCCAACGTAGGTTCGCGAAACAAGGGTCATTTGTGCCTGAGGTTAGCCGATGCTAGGCTCGCTCTAGGATGTCCGATTCCACGGAAGGTGACCCGTCGAAGCTGGATCCGGCAGCCGCAAGCGGCGGCGGGATGGGGCTGGCTCCAGAGGACGCCGAGCGTTTCGCAGCGGCGTTCGTGCCCTCGTGGCAATTCGAGCCGGGTCGTTCGGAAGATACCAGCCAGGCTCCCATGCCGTTCGGGGGACTGAGCTCGGCGGAGATCGAGCAACTGTCCAATCCGGGGCTGGTAGCACCGAGCATGCTCGCCGCCCCGCCCGTTCCCCAGGGGCTCGGAACCGATGGCGCGCTGACGACGGCCGACGTGGACGCCTCCGCGCTCGCTGCGCCAGCGCCCCCTCCTGCGGCCGCGGCCGCGGTGCGACAGACGCTCCTGATGCACGGGGCGCCCGTCACGGCCCAGCCCAGCGTCGCGGAACAGCCCCAGGAAAAACCCGCGCGGTCCCAGCCGGCCCCGAGCAGCCCGCCGCAGAGCAACCCTCGGAAGACGAAGAGCGCCCGTCCCGAGCCCGTCGTCCAGGCGCCGGCGCCAGCGGTGCCCCAGTCGGCGCGCGCGCGCTCCCCCGAGCGGGGCTCGCGAAACGAAGACACGGCCCGCATTCCCCTGAAGAAGTCTGGGCTGAGCGGCGTCGGCGGGGTCGTCATCGGCGGCGTCGTCGGCTTGCTGATCCTGGCGGGGATTGTTGGATCGCGCGCGCTGTCCGGGCCCGAGCCGGCCGCGTCCATCGCGCCTCCGCCGCCGCCACGGACGCCGGACACAGCGGTGCCGCCTCCCCCTCCTCCGACGACGGAGGTCACCGCGGCCCAACCGCCGGCGCCAAGCACCCCCGCACAGGACACGCGCGTGAAGCCCGGCCCTGCAGCCGTCACGGCGCCTCCTCCGCCGCCGCCCCAGCCTGCGCCGCAACAGACGGCCAAGGCGCCAGCTCCTGCCTGGCATCCGCCGCCGCACCCGGCGCCAAAGAATCCCACCAAGCCGGGTGGAGGGGGTATCGTGCGGGACAATCCATTCTGACCCTCGTGTTCGTCCGAGACTCGGTCCGCGCATGAAAACACGCTCCGTTGCCGTCGCGCTTCTCCTCGCGGTCGCTCCCGCTGCAGTGAGCAGCAGCACGGCGTTCGCCCAGTCGGCCGCCGACGACGCGACCACCCAGGCGGCTCGCGCCCGCTTCCAGGAGGGCGTGGCCTTCTACGACAAGGGGCAATACGAGAGCGCGAGGGCGGCCTTTCTTCAGGCGTACGCGTTGCGCAAGCACCCCGCTGTCCTGCTGAACCTCGCGCAGAGCTCGCTGCGCTCCGGTCACACCGTCGAGGCGGCGAACTTCTTCACCCAGTACCTGCACGACTCGACGTCGCTCACGCCGGCGCAGCGGGCCGACGCTGAAAAAGGGCTCGCGGAGGCAAAGAGTAAGCTGGGTCGGATCGAGGTGACGGCGCCCGCGGGAGCCGAGATCACGATCGACAGCGAGAAAATCGGCGTGGCTCCCCTGCCGGACCCTGTGGAGGTCGAGCCCGGAGCGCACAAGGTGTCGGCGCGAAACCCCGACGGAACGACCGACGTGAAGCCCGTGACCGTAGCTGCCGGCCAGCAAGCCGGTGCCCGGTTCACGGCGCAGGCGCCGCTGCCCGTGGCGCCCGTCACGCCACCCCCTCCCGAGAAGCCGCCCGAGCCCACGCCGCCGCCGCCCGAGGAAGAGCCGAAGCCAATCCCCCCGCCGGTGGAGAAGCCCCACGACAGCTCGCACGTGTCGATCGTCCCCGCGCTCGTGGGGTTCAGCGTCGGGGCAGCGGGCTTCATCGCAGCCATCGTGCTCGGCACGTCGAAGTCGAGCGCGCAGAGCAGCGCGAACCAGGTGAGCCAGGAGATCCTCGCGGCGGGCGGTGGGCAGGGCACCTGCTACAACACGCCGTCGACCTCGCGGTTCTACAACGCGTGCAGCACGCTCGCGGACAACAACAACAAGGTGAACGCCGACGCCACCGGAGCGAACGTCGGCGTGGCCATCGGCATCGCCGGAGCGGTGTTCGGAGCGGGCTGGCTGCTCTTTGCCCCCCGGAGCCACGAGGGCGACACGAAGAAGGGCTCGACGTCGTTCACGCCCTTCGTCGGTCCCCGCAGCGGCGGCCTCGGCCTGCGCACCTCGTTCTGAGCCTCCCCAGCTAGGGGAACGACAGGACCCGGATGGCTTCGGGCTGCATGCCGTCGCTCCCAGGCGGACGTACGAGCGCAGCAGCGTAGCAATGCGCGTGATCGCACCCTGCCGACACAAGCTCGTCGGATGGAAGATCCACACGCTGGACCGAACCCTGGAGCGTGGCGGAGGGGTCGCCCGGGAGCGAGCGCCAGGCAAGACCGGAGATAGGAGCCGAGGGGCCAGCGTCGGGCTCGATCTTGTGCCCACGCTCGACCCAGGCGACGACGAACGAGCCGTCGAGGGGGCCGGTCCAGAAGGGGCCAAGGTCGCGAGCGCAGACGGTCGGGGATAGCAGGACCTCTGTCTCGGGCGCGGGCGCCTGTCCCGCGGGGAATCGGCTCGCCCGTATCGCACGCACACTGAGCGCCGACGAACCGCCGCATCCCTCGGCTTCCTCGCGCGTGAACACGATGACGATGCTGGTAGCGTCGGCGTCCACCGTGACGACATCCTCGTCGCGCGAGACCTTTCTAGAGAGCGTCCGCCACGCGCTTGGAGCGCCGGCGCCGAGCTCGCGAACCGACAGCGTCCCCGATTCGCCGACGCGGACGATGCCTAGCGAGTCGCCGACGGTGTAGACGTCATGCTCCCGCTCCTCGTCGTGCTCGAAGTCCTTGTCGCGCAAGATGGCAGCGGGTGCACCCGCTTCGAGCCCCGCGGCGCTCACGACCGTCACGTCGTCCTCGCCGTCGCCCAGACCGAACAGGCGGTGGGCCGCGCAGACGAGCTCCGGGTCTCGATCACCCGCGATGGTGAGCACGTCGGTCACGGACGAGCCGGACCACGGGCGCGCTCGCACCCGCGTGGAGCCGTCCCGCCCATGCTCGAACCAGGCGAAGGAGTCGTCGATCGCGCAAGCGGCGGCCCCAACGTCGACCGCCGCCCCGCCGATCTCCCCCGCCTTCCCGAGACGAACGAGCTCGGTGACCGGCTTGCCGCCACGGAGCCCACGCCAGACGACGGCGGCGCCGTCGGGGGCCGGGAGGAGCCGCAGCTCGGAGCCCCCGCTCCACGTGACGCCGTCGAAGACCGGCGCGGCAAAAGCCGCGCTGCCATCGGCCGCGACGCGCATCGCGACGATCGAGGACGACGCGACGACGAGACCGGCGACGACGACGCTCCCATCGGGCAACCGCGTCGCCGCGATGGGCTTCGAGAAGCGAGCCGAAGGGGCTGCGGCCGCGGCCGGTGGGGAAGCGCTCGAATCGACCGCCGGCGCCGGCTTGCTCTCGTGGCGAGAGCACGCGGAAAGCAGAAGGGCCAGTCCGATCCAGTTCGCGCGCATCCTCGCGATACGGTAGCCGCGTGGGGCCGGCGAGGATAGCCCTGCATGCCCGCTTGGCGTGCAGCCTGACCGACGGGCTACCGCATCACTCCTTGAGCAGCTTCCGAAACGTCGTCCGCGGGTACCCCGCGGCGCGCGCAGCCGCGCTGAGGTTGTTGTCGTGCTGGCCAAGGAGCGCCTGCGCGATCGGCCGCGTCAAGACGACCTTCGGCCTCTCCTCGCGGACGTGCATCGCGCGCTCGACGTCGTGGGCCTCGATCGTCCTGTCCGCATGGGTCAGATCAGCCGCTCGGTAGAGCACGTTGCGAAGCTCTCTGACGTTACCCGGCCAGTCGTGTGCGATGAGGCGGGCGAGCGCGGCCGAGGCGAGCGTCCGCGCGCCTAGCTCCGACGACAGCTGGGCCAGAATCTGGCGAGCGATCGCCCCGATGTCGCCCCGGCGCGCGCGCAAGGGGGGCACCTCCACGACGAAGACCTCCAGCCTGTGGAAGAGATCGCGACGGAACAGGCCTGCCGTGACCCGTTCCTCGAGCGGCACATGCGTCGCCGCGACGACCCGCACGTTTGCGCGCCTGCCGCTGCCCGCCGCCCCGATGCGCTTCACCTCGTAGCCATCGAGCGCGCGCAGGAGCTTGGGCTGCGCGTCGAGCGGCAGCTCTCCGATCTCGTCCAGGAACAGCGTGCCTCCCTCTGCTTCCGAGAACGCCCCCGCGCGACGGGCTACCGCGCCCGTGAACGAGCCCCGCTCGTGGCCGAACATCTCGCTCTCCACGAGGTCGCGCGGCAGGGCGGCAACGTTGACCGCCACGAAGGGCTGCTCCTCGCGCGGTCCCTCGGCATGCAAGGCACGAGCAACGAGCTCCTTGCCCGTACCGCTCTCTCCCGCGACCAGCACAGGCGCCGAGTGACTGGCAAGGCGCCTGACCTGGGAGGCCACGCGACGCATGCACACGGACGCGCCCGCTACCCCTGCGAGCGGCGCGGCCAGCTCTTCCCCGTCGTCCACGTCAGCAGCAAGCGTCATGCACGTGAGCGCCGTCCGACCGATAGTCACGGTCGTGCCGGCTGCCGCCCACGCCTCGCGGATCCGCGCGCTACCGACGAACGTGCCGTTCTTCGACCCGAGGTCCTCGATGGCGACTCCCCCGCCGAGGACCGACAGCGCGCAGTGCCGTGCGCTCACGGTTTGATCGTGCACGACGATGTCTGCGTTCCGGGAGCTCCCGAGGACGAGCCGACGGCTCCCGAGAGGCACCCGCCTTCCCCCCTCGTCGTCCTGCAGATCGATGGCCCAGGGGTAGATCCTCTGCGTCGGCAGGATCTCCACCGTGGGTGAGCTCTTCCGATCCTCGTCTGTCGGCATGCAACCACCCTCCTCTCTCGGGATCCCATCGCCCGAGAGGGTGGCAGAGTTGCGTGAATTCGACCCGCGAGCTTCCTAGCCGACGGCGATGCCGAGCGCCTTGCGCAGCGTGAAGTACTGCTCGCTCACGGAGAAGACGATGAGCTCCTTGAGCTTGTCCGCCGGCGGGAGATCGCCGGGCAACTGCGGCTCGGCTGCGATGATCTTCTTCGCAATCTCCAGGTCGGCGCACAGGAGAAGACCCGCGCGGCAACCCGTGATCTCGATCGCCTGCATCCACCGCTTGAGATCCGCCGTCGCCCCGTCCTCCACGAACTTCTGGACGACGAGCCGCAGGGAGTCGCGCTGGATGGGCTGCATGTACTTCGCCAGCTCGACGGCGGTGGTGTTCACCGCCTGCGCCATCTCGGCGGGGACGGCGAAGTCGTTCAGGATGATCTTGATGCCGGCGAAGAGCATCACCTTCAGCTCGGCGAGCGTGGGGAACAGGTTCCGGATGTAGTGCTCGCCGCGGTAGTACGACAGGTGCTTCCCGACGATGAACGTGAGCTCCTGCGGCGTGAAGCCGGTGAGCACCGTCTGTCCGGCCACGCTCGCCGGGGGCGCGGACGGGACCGCCACGAGCGCGCCCGGGACGTCGTTTCGGACATAGAGCTCGGGGAGCGGGACACCCAGCACCTGGGCGGCCCATCCGAACGTCTTCGCGAACGTGACCGTGCTGGTGGCCGGATCTTGCTTGAAGCGCCGGTCGAGCACCGGTAGCTGCCGTGCCGCGCGTAGCTGGGTCGTCTTCGCGACGATGGCGGCGGGCGTGATCATCTCGAAGATCTTGCCGATGAAGATGTTCTCGTCCCGGTGGAAGAGGTGCTTGATCCACAGCTCGTTGTCGAGCCGGCTCTTCACCTGGATCATCCCTCGCGGGCGGTAGTCCTCGAAGAAGCGTGTCTCTTCCTCGTCGGCCTTGTGCAAGAACGCGAGCGCCGCGCACATGCACCACGCGCGATCGTACTCGTGCATCTTCATGTAGAGCTTGTAGAGGCTCCGGTACGGATCGACGCGCATCGGATCGCGCTGGAGGACGATGGCGTGCTCGCCGATGGCCGCCTCCATCTGCTCGCTGGCCTCGTAGAGCTCCGCGAGAATCTGGCGCTCGACCGCCTCGTCGGGCTTGAAGCGTGTCGCCATCTTGAACGCTTCGATGGCGCTGTCCGTCTCGCGCAGACGATCGCGGTAGATGAGCCCGAGGTTGTGCCAGAGGTTGTACTCGAGCTCCGGGTTCTGCGCGTTCGCCGCGGACATGCGGCGGAGCATCTTCCGGAACGCGCGCTCGAGCTGCTTCCAGTCCTTCTGGCCGGTCAGGATCTTGTTGATGCGCTCGAAGGCCTCGAGGAACGTGGGGTTCAGATCGAGCGCGTCGTTGAAGAGCTCGACCGCGCGCTCCGGATTGTTCTCCTTGTCACGATAGAGCTGCGCCATCGTGTAGAGGAACTTGCTCTTGCGGATCGCATCCTTCTCCATCTCGGCGATGGTCTGGATGGTGTCGATCATCTTCGTCCAGTTGGACGTGGCCTGGTAGAGCGCCAGCAGCTTGTGGAGGAGCGTGTGGCTCGTCGGCTGGATCCCGAGCGCCTCCTCGAGCGCGTCCACTGCCTTGACGGGATTCTTGTCGTTGTCGTTCCAGATGTCGCCGATCTCGCAGAGCACCGCGAAGCGCTCTTCCTCGCTCGTGATGTTGTCGAGGATCTGGCGCTTGTAGGCGACGACCTGCTTCCAATCCTTCAGGTCGGTGTAGAGCGAAACGAGCGCATCCAGCGTCGGACGGTGCGCCGCGTCGACTCCGAGGGCCTTCTCGAAGTTGTTGACCGCCTGCTTCGCCTGCCCCTGCTCGCGCTTGATGCATCCGAGCTTGAAGTAGACTTCGGACCGGCCCGCGGTGTCGCTCTCGTCGAGCGAAGTGAGCACCTTCTGGTAATTCGTGAGCGCCGCGCCCCAGTCCTTCAGGCGGAAGCACACGGCGGCTAGCCCGCGGATGGTGGACTGGTCGGTCAGGTCGAGCTGGTTCGCGGCGCTGTATGCCTTGAGCGCCTTGTCGTCCTTGCCGAGCGCCGCGCACACCTGCCCGAGCTTGTTCTGCAGATCGTGTTGCTCGGATCGCTCACGCTTGGTCGACTTGCGTACGAGAAGCTCGAGGAGGGGCTCTGCCTGGGCCCACTTCTCCTTGGCAACGTAGTCGTTGACGAGGGGCATGGCGGCGTCCTCGTTCTCGGGATCTGCTTCGAGCGCGGCTTCCCAGGCGAGGACGGCGCTGTCGTGGTCACCCAGCATCTCCTCGCGGAGCTTGCCGAGCTCCACGAGAAGCCGCGCACGGGGACGACCGGCGGTGGTGTAGCTCTGCTCCTGATCGAGGTAGCGAGCCGCCTTGTCGTAGTCCGCGTTGTCGATGGCGATCTGGCGGAGCGCCGCGACCGTCGGCACGTGGGACGGATCGAGGTCGAGCGCCATCTCGTAGCGGTCTTGCGCCGAGACGCGATCGCCGAGCTTCTCGTCGAGCGCCTTGCCGATCTTGTAGAAGGCCTCGACGCG
>Ga0302279_10004069_pt1 | contig 17598 bp, 13 predicted proteins | sample III_Bog_N3_3_FD_194541 | JGI IMG/M metagenome (GOLD analysis project Ga0302279, IMG submission 194541) | Peat permafrost microbial communities from Stordalen Mire near Abisko, Sweden - III_Bog_N3_3 | ecosystem: Environmental > Terrestrial > Soil > Wetlands > Peat | place: Sweden: Abisko...
TGCGAGGTGGAGCTCCAGGCGTTCGAAACGCGTCGGAGTCGAGCGAGGTCCTTGCCCGAGCCGAGCGGACGCGTCAATCACGGCAGCCTCGACACCGTGGCGTGGCTTCGCGTCGCGGGGGGAGGGCCATCTCGAACGACGGGCCCCGGCCGCCTAGCCGTCTACGCGCCCGCGGTGTAAACGAGGCACTCGCTCGTGATCTCTCCCGAGACCATCGCCCTCATCCGTGAGCGCACCGACATCGTCGAGATCGTGCGCGAGAGCGTCCCCTCGCTGAAGAAGCGCGGCCGCGCGTGGCTCGGTCTCTGCCCGTTCCACAAGGAGAAGACGCCGAGCTTCAACGTCAATCAGGAGCGGGGCTTCTTCAAATGCTTCGGGTGCGGCGAGTCGGGCGACGTCATCAGCTTCCTCATGAAGGAGCTGGGTTACACGTTCAACGAGGCGTGCCACACGCTCGCCGAGCGCAAAGGGATCCCAATCGAAGAAGAGTCGCGCGAGCGCACCGAGATCGATCGCGCGCGAAAGCAGAAGGACGACCTCTATTCGGCCAACGCCGTCGCCGCGCAGTTCTTCGAGGACCAGCTCCGCAAGCACCCACTCCGCTCGTTCGCGCTCGAAGAGCTCGAACGCCGCGGCATCGTCCCCGGCGCCAGTCCCCAAGTCGACGAAGCGCTGAAGGCCTTCCGCATCGGCTACGCGCCGAACGAGTGGGACGCGCTCGCCGGCTACTTGCGCCAACAGGGGATCTCGCCGGTCGCCGCCGAATCCGTCGGCCTCCTCGCCCCGCGCACGAGCGGCAGCGGCCATTACGATCGCTTCCGCCACCGCCTGATGTTCGCCGTCATCGACACCCAAGGGCGCGTCGTCGCCTTCAGCGGTCGCGCGCTGGCCGATCCTCCGAACACCGTCCGCAAAGAAGGGGAGGACAAGCCGGCCAAGTACATCAACTCGAAGGAGAGCCCCGTCTACACGAAGGGGAACGTCCTCTTCGGCCTCTTCCAGGCGCGCCAGACGATCCGCACCGAAGAGATCGCGATCGTCGTCGAGGGGAACTTCGACGTCTTCTCTCTCCACGCGCGCGGCGTCTCCAACGTCGTCGCCCCCTTGGGCACCGCGTTCACCCCCGAGCAAGCCGCGCTCCTCAAGCGGCACGCCCCGAAGAAAGTGATCCTCCTTTTCGACGGCGACGCCGCCGGTCGCAAAGCCGTTCGCGCGTCGCGCGGCCCGTGCATGCAGGCCGGGCTCATGACGTCGGTGGCCTCGCTCCCCAACGGCGAAGACCCCGACGACTACGTCCGCAAGCGCGGCGTCGAAGCGCTGAAGAAGCTCGTGAAGGAAGCGAAGGGCTCGCTCGAATTCCTCATCGAAGCCGAGCTCGATACCTCGTTCGTCGCGGCCGACGTCCATGAAAAGCTCGAGCGCGTCGAGAGCATCCTCCAGCTGATCGCGAGCGAAGAGGACGAAGTCGCCCGCATGTCCGCCACGATCTACGCCGACCACGCCGTCTCGCGCCTCGGCCTCGGCGACGAAACGTTGCGCGCCCTCCATCGCAAGCTCCACGCCGCCGGTCGCGCCCCTCGCCCGGCCCCCCCCGTGCGGAGTTCAACCTCTTTACGAGATGCGCCAGCGCAACCCGCGCGCACCTCTCGTGACCCCTCGTACCCGTCGTTTCCTTCGTACTCCGACACCCCCGACGACGCGCCGCCTCCGCGCGTCCCCGCGGCGTCGGGCCCCACGAGCCACGAAAACGCTGCCGTCTCGAACAAACGTGCTCTTTCCATCGAGCGCCGCAACATGGTGGGCGCCCTTCTCGACTACCCCTCTTTGCTCCTCGACCCGCAGGTCACCGAAGCCTGCGCCCACCTGGAAGGCCCGGCCGTCCTCGCCGTTTTGGCCCTCCGGAAGACCTGGAGTAAGGAAAAAGGGCTGGACAGCGCTGGATTTCTTGCGCAAATCCCTCCCGCGATCCAAGGCTTCGCCCAGGATCGATTCGTCGTGCCGGTGCACGAATCGGAGGCGAACGCAAAGGAGTCCTTGCTCGCCAGCGCCCAGCGGTTAGAAAGGCTGATTCTCGCGCACGAAGCGGAGCAGGTCTCCCGCGAGATGTTTCGACCGGACGATGAGGAAGATCACGAGCGCTCTCTGCGTGAGATCACGGAGCGGAGAGCGAGACAGCTGAAGCAGTCGCAGACGACGCAATCGACCGTGAGTGGAAGCAACCCGCGCGACGAGCGCGTAGTGGATTCGGGGGCAGCGGCTCATGAAGAACGGCCATTCGAAGAACGGGCAGGCGAAGACCAACGTGTCGCACAAAGACAAGAGCAACGGGCAGACCGACGGGATGCATCAGTCGCAGAGTCACACGAAGGGGAAGCCGGCGAAGGGCGAGCCGACCAAGATGGCGAGTACGAAGAACGGTAGTCACGCGAATGGCGCGGGGGCGAAAGAAGGCAAAGTGGCAGGAGCGAAGAACCGCGACCGCAAGGAAGTCCAGCAGCTCATCGAGATGGGCAAGACCAAGGGCTTCCTGACCTACGAAGAGGTCAACGACGCCCTCCCGGCCGACATGACGGCCGCCGATCAGATGGACGACGTGATGGGCGCCCTCGGCGACGAGGACATCGAGATCGTGGACGCCGCGACGCAGGTGAAGATCGCCCCGACGCGCGTGGCCCAGGAAGAGGCGGGCGACAAGAAGACGCTCCCCACCGCGCGCGACCAACCGCACGCCAAGGACGAAGACGGCGGCGACGTCTACTCGAAGTCGAACGACCCGGTTCGCATGTACCTCCGCAAGATGGGGAGCGTCTCGCTCCTCACGCGCGAGGGCGAAGTCGAGATCGCCAAGCGCATCGAGCAGGGCGAGCACGCGGTCTTCAACGCCATCCTGAACAGCCCGGTCGCCGTCCGCGAAATCATCGACCTCGGCGACAAGCTCCGTAAGCACAAGATCCGCGTCAAGGAGATCATCCGCGACGCCGACGACGAGGACCGCGAGTTCGACGAGGAAGAGGCGGACCGCCGCATCCTTCGCCTCATCGACAAGGTGAAGCACCTCGACAAGGTCTCGCAAGAGCTCATCGAGAAGCGCGAAGCCGCGCCCGCCGCCAAGAAGAAGTCGGTCGAGGTCGAGGTCGAGGCCAACCACCTCAAGATGATCGAGACGCTCGAGGAGATGCGTCTCAACAAGAAGACGTACGAGAAGATCGTCCTCAAGCTCCGCGGCCTGATTCAGAAGGTCGAGCGCGCCGAGAGCGGCAGCACCGAACTCGAGAAGCGCACTGGCGTCGACATGGAGCTCCTCCGCAAGGAGGCCCGCACGGCGAAGGGGGACGTTCGGCTCGAGCGCAACTTCAAGAAGCGCCACGGCGTCGGCCTCGAAGAGGTCCTCTCGAACCACGCCGCCGCCCTCAAGAACCTGAAGAAGGTCGAAGAGGAGCTGCAGCTCGACATCAAGACCCTCCGCAAGACCTACGAAGACATTCGCGAAGGGGAGCGCGTCGCCGAGAAGGCGAAAGCCGAGCTCGTCGAAGCGAACCTGCGCCTCGTCGTCTCGATCGCGAAGAAGTACACGAACCGCGGCCTGCAGTTCCTCGACCTGATTCAGGAGGGGAACATCGGCCTCATGAAGGCGGTCGATAAGTTCGAATACAAGCGCGGCTACAAGTTCAGCACGTACGCCACGTGGTGGATTCGTCAGGCCATCACGCGCGCGATCGCCGACCAGGCGCGGACCATCCGCATCCCGGTCCACATGATCGAGACGATCAACAAGCTGATCCGCACGTCGCGATACCTCGTCCAGGAGTACGGCCGCGAGCCCACCCCGGAAGAGATCGCCGACAAGATGGAGCTCCCGCTCGACAAGGTCCGTAAGGTCCTCAAGATCGCGAAGGAGCCCATCAGCCTCGAGACCCCCATCGGCGAAGAGGAAGATTCGCACTTGGGCGACTTCATCGAGGACAAGAGCGTCATCTCCCCGAGCGAAGCGGTCATCAACATGAACCTCGCCGAGCAGACGAGGAAGGTGCTGAAGACGCTCACGCCGCGCGAGGAGAAGGTCCTCCGCATGCGCTTCGGCATCGGCGAGAAGAGCGATCACACGCTCGAGGAAGTCGGCCAGGACTTCGAAGTGACGCGCGAGCGCATCCGCCAGATCGAGGCGAAGGCGCTCCGGAAGCTGCGTCACCCGTCGCGGTCCAAGCAGCTGAAGTCGTTCATCGAAAGCTGAGAAAATCCCGCTCCTTCGAGCGCCACCAAGCCTCGCGACGCTCTGCGTTGCGGGGCTTGTGTGCATTTGTGTCGAAGCGAATCCCCGCTCCCCGGCGCGCACCCCAGGTACATTGGGGAAGCTGGACTTTTCTTTCCCGAGCGGAGGGAGCGTCGATGAAGCAGATGGGGACGTGGTTGGTCTTCGTGATCGCCCTGGTCGCGTCGGGAGGCATCGCACGAGCCGATGACCCGCCGACCTCGCCAACCCCGCCGCCTCCGGCAGCGGCGCCGCCCGACGTCGCGCCGTCACCGTCTCCAGCCGTCTCCGCCGCGCCCGCCCCCAACGACTTCGCGCAGCCTCCGCCCGCTGCTCAGGCGGACCGACCGGCGCACAAGGACGACGACAACACGACCAGCGCCCTCGACTACTTCCGCATGGGCGCGTTCGGCGGCATCGGCTTCCCCCGACCGCTCACGCTCGAGGGCTTCGCCAAGATCGACAACATCATCGGTTTCGGCCTCGAGTACAGCCTGCTCCCCGCCATCACCATCGACAACGCAGACACCACCTTCTGGGCCCTCGCTGGCGACGTCCGCGTCTTCCCGTTCCGGAACGGCTTCTTCATCGGCCTCGCCGGCGGCCGGCAGCACGTGAGCGCGTCTGGGTTGGCCACGCTCCCATCGCTTCCGGGGCTCCCGTCGTCGGTATCCGAGCAGATCACCGGCGACAACTGGTTCATCAACCCGCGCATCGGCTTCCTGTCGACGGCCAGCTGGGGCCTCACGGTCGGCATCGACATCGGCGTCCAGATTCCGCTGACGACCAGCATGTCGAGCACGATCCCGCAGAACCTCCCCATCAGCGTCCCGCTCGCGACCGACGCCTACAACACGGCGCACTACCTCACGAACTCGGTCATCCCGACGGTAGACTTGTTGCGCATCGGTCTGCTTCTCTGACGCGGTGCTTCGACGCGTCCCGTACGTCCTCGTCGCGTTTGTCGCGCTCGTCGCCGTCTTCGCGTGCGCCGCGTGCTCGCGCGGCAGCCTGTCCGACTGGGTAAGGACGAAGAAAGAGACGGTCACCGAGCTCCCGCGCGCGTTCGGTCCGGCGATCGACTGCCCCGACGGCGTTGCCCGCTGCATCGACGGCGTGGTGGAAGCGTCGCGGCTGGCCCGCATCCCGGTGCCGTGCACGAAGAAAGAGACGCCCGGCGACTGCGTCTGCCCATGGGACGTGGTCGCCGATTGCCCGCGCGGCTGTGCGTCGGAAGGGCTGTCTCTCGTCGTTCCCCCCGAGCGCGCTGCGGCACGGCTCTGCGCGGCAGATCCGTCGAAGCCGGTCGCTCGCCCGGCACCGGACGCGATCGCGCCGCCGGGCGCCTGCGCGGGGGAGGGGTATCGCTGCCTCACTTCGCTCGTCATCTCCTGCTCGGCCGGGGAAGCGCGGCTCGAGGCAGGGAGCGCCCGCGTCCTCGCGGCCTGCCTGCGCGGGTGCGCGCATGACGGCGATTCGCTCGATTTCGCCGAGAGCGATGCCGACGGAGCATCGCGAATTCTCTGCGCGCCGTGACGCACGGATCCGAAAGCGCTGCGAAGCCGTTCGCACCGTTCGCGCGTCGCTCACTTCGCGGCGCGTGAAGCTGCGCCACATGTAGTCAGAAACACCACTGACAACCGTGTCGCGATCGGCCCCACGTTGAGTCACAAGCGTAGTCACGCGCGAGGCGGGTCATCGGCATCGAGGGCTCTGCTCCGATCCAGACGAAATCTCGTCGGATCCGGGGCCGCTTGCCGGAAAGGTGACCACAACTCCGACTCTTCCGTACGATTTTGCGTGGTGACGGAAAGAGTGTGGAGAGGCTCGAATCCGTGTCGGGAGGGTGAGGCCTCGGCGGCGCCGTCCGTACTTGGGGATGGTGGGAATAAACCTGCGAGGTTGGCGAGCGATTTGCACTCAGTGGTGAAGGGTTCGCGGACGCAAGGGCGCTACGTCGAACGGACGGGCGGACGGCGATGAGTACGAAGGTTGGCTGGACATTGACGGTGGTGATGGGGGTGTTCCTGCTCGGGGCGAGCGGGGCGAGCGGCGCTGATGGCGTCGCGCAAGCCGGCGAGCCCGACGGCGGCCCACCTAGGAACGTCGCCGGTATGCAGGCCCCGGCGACGAAGGCGTCTGTTCTCGCCAAGACGGAGCAGGTCCAGACGAGCACCGCGATCAAGACCACGGCTACCCCCGCGGTCATCGAAGCCACAGCGAGCGAATGCGCGCAGGGGATGGTCGAAGTCGAGGGGGACTACTGCGCCCACGTCGAAGAGACCTGCCTGCGCTGGCTGGATCCGGACGAGAAGATGCGCTGCGCCGAGTTCGCCCCCGCCACGCGGTGCGAAGGGAAGACGACGCACAAGAAGTTCTGCGTCGACGCCTACGAGTACCCGAACCAGCCGGGCACCAATCCGGTCGTCATGAAGACCTGGTACGAGGCGCGCGACGCGTGCTCGGCCGAGGGGAAGCGCCTCTGCGGCGACAGCGAGTGGACGCTGGCGTGCGAGGGGCAGGAGCGGATGCCGTATCCGTACGGCTACGCCCGCAACGCCGACGCCTGCAACATCGACAAGCCGCACCCCGATGTCGACGAGAAGGCCATCGAGAACCCGGCGACGCGCGACGCCGAGGTCGCCCGGCTCTGGCAGGGGGAGCCGAGCGGCGCGCGCGATGCGTGCGTCAGCCCCTACGGCGTGCACGACATGACCGGGAACGTGGACGAGTGGGTCGTCAACGAGAGCGCCCATCCGTACAAGAGCGGCCTGAAGGGGGGCTACTGGGGCCCCGTGCGCGATCGCTGCCGCCCGATGACGACGGCGCACAGCGAGGATTTCGAGTTCTACCAGATCGGCTTCCGGTGCTGCTCGGACGCGCAGACAGCGGCGCCGGCCGCGGCGCAGAAGCCGGCGGCGCCCCCTTCGGGGACGAGCGCGAATCCCGGGGCGGCAGACACCAGCTCGGTGGGCGGCGGCGGCAGCCTCGGCCCGGCGTCGGGGAGCGGCGGGAGCCCGATGTCTTCGCTCGCCGGGAGCTGAGGTCGGCGGAGGGCTAGTTGTTGTCGTCGTCGCCGGCGTCCGTGCCAGCGTCGGGAGGAGGCGCAGGCTCTTTGCGCGGGGCAGGGGGGTCGCCGTACTCGTCGTGCATCTTCTTGGCGAGGTCATCGAGCAAGACCTGCTCGTGGTAGCGCGGCATTTGCGGGATCTGCGCAACCACCTTCACCTCGTTCGAACCACTCTGCGGGCGCACGAACTCCAAGGACCCGCTCGTCGCCTTGGGCCCGCTCTCCGGGGAGCGGTACTCGAAGAGCAGGTAGCCGCTGGCGTCGTCTTTCTCGAGCACCTTGAAGCCGAGGTCGACGCGCACCATGCGGAGCGCCGCGTTCCAGGTCTTGTCGTAACCGTAGGGGGAGGCGTAGTCGCTCTTGGCCGTGGCCATCGAGCTCGTGAGCGCGACGGCCGCCGCCAGGCCCGTCATCGCTACGAGGAGGCCGCCGCGGACGAACCCCGCACTACGCCATCCTGCTCGGGACGCCATGCGCCAAGGGCTAGCGAGGCGAAGCGGAAGGGGCCAACTTCTCGGCGCCAGGAGCGTCCGGGTTGTCGTCGTGCGGGGGGAGGATTCCCTCGGCTTCTTCGAGCTGATGCAGGTTCGACCTGTCGCTGACGAGGAAGATCAGCGCGGCGAAGATCGTCCACACGAACTGCACGAGGTAAATGATGAAAACGAAAGCCGCTCCGGGGCCGACGACCATCTCTTTCGGGAAGTACATCGTCATCCCGGCGTAGAGGCCGAGCTGGAACGTGCCGAGGAGCCCAGGCGGGCCGGGGACGAGGATGGCGATGCAGACCATCCCCATGACGGCGCACGCCTCACCGAACGTGATCGGAGAGCCGTTGGCGTGCGCGACGCCGCACCCCCACGCGAGGATCCATGTGCCGGCGGCGTTGCAGAACCAGTAGATGGTCGTCTCGCCGAGGAAGCCGAGGGCATCCTTGCCGCGGCTGAAGAAGTGGAACCCGTCGGCGAGGTTCTCGGCCATCCCGGCGAGCTTCTCGCCCAGCTTCTTCGAGACGATGCCGAAGACGGCGAGCGTCGCGCGCCGGGCGAAATCGCGCGCGGCGTAGAAGACCGCGATGACCGTGAGCGCGACCGTGAAGACCCCGACCATGAGGAAGCCGGCGTGCCGTACCTGCGCGACGGACACCGGGAGGCCCACGACCTTCTCCGGAAGCGGCTCGAGGTGCGGCACCGTGAGGAGCGCGATGGCCAGGACGATGCTCAGGTAGAGCCCGTCGACGACGCGCTCGGCGACCACGCTCCCCGTGGCCGCCGGCATCGAAATGGCCCCGACGATCCGGCCGCTCGCGTCGCGCTTTCCGGGCGTCCGCATCATGTACGGGCGCACGAGCTCGCCGATGCGGAAGGGCATGACGAGGATCGCCGCGAAACCGATCCAGGAGACCGAGAGGAGCTTCTTCTTCGGGACCTCCGCCTGGGAGCGGAGGAGGAACCGCCAACGGATCGCGCGGAAGACGTGGTTGCAGACCAGCGTGACCATGTACGCCGGGATGGCCCACCAGCGGAGCTGGTCGAAGTTCCCCCCGTCGGGAATGAACTTCAGCCCCCCCTTCTTCATCGCGAACACGATGCTCGCGGTGATGATCAGGGACAGAACGAGCTTCACACCGTGACGGTGGAGGAACGACGGGGCTTGTTTCGGCGCGTTCACGATTTTCGCGCGTGGCTATAGCACAAGGGGGCGAGCGCGCCCCCGCCGGCTCACAGGCTCCAGTACTTGATGCCGCGCCCTACCTTGGTCGAGTCGAGAGCGCTCTTCACGTCGGCGATGCAGCCGCCCTTTTTCACGTACTCGGCGATCTTTGCCGTACCCATCTCCAGGTACTCCTTGTGGCTCACGGCGAAGACCAGGCCGTCGAGGTCGCGGAAGGCTTCGAGCGGCGAGAGCGTCAGCCCGTACTCGTGGACGGCCTCGGGGGCGTTCGCCAGCGGGTCGTGGATGATCGTCTCGATGCCGAACTGCTTCAGCTCGGTGAGGATGTCGGGGACCTTGCTGTTGCGGAGGTCGTTGCAGTCCTCTTTGAACGTGAGTCCGAGGACGCCGACGCGCGCCCCCTTCACGGCGATGTTCGCGTTGATGAGCATCTTCACGAGTCGCTGAGCGACGAACGGACCCATGTTGTTGTTGATGCGCCGCCCGGCCAGGATGACTTCCGGCTGGTAGCCGAGCTGCTGGGCCTTCATCGTGAGGTAGTAGGGGTCGACGCCGATGCAGTGGCCGCCGACGAGGCCCGGCTTGAACTTCAGGAAGTTCCACTTCGTCCCGGCCGCGGCGAGCACGTCGGACGTGCGGATGCCCATGCGGTCGAAGATCAGCGCCAGCTCGTTGACGAGCGCGATGTTGAGGTCGCGCTGCGTGTTCTCGATCACCTTCGCGGCCTCGGCGACTTTGATGCTCGGCGCGCGGTGGACGCCGGCCTCGATGATCGAGCCGTACGCGGCGGCCACGCGGTCGAGCGTCGGCCCGTCCTGCCCGGAGACGACCTTCGTGATTCGCTCGAGCGTGTGCTCCTTGTCGCCCGGGTTGATGCGCTCGGGGGAGTAGCCGAGCGTGAAGTCGGGGCCGCACTTCAAGCCCGACTGCTTCTCCAGGATGGGGCCGCAGATCTCCTCGGTCACGCCGGGGTAGACCGTGGACTCGTAGACGATGACGGCGCCCTTCGAGAGGTGCTTGCCGACGGTCTCCGAAGCCTTCACGACCGGCGTGAGATCGGGGACGTTGTTGTGATCGATGGGCGTGGGAACGGCGACCACGAAGAAGGTGATCCCGTCGAGCGCCTTGGGGTCGCTCGTCATGTTGAGCGTCGTCCCCTTCAACACGGATTCGGGGACCTCGTGATTGCGGTCGTGGCCGCGGCGCAGCTCGTCGACCTTCTCCTTGTGGATGTCGAACCCGACGCAGCCAGGGAACTTGCGCGCGAACGCGAGCGCGACGGGGAGCCCGACGTAACCCAACCCGATGACGGCGACCTTCTCATCCATGACGTTCGTCCCTCCTGGAACTGTTCTCGACCCGGAGCCTAGCTACGCGAGACGTTACGCGAGACTCGGAAGATGCAGGATATGCCTCGGGCCGTCGACGAACAGGGCCTCGACCCCTTCGTCGCCGCTGAGCTTGCGAAGCCGCGCGAGCGCCTGCTCGACGACTTCGAGATCCTCCGGCTTGTGCGCGTCGGTGCACGCGGCGAGGTACGCCCCGTCCTCGAGGAGCTTCTCCGACGCTTTCTGCGCCGCCTTCCCGTACTTGCCCACGAGCGAGCACACGTCGAGCAGGAGGTGCGCTCCCGCTTCGACGAGCGGGCTCAACGATTCGCGATCCTTCCATACCGGCGCGTAGCGTTCGGGGTGGGCGATGACCGGGTAGAACCCGGCGCGGTGGAGATCGAAGAAACGGTTGTGCACGCTCTGCGGAAAGCGTTCGGGGTTGAACTCGAGCAGCACGCCGCGCTTGCGGCGGGGGGCCGCAGCCGTGCCGAGCGTCGCCGGGCCGAGAGCCGCCGGCGGGCCGAGAGCCGCCGGCGGGCCGAGAGCCGCCGGCGGGCCGAGAGCCGCCGGCGGGCCGAGATCAGGATAGGGGCACCCCTCACCCTTGCGAATGCGCTCGAACACCGTGTCGTCGAAGTAGTGCTCGCTCGACAGGTACACCTCAGGCAGAGGCTTCTCGGCGTGAGCGAGGGCGAGCGGCGCCTTCATCGCTTCGTACGCGTGCGTCAGCGCCGCGCGATCGTTGTCGAACATGCCGGGGCGCATGTGAGGCGTCGCCATCACGGTGCCGAAGCCGAGATCACCGAGACCGCGCAGCAAAGCGACGCCCGCTTCTGGCGCGCGACAGCCGTCGTCGATGAAGGCGATCCAGTGACAATGCAGGTCGATGAAGCTCGGCATTCTCGATTGAGTGCGGTCGCGCTGCGCGCTGACGCGGGAGAGGGAGTCTAGAGCGAAGTGCGCCTCCGAGGCACGCACCGCTTTGCAGTCATCGCTTTCATGTATCGTGTAGCTCGTGGCATCGCTCAATCCGCTTACGCGGGAGCTGGTCTTCAAGCTCGTCTTCTATGGCCCCGGTCTCGGCGGCAAGACGACGACGCTCCAGTACATTCATGCCACCACCAAGCCCGAGCACCGCGGCAAGATGGTCTCGCTGGCGACGCCGACGGATCGCACGCTGTACTTCGACTTTCTGCCGCTCCGCATGCCGCGCATCCGCGGGATGAGCGTGCGCCTGCAGCTGTTCACCGTGCCCGGCCAGGTCTACTTCGCGCAGACGCGGAAGCTGGTGCTGTCGGGCGTCGACGGCGTCGTGTTCGTGGCCGACTCGCAGGCCGGGCGCATGGACGCGAACAATGAGTCGCTCGAAGACCTGAACGCGAACCTCGCCGAGACCAACCGGACGCTCGCGAAGCTCCCGCACACGTTCCACTGGAACAAGCGCGACCTGTCCGACCTCGTCCCGATGGAGGAGCTCGATCGCCGGTTCAACGTGCACGGCGCGGGCTCCATCGGGACGTGCGCGACGCGCGGGGACGGCGTCTTCGAGGGGCTGGAGCGGATCACCAGGCTCGTGCTTCGTCAGTACGAGTCGGAGCTCCCCAGGACCGGCGAGCACGCCGCGACACCGCTGAGCGGAGAGGGGGCCGACATGTCGATCGCGGAAGCGATCCGAGGTCTCGCCGAAGCTCCCCTGGTGAGCAAGGTGACCCCGTTCGCGGGGATGGCCGCCGTGAAGGTCCCCGCGCCGTCACCTCCGGCTCCCTCGCCGCACACGACGACGATCGCGGCCCCCCCTCCTGTCCCTCCCGCGCCCGCTCCGGCTCCCCCGGCGCCCCCTGCTCCGGCCCCTGCCGTCGCCCCCGTCGAGTCCGAGATTCCGCTGGCCGTGGTCGTCGAGCGTCCGGTTCCCGAGAGCGTCGGGAAGGAGACGAGCGCTCCTCCTGCGGCGCCGCCCGAGCCGGGGCCGGCGCACGCGGTCGCGACGATCGCACCGCCGCCCGGGACGTCGCACTTCTCGATGGCCGAGCTGTGGCCCGAAGCCGAGCGCGACGCGGTCCGGCAGACCGAGACGCTGATCGGCGCGCGCGACTTCCATGGCGCGGTCCTCGCCTGCGATCTGCTGCTCACGCGCCTCCTGGCGTCGACCGCGGGCCTCGCCGGGACGCTCGATGCGCCGCGCGATCCGGGCCTCGTATCGATGCTGCTCGGGCTCGATGGCCGCCGCTACATCTCCTTCCGCGCGACGGTGCGCGCCGCGCGGCAGAAGGAAGAGATCGGAGTGCGCGAAGCGCTCGACTCCTTCGCGTTCGTCGTCGAAGCCCGGCAGGCGAGGGACGCGCTGCGACGGGGCTAGAATCTCGGCGCCACGGCCGGAGCGTGCTTCCCCAAATACCTCGCATACTTCGGGGAGTACGCGGCGAACTTCCCCAAGTAGCTCACGGACTCCGGGGAGTACGCGGCGAACTTCCCCAAGTAGCTCACGTACTCCGGGGAGTACGCGGCGAACTTCCCCAAGTAGCTCACGGACTCCGGGGAGTACGCGGCGAACTTCCCCAAGTAGAGCGTTCTACTCCCCGGTCGGGTCGGCTCAGAGAAACTCCCCGATCTTCTTCACGATCTTCCCGCCGCCAAACAGGAGCCGCGCGGTCTTCTGGAAGAAGCGATAACTGTCCTTCCCGTACGGAAACCACAGCGGATTTCGCGCCGGCATCGGGACGCGGTCTTCCATGACCACCCGCTTCTCGGCCATGTCGCGCAGCGCGTCCTCGCCGTGCACGCGCCCGAAGCCCGAGTCCTTCACGCCGCCGAACGGCACCTCGGCGCAGGCGTAGTTCGAGACGACGTCGTTGATGAGGACGCTACCGGCCTCGATCTTCTCGGCGATGCGCCGCCCGCGTCCACGGTCCTTCGTGAAGACGTAGGCGTTCAGGCCGAGGTGCGAGCGGTTCGAAAGGACGATCGCTTCCTCGTCGCTCGCCACCGCCTGGATCGGCACGATGGGGCCGAAGATCTCTTCGTTCATCACCGTCATCGTCTCGTTGCAGTTCGCCAGCACCGTGGGCTCGAAGTACTGCCCGGGGCCCGGCTTGCGGTTGCCGCCCGTGACGAGCTCGGCCCCCTTCTTCATCGCGTCGGCGATGTGCTTCTCGGCGATCTCGATCTGCTTGGGGAAGATGATGGCCCCGACGTCCACGAAGTCGTGCGACGGGTCCCCCTGGCGGAGCTCCTCCGTGAGCTCCTTCACCCGGCGGACGAGCGGCTCGTAGATGGCGCGGTTGGCGTAGACGCGCTCGACCGAGATGCACACCTGGCCGGCGTTGGCGAAGCCGCCGAACACCACGGCGCGCGCGGTCTTCTCGAGGTCCGCGTCGGCGCACGCCACGAGCGGCGCCTTGCCCCCCAGCTCCATCACGCACGGGATCAGCCGCGCGCCGCACGCCGCCGCGACGCGCTTGCCCGTCTCGACGCCGCCCGTGAAGCAGAGCTTCTGGATGCCGCTCTCGATGAGCGCCTGCCCGGTGGCGCCGAACCCCTGCACGACGTTGAAGAGATCCTCGGGGAGCCCGGTCGCGTCGTAAATCTCCTTCATCTTCTGGAGAATGAGCGGCGTGACCTCGCTCGGCTTCACCACCACCGCGCTCCCGGTGACGAGCGCGGCGATGGCGTCGGTCATCGAGAGGACGAGCGGGAAGTTCCACGGAGAAATCACGCCGACGACCCCGCGCGGCACGTACGTGGCGTACGCGCGGCGGTGCTTCATCAAGTGGAGCGGGTACTCGTGCGACGCGAGGATGCGCGGCGCGTTGTTCGCGTAGTACGTGAGCAGATCGAGCGTCGTCACCACCTCGTGGATGAGCGCCTCGTGCTTCGGCTTGCCGCACTCCAGCGTGAGCAGGTCGACGACCTCCGCCTGCCGCTCGGCGATGGCGTCACGGAACCGGAGGAGCCGCTCGCACCGCTCCTTCACCGGGAGCACCGCCCACGCTTGCTGCGCGCGCCGCGCCCGCGCCACGACCGCCGCCACCTCCTCGCGGGGCGTGATCCGAACTTCGCCGATGAGCTCACCGGTCGCCGGCGCGAAGCTCCGGATGGTGGTCGGAGGCGTGCCGTTGGTTTGCTTCACGATGTCGGCGAGGAGGCCCATGCTCCGCACTCTACTTCGTCGAGCGGGGCATCGGCCAGACACACCACGCGAGCGCCGCGGGGGGGACGATGGCCCCCAGGACCAGAAGGACGCCCGAATACGAGTGCGCCGCGTCGAACGCGCGGCCCACGAGCGGCCCCGCGACGACGTAGGCGAGCGACTGCGCCGACGCCGTGAGCCCGGCGGCCGTCGAGACGTGCGACGGGTGCACGCGCGCGAGCATGTCGGCCGTCAGGAGCGCGAAGAGGGCCCCACCACCCGCCATCGTCGTGGAGATGAGCCCGGTCGCGAGCCAGGGAGAGTGCACGAGCGGCACGGCCGCAATCGTCCCCCCGAGCACCCCTCCGATGACGATCAAGAGCACGTGCGACCTGCGCTCCGCGGCCGGGTTCGCGCGGAGCACACCCGCGTCGATGCGGCTGGCGATGGCGCCGAACCCCACGGCGCCGAGGTCGAACAGGACCATCGGCACCCAGAGGTAGCGGGCGAGGGCGTCCTGCGAGAGGGCGAACTCGTGCGCGAGGTACTTCGAGGACCAGTTGATCCCGAACATGAGCGCGGGCGCCGAGAAGCACACGAGCATCACCGCGCGAAGGACCGCGGGGGAGGCGAGGAGGGACCAGCGCGAAGCGGGCTCGCGGGTCGCGGTCGGATCGTCCTCGGCGCTCGGCATCCGCGCGAGCACGTCCTTGATGTGCGGGTCCGACGTCGCCACGAGCCAGACCGGGATCCACGAGAGACCGATCGCTGCGGTCAGCAGGAACGCGACGCGCCAGCCCATCCAGTGGTTCAGCGCGATGACGAGCGGCACGGCGAGCATTCCGCCGACGGAGCTCCCGGTGAAGAGCATCCCGAATCCGGCCGACCGGTGCTCCCGCGGCAGGACCCGGCGCATCGACTGCGCGGCGCCCGGAAACGACGGCGCCTCGGTCAGCCCGAGCCCGACGCGAAGCGCGACGAAGACCCCGAACGTCGGTACGAGCGCATGCGACGCGGCCACCGCCGACCACGCCAGCACCGCCATGACCAGCCCGCGACGGGCCCCCACGCGGTCGAGCAGTGCGCCGGCGAGAGGGGCGCCGAGCAGGTACGCGAACGAAAAGGAGGCGACGAGCCAGCCGTACTGGGTGTCGGAGATGACGAGCGCCTTGCAGACGGTCGGCGCGAGGGCCGCGAGGGCCTGGCGGTCGATGTAGCTGACGCTCATCACGAGCGTGGCGACGATGGCGACCGTCCACGCCTTCCGAGCGCTCAGGGGGGCCCCGGAGGAAGTCGCCTGCATCGTGTGCTCTTGTAGGACGAACGCTCGGTGGGGCGAAACGTGAAATCACGGCGCGGCGCGTGTAACCTTCCAGCAGGATGGCAGAACCGCTCGCCACCGCGGGACCGAACGATCCGGACGAGCGCTCGTCCGACTCGCTCCGCCGCGGCACCCGTCTCGGTCGCTACGAGCTCCTCGTGCCGATCGCCGTGGGCGGCATGGCGCGTGTCTGGGCCGCGCGCCTCCACGGGCAGCGCGGGTTCACCAAGCTCGTCGCGATCAAGACGATCCTCCCACACCTGGCGAGCGATCCCGAGTTCGAGCGAATGCTCGTGGACGAGGCGCGCATCGCGTCGGGGGTCCGTCATCCGAACGTGTGCGAGATCTACGATCTCGGAGACGAGCGCGACGTCGTCTACATCGCGATGGAGTGGGTCTACGGCGATTCGCTGTCGCACCTGATCAAGTCGGCCGGATCGACGTCGGCGTCCGGTAGCGGGCTCGACCCGCGCATCGTGGCGCGCATCGTGTCGGAGGCCGCTGCAGGGCTGCACGCCGCGCACAACCTGGTCGACGACGACGGGAACGCGCTGCAGGTCGTGCACCGCGACGTGTCGCCACACAACATCCTGGTCTCGCTGGACGGGAACGTGAAAGTGACCGACTTCGGCGTGGCCAAGGCCGTGGGCGCCTCGCATCAGGCGACGACGGCCGGGCAGCTCAAAGGGAAGATCGCGTACATGGCGCCCGAGCAGGCGACGGGCAACCCGGTCGACCGCCGCAGCGACGTGTTCTCTCTCGGGTGCGTGCTCTACGAAGCGACGACCGGCAAGCAGCCGTTCCGCGGAGAAGGGGAGCACCAGGTGATGCAGGAGCTGATCAAGGGCTCCTTCATCCCGCCGTCGCGCGTCGTGCGCGGGTACCCGTACGAGCTCGAGCGCATCGTCACGCGCGCGCTCGCCGCCCAGCCGCTGCATCGCTACCAGACGATGGAGCAGATGCGCGTCGCGCTCGAGGAGTGGATCTCGAAGAGCGGGCCGGTGGTGACGCAGACGCACGTGGCAGGGCTCGTGAAGGAGCGCATCGGTCCGGAGATCGAGAAGCGCCGCGAGCGGATCCGCGTCGCATCGGCGTCGATCGTGGAGCGCGGTGATGCGTTCGATCCGACGCAGATGACCCCCTCGGGAGCCTCGGTGCGCCCCCTCGGAGCGACGCCGAGCGGAGTCGTGCCGATGCGCGATCCCTCGATCCCGCCCCCGCCCGCGGTCGCTCGTATCTCGCATACCGGGTTCGCCGATGCGGTCGCGTTCCCCCCCGTGATGCCGCTCGCCATGCGCGCGCCGAGCCCCGCGCAGTACTTCATCGCAGGCGCGGTCGGCGTGCTCGCTGCGGCTGCCGTCGGAGCCGCGGGCTTCTACGTCTGGCGAACGATGTCCGCCCCGTCGCCAACGACCGTCGCGGCGACACGCACCGTAGCGACCGTCGCCCCCCCCTCGGGCATCGCTCCCCCCGCGACATTGCCGGTTTCGACCCCGTCGAGCGCGCGCGCCACGGCGCCCGCAGCCCCGTCGGCATCCGTGGCCGTCGTCGCCCCACCGATCGCCTTCAAAATCATCCCGGACAAGGCGTACCTCGTCGTCGACGGCAAACCGCTGGCCCCCACGGTACGCACGCTCGACCGCCCGGCGCACGGTGTCACGCGCACGCTCGTCGTCCGCGCCGACGGCTACGACGATCAGACGCTGTCGATCGACGACACGGCCCCCGCGTCGGTCGACGTGTGGCTCGACGTCGTGGCGAAGAAGAGCGGGAGCAGCTCGAAGGGGTCGCAGGGCCCGGCGAACGACACGAGCAACGGAAAGCCGCCGG
>Ga0302279_10004070_pt1 | contig 17597 bp, 14 predicted proteins | sample III_Bog_N3_3_FD_194541 | JGI IMG/M metagenome (GOLD analysis project Ga0302279, IMG submission 194541) | Peat permafrost microbial communities from Stordalen Mire near Abisko, Sweden - III_Bog_N3_3 | ecosystem: Environmental > Terrestrial > Soil > Wetlands > Peat | place: Sweden: Abisko...
CGGCGGTCGCAGCGAAATGGCCGGTGCCGGCAAACGTCCAGGAATGCCGGCGGATCGCGCTCAGCAGCACCCGGCTCGCGAGCAGCGGCGGCAGCACGCGCAGCAGGTATTGCACCGGGCGCGGAATGCGGTTGGCCAGCAAATAATCCGCCGTGCGCATGCCGGCGGCATAGGAGGCATGGCGCGCGGCCTCCGGCCCGAGCAGGTCGCGCATCGCGCCGTGCAGCGCCACTACCTCGCACTCGTCCACCATCTGCTCGGGTGGTGCTTCCAGGTAGTGCGATAGTCCGGCGGCACGGAACAGTTTGATGGTGGCGATCTCGCCGGCCTGGGCGCGCAGTGCCTCGGCGGCGCGGGTGATCGCGTTCGGGCCGATTTTTCCGGCTGTGGCGGCGTGCGAGGTCATGGCGTGCCGTCGGCCGCAACAATGCTCCAGCGCATGGAAAATCCCCCGCCCATCGCGATGTCAACAACGCTGACACGTCGTTCGGCGGCGGACCTTGATGCAGGTCAAGCTGAGGCCGGCGCCTCAAGACTGGCTGCGTGCGACCTCTTCGGCTTGCAGGCGGGCGAACATCGCGATCACCCGCTCGATCCGCTGGTCCAGCGACGGCCGCAGTTCCGTCACCGCCCGCGTCGGATACGGCGGCGGCGGCGAGGCGATGACGGCATCGACCAGAAACCGCGCCTCCGGCAGCGCCGGCGCGTCGGTGCCCGCCGGTGCGAAGACGGCCTGCACCATGCTCTGCGCCAGCAGCGCGAGCTTGCGGCGGCCGGGCACGACGGCGCGTTGCGAGACGCTGTCGAAGCCGTTGCGTGCGACGGTGCGGCCGATTTCCGAATAGATCAGCCGCGCGGCGGCGATGCCGGGGCGGCAGCCGGCCGGCAGATGCGCGATGCCGCCGTCGGCGCGCGCATACAGTTGCTCGGCCTCGCACAGCAGGCGCCGCACCACCTCGGCGACGCCGGGGCAGAACTCCGGCCGTGCCAGCCACGCATCCGGGTCGATGCCAACTTCGCGCAGCCAGCTGCGCGGCAGATACAGGCGGCCCGCCCGCGCATCCTCACCGACGTCGCGGCAGATGTTGCCGAACTGCATGGCGATGCCGAGGTCGCAGGCTCGCGCGACCGACACCGGCGCGCGCGCGCCCATCAGCAGCGCCATCATCGCGCCCACCGTGCCGGCAACGCGCGTGGCGTAGGCGGTGAGGTCGGACAGAGTTTCGTAGCGCCGGCCTTCGGCGTCCCACGCGAAGCCGTCGAGCAGCGCCTCCGGCAGCGCCCGCGGAATCGCGTGCCGTGTCACCACCCAGGCGAGCGCGCGATCGGGTGCGAGCGGGTAGGGGCGATGCTCGTAGGCGCGGCGCAGCCGGTCCTGCAAGCCGGGGAGTGCCGAGGTGCCCCCGGCATTGTCGATGGCATCGTCGGCGACGCGGCAAAAGGCGTAGAGTGCGACGGCGGAGTCGGCGATCTCGCGCGGCAATATGCGTGAGGCGGCGTGGAAGCTTTTCGAGCCGTCGCGCAGCGTCGCGCGGCATTCGTCCAGATCGGCGCGGATGTTCTCAAACAACAGAAGCGACATCGGGCACCATTTGATCGAGGATTCGCGCCGAAGACAGCACGCCCGGCAGCCCGGCGCCGGGATGCGTGCCGGCGCCGACGAGATACAGGCGTTCCACATCCTCGCTGCGATTATGCGGACGGAACCAGGCACTTTGCAGCAGGATCGGCTCCAGCCCGAACGCGGCGCCGTGCTCGCTGGCCAGATCGGTGTGGAATTCCAGCGGCGTCAGCATGCGCGAGGTCGCAATGCAATCCCGCAGCCCCGGCAATACGGTTTCGCCGAGGCGTTTTTCGACTTTCTGGCGATAGCGCTCCGCCTCGACCGTCCAGTCGGTGCCGCTGCCCAGATGCGGCACCGGCGAGAGCACGTAGAACGCATCGCAACCCTCCGGCGCCACCGAAGGATCGGTCGCACTCGGATGATGCAGATACAGGCTCATGTCGTCGGCGAGAATCTTGCGCGTGAACACGTCGCGCACCAGTTCGCGGTAGCGCGGGCCGAGCACCAGCATGTGATGCGCGACCTCCGGATAGCGGCGCCTGGTGCCGAAATACCAGACGAACAGGCTCATCGAGTAGCGCGACTTCGCCAGCTTGTTGTTGGTCCAGCGGCGGCGATGCCCGGCCGGCAGCATGCGGCGATAGGTTGCCGCCGAGTCGGCATTGGAGACGACGATGTCGGCCTCGATCTGCTGGCCATCGGCCAACCTCACGCCGCAGGCCGCACCGTCGCGCACCAAAATTTCCTGCACGTCGGCGTGATAGCGCAGCGTGTTGCCCTGGCCTTCGATCAGCTTGGCCAAGCCGCGCACCAATGAACCGGTGCCGCCCATCGCGTAGTGGACACCCCAGTGGCGTTCCAGATAGGCGATCAGCGCATACACGGCGGAGGCGGCGAACGGATTGCCGCCGATCAGCAGCGGATGAAAGCTCAGCAACGTACGCAGGCGGTCGTCCTGCACGTGCCTGGCGACCATGCTGTAGACGCTGCGCCAGCAGCCGAGCCGCAGCAGGTCGGGCACCGTGCGCGCCATGTCGGCCAGCGAGTTGAACGGCGTGGTGCCGAGTTGCTCGAAGCCGATGCGGCAGATTTCCTGGCTCGCCAGCATGAAGCGCTCGTAGCCCGCGACATCGCCCGGCGAGAGCTTGGCAACCTCCGCGCGCATCTGTGCCGGATCGCCGGTATATTCGAATTGCGTGCCGTCGTCGAAACGGGCGCGGTAGAACGGCGTGATCGGCCGCAACTCCACGTCGTCGGACAGCTTCTTTCCGCACATCTCCCACAGTTCTTCGAACAGGTAGGGGGCGGTGACGATGGTCGGGCCGGCGTCGAAGGTGAAACCGTCCTGGCGGAAGGTGCGGGCGCGGCCGCCCGGCTGGTCCAGTCGCTCCAGCACCGTCACCCGCCAGCCGCGCGCACCGAGCCGGACCGCCGCGGCCAATCCGCCGAAGCCGCTGCCGATGACCACGGCGTGTGGGCGTGTCCGCCCGGTGGAATATGTCAACCCATCCATACGATGAGAGTGTAAACCCATCGCGACAGATAGCGAAAGGGGGAAGGCGGGGTCGGCCTGCGGACATGAAAAAAGGCCCGCGAGGGGCCTTGTTTCAGCGGTGGGCGCGGCGAGGGGTCAGCTTGCCGCCGCGACCTCGGTCTCTCCCGAATGCAGTTGCGCCAGCACGGTCTCGACATTGCTGTCGATCAGCGACTGCGCGGCCCGTGCCTCCAGGCGCTTCCGGGCCTCGTTCACCTGCACGGCGCGCTGCGCGTGACTCGGCTCATCCAACTTCGCCACGGCATCATCCTCCCTTGGGAACACGACAGCACCTACAACATGGCACGCTATGGGGCAACCGAAATGCGCCTAGCGCATTGCCGGGATGCCCTTGGCCGACGGCCGACGGCGGCCGACAAACCAGTGATACTTGCCTGTGACTGGCTCAGTCTGCGTCACATTGTAGCCGTGTCTCCTGGACAACTGGCAAAGCGCTTCATACTTTTCAAGTGCAACGGGCGGCAGGTTGTCGCAGAACGTCACCATGAAAAATGCGTCGCAGTTGCTCGCAAGCAACACATTCTCGGTCATGGTGAGCAGCCAGGACCGTATCCTTCGCCGATGTGCCTTGGGGATGAAGGCATTCGATTCTGCCGAATCGAAGATCGCACGATCATCGCCGGTGGTTCGGTGGCGTTCGACAATCAAGAAACTGTATTCGGGCCAATCCTCGGTGGCGGTCGCGTCGGGCAGGCAAAGCTGGACCATCAGATCGTAGTCGAATGCATCCGCGTGTTCGTAGCCGACCCGCGCCAGCGCGAAATAGCCGCTGCCGTCCGCGAAGGCTCTCGCCTCGAACCCTCCATTCCTGTTCAATGGCACGAATGTCATGGCGGTTCCCGCGTCCCCGACCAGTATTGGAACGCAAGGAGGTGCGCGTGTCTATGCCCGCCAGCGCTGGGCGACATCCCAGACATGGGCCGCCAGTGCCCCGAGCAGTGCGAGGCTGAGCCACGGCCACGCCGCGCCGGCCAGCGCGAGACGCCACGCCGCCAAGATGCCGACGCCGGCCAGCGAACTGCCCAGCAGGTCGGTGCGTCGCCGCCAGAGCAGCAGCAGCAGACCTTCCAGCACGGTGAGCGCCAGAATCGCATCGACGATCAGGCCGTTGGCGAACAGCGCGGCCACGCTCAGTCGAGGCCCTTGACCATGTGATGCACCCGGCGCAGCCCCAGCGCCATCAAGCCGGCCACGACCGGAATCGCCACCGCCATCGCGATCGGCGGACGCACCGGGATGCCGGACTGTTCCAGCCCTTCGGCGAGGTGGCCGATCAGGCTGACCACATAGTAGGTGATCGCCGCGACCGAGAGGCCCTCCACCGTCGATTGCAGCCGCAGTTGCAGTTTGACCCGGCGGTTCATCTGTTCCAGCAGCGCATGCGTCTGCTGCTCGCGCGTCACGTCGACCCGCGTCGACAGCAACTGGGTGGCGCGCGCGACATGCTCGGACAGCGCCAGTTGCCGCGCCGCCATCGCCCGGCAGGTCGCCATTGCCGGGGCGAGTCGGCGTTCGGTGAACTCGCGGAACGTCTGCACGCCGTGGATGCGGCCCTCGCGCAACTCGCCGATGCGCCGGCGTACCAGATCGTCGTAGGCGGCGGCGGCGGAGAAGCGGAACTGCGTGCGGGCGTTGCGGCTGTCGATGGCGGCGGCGAGCCGCGTCAGCCGCTCCAGCAGCGCCGGTTCGTCGGCCTCGCCGGCCTCGACCAGCGCCGCCGTGATGGCGGCCAGTTCGCGTTCCTGCACGTCCAGTTCCGGCGCCAGCGCCCGCGCCACCGGCAGCGTCAGCAGCGCCAGCATGCGGTAGGTCTCGATCTCCAGCAGCCGTTGCGCGATCCGCCCGGCCTGCCACGGCGTGCTGGCGCGGTCGTGGATCAGCAGCCGGCTGAACCCGTCCGGGTGCAGACGGAAATCGGTGTACGCGTTGGCGGCGCCGTCGGAGACCGCCGCCCCGACCAGCAGCGTGCCGGAGAACATGGTGTCGGCGATCTCCGGCGGCTCGTGTGGCCCCTCGCGGTGCGGCAACAGCAGCACGTGTGCTGCCACCAGCAACTCGCCGGGCAGCGCAGCGATCCAGTCCGGCGCCACCGCGTCGAGCGCGGTGCTGCCGAACGGCGCCGGCCCGTCCGGGCCGCCGGGCACGATGAAGGTGTAGCGGACGAACTCGGAATGCCGCTCCCAGCGCAGCCGGAACGTGCCGAGATCGACGCGCAGATGGCTGCCGCCCTCGGCCGGCGGCTTGACGTCGTGGTCGCGGGCGAATTGCGCGATCATGCTGGCACTCTCGTCGCGCTGCGCGCGGTCGCACAGCAACGCGAGGTAGCTCAGCCGCGCCGGCGCGATCAGTGGCTCCGGCGGGCGGGCATGCACTTCGTCGTTCAGCTGGCCGCGCAGCGGGTAGGCGGGGGGCAGCCGCCGCCCGCTCATGCCGCCAGCACTCCGCACGTGCGGGCAAACGCGACGATCAGGTCGGCGGTGGCCTGCGGCGCTTCCTCGTGCGCGAGGTGGCCGAGGCGCGGCAGCCGCACCAGCGTCGCCCCCGGCACCAGTGCCCGCACCCGCTCGGCATCGGCCGGCGCGATGGAGCGGTCGTTCTCGGCGGCGACCAGCAGCAGCTTCGGCCGCAGCTTCGGCAGGTCGCGCAGCAGCGGCGCCAGATCCCACGCCGCCATCATGTTCAGCGCCGCCCCGGTGTGCGCCGGGTTGGCGGCGAGGCGGGCGTATAGGTCGATGCCGGCGGCGTCGAGCTTCGACCCGGTCTCGCGCAGCAGCCGTTCCACCACCGCGCGGTTGCCGGTGTGGCGGCTGAACAATGTGCCGAGGCCGGGCATGCCGAAGATCAGTTTTGCCAATGGCGAAAAAATTTTGCCCGGCAAGCCGTACAGCGGCACCAGCGCGCCGTTGATGCTGACGATGCCGCGCGGGTCGGCCAGCCCGTCCAGACTCATGTGGCACAGCATCGCAGCCCCGGCTGAGTGCCCGACCGCGAGCGCCGGCGCCACCGCCAGCACACGGCACAATTCGGCCAGCGCCTTCGCCATGAACGGCAGCGTCAAGCGGACGCCTTGCGGCGCCGGCGAAAAACCGTGGCCGGGCAGGTCGGGGGCGACGACGGTGAAATGGCCGGCCAGCAACGGCGCCAGCGCCCGCCATGAGTGTGTCCCGGCACCGGTGCCATGCGCCAGCAGCGCCACCGGGCCGCTGCCCATGACCTGCACATGCAACACCATGCCGGCCGCGTGGACGAAGCGGCTGTAGTCCCGGTTCGGCCAGTCATGGCCGTCGCGCTGCCACTGCGGCGGCGGCACGACGGCGTGCGTGGCCAGCGCCACCGTCACGGCTTGTTCAAGTCCAGCGTGGCGCGCACGGCGGCCGACAGCGATTCGGCGCGCGCATACGGCAGCGGCAGATAGCGCCCGCCCATCGCGGTGGCGATCTGCCGCGCGAACGGATGCGGGCGCGGCGAGGTATCGACCACCAGCGCGGAAAAGCCGAACAGCAATTTCGCGGCGGCGAGTGAATCCGCCTCCGCCTTCGGCCGGCCGCCGCTGCCGTCGCGCGCGATATTGGCGCGGCCGTCGGTCAGCAGCACCACCGTCGGCGTGCGCTGCGCCCGCCGCTCGGCCATGGCCAGCGCCACCAGCGCGTCGATACCGAGCGCCAGCGGCGTGCCGCCGCCGCCCGGCAGCCCGGCAAGGCTGCGCCGCGCCCGCGCCAGCGCCCGCGTCGGCGGCAGCAGGATTTCCGCCGCGCGGCCACGGAACGCAACCACGGCGACCCGGTCGCGCCGCACATAGCAATCGGCCAGCAGCAACTCGACCGCGCCTTTGGCCTCGGCCAGCCGGTTCAGCGCCGAGGAGCCGGAGGCATCGACGCCGAAAATGGTGGTGGTCTCGCGCCGTTGCACATGCCGGGTCAGCCGGAAATCGGCTTTTCGAATGTGCAAACGCGGGCGGCCCGCAACAGCGTCCGGTTGCGCCAGAGGGGCGGATGCGGCCGGGGCGCTGGCGCGAAGTTTCTGCCACGGCGCGGCGGCACGCAGCGTTTCGATCAGGTTCAGCTTGCCGCCGTCGCGCGGGTCGCCGGTGCGGGTGCCGATCGGCCGGCCGCGCACGTCGCCCGCACGCTGCTCGCCGGCACGGCCGGCGGTGCGGGCGGCGCCGCGCGCCAGCGCCGCTGCCTGCAAGCGCTCCAGCAAACCTTTCGGCAAGGCGGCCCGCGCGGCTTCCAGCAGCACGTCGGCGAGCGCCTGGGTTTCCTCTGGCGTGGCTGCCTCGGTCGGCGTTTCGTCGGGCGGCGGCGGCGGCGGCGGCGGCGGTTCCGCCTCCTGCTCCGGTTCCGCCGATTGCGGCAGCCGCGTCGCGCGCGGCGCCAGCACCAGCCGCGTCGCCAGCGCCAGATCGTCGGCGCCGACGCGGTCGCGCCCCTCGAACGCCGCCGAGGCGAACGCGACGCGGCGCGCCAGCAGTGGCGCCCGCAGCGAATCGATGCCGAGCGCCAGCGCCGTCGCGCACAGCGCCTCGGTGGCGTCGTCGTCCGCCGCCACCGCCGCCAAGCGCAGCCGCGCATCCGCCATCAACGCCTGCGGCGGCACCTCCGCCACCGCCACGCGCGGCGGCACGATGTCGAGATCCAGATGGATCGCCAGCCGGTCGAGCAGCGCCGATGGCGGGCTTTCCTCGTCGTCGGCGGCTTCGTCGAGCGCCACCACGCCGAGCCGTGCCCGCGCCGCATCGCCGCCGCGCGGGGCAAACACTTCGCCCGCGTCCAGCACCTGCGCCAGCCGTGCCGCCGTGCCGGCGGGCAGGCGTTCGGCCATCGGCACGATCACGATGCCGCCGTCCGCTTCGGCCAGCAGGCCGCGTTCCGCGATCGGCCTGCCGGCGCCCAGCGTCGCCGCCAGATCGAGGCCGCCGAGCAGGCGCGCGTCGGCAATCCCCGTCGGCATCCGCCGCACCGGCGCGTCCGGCGGCAGGCAGGCGCGCAGCAGCGCCAGCCACGCCTCGCGCGCCGGGCCGGCACGGGCGCGCAACACCACGCCGCCGATGCCGTCCGGGTCGAGTGCGAGCAGCACCGCCGCCGTCGCCGCGTCGGCCCAGATCGCCGCCGCAAGCTCCCCGGCGCTGGCTGCGGCGCCAGTGGCGGCGTCAGCGGCCTTGCTCACGGCAGCAGCCCCTCCAGGGCGCGGGCGACGCGCACGGTCGAGCCGGCTTCGTCGAGCGGATCGCGCCGCAGGCGGTGGCGCAGCGCGGCGGGGGCGACGGTGCGCAGGTTCGCAATCTCCACCTCGGCCAGCCCCTCCAGTGCGGCCACCGCGCGGGCGGCGCGGATCAGCGTCAGCTCCGCGCGCAGCCCGTCGGTGCCGAGCCGCAGGCAGATTTCCGCCGTTTTCTCCAGAATGGCATCGGCCACGCCGACCGTCGGCAGCAGCGCGCGGGCGGCGACGATGCGGGCGCGCTGGGCGTCCTCGGCCTCGCGCCACTGCGCGGCAAACGCCTCGCGGTCACGCTCGAACGCATCGCGCCGCTTCACCACGGCAACCCGCGTCGGGATGTCGCCCGGCGTACGCACTTCCACCGACAGGCCGAACCGGTCGAGCAGTTGCGGCCGCAACTCGCCCTCCTCGGGGTTGCCGCTGCCGACCAGCACGAAGCGCGCCGGATGGCGCACGCTGAGGCCCTCGCGCTCGACCACGTTCTCGCCGGAGGCGGCGACGTCGAGCAACAGGTCGACCAGATGGTCTTCCAGCAGGTTGACCTCGTCGATGTAGAGGAAGCCACGGTTGGCGCGCGCCAGCAGCCCCGGCTCGAACGCCTTCTCGCCGCGTGCCAGCGCGCGTTCCAGGTCGAGGGCGCCGACCACGCGGTCCTCGGTGGCGCCGAGCGGCATGTCCACCACCGGCACCGCCACGCCGTGGCGGATCGCGATGCTGCCGCGGGCGCGGCAGTCGTCGCAGAAATCGCCGGGTGCCGCCGGGTCGCAGGCGTAGCGGCAGCCTTCCACCGCCGCCATCGGCGGCAGCAGCGCCGCCAGCGCGCGCACGGTGGTGGATTTGCCGGTGCCGCGATCGCCGAACGCCAGCACGCCGCCGATGCCGGGGTCGACCGCCGCGATCAGCAGCGCCAGCTTCATCTCGTCCTGTCCGACGATCGCCGAAAACGGAAATAATACACGCACGGGCGCCACTCTCCGCCGATCTGTCCACTTCTCTTGACACCAGACTAGGCGCCGACGCGTCGCCTGTCCAACGTGCACGACACGCCGGCCTGCCGATTTTGCGATGCAGCACCGCCAGCCTATCGCGCCGCGGCAACGGCCTCGGACAGCGCGATGTTCAGCCGGAACGCGACCTGCGCCTCGCGCACCAGCCGCTCGGGCGCGGGCAGGTACGGTGCGGCCGCATCCACGGCCGCGCGCCACGCCGCCTTGGCGGCGGCGAGGTCGGGGATGGCGGAGAAATCGTAGAATTGCAGCGCCTGCGGCGGCAGCGCCAGCGTTCGCGCCAGCAGCGCCGGAAACAGCTGGCCGCCGCTGAGGTCGCCGAGCGTGCGGACATAGGCGTGCGCGATCAATGCCATACCGTCGCGCTCGGCCGCGCGGGCCACGCGATAGGCATAGCGCGCGCCGGCCGGCAGCGTGCCGAGTCGCTCGGTCCAGTCCGGTCCGATCAGGGCTGTCAGGTCGGCCGCGATGCGCGGGGCGCGATACAGCTCCGCGCGGGCGAACGGGCGCAGCGCCGGCGAGTCGCGATGCCGCTCCAGCCCGTCCTCGATGGCGCGGTACACCGGCAACAGATTGCGCAACAGCAATGCGTAGTGCGCGCGGTCGGCCTGTCCGCGCAGCAGGGCGGCCATGATGCCGGAGCGCTCGGCGCGACGGTGCAGGCTGGCGGTGCCGGCGCGAAAGCGCGCGGCGAGGCCCGGCGGCGGCGCTGCGGTCATCGCGGTGTCACGGTTGCCTGACGGCGGTTGGGCGAAGCATCGGCAGACCCGCCGTGGGGCTGGGTGCGCCGTGCCGCAACAGCGGCGGCAGTGTTCGTAAAGCAAAACGGAACCGGCAGTGGCACAGCGACTTGCCGGACGCTTGCCGGCCTGCCGCCACGCCGCAACGGCAACATGAAACCTTCGTAGCCAAGCGGTTGGGGCGGAAAACGCACTAGGTCGTTCATCGTTTTAGGCTTATACGAACCATTCACGCTCATGCGCCAGTCTGGCGCGGCGCGCGCAACCGACGTGTCGTCCGGAGCAAGCGGCCAAATGTCCGTGGTCAACATCGCCAAGCCTGACCTCACTCTCCTGCTCGACCTGGATGGAATTATTCGTTCGGCGACGCTGTCCGATGGGTTTGGCGAGGACGGGGTAGCCGAATGGGTCGGCCGACCCTGGATGGAGACGGTGGACGTTGCCGCCGGCGACAAGGTGCGCCGGATGGTGGAGGACGCGCGCGACAGCGGTGTCTCGGCGTTCCGCCACATCAACCAGCGATTCCCCAGCGGCCGCGAACTGCCGATGGAGTTCACCACCGTCCGCCTCGGCGGGCGCGAGGGCATCATCGCCATCGGCCGCAACCTCCAGGCGGTCACCGAACTGCAATCCCGGCTGATCGCCGCCCAGCAGGCGCGTGAGCAGGATTACTGGAAGATGCGCGCGGTGGAAACGCGCTATCGCCTGCTGTTCGACGCGACGCACGAGGCGGTGCTGGTGCTGGCGGTCGACGGCCTGCGCGTGCTGGAAGCCAACCCGGCGGCGATTCGCGTGCTCGGCTTCGCGCCGGGCTGGGATTTCACCCGCGAGGTGGCGTCGCAGGACCAGGAAGCCTTCCAGATGATGTTGTCGCGCGTGCGCGACCACGGGCGCAGCCCCGGCATCATGCTGCATCTCGGGCAGTACCGGACGCCGTGGGTGCTGCGCGCCTCGCTGATGGTGGCCGAGGCCGGGCAGGTGTTTCTGCTGCAACTGTCGCCGGTCACGCCGGCCCAGTCCGGGCTTGCCCGCATGGACCCGGTGCCGGTGGAAAACCTGCTTGAGCGGCTGCCGGACGGCTTCGTCGCGACGGACTCGGAGGGCATTATCCGCCGCGCCAACGGCGCCTTCCTCGATCTTGTGCAGGTCGGCACCGAAGGCGGCGTGCTCGGCCAGTCGCTCGGCCGCTGGCTCGGCATGCCCGGCGCCGATGTGCCCGCCCTGCTGGCCGGCGTGCAGCGGCATCGCAGCGTGCGGCTGTTCGCGACCCGCATCCAGGGCGAACTCGGCGGCGAGTGCGAGGTCGAAGTCGCCGCCGCCGGCAACACCGACATCCGTGCCAGCGTGATCGCCGTGCTGATCCGCGATATCGGCCAACGGGTCGCGACCGGCCACGGCGAAGGGCCGCTCAGCGACGGCTCGCTCGGCGCGACGCTCGCGGCGATGTCCGGCAAGGTCGGCCAGACCCCGCTGCTGCATCTGGTGCGGGAGACCACCGGCGCGGTCGAACGCTATTATATCGATGCCGCCTTGGCCCGTGCCGGCGGCAATCGCACCGCGGCGGCCGAACTGCTCGGCTTGAGCCGGCAGAGCCTGTATGTGAAACTCGCCCGGTATGCGATGGACGGCAACACGGGTGCCGCCACCGCCGAGCGCGCCGGCTAACCGACCGCGACGAAGCTGCCCCTGGCAGGACGGCGCATCGCGCCGGTCACTGCGGCGTTGGGCTGCGCCTTGCGGGAGTACCGGCACCGCCTACGTGGCCGGACGGGAGGGCTACCGAATGGTCGCACGTCTGGCCAGCCTGCCGGCGTTCGGGCAGGCGGACCTGTCGAATTGCGAGCGCGAGCAGATCCATCTGCCCGGCTCCATTCAGCCGCAAGGCGCCCTGTTGCTGCTCAGCGAATCGGACCTGCGCGTGCTGCGGGCCAGCGCCAACGCCGCCGCATTGCTCGGTACTGGCGGCAGCGTGATCGGTCGCAGCCTCGCGGAGCTTGGCGGCGATCTTGGCCGGGTGGTCGCCTCGTATCTCGACGCGGATCTGCACACCGTGCCGGCGGCGGTACGGGGCCATGTCGGCCAGCCGCTGCGCGACGTCGACCTGCTGCTGCACCGCCCGTCCGGCGGCGGCCTGGTGATCGAACTGGAACAGGCCGGTCCGCCGGTCGATCTGACCGTGCATGCCGAGAATGCGCTGCAAACCATCCTCGCCGCGGGCTCATTGGTCGTGCTGGCCGACGACACGGCGCGGCTGGTCCGTGACCTGACCGGCTACGACCGCGTCATGGTCTATCGCTTCGACGAGGAGGGGCACGGCGAAGTGCTGTCCGAGCAGCGGCGGCAGGAACTGGAATCCTTCCTCGGCAACCGCTACCCGGCCTCCGACATCCCGCAGATCGCCCGCCGGCTGTACGAGCGCAACCGCGTGCGGGTCCTCGCCGACACCGAATACACCGCCGTGCCGCTGGAGCCGCCGGGCGCGCACGACGACTTCGACATGTCGATGTGCGTGCTGCGCAGCGTTTCGCCGATCCACGTGCAGTATCTGCGCAACATGGGCGTGCGGGCGACGCTGGTGGTCTCGCTGATGGTCGGCGGGCGGCTGTGGGGCCTGATCTCCTGCCACCACTACGAGCCGCGCTTCGTGCATTTCGAGATGCGCGCGGTCTGCGAGTTGCTGGCCGAGGCGGTCGGCACCCGCATCGCCGCGCTGGAGAGTTTCTCCGAGGGGCAGGCGGAAGTCGCCGTCCGCCGCCTCGAACAGCGCATGATCGAGGCGATCTCGCGCGAGGGCGACTGGCGCTCGGCGCTGTTCGACGGCACCCAATCGCTGTTGCAGGCGCTCGGCGCCACCGGGGCCGCGCTGCTGTACGAAGGCCAGGTGCAGACGACCGGCGATGTGCCGGGCACGCAGCACCTGCGCGAGATTGGCGTGTGGCTGGACCAGCATCCGCGCCGCAGCGTGATCTCCACCGCCGCGCTGCGCGGCCTGGCACCGGAATTCGCGACCCTGCCGGCCTCGGTCAGCGGGCTGGTGGCGACCGCCGTGTCGCGCACCGCCGGGGAATATCTGGTGTGGTTCCGCCCCGAGCGGGTACGCACCGTGACCTGGGGCGGCAACCCGTTCAAGCCGGTGCTGATCGGCGACGACCCGGCCGACCTGTCGCCGCGCCGCTCGTTCGCGCAATGGCACCAGTTGGTCGAGGGCACGTCGGACCCCTGGACCTCGGCCGACCTGACCGCGGCACGGCTGATCGGCGAGACCGTCACCGACGTGGTACTGCAATTCCGCGCGGTGCGGCTGCTGATCGCGCAGGACCAGTTGGAGCAGGTGCGGCGCGAGGTGCGGCTGTCCGAACAGCCGGTGATCGTGGCCGACTCCGACGGCAACATCCTGCTGGCCAACGACGCCTTCCGCCGCCTGCTGGCGCCCGGCCGGCCGCCGCCGCAACTGCTGGACGCGCTGCTCGACATGCTGGTCGATCCCGGTGAGATCGGCCGCCGCCTGCCCGAACTGCTGCGCCATCGCCGGCCGTGGCGCGGCGAGGTGCAGCTGGATCGCGGCGAGGCGGAACCGCGGCCGCTGCTGGTGCGCGCCGACCCGGTGTTCTCCTCGCCGGACCGCGTGCTCGGCTTCGTGCTGCTGTTCACCGACCTGACCGAACGCAAGGCCGCCGACGCGGCGCGCCGGCGCTTCCAGGAGGGCATCATCGAAGGCCATCGGACGATGAACGGCCGGCTCGATTCCAAGGCCGATCTGATGTTCCAGAACGTGCTCGCCTCGCTGGTCGAGAACGCCCAGCTCGCCGCGCTGGAGATCACCGACGGCGTCGACATGGTGCGGCTGCCGGAAATGCTGGAGAGCGTGCAGGCCTCGGTGCGTCGCGCCGCCAAGGTGCTCGGCCACCTGATCTGGCACGCCAGCCGCTCGGGTAAATCATCGTCATAGCGCACCAAATCCCTAACGGCCGGTTCATATAACTGCCCGACGCTGCGCCCCGATGGCGGAGGTGCGGATGCTGCGCGTGTTGGGGTGCGTCACCGGACAGCACGATGTCTGGCTCGTCGGCGTCGCGGCGCTGGTGTGCGCGCTGGCGTGCGTCACGTCGGTGAACCTGCTCGGCCGCGGGCAGGCGGCAGGGCGGCTGCGCGCGGCCTGGGCGGCCGCGGCCGCGCTGACCTTCGGCGGCGGCGTGTGGGCCACGCATTTCGTCGCGATGCTGGCTTACCGGCCCGGCCTGCCGTTCGGTTTCGACGTGCCGCTGACGCTGCTCTCGCTGCTGCTGCCGATCGCCGGCAGCCGCCTCGCGATCGCGCTGATCGCGCGCGCGCCACCGGCCGGCTGGGCGCCGTTCGGCGCCGGGCTCGTCATCGGCGCCTCGGTCGCGGCGATGCATTTCCTCGGCATGGCGGCGCTGCGCATGCCCGCGCGCATCGAATACGACCGGGCGACCGTGCTGGCCGCCGTCGCCGTCGGCATCGCCGGCGCGACTCTGGCGATGTTCGCGCACCGCGCCGGCCGGCCGGCCGCAACGGCGGCACTGCTCGGTGTGGCCGTGTGCGGCCTGCATTTCACCGCGATGAGCGCGATCACGCTGGTGCCGGCGGGGCAGCCGCCGCCGCCGTCGGGCACGCTGGCGCCGGCCCAGCTCGGCCTCGGCATCGCGCTGGTGGCGCTGCTGATCCTGGCGTGCAGCCTGCTTGCCTCGCTGTTCGACCAGCGCCGCGCCCGCGCGCTGGAGCAGGAGGCCGGCCGGCTGCGTCGGCTGCTCGACGCGACCTTCGAGGGGTTGCTGATCCACCGCGACGGCGTCGTCACCGAAGTGAACGCCCGCCTCTGCGCGCTGCTCGGGCAGCAAGCGGCGGCACTGCTCGGCCGCCCGGTCGGCGCCGTGCTGGCCGGTGCCGTGCTGCCCGAAGCCGTGCCCGGCGACGCCGCCGCCTCGGTCGAGACCGAGTTGCGCGACGCGCAGGGGGCGGCGCATCCGGTGGAACTGTTGGCCCGCCCGCTCATCGTTGGCGCCACCGGCGAGCACGTGGTGGCCGTGCGCGATCTGACCGAGCGTAAGCGCGCCGAGCAGCGCATCCAGCACCTCGCCCACCACGACCCGCTGACCGGGCTGGCCAATCGCGCGCTGTTCGGCGACATCGCCCGCCAGTCGCTGGCGATGGCCGAGCGCTCGCGGCGCGGCCTCGCGTTGCTGCGGCTCGACCTCGACGGGTTCAAAGCGATCAACGACCTGTTCGGCCCGCACACCGGCGACGGCGTGCTCGCGGCGGTGGCCGACCGGCTCACCGCCTCCTCGCGACAGATGGACGCGGTTGCGCGCATCAGCGGCGACGAGTTCTTTGTGCTGCAACCGCTCGCCGACCAGCCGGAGCCGGCCGCCGCGCTGGCCGAACGGCTCGGCCGCCTGCTCGCGCAACCGTATGAGATCGACGGCCAACACATCGAGATCACCGCCAGCATCGGCATCGCGCTGTACCCGGCCGACGCCGCCACGCTGGACGATCTGGTGCATCACGCCGACCTCGCGCTGCACCGCGCCAAGCAGGGCGGCAAGGCGACCTATCGGTTCTTCGAGCCGGGCATGGACGCGCAGATGAAGCAGCGCCGGCAACTGGAAGTCGATCTGCGCCACGCCCTCGGCAACGACGAGTTCGAGCTGCACTATCAGGCGCAGTTCGACACCGCCACGCTGCGCCGCGTCGGCTACGAGGCGCTGCTGCGCTGGAACCACCCGACGCTGGGCCGCGTCTCGCCGGCCGAGTTCATCCCGATCGCCGAGGCGACCGGAGTGATCCGCGCCGTCGGCGCCTGGGTGCTGGAAACCGCCTGCCGCGAGGCCGCCAGCTGGCCGGACGGGCTGCGCCTGTCGGTCAATCTCTCACCCGCGCAGTTCAAGTCGCGCGGCCTGCCGCAGCGCGTATTCGAGGTGCTGGCGCGCACCGGCCTGCCGGCGCAGCGGCTGGAACTGGAGATCACCGAGGGCGTGCTGATCGAGGAGACCGACCGGGCGCTCGCGATCCTGCGCACGTTGAAAGCGCACGGTGTGCGCATCGCGCTCGACGATTTCGGCAGCGGCTACGCCAGCCTGAGCTATCTGCGGCGCTTCCCGTTCGATTCACTGAAGATCGACAAATCCTTCGTCCAGGCCATCGGCGACGGCGCCGAGGCCGACGCCATCGTCGGCGCCATGGTCGGCCTCGGCCGCAGCCTGAACCTCGACGTGATCGCCGAGGGCGTCGAAACCCCCGAGCAACTGGCCTATCTGCGCACCCAGCAATGCCACGAGGTGCAAGGCTTCCTGCTCGCCCGCCCGGCGCCCGCCGCCCAGCTCGGCCACCGCGTCGCGATGCCGCTCGCGGCGTCGGCGTGAGCGGCGATCCTCGGTCGCTTCAACCTGTCACCCGCCGAGCTTGCCGCCCAACTCATCCTCGATATGCGCGCGAATAATCTGCTCGAACGAGGTTTCGGCGACGAACCCGAGTTGCTTGGCACGCGCGGTATCGAAATTGCGCGCCCAGCCGGCGACGATTTTGATGATGGTCGGGTCCGGCTCGCGGCGGATCAGCGCCACCGCCTTGTCGCCCGCGATCTTGCGCAGCGCCGCGATCTGCTCGCCGACGGTCGCCGACAGGCCGGGCATGGAAATCGCGCGGCGCCAGCCGAGCACGCCCAGGTCCAGCGTCGCCGCGTGGATCAGGAAGCCGATGGCCGCGCGTGGCGAGGCGTGCCAGTGCCGCACGTCCTCGCTGACCGGCAGCACTGCCTCTTTGCCCACCAGCGGTTCGCGCAGGATGTTGGAGAAGAAGCCGCTCGCCGCCTTGTTCGGCAGCCCCGGCCGGATGCAGATGGTCGGCAGCCGGATCGCGATGCCGTCGAAAAAGCCTTTTCGCGAGTAGTCGGACAGCAGCAGTTCGTCGATGGCTTTCTGCGTGCCGTAGCTGGTCAGCGGCGTGGTGAAGAACTCGTCGCCGATGGCGTCCGGGAACGGCGCGCCGAACACCGCGATGGAGGAAGTGAACACGACGCGGGGAAAATACGGCCGCGCCAGACCGGCCTGCCGGATCGCCTCGAACAGATAGCGCGTGCCGTCGAGGTTGATGCGGTAGCCCTTGTCGAAATCCGCCTCGGCTTCGCCGGAGACGATGGCGGCGAGGTGGAAAATCACGTCCGGCCGGTCGCGGATGGTCTGCGCCGCCACGCCGTGCTCGGACAGGTCTTCGGCACTGGTGTTGACGGTGCCGTGGAACCCCGCCGGATGCGCCGGCGCCACCACGTCCACCAGCGTCAACGCGGTGATCGGCGTGCCGCCGAGCGCGCCGTCCGCAACCAGTCTTTGCGTCAGCTTGCGGCCGACCATGCCGGCCGCGCCGATAATCAGAATGTGCATGGCAATTCTCCCTTTCGCGCCACTCTACAGAGCCCTCTCCGCACGCGGGAAGGGGGCAGGGCGCAGGGCGGCAATCCCGCCCGCATGGTTCGAGGCGGTCGTCGCATTCGTGTGACT
>Ga0302279_10004074_pt1 | contig 17563 bp, 13 predicted proteins | sample III_Bog_N3_3_FD_194541 | JGI IMG/M metagenome (GOLD analysis project Ga0302279, IMG submission 194541) | Peat permafrost microbial communities from Stordalen Mire near Abisko, Sweden - III_Bog_N3_3 | ecosystem: Environmental > Terrestrial > Soil > Wetlands > Peat | place: Sweden: Abisko...
CCGGATGGTCTGATGCGTGACCTTGTAGCGATAGGAGAGCAGGAGCAGGAACGGCACCAGGAAATGGCCGAAGACCAGGACCATACCGATCCACCACCAGTCGCCGTACTCGCGCAGGTTGTACCAAAAAGTTTCTTCCGGCACGTTGGCGTTCCAGATCAGGAAGTATTGGGAGAAGGAGATGTAGCCCCAGAAGACGGTGAAGGCTAACATCATTTGCCCGATGCTGTGCCAGGAGTCCTCGTGCAGGAGCCCCTTGTAGTCGCCGCGGTTCCAGAGCCAAACCATGATCAGGACCAGGAGCGAGTACGCCCCCCGCATGCAGTTGGCGAAGTACCACACCCCGTACATGGTCGAAAACCAGTGGTACTCCAAACTCTTGATCCAGTAAACGGCGGCAAAGGTCAGGGTCAGAGCCACCAGCGGCAGGCCCATGCCGGCCGTGAAGCGGTTCTTGATCGTCCACTTGACGTCGCCGTCGCTGTCCTGGGTGAAGGAGGCCTTGCGCAGCCGGGCGGACAGCCAAACCCAGACGGCGAAGAAGATCGCGGTCCAAATGGTCAGGGCCCGCAGGTTGAGGAATCCCGACTTCTTGGCGTAGATGATGTCCGCGCCGACGGTCTTGCCCTCGCCGGTCATGAAATGGTTCGGATTCATCCAGGGCCAGATCACGTCGCGGCGATAGAGAAAGGTGGCGAGGAGGAGGGGCAGGAAGAGCAGCGCCAGCCACTTGAAGGCCGCCAGGCAGTGCTCCATCTGCCGGCGGATGACCGTCGACCACATCGCGTCAAAGATGTGATGGATCAGGACCAGGAGGAGCATGCCGAGCGCCATAGCGGTCCAATAGGACACCCCGACCAGCCAGGCGGTGGCGACGACGGTCGGCGGCGAGATCAGGAGGCCAAGCGCGGTCACGGCCGTGCCGGCCAGGCCGAAAAGCAGCGCCTTGCTAGCGAGGGAGGGAATAGAGGCGTGGTTGCTCATTTGAGCCCGAGCTCCGCTCGATGATCCGCCGGGACGTCGGCGAGTTTTCCGGTCTGGGCCCGTTGCAGGGCGCGGACGTAGGCGACGACGGCCCAGCGGTCGGCCGGCGTCAGTTTGTCGGCGTAGGGCGGCATGTTGTTCGCCGGCTGCTTGCCGTTGGTGATGGTGTTATAAAGTTCCCCTTCCGACATCTGCCGCAGGCGGTCGTCGTGGTAGCTGGGGGTGGCGCCCATGCCATAGTGCTTGGTCACGCCATTGCCGTCGCCCACCAGGCCATGGCAGGGGGCGCAGTAAATTTCATAGCGGTCGCGGCCGCGTTCGAGCAGGGCGAGGTTGACCGTGACCCCGGCGGGGAACCCCTTCACCCAGGCGCCGGCGCCGGTCTTGCCGAGCAGCAATTCGTCGTTCCGGTCCGGGGCCGAGGCCGGCACGGTGCCGGGCGGCGGCAGGCGGTCGGCCCGGCCGTCGGCAAAAAAGGCGCTGGCGCCCTGCGGCGGCAGCTTCGGCTGGTGCTTCATCCCGGGGAAGAGCCACTCCGGGAAGACGTCCATCGGCGGGTGGCTGAAGGTGGACCCGCGGAAACCGAGGACGGAAAGGGTCAGGACGACCAGAAGGGCGGTGGCCAGGTAGAGGTTACGCATGGCTCAGGCCTCCAGCTCCGTAATGTGCTGACCGCCGACTTGGGCGAGGAGGGCGCGGCTGGCCGCGGCATCATAGCGCGGATCGGCCGTTTCAATCACGATGAAGAAGAGGTCGTCCAGCCCGCGGCGGATATGATCGTACTTCAAAACCGGGTGGTAGAGCTTGGTCAGGCCGTTGACGAAGAACATCCCGCCAATGGTGGCGAAGGCGGTGAAGAGAATCGTCAGCTCGTAAGATACGGGAAAAGCGAAGAGCGGGCTGAAAAGCGGCTTGCCGCCGACCGTCAGCTTGTAGTCGAAGCCGTTCATGTACCAGATCATCGACATGCCGGTGCAAAATCCGGTGATGCCGCCGGAGAGCGAAATCCGCGGGACGATCGAGCGGCGCAGGCCCATGGCCCGGTCCAGGCCATGGATCGGGAGGGGCGTAATGCAGTCCCAGTTGCGATAGCCGGCGTCGCGCACCTTCTCAGCCGCTTGGAACAAGTCGGCGGGGGTGGCGAAGGCGGCGATCAGGCCGTAAGGTTGGGCAGCCATGGTCGGTTAGGTCCCCAGATTGATGGGATCGGTCTCGTGGAGATCGTGCCCATGATGCGGGTCGGCCTGCGGCGTCACGGCTTTGATTTCCGCCATGGCCATCAGGGGAAGGAAACGGATGAAGAGGAGGAAGAGGACGGAGAAGACGCCGAAGGTCCCGAAGAAGAGGAAGATGTCGACGACCGTGGGGCTGAGGTAGCCCCAGCTCGAGGGCAGGAAATCGCGGGTGAGCGACGTGCAGATGATGACGAAGCGCTCGAACCACATGCCGACGTTGACGAAGAGGGAGAGGATCCAGACAAAGGTGGTGTTGTTGCGCACGCCCTTGAACCAGAAGAATTGCGGCGTGATCACGTTGCAGCTGATCATGATCCAGTAGGCCCAGGCGTAGGGACCGAAGGCGCGGTTGATGAAGGTGAAGCCCTCGAACGGATTGGCGCTGTACCAGGCGATGAAGAACTCCATCGCGTAGGCGTAGCCCACGATGGTGCCCGTCGCCAAAGTGATCTTGCACATGCAGTCGATGTGATACTGCGTGACCAGGTCTTCGAGATGGAAGATGGCCCGCAGCGGCAGCATCAGGGTCAGCACCATGCCGAAGCCGGAGAAGATGGCGCCGGCCACGAAATAGGGCGGGAAGATGGTGGTGTGCCAGCCGGGGATGAGGGAGACGGCGAAGTCGAAGGACACGATGGTGTGGACCGAGAGCACGAGCGGGGTGGAGATGCCGGCCAGGATCAGGTAGGCCATCTCATAGTTGCTCCAGGCCCGGGCCGAGCCGCGCCAGCCCATGGCGAACAAGCCGTAGATCTTGGCCCGCGTGATCCGGCCGGCGGCGGCGAAGCGATCGCGCAGCGTGGCCAGGTCGGGAATCATCCCGACGTACCAGAAGAGGACGGACACGGTGCCGTAGGTCGAGACCGCGAAGACGTCCCATTCCAGGGGCGAGCGGAATTGCGGCCAGATGTAGTTGTAGTTCGGCAGCGGGAAAAGGAACCAGGCGTACCAGACGCGTCCGACGTGGAAGACCGGGAAGATGCCGGCGCAGACGACGGCGAAAATTGTCATGGCCTCGGCCGCCCGATTGATCGAGGTCCGCCACTTCTGGCGCAAGAGGCAAAGAATGGCCGAGATCAGGGTGCCGGCGTGCCCGATACCGATCCAGAAGACGAAGTTGACGATCGGCCAGCTCCAGTTGACCGGAGTGCGGTGGCCCCAGACGCCGACGCCGGTGGCGACGACGTAGATCAGGCCGGCGACCGTGAAGCAGGCGATGAAGCAGGCGACGGCGAAGCACACCCACCACCAGGCGGGGGTCTTGTCCTCGACGATGCCGCAGATCTTTTCGGTGATCCAGTGGAAGTTGCGGTTGTTCCCGACCATCGGCGCCCGCGGCAGGACCGCGGGTTTGACTTCATCGAGAATCGCCGGGGCGCCGGCGGTGGATTCGGCGTGGGCCATTAGCTTTCTCCTCCGTTTTCCTTAAAGCCGGGCGGGGTGTTCTTCACCTTGTGCTCAATCCGGCTGGCCGGGAGCGGCTTGTAGTCCGGCATCCGGGGGTTGGGATTGCGCAGCTTGGCCAGGTAGGTGGTGCGGGGCCGCGTATTGAGATAGCCGAGGAGCGCGTAGTCCAATTCCTGGGCCTTGGCCTGGGCGACCTTGCTGTTCGGATCCAGAATGTTGCCGAAGAGGATGGCTTCGGCGGGGCAGGCCTGCTGGCAGGCGGTTTTGATATGGCCGTCGGCCACCATGACATTGCCGGGATGGCCGTCCTGGGCCGCCTGGACCTTCCACTGGATCTTGCCGTTTTCGATGCGCTGGACGCAGTAGGTGCACTTCTCCATCACTCCGCGCATGCGGATCGAGACTTCCGGGTTCTTCACCATCTTGACCAGTTCCGGCATGCCATGCGGCCCGAGGGGGCCCATGTAGAGGCTGTCGAGGTGGCGCTCGTTGTAGTCGAAATAATTGAAGCGGCGGACCTTGTAGGGGCAGTTGTTGGCGCAGTAGCGGGTGCCGATACAGCGGTTGTAGGCCATGACGTTCAGGCCTTCGTCGTCGTGGACGGTGGCGTTGACCGGGCAGACCATTTCGCAGGGAGCCAGTTCGCACTGCTGGCAGTTGAGCGGCTGGAGCGACACCTGCGGATCCTCCGGGATGTCGCGGTTCTGCGCGCCGCCGAAGGCCCCGCCATCCACGTGACCATCGGAAAAATAGCGATCGATCCGGATCCAATGCATCTCGCGGCCGCGGATGGCCTGATCCTTGCCCACGATCGGAATGTTGTTCTCCGACTGGCAGGCCACCACGCAGGCGTTGCAGCCGGTGCAGGTGTTGAGGTCGATGCTCATCCCCCACTGGTGCACGCCGTCGAACTCCGGGGTCTTGTAGAGGGAATTGCCCCGCGGGATCGCGGTGATCTGCTGGGCCAAGGGCATGTTGCCGTCCTCGCCCAGGACCGGCGGGGTCTCGGACTCCATGCTGGTTTCCTTGATCGAGTCGGGATGGCGCTGGAACTCCTCGAGATTGGCCTCGCGGACAATGTCGCGGCCTTCCATCGACCAGTGATTCTGGACGTTGGCCACCACCAGGGTCTCGCCGGTCAATTTCAGGGTGACGCCGGTCACGACATGGGGAGAGGCGCTGCTGCGCAGCGGATAGGCATCGTAGCCCGCCCCCTGGCCGATCCGGCCGGAGTGGCTGCGGCCGTAGCCGAGCGAAACCACCACGGTGAAATTCGAGAGGCCGGGTTGGATGTGGAGCGGACCGCGGATGGTGCGGCCGTCGACCGTCAGGGTCGCAATCGGGGCGCCCTCTTTGCCCTTGGTCAGGACCGCGGTCTCGTCGCGGGCGATCTGCAGGACCGAGCCCTTCGACTCGATCCCCAGGTGCTTGCCCAAGCGCGGGCTGACCAGGATCAAATTGTCCCAGGACACCTTGGTCATGGGATCGGGGCATTCCTGCAGCCAGCCATTGTTGGCGAAGCGGCCGTCGTCCACCTTGAGATCGGAGAGGAAACGGACTTCGAGCGACTCGAGCGACAGGGCCGGGACGGTGGCCGGTCCGGCCGTCAGCCGGGCCAGGCCCTCGCTCTTCACCTCGACGTTGGCCGGCAGATACCCCGAGCCCGGGAGTAGGCCATCGCGGAGGAACTTTTCAAAAGATTCGCCCTGGGCGACGAGGCCGAAGGTCGCGAGAACGAGCGCATGCGGTTCGGTCACCGTCTCGCCGCTCAGGCGGGCGAGGATCTCGATTTCCGTCAGGCCGCCGAAGAGCGGCAGGATCATGGGCTGGATCGGCACGAGCGTGCCGTCGATCGTGCGGGCATCGCCCCAGGACTCGAGATAATGGGCGGCGGCGAGGTGGGTCCCGGCCTGCGCCGAGGTCTCGTCGACGTAGTAGCCGAAGCGGATGACGTCGCCCACCGACTTCTGCAGCTCGGCCCACTTCAAATCGGCCGGCGCATTGTAGACGGGGTTGCCGCCGAGGATGAAGAGGGTCTTGACCGAGCCCGCGCGGATGGCGCTCGCCAGCGCCTCGATCGAGGCGGCGGCCGGCGCCGGGACGGACACAAAGTCGACGGTGCTGCCGATATTGCCCAAGGCGGCGTTGATGGCGTAGGCCAGGGCATGCACCGCCGGGGGCAGATGCGAACCGGCCACGACCAGGCTTTCGCCCTTGAAGGCGGCGAGATCGGCGGCGCACTCCCTGATCCACTCCGGCTTAAGGTCGAGGCCCGCGGCCAGGCGGCTCAGGCTGGCATCGCCGGTCACCTTGGCGGCCAGGGCGGCGGCGAAGGCGGTCATGTGGCTGGTGGCCAGGCGCAGGCGGTGGTCGGCCATGCTGCCGGTGAGGCTCAGGCCGCTCTCCACCATATAGAGGCGGTTCATGCCGTCCTCGCGATTGACGACCCGGCGGCCCTTGGCGAAATCCCGGGTATAGATCAGGCTGCCGGCTTCGGCCGAGAGAAAATCCCCGTCGATCGAGACGATGCGCTTGGCTCGGGCAAAATGATAGACCGGCTTGACCGCCTGGCCGAAAACGCCCTGGGCGGCCGCGAGCGGGGCCTCGTCGGCCACCGGCTCGTACTCCGCCCAGAGGGCCTGGGGGAACTTGCCCTGCAGGCTCTCAATCAGACGGGCCCGGGTGGGCGAGGAGGATTCCTCGGCCAGGAAGGCCAAGCCGGCCCCGCCGTTGCCGGAAAAATTCTGGACGATCCCGGCCAGGACCGCATTGACGGCGTCAGCATCGAGGGTCGTGCCCTGGCGGACGTGGGCCGTGGCCCGATCCGGATCGTAGAGATCGAGGATCGAGGCCTGGGCGATCAGGGAACTGCCGCCGCCCTGGGCGGTGTAATGGGGGTTGCCTTCCAGTTTGGTCGGACGGCCCTGATGGGTCTCGGCCAGGAGCGGAGTCGCGCTCCGGCGCAGCGGCATGGCCGTCGCGTAGTAGAGCGGCAGCCCGGGAATCAGGCCCTCGACCGACTTGCCGAAGGGAAGAATATGCGATTCCGGCCGGCGGCAGCCCGCCATCCCCACTCCGCCCAGGGCGAAGGAGGCGGCCATGATCTTCATGAAATGGCGGCGGTCGACACCGTCCAAACTGGCGGCGCCCTCCGGGAACTCCTGCTCGAGCTGGCGCTGGAAACCGGGCGCCTGGGCGAGCTCGTCGAGGCTGCGCCAGTACTGGGGGCCGCTCAGCTCGCGTTCCGACGGAGCGGGATGTTCAAATTTGCGTTTCATCGATGGCAGCCGGAACAGCTTTGCGGAGGATTCACGTTCCAATCGTGGACAAACTGGGTGCCCATTTTGAGCTGGGCGGCCGGACTGGCGGCGTGCCAGTCGAGGTTCGTCACTTGGTCACGCGGGCGAAGATGGGGGGCGGGATCGCGGTGGCACTGGATGCAGAAGCCCATGCTGAGGGGCTTGGCGTGGGTCACGGTGTCCATCTGGTTGATCTGGCCGTGGCACTCGACGCAGCTGACGCCGCGGGCGATGTGGATCGAGTGGTTAAAGTAGACGTAGTCGGGGACCTTGTGGACCTGGACCCACGGCACCGCCTGGCCGGTGGCGTAGCTCTGCCGCACCACCGCGAGGAGCGGGCTGTTGGTCTTGACCTGGTCATGGCAGTTCATGCAGGTCTGGGCGGTCGGCAGATTGGCGAAGCCGGACTTTTCCACGTAGCTGTGGCAGTAGCGGCAGTCGATCCCGAGCTGGCCGTTGTGGAGGGCGTGGCTGAAGGGCACCGGCTGGACCGGCGCGTACCCGACGCGGGTGTACTTCGGCGTCATGTAGTAGGTCACCCCGGCCGTAAGGATGCCGCTGAAGAGCACCAGATAAACGATGATCTGGAGCGGCAGCCGGTTGACTGACTTCGGGAAGAGTTTTGACATGGCCTCAGGTCTCCGGATCGCCGGCGGCGATCAGGCGGATCCGGCTCCCGCCGAAACCGGGGGCGACCCGGCGGCAACCCCCGCACTCGTCCTGGAGGCGGCGCCAGCGGCGAGCATCTCGGGCAAGACCAATGGGGAAGGTGTTGAAGCTGGATCCTGGATCACGGCGGATTCGTGGTATGAAGGAATTAGGGTCCAAAGAAGGCGGCAGCGTTTCGGATGTAAACCAAAATTTCTGCCTGAGTCCGGATTCGGCTCCTAATTAGGGGCGCCGAATGGGGGTATAAGGATGAAGGACCAGGCCCTTAGACCTAGACAAAGAGTCCGTCCTGCATCGGCCGGCGAAAATCGCATCGGCTGGCAATGTCCGGATTATGCGTCACCAAAACCACCGCCTGGCCGTTTTCCTTCGCCAGCCGGGTCAGCAGGTCGAAAACCAGGGAGGAATTGCGCACATCGAGGTTTCCGGTCGGCTCATCGGCGAGAATAATGGCCGGCTGGTTGGCCAGAGCCCGCGCGATCGCCACCCGCTGCTGCTCGCCGCCGGAGAGCTGGGTCCCGAGGCGGTGGGTCTTGTTGCCCAGGCCGACGGACTCGAGCAAGTGGCGGGCCCGGGCCTCCATTTCCGCCGCGGAGAGCCGGCCCAATTTGCGCATGGGCATCATGACGTTGTCCAGGGCCGTGAATTCCAGCATGAGGAAGTGAAACTGGAAGACGAAGCCGATGTGCTCGCCCCGGGCGGCCGTCCGCTCCGCGTCCTGGGTATTGGACATGAGCCGGCCATTGATCCAGATCTCGCCCTGATCCGGCAAGTCGAGGAGCCCGAGGAGATAAAGCAGGGTCGACTTGCCGCAGCCGGACGGGCCGACAATGGCGTAGACCTGGCCCCGCCGGGCCTCGAAGGACACCCCGCGGAGAACATGGACCCTGCCCTCCCCCTGGCCGAGGGAGCGGTGCAGGCCGGCGCAGCGCAGCGCAATCTCGGAGTCCGGGGCCGACGAGCTCATTGCGCCGTCCCCCGGATGATGTCGCCCGGCTCGAGGCGGGCGGCGCGGCGGGCCGGAATCAGGCTGGCCGCCATGACCATGACAATCGCGGTCGCCACCGCCACGACGTAGTGCCAGGGCGACCAGGTGACGATGAACTTGTTGGTGGCGAAGATGCCGCGGATTTCGAGCGGCACCTGCGAGACGGCAAAGGTGACGAGGGCGCCAAGGACGCAGCCGGCGATGGTGCCGATCCCGAGCACGATCCCGGCCTGCCAGAGGAAAATGCGCGAGATGTCCCGGCGGGTGTAGCCCATCGAGCGCAAGATCGCGATGTCCTTGGTCTTCTCCAGGACAATCATGAGGAGGGTGTTAAACATGGCCAGACCGGCGATGAGGGTGAAGACCGACACCGTGATGGCCGTGGAGATGCGCAGGGCCCCGAAGACCTGCAGCCAAGTCTGCTCCCGGTGCTGCCAGGAGGCGACGCTGTACTTCAGGACCTCCTGCATCCAGCCGGCATCGCGGTCGGCCCGGTCCGGGTCGTAGAGGCTGACCTGGATGTAGGAAGCCCCGGTCGGCCGGCGCAGGAGCGAGCGGGCCTCCTCCATATTAAGATAGAGGCGGACGCGGTCGATGTCCTCCACCCCGGTCTCGTAGATCGCCGCCACCTTGTAGCGGCGGATCTGGCCGCTCGTCAGCAATTGGAAGGTGTCGCCGACGCGGAGCTGGAGCCGCTCGGCCATCTCGCCCCCGAGGAGGGCCCCGCCCGGATCGGTCCGAAAGTCGATGAGCGAACCGGACACGATCTGACTCTGGAGGTCGGACACCTGGAGCTGATCGGCCAGATTGATGCCGTAGACTTGGATGATGTCGTCCTTGAAGGAGCTGCTGATCGTGACATTCGAGCCGCGCAGCACCTCGGACACCCCGGAAACATTGCGGAAGGTCCGCAGGGTCTGGATCAACTGCCCCGGATAGTCGATGCCCTCGATGTATTTGCGCCCGGCCCGGTTTTCGATTTCGAAGCCGGAGCCGTAACCGCCGGCCGTGATGCTTTGCATGGTCGACTGGGCCCGGTCCTGGATGCGGAGGGCCCCGTCGGTGCCGAGGATCGTCTTGATGAAATAGCCCTGGAAACCGCTGGTCGTCGCCTGGGTGACGATGAAGAGGCCGACCCCCAGCACGATGCAGGAGAGGCTCATCAGCATCGAGCGCTTCTTCGCCGTGAGGAAGCGCAGCGCGATGCGAATGTTGGGGGACATGGACCGGAGCCGCGGCCGGGCGCGGTTATTTGACCGCGCCAATGGCGTCGGAGGGAATCTCCCTGGTCCGGACCCGCTGGCCGTCGTGGAACTCCTCCAAGCCGTCGACGATCACGTGCTCGCCCGGCTCCAAGCCTTCCACGATCTCGACGCCGGTGAGCCAGCTGTAGTCCTTCTTGACCGGGCGGCGTTCCACCCGCCCGTCCTTGACCACGTAGACATTGTCGCCGTTCAAGGAGAAGAGGGCGCGGCGCGGCACGATCGCCTTGGCGTGGTGCTCGCCCACCACGACGCTGACCTCGCCGTTGATCCCGGGGACCAACTTGTCGGGGGTGATGTCGTCGACATGGATGTGGATGACGTGGCGCTGCGTTTCCGGATCGGCCGTCGGCAGGATTTTGACCACCGTGCCGTTGTAGACCCAGTTGCTGTAGGTGAGAAACATGACCGAGGCCTTCTCCCCTTTCCGGATGTTGGCAAAATCCTCCTCGCTGATCTTTCCCACCACCACATTCTCGGTCGTGATCAGGGTGGCGATCGAATCCCCCTGGCCGATCAGGTCGCCCGGATGCTTGTAGACGGCCGAGACGACGGCGTCGAAGGGCGCCCGCAGAGTCGTCTGGTCGAGCTTGTGCTGCTCGGACTTGAGCGAGTTTTCAAAGGTGGCCAGGGTCTGGGTGTGGTCGATCTTCTCCAGGTCGGCCTTGAGCTCCGCAATCTTGGCTTCGCGCTCGCGCTTGGCCATTTCGGTGGCGGGATAGCTGCCCTGCTGTTGTTGCCGCCGGAAATTTTCCAGGTCGGCATGGAGGGACTCGAGCGCCAGCTCGGTCGAATGGTCCGTCTTGTAGCGCTCCTTGGTCGCCGCATAATCGATGCGGTCCTTGTCCATCGCCAGCTGGATATCGGTGGCGTCGAGCTGGGCCAGGACCTGGCCCGCCTTGACCTTTTCGCCCGGATCAAGATTGAAATCTTTTTTGACCAGGCGGCCCGGCAAGTCGGTCTTGAGCTCGAGGGCGTAGGCTTCCGTCACCGTCACGCTGCCGGGCTTGGCGTCGAGCGCCAGGCCGCTCACGACCGGCTCGACGATCGCGACCGGCTGGAGCCAGCGCCAGGCCAGGACGCCCAGCCCCCCCAGGACCAGGAGCGTGACGAGCAAGCGGAGGGCGAAACGGGAGTTAGTGGACGGGGCGGACATAGCGGGCAGGCAGGTTCTTCATCGCGGGATCAGCGCCGACCAGCGACACAAAATCGCTCCAGGCGGAGAGAAAATCGGCCCGGGCCGTGGTGGCGGCGAGCTCGTTCTGGTTCAAACCGTCGGTCGAGCCGTTGAGCATGTCCTGCGTCATGGTGCCGAGCTTGAACTCCTTCTTCACCTGCTCGAGGGCGGCGGTGGCCAGGGCCCGCCGGCGCTCGGCCAGGTTCATCGCCCGAAAGGCGAAGTCGAGATTGCGCCGGGCGTTCTGCGCCTGGTCCATCGTTTCCTCAGCCGTGGCCTGCAGGAGCCGCTCGTAATAGCGGCGGTAATAGAGGGCTTGCAGCTTCTGCCCACGGGTGGCGAGGCCGTCGAAGAGGGTCCACTGCGCCTGGACCCAGTAGAATTCGTTGGTCACGAAAGTCTGCTGGACCTGGCCCGAGGTCGCGTAGGTCTGGTTCTGCTGACTGATCCCGGCGTAGGTCGAGACTTTCGGCAGGAGGCGAACCTTGGCGATCTTGTACTCCATCTTCTGCTGGTCGATGTTGAGTTCGTCGACCTGGGCCTGGAAGGTGTCCTTGGCCCCGTCGCGCAGGAGATCGGCCAAGAGGCCGGAGGCAGCGTCGCTCGCGTACTTGGGGACCGGGATCTCATTCGGGACCGAAGCGTCGGGCAGATCGGCCAGGCCGGCCTCGCGCGCCAGCGTCCGGCGGGCATACTCGTAGGCTTCGGTCGAGCGGTCGACCCAGAGCTGGCGGTCGTCGACGTCGAGGCCCGGGCCGGTCATTTCCGCGGGCGAGATCGCCCCGGATTTCAGCCGCTCGTTCGCCACTTCCAGGGCCTTTTGCGCCAGCTTCAGGCTGTACTGGGCGTTGCGCAGGGCGATCTTGCTCGCGATCAGGCCGAGATACTGCCGGCGGAGGGTCCCGACATAGGCGCGGTAGCCCTCGGCGTAATTGCGCTGAGAAATCGTCACGGCCACTTTCTGCACCTCCAGCTGGTTCTTCAGCGCTCCCCACTGAAAAATGTTCTGGTTGACCTGCATGTTGTACTGGAAGCCCTTGTTCGTGCTCGTCGGCCCGCCGCCCGAAACCGAACTGGACTGGGCGCCGTACTGCATGTTGCCGTTCACATTCGGCAAGAGCGGGGCCACGCCGTTATAGAGCCGCTGCGCGTCCGCCACCGCGATCTGCATCTGGTTGGCGATCATGCGGGGCGACTGCTCCAGGGCGCTCTGCAGCAGCGGATTCAGGCCCGGAAGGTAATCCTCGGGCATGGTGCCGACGGCCGGAGAATCCAGCATCTGGGCAGCAACCGGGACGGCCAGCGCCATGGTTGCGGCCAGAGCCCGGAATACCCGGCGCAAAGGCGGTATGACGCACAACGACATCGACTGAAAGCGAGTTAGAGAAAAGGGCCAGACCGCGGCATTTTACCGCGATTGGCAATCCCGAAAAACCCGCTCCGACCGCGGCTTGCGCCGGGAGTTGCGTTTATTTCCGCCGGCGCAGCGGTTTCTTTTTTGCCGGCCCGGATGCGCCGGTCCGCCCCTCCGACCAGGCCAGGATCCGCCGGGCCACCGCCGCCCCGCGCCAGGCGTGGCCGGCCATCAGGTCGAGTTGGCGCTGCGCGTCCGGGTCGGTGGTGCGCCGGCGGAGCAACTCGACCGAGAGAATAATGGGAGCCAGGGCGTTGTTCAGTTCGTGAACGATGTCGCCGATGTCGGGAAAGCCGGCCGGGGGCGAGGACAGGGTGAAGTGAGACATGAGGAGGGGAAGTTCCGCCACTCCAGCGCGCCCGCCGGCCCCGACAAGGGTGCTGATTACCTGAATTCGGGTAGATGCAGCTAACGTCAAGTGGCGGCGCCAAAGCCGCTACTCCTAAGGGGCCGCCGCCGGCGGGGTAAGGCGACCCTCGAGCGTGCCGGCGAAGATCGCGCCCAGTTCGGCCGCGGTCAGGCCCGAACTTTCCGCTTCGGCGATCAGGCGGGCCATTCGCGGTTCCGGATCCAAGGCCGGATAAAGATTGAGGGGATAGTCGGAGCCGAAGACGACGCGCTCCGCCCCGACCCGGCCGACCAGCCGCCGCCAGATCCCGGCGTCGTAGGTCAGCGGGGAGGCCGCCGTGTCGTAGTAGAGATTGGCCAACGCCGCCGCCGCCGGCTCGCGCTCGGCCAGGAGCCCGCCCCAGTGGGCGAGAATCAGGCGGGTGGCGGGAAAGGCGCGGGCCAGGCGGAGAAAATCGGCGAAGGGTGTTGCCACCTGTCCGGGATAGGGCCGGGCGGCCGGATCGCTGACATGGAGATTGACCGGCCAGCCCCACTCCCCGGCCCGCTCCAGGGCGGCGCCAAAGGCCAGATCGTCCACCGCATAGCCCTGGGCGTGGGGCGAGAGTTCGCCCAAGCCGGAAAACCCCACCTCGCGGGCCCAGTTCATCTCCGCCGCCACGGCCGAACTTCCGGCCGCCGGATGCAGGGTGGCGAAGGCCGACAGCCGGTCGGAATGGAGGCGCAGGCACTCGGCCGCAAAACGGTTGTGCTCCCGGCACGACGCCGGCTTTTCCCAATACCAGCCGAGCAGGACGGCCCGGGCCACACCCGCCTCGTCCATGGCCCGAAGCAACCCGGCCAGGTCGGGAAAGGTCTGCACCGGCGTCCCGTTCCGCCGCCGCCGCAGCGCCAGGGCGCTCCACTGGCGCTCGTGGCGGACGGCAGCCCAGCCGGCCGGATTGCGGTTCAATTCCGGCGGGTAAAGGTGGACGTGGCTGTCGATGCGGCGAGGCACGGGCAAGTCCGCCGGGCCCGCCTCAGTCCGCGCTGGTCGGACTGGTGGCGGGATAACTGCCCAGCCACTTGACCAGCGGGCAGATTTTCCGCAATTCGGCCACGGCGGCGGCCATCAGCGGGTCGTTGTAGTGGCCGGTGACATCGAGAAAGAAGTAGTAGTCCCACGGCCGCTTCTTGCTCGGGCGGGATTCGATCTTGGAGAGATTGATTTTCCGGTCGGCCAGCGGCATCAGCATCTTGAGCAAGGCTCCGGAATGGGACGCCGCCTCGTCGCCCAGGGAGATGAGCAGACTCGTGACGTCCTTGCCGTTTCCGACCGGACCGGCGGGCCGGCGGCCGAGGACGAAGAAACGGGTGTTGTTGTCGGCCTTGTCCTGGATGTTGCGGGCCACGATCGGGACGCCGTAGTACGCGCCGGCCAATTCCGCCGCCACCGCCGCGGCGGTCGGATCCTCCTGGGCAATCTGGACTGCGCGGGAGGTGCTGGGGGCGTCGACCAGCTGGGCGTGGGGCAAATGCCGCTGCAGCCAATGCCGGCACTGCGCCAAGGCCTGGTCCTTGGAGTAGACCCGGGTGATCTTCTCCAGGGGCGAGCGGCTGATCAGGGCGTGGGTGATCTCGAGATAGATCTGGCCCACAATCTTGAGGTCGCTCTCGACAAAGCTGTCGAGGGTCTCGCGCACGCTGCCCTCGGTCGAATTCTCGATCGGAATCACCGCCAGGTCGGCCTCGCCCTTCTCCACCGCGGTGAAGATGTCGGCGATCGTCGCCATGGCGTGGTAGTCGACGCTCGCCCCGAATTTCTTCATCGCCGCCGCGTGGGTGTAGCTGGCCTCCGGCCCGAGATAGGCGATCAGGAGCGGCTTCTCGAGGGCGATGGCGGCCGACATGATCTCGCGGTAGATCGCCCGGAGGGCCTCGTTCTTGATCGGCCCCTGGTTCTGCTCGCAAATCTTGCTGAGGACGGCGGTCTCCCGCTCCGGGACGTAGATCTCGCCGCCGGCGCTGCGCTTGATCTTCCCGATTTCGGCCGCGAGGGTCAGCCGCTGGTTGATCAGCTCAACTAACTGGCGGTCGAGCCCGTCGATTTTTCCCCGGATGGCTTCAAGGTCCATGGCGCGTCCTGTGGTGGTTTCAGCCCTCGCTCGTCTGCGGCTGCGGCGCCGGGGGCAGGGCGTCGGCGGTTTCCAGCGGCAGCTGCTCCTGCTCGGTTTCCAGGCCCATGGCGGCGTCGCCCGGCTTGTGCGGATTGGTGGCGTTCTTCAGCCACTCGTCGATCTGGCGGGAGCTGAGAACGTCCGAGGCCGGCAATTCGTCGAGGGACTTGATCCCGACCAGCTCGAGGAAGCGCTCGGTCGTGGCGTACTGCCAGGGCCGGCCCGGCAGGTCGGCCCGGCCGGTCACGGCAATGAGTTCGCGCTCGAGCAGCTTGTTGACCCCGGCCTCGGCCGAAACCCCGCGGATCGTCTCGATCTCGAGCCGGGTCACGGGCTGGCGGTAGGCCACGACCGCCAGGGTTTCGAGGGAGGACTGGCTCAATTTGGCCGGCGGAGGCTCCTGCCGCAGGATCCGCACCCAGCGGCCAAACCGCGGATGCGTGACCAGGCGGTAGCCGCTGGCCCCTTCCAAGAGCACCAGGCCGTCGTCGCTCGCCTTCAATTCCGCCGCGATCAGGTCCATCGCCTCGCGGATCTGGGCTGCGGTCACGAGCGAGGGCACGTCGTGGTAAAGGTCCGGATCGTCGAAGGGCTCCGGGGCGGCCAATTCGGCGGCGCCCTCGGTCGCTTCCGGCGGCGCCGGGGCCGCGGCCTCCGCCGGGGAGGAGGTTTCGCTCCCGGTGGCGGCGGCGCCCCCCGCCGGCGCCAAGAGCGGCGTCGCCTCCGCGTGAAACCGGGCGAATGCCGCTTGGATGTCCTTCACATCCAGCGGCTGGCTGGAGGAGAGGAGGAGGGCTTTGAGGACTTTGGGGAGAGCAAACGCCATGGAGGAAGACAGGCGAGCAGTGAATCGGCCCGACCCGAGGCGGTGCAACAAAAATGGCGGGGCGGGGAAAGACGCTTGCCCGACCGGGGTGGAAGCGGGATATTGCCCCTCCTCACCTATGAGCGCTTCCAAGGCCTCCCTCCGCCCCCACTCTTCCCTCATTCTCGATGGTGCCGACCGTGCGCCCAGCCGATCCATGCTGCGAGCCGTCGGCTTCCAAGATGAGGACTTTGCCAAGCCCATCGTCGGGATCGCCTCGACCTGGAGCATGGTGACGCCCTGCAACATGCACATCGACCAGCTGGCGCGGGAATCCGCCGCCGGGGCCGATGCGGCCGGGGGCAAGGCGATCATCTTCGGCACCTTGACCGTCTCGGACGGCATCAGCATGGGTTCGCCCGGGATGCGCTACTCCATGGTGTCGCGCGAATTGATCGCCGACTCGATCGAGACGGTGGCCGAAGCTGAGGGCTTCGACGCCGTGGTGGCGATCGGCGGCTGCGACAAGAACATGCCGGGCTGCGCCATGGCGCTGGCCCGGCTCAACCGCCCGGCCGTCTTTGTCTACGGCGGCACGATCCTGCCCGGCATCAACACCAACGGCAAGGAATGCGACATCGTCTCGGTCTTCGAGGCCGTCGGCCAGCACGCCGCCCACAAACTGGACGACAGCGGTTTGCGCGACGTCGAGGCCCACGCCATTCCCGGGCCCGGCTCCTGCGGCGGCATGTACACCGCCAACACCATGGCCTCGGCCATCGAGGCCCTGGGGCTGAGCCTGCCGAACAGCTCCGCCCAACTGGCCATCGGCGCCGAAAAGAAGGACGACTGCCGCCGGGCGGGGGCCGCCGCCCTGCATCTGCTCAAGGCCGGGATCAAGCCCCGCGACATCCTGACCCGGAAGGCCTTTGAAAACGCCATCACGGTCGTGATCGCCCTCGGCGGCTCAACCAATGCGGTCCTCCACCTCCTGGCCATCGCCCACTCCGCCCAGGTCAAGCTGAGCCTGGACGACTTCACCCGGATCGGAAAAAAGGTCCCGGTCCTGGCCGATTTGAGGCCCTCGGGCAAGTACGGCATGTCGCACCTGGTCCGGATCGGCGGCCTGCCGCCCCTGATGAAGATGCTGCTCGACGCCGGCCTCCTCCACGGCGACTGCCTGACCGTGACCGGCAAGACGGTGGCGGAAAACCTGCGCGGAGTCGGTCCCTACCCAACCGACCAGGACGTGATCCGGCCCTTTTCCAATCCGATCAAGCCCGACAGCCATTTGCGCATCCTCTACGGCAATCTCGCGCCCAAGGGCTCGGTGGCCAAGATCTCCGGCAAAGAGGGCCTGACCTTCTCCGGCAAGGCCATCACCTTCGAGAGCGAGGAGGCGGCCCTCAAGGCCATCCTGTCGGGCCGAGTCAAGGCCGGCCATGTCATCGTCATCCGCAACGAAGGGCCCAAGGGCGGCCCGGGCATGCGCGAGATGCTGGCCCCGACCAGTGCCGTCATGGGCAAGGGCCTGGGCAAGGAAGTCGCCTTGATTACCGACGGGCGTTTCTCCGGGGGCAGCCACGGCTTTGTCGTCGGCCATATCACCCCGGAGGCGGCTGACGGCGGGCTCCTGGCCGTGGTGCGCAACGGCGATCCGATCACGATCGACGCGGTCAAAAACACTCTCAGCCTCGATTTGCCGGCCAAGGAATTGAAAGCGCGCCTCAAGGCCTGGAAGCCCAAGCCGCCGCGGGAAACCCGGGGCGCCCTGGCCAAGTACGCCCAATTGGTCACCAGCGCCTCGGAAGGCGCGGTT
>Ga0302279_10004077_pt1 | contig 17556 bp, 17 predicted proteins | sample III_Bog_N3_3_FD_194541 | JGI IMG/M metagenome (GOLD analysis project Ga0302279, IMG submission 194541) | Peat permafrost microbial communities from Stordalen Mire near Abisko, Sweden - III_Bog_N3_3 | ecosystem: Environmental > Terrestrial > Soil > Wetlands > Peat | place: Sweden: Abisko...
ACACCTCTCACAACACGTTCATCACCACCGCACTGGTACCAGCACGTTGATGGCCCTGCCCGCCGATCTCTCGCCGCCCGAGGGCTGGCAACTCGACGGTCAGTTGACGCTCGAGGTACTGGGCACCCCAACGGCCTCGACCTCGCACTATCTCGAACGGTTCAACTACGTTCGAACGACCGAGGGGCCGTGCCGGGTCTATCGCGTCCGGGACTTCTCCGCGGTGGCGCCGTCGCGCGCCTTGTTAGAGCAACTGCTTCGCGCTCGCCCGCTCGCCGACGTCGCCTTGCACGTTGATGTGGTCAGTGGCGGGCGAGCACCTCGCGTCGCGGCGCGTGCCGCGCACAAGGTTGACAGTGACGACGCCTCCGCGCGTTCGGTCGGTTTTCGGCGCAGCGCGCAGTCGGCTCGAACTATCGAGCGCATGGTCCAGCGCGAGGCGCTGGTGGCGAATGGCCGCTCCCTCATTCGCGTGGCGGTCTTCGTCGTCGTTCGCGCCACCTCCTTGGAGATGCTCCACCAACGCAGCCTCGAGGTCTGGCGTCACGCGCACGACGCGGGCCTGCGTCTCGAGCGAGGTCGCGGCGCGCAGGCTCGCTGGTACGCGGCACAACTTCCGGGCGGGGCGAGTTGGTGAAGAACTGGACGCACTGGGCGACCTCGCGCGACCTCGTGAGTTTGCGCCTGCCCGCGCACGACGCGGGTGCGGGCCTTTCGGGCACGAGCCTCGGCGTGGCCCAGTTCGGTGGCGCGTTCGCCTTCGACGTCTTTGACGCCTATCGCGCGGGTCTCGTGTCGAATCCCAACGTGGTGGTCGCCGGAGCAATAGGGGCGGGGAAGAGCACGGTGGTCAAGATGCAACTCGAACGGGCGTTGGCGAGAGGTCGCCGCGCGGTCGTGGTCGATCCGAAGGGCGAGTACGCCGAACTGGCCGGCGCGCACGCGACGACGCCCGTCACGCTCGGTCGAGACGGGTGGTGCAATCCCTTCGCCGTCGACGATCGTGACGGGCGCGCACTGCTGCGGGCGTTGCTCGCGAGCGCGCAGGGTTCGACGCTGAGTGGTGACCAGCACTTCACGCTCGATGAGGCCTGGGGCCGACTTGGCGCACAGCGACCCACCCGAGTCCTTCGCTCGCTCTTTGAGGTCCTTGAGCCGCACCTGGCGACGTCGTTGGCGACGGGACCACGATCGCTCGCGCTGCTGCTGCACCGCTTCGTCCACGGAGACCTGGCGGGGCTCTTCGACGGCGAGGGGGATCCGCTGGTGTTTGCCGGCGACCTCGTCGTACTGGACCTCTCGGCGCAGTGGTCGTCGAGTTCGCTCTCGGTGGCGGTCTTGAGTGCAGTCGCCGCCGCGCAGCAGGTCGTGGCCCGGCGCGACGAACTGGGCTATCTGGTCATTGACGAGGCCTGGGCGTTGCTCGCCGACGAGGTAGCGCTGGCCTGGTTGCGCGGTTCGTGGAAGCTCGCGCGCGCCAGAGGCGTGGCGCACGTGTTGGTGTTGCACCGTTGGAGCGACGTCGCGGCCGTGGGCGACGCCGGCAGCGCGCGGCGCGACGCCGCCCAGGGACTGCTGCGCGAGTGCGAGACGGCGTGGCTCTTTCGCGAACCACCCGATGAGGCGAGCGAGATGGCCCTCGTGCTCGGCCTGAGCCCGCGCGAGGAGCGCTACCTCATCGCGTTGCCCAAAGGCGTCGCACTCGTTCGTTACGGTGCGCATCGTTCGATCGTGCGCGTTCGCCCCGACGAGAGCGACGCGCGCGTGATCGACACCGATGCGGCCATGCGGGTGACGCGGTGAACGACCGACCCATCCTCGGGCGCCGTTACTACAACGGGCTGTCCTTCGGGCCACGGGTGACGATCGACGCCGCGAGTTCGTTGCTCATCGTGGGACCCACGCAGGCGGGCAAGACCTCTTCGCTCGTCATGCCCGCGCTACTGCGCTGGCGCGACGCGCTGGTGGTGACGAGCGTCAAGCGCGACGTGGTCGCGGCGACGATGTCGTGGCGCCAAGAACTCGGCGACGTCCAGGTACTCGAGCCCGGGCGCGACGGAGGTCTGACCTGGGACCCCCTCGAGGGCGTGACGTCGTTGCGTCACGCCACGCGGGTCGCGCGCGATATGACGACCGGCTCGAGTGATCGAGGGGACACCGAGTTCTGGAACGCGCTCGCGACCCGATTGGTGGCGGGACTGTTGACGTTGGCCCACGAGAGTGGTCGGACGATCTTTGACGTCGCCGAGGTCGTGGAGCGTCACGACGTGGCACTCTGGCTGGGGGAGCGTCCGAACTCCACCGCAGAAGAGGTCCTGCGCCGTTTCCTCGCCCACGACCCCAAGACCCTCGACGGCGTGTTGACGACCGCCGAGACGATGTTGATGCCCTGGCGCTTTGCCCAACCGCTCGCTCGGGTACGTCGAGTCCTCGAAGGTCCGAACACCTTGTATCTCTGTAGTCCCCGCGGTGAGCAGCGCCACTACGAACCGCTGTTTCGCGGCGCGTTGCGCATGGTGCTCGAGGAACAACAGCGCCAGGTCGAAGCGGGTTCGTCCCGTCGAGTCTTGGTGGTGCTGGACGAGGCGGCGAGCGTGGCGTCGCTGGATGAACTCGACGAACTGGCGGCCACCGTGCGGGGACTGAACGTGACGTTGGTGACGGTCGTCCAGGACTTCGCCCAACTCGCGGCGCGCTGGGGACCGCGGGCCGCGACCATCGTGAACAACCACGCCACGCGCGTCGTCCTGGCGGGGCTGGCGGACCCGACGGTCGCCAAGTACCTGCCCGAGCTCGTTGAGACGAAGCCCGACGTCGCTCACGTGCCCCTCCGATTACGACCGCGAGGTACCGCCGTCGTGGTCGCGGGGGGACAACGGGTCTTTGCCGTGCGGCTGCGCCCGTGGTGGAGGGACCGGCGCCTCCGGAGCCGTGGGAGCCGCGCGCTAACTACGATTTAGCGGTGGCTTATCAATCACTCCTGCTCCAAGAGCAGATCTTCGCCATTGATATCGGCGCGACGAACATCAAGTTCTCCCACGTCAACGACCTGGGTGTCTTGGTGCGTGGCGTGCGCCGACGCCCAACTCCCTATCCCTGCTCGCCCGCGCGCCTGGTGGAGTTCTTAGACGAGCGCATCAATAAGAGCGGTTGTCGCCGCGTGGGGGTCGGCTTTCCGGGCGAGTTTCGCGACGGCCACGTCGTCCAACCCGGCAACCTCTCACGACCCGGGGGCGTGGCGACGGAGAAAGATCCCGAGCTCGACGCGCTCTGGCGGGGCTTCGCGCTCCAAGACGCGCTGCGCGAGAAGACCGGACGTGAGGTGCGCGTGGTGAATGACGCGACGATGGCGGCCCTCGGGTGCGTCGAGGGCGAGGGGACCGAGTTGGTCTTGACCTTGGGCACCGGACTCGGCCTCGCGCTCGCGATCGACGGCAAGCTCCAAAAGGAGCGCGACGTCGGCGCCGAGATCTTTCGCGACGGCAAGACCTACGACCAGAGCATCGGCGAGCGCGCTCGCTCCCTCGACGACCAGAACTGGAACCCGACGTTGGTGGACATCGTTGAGGGCTTCGCGAAAGAGTTTCACGCGACGACGGTGCACTTAGCGGGCGGTAACGCGCGACGCGTCGTTCCCGAGGAGTTCGATCACCTTCCTTTTCGCGTGGTGATCAATGGCAACGAGGCACCCATGCGCGGCGCGGCGCGGCTCTTCGCCGAGGACTAAGTCGAGGCCCTAGGGTTTCGCGAGGTCCACGGCGCTTTGGGCCAGCACACCCGTTTGGATCCGACACGCGCGGTCGTCGATGGTGAACTCCGGAGAGTGGTGCGCGCCGCTCGTCCCGTCGTCGTAGGCGCCGCCGACGAAGAGGTAACAACCCGGTACGCGTCGCAAGAACTCCGAGACGTCATCGCTCGGGGTCACCGGAGGATACGCGAGGACGTTCGCCGCGCCGACGACCTTCGAGGCACTCGCGACGACTCGCTCGGCGACGACGGGATCGTTCACGACCGCCGGGGTGCCTTCGTCGAGGTGGAGTTCACAGCGCACCGTGAAGGTGGCGTCGACCTCGGCGAGCAGCGCGCGCAGGCGAGTGACGGCCTCGGTCTTTTGCTCGGGGGTGAACGTGCGCAGGGTGCCGCGCAGCAGCGCGTGCCGTGGCACCACGTTGTTCGCGGTACCGGCCATCAAGACTCCCGCGGAGCAGGCACAGTTCGTTCCCTCATAGACCAGCCCATCGACGACCTCGCTGAGGCGCGGCGCGAGTTGGCTGACGGCGAGCACGACGTTTCCTTCGAGCGTCGCCATGGCACCGTGGCCCCCTCGCCCGTTGATGTGAACACTCAAGGTCTGGCCGTCGCTCATCAAGACGCCCGCGCGAGTGGCCACGAACCCCACGGGGGCGAGGGAGGTGACGTGGGCGCCGATGACGAAGTCCACGGGGTTCTCCTCGAGAACGCCACCGTCGATCATGGCTTTGGCACCACCGATGACTTCCTCGGCGGGTTGGAAGAGCAACGTGAACTCGCCCGCGAGGTCCGCCTGTCGTCGCGCGAGCACCTCGGCGACGCCGAGGAGACTCGCGGTGTGCACGTCGTGACCGCAGGCGTGCATGACGCCCGCATTCTGTGAGGTGAAGGCGACGCCGCTTTCTTCTTGCACCGGGAGGGCGTCGATATCTGCGCGCACCATGACTCGCTTGCCCGGCTTTGCGCCAACGAGTCGGGCTACGGCGCCGCTCGCCGTGGGGCACGGGCGTAGTTCGAAGCCGAGATCGAGGAGCCGTCGGGTGATGACGTTGGTCGTACGGTGCTCTTGGAAGGAGAGTTCTGGCTGGGCGTGGAGATCGTGGCGAACCTCGACGGTGGTGGCGCCGGTTTCATCGAGGAGCGATGGTAAGTCGTCGTCGAATAATCGAGCCACAGAGGCATCGTAGTGAGTTCCCCGAGATGAAGTCAGAAGAGGGTCGGCTAGGATTGTGGGTCGTCATCAACGCGGCTGTAGCTCAGCGGATTAGAGCATCGGTCTACGGAACCGAGGGTCGGGGGTTCGAATCCCTCCAGCCGCACTTTATTGAATTTGACTCAGACGCTTCTGGCCGCGCCATCAATTCCGACCTTCTCGTCATACATGTGAGGTTGGGGCTACTGAGGACTCTGAGAATGCTCCCGTCAGTTCGTGGACTCCAAGGTTTCGAAGAACAGTGGTATCTTCGCTCTGAGCGCTTCGGTAGTGCCGGTGATAATTTCGGGCCTTGCCAACGACGAAAGTGCGGGCGACAGTGGGGCGAGTCGAGATGAGATTGGGACGCCTTCTCGCAACCAGGACGATTATTGGGATGGTTGTTCTCGCCGCCGCACTTTGCGTGGTGGTTCAGGTTCCCACGACCGTGGCGGGCGCTACAACTTTACTGACGCAATTTGGAACTCCCGTCCCCGTCGTACCGGACAGTTCCGGCGGAGGTGATTTCTTAGAAGTGAGTTGTTTTACGGCAACGTCCTGCATCGCCGTCGGCGACAATGATGCGTCGCCGTCGCAGTCCATCTATTCATTCGGAACGGAATCCAACGGAGTGTGGACCTGGTCCAACTCAGCCGACATTGCCGCTGATGCGTCAGGAGGTGGCGAGCTGAACGGCGTCAGTTGTCCCAGCACGACCACGTGCGTCGCCGTAGGGGGTGACGTCGCTGCGCAACAGCAGGGAATCATCTCGGTGGGAACGTATTCGCAGTCGTCCTGGACGTGGTCTACATCTGCCGTGCGGCCAGACGGTTCGGGAGGCGGCTCACTCGAGAGCGTGAGCTGCCCGACCGCATCCGAGTGCGTTGCCGTGGGATCGGATGTCGCCGATGCTTCAATTGTGTCGGTCGGCACGTACGCGGCTTCGGCGTGGACGTGGACTACATCGATCAGAGTTCCCTCAGGTAACACCGGACTGGGGTTTCTCTCTGGCGTGGACTGTGTGAGCGCGACCTCGTGTGTCGCTGTGGGTGGGGATGCCACGCAGTCGATCTATACCGTAGGCACCTACTCGGGTTCATCGTGGGGTTGGACGTCGGCATCCATTTCACCAGACGCTTCTGGCGGAGGTCAACTCAACGCCGTGAGCTGCGTGAGCGCTACTTCGTGCGTGGCCGTTGGCCAAGACAGTGCCGTCGAGGGGCAGGGAATCGAGAGCGTGGGCATCTATTCGGGATCGGCGTGGACGTGGTCGACGTCGAGCATCGTCGCCTCGGATAGTTCTGGCGGTGGAGTTTTCTGGGGCTTGAGTTGTGTGAGTTCGAACGTCTGCACCGCCGTCGGACAGGATCAGAATGACCAGTCGATCTTCTCGACGGGTGATGTCTCCGGGTCGAGTTGGACCGCGTCACCCTCAACCGTGGCCCCGAGCGACGATGCCGGCGGCGGCGGCTTTAATGACGTGAAGTGTTCCGACGAGGTGACCTGCGTGGCGGTGGGCACCGATGGTAGTCAGGCGACCTTCGACACTCCGCTTAGTCCAATCGTTCCCGCGTATCCCCTGGTTGCGCCTACTGACAGCACGCTCGGCGGCGGCTTGGGCCAGGTGAGCTGCCCGTCCGCAATAACGTGCGTCGCCGTCGGGTCCAATTTTGAGGGTCAACCTGTGTACTCAACGGGCGCTCAATACGGCGGGCAGTGGACCTGGTCCACCTCAAGTTTCTCTGGTCCAAGCGATACCACGAACGGACACGTCATGGGCGTGAGTTGTCCGTCGTCTACGAGGTGCATCGCCGTTGGCTACGATTCCGGCGCGCAGCCGATGTATTCGGCGGCAACGTACTCGAACGGCAGTTGGTCGTGGACCCCACTGACATTCGAGGGGCCAGCGAGCTCGGCGACGGTGGACATCTCCGGTGTAAGTTGCCTTTCAACTACTTCGTGCCTGGAAGTCGGATTCGAGTTAGTCGATAATCAGGCTTACCCCGCCTACGCTTCGGCGACGTACACGAGCGGCGAATGGACGTGGTCCACACTGACCGCACTTACCAGCGTGCAGAACGAAGGACAGTTTACGGCCATCTCGTGTGCGAGTGCGACCTCATGCGTGGCGGTCGGCTCCGGAATATACGACTACCAATTTGAGCCAATGTCGGCGTCCGCGACGTTAGCGAACGGCGTATGGACGTGGACGACGCCTCAAGAGTATGAGCCGGTGGGAAACTTCACCGGATTTCTCACGAGCGTTGAGTGCCCGTCTTCGACGACGTGTATTGCCGTGGGGTCAAACGGCGACGGCTACGCGTTGTGGACGGCGGGCACGTACTCGCAAGGCTCGTGGAGTTGGACAACGCCGAGTGGCGCCGTGGGCGACAACTACGGCGGGAACATTGGAGGCGTCAGTTGTCCAACCACCACCTACTGCGTCGCCGTAGGCGACACTCTGTCGGAAGGTCAGGTTCAGATTCCGACACCGACGTACTGGACGGTGTCGGATGTCGGGGGAACGTGGACGTGGTCGTCCATCGGAAACGTCTCGAACGTCAACGGTTGGTACAACGACGTTCGCTGTCCGACAGAGGAGTCGTGCGTGGCCGTCGGCGGGACGACGATCGATCTACCGATATACGACGCGTTTACCCCCGTTCTTCCAACGCTTCCGGGCGCGCCCACCATTGGTACTGCGAGTTTGAACGGTGCCGCAGTGACAGTTCACTGGAGTGCTCCGGGCAATACAAACGGTGACACCGTCACCGGTTACGACGTCATCGCCGTCGATACCACAGCCTCGACCATCGAAAGCGACGTGTGCCCCTCCTCCGCGTTTTCAACGAGCACCAGTTGCGTCGTTACCGGGCTTAATGGCACCGACACTTACACGTTCAGTGTGGCGGCCGTTGTCCCGCAGGGGATAGGTCCTATCTCCAACTATTCGAATAGCGTGACGCTTCCTACAACCGCACCCGGCGTTCCAATCATTAATACGGCGACGGGACGTAACGCGTCAGCGACGCTGGCGTGGATTGCCCCGACTTCAGATGGTGGGGAACCAGTTACCGGATACGTAGTTGACGCAACCAACGTGACGACCAATACTGCGTACAACAACGTGTGCTCTGGCTCTGAGACCAGTACCTCCACCGGGTGCACCGTGAGTGGGCTCGTAAATGGGGACACCTATACGTTCGTGGTTGCGGCAATCAACACCGTTGGCACCGGTGGGAACTCGCCTTCGGTCAGCGTGACAGTCGCCTGGGTGCCCGGCGCCCCTACCATCGCGTCGGACACCGTAGGAAATGCGACTGTGATATTGGCGTGGATCGCCCCGACTTCAGACGGCGGGGAACCAGTCACCGGATACGAAGTTGACGCAACCAACGTGACGACCAATACTGCGTACAACAACGTGTGCTCTGGCTCTGAGACCAGTACCTCCACCGGGTGCACCGTGAGTGGGCTCGTAAATGGGGACACCTATACGTTCGTGGTTGCGGCAATCAACACTGTTGGCACCGGTGGGAACTCGGCTTCCATCAGCGCGACACCCTTTGCGACTGGCGGTGGCGGTGGCGGTGGCGGTGGCGGCGGCGGCGGCGGCGGCGGCGGAACTGGCGGCAGTAGCAGTGCCGGAGGCGGGGGGACTACGTCAGCGCCACCACCAACACCTCCTTCGTCGCCCAGCGAACCTCCTATACCAAGGGAAGTCACTTACTCGGGCGACGCGAGTTCTCTGTCCAAAGAGGGAGAAGTCGTTCTCAATAGCTTGGTGAGCAAACTTGAGAAGGGCGCCTCGATCACCGTGACGGGGTATGCATTCGACGACAAAAAGTTAGCCCGAGAAAGGGCACTGGTGGTCGAGGGTTACATGGAGAAACGAATTGATGTCCGGGTCACGGTGAAAATAGTGTTGACTTCGAAAGTTGCAAAAGTGACCGTGGTCACCACCAAGTTGTAAATCTGTGGAGAACACCGCCCCGGGTGGGACTGCTGAAGGAATGACGATTCGCGGCGCAATGGCAGGCGGTGTCGGACGCGAGAGTTGAGTACGTGGCAGCGCTCAAATTGGGCTTCGAAGCCAGTCAGCGCGAGCTCTCGAAACTCGTAAGGGAACAGAAGGAGTTGCACGGCGTTGATTCTGAAGTGGGTTGGATGTCTACCGAAGTTGAGCTCAGTAGCAAGCTGAGATGAAGGGCTGCCAAGTTGGACCAGCCAAAGTACAGAGTTGGCATCGACGACCGGATTGAGTTCCGCTGACTGTCATCGCGCCATTGACGCGCCCGGAATCTATATTTCCTAATGAAAGCCAATGTGGAGTGATTATGGCTCGGAAAACGTGAAATGATACACGGAAATGGTTCCGAAAACGTGAAATAATACACGGAAATGGTTCCGAAAACGTGCACTCTGGTCCTATGCTTATGGCATGGATCGACGAGCACTCAATCAACTAAGAACATGGAGGAGCGCCCCCGCGCGCAAACCATTGGTGCTGCGCGGAGCGCGACAGGTCGGTAAAACATGGCTACTGAAGGAGTTCGCGCGTTCCGACTACGAGAATGTTGCGTACGTCAACTGCGAGCGCGACAAATCCGTGGCGTCGATCTTCCAAGGGGACCTTGTCCCCGATCGCATGCTGCAAGGTCTCTCCATTGCCGCCAACACAACAATTGCTCCGGGCACCACCCTGGTCATCATCGACGAGATCCAGGAAGCGCCAAATGCCCTCACTGCCCTCAAGTACTTCGCTGAAGAACGCCCCGAGGTGCACATCGCCGCTGCTGGCTCCCTGCTGGGAGTGGCCCTAGGCGCGAACGCATCGTTTCCTGTAGGCAAAGTCGACTTCATTGATCTACACCCACTCGACTTCGACGAGTACCTCCGTGCCACCGGCGAAACACAGTTGGCCGATTTAGTGATCCAGCAAGACTGGCCGTTGATTACGTCGTACGCGGTTCGATTGACCGAACTACTCCGTCAGTACATGTATGTCGGCGGCATGCCCGAAGTAGTTGCTCGTCACGTAGCGGGAGACTCACTCAACGATGTTCGCGCAGTGCAGCTAAATATTCTCCACGGTTATCGGAACGACTTTGGTAAGCATGCCAGCCCGGCCGTGAGCTTACGAATCGCCGAAGTATGGGGGTCACTGCCGGGTCAACTGGCGCGCGAGCACAAGCGTTTCGTTCTCGGACAGGTCCGAAAAAGTGCTCGTGCTCGTGAGTTTCAAGACGCGCTGCAGTGGCTCACCGACGCCGGGCTGGTGCATCGCGTGACTCGGTACACGAAGCCAGGAAATCCTCTCCGCGCGTACGAGGATGCAAAAATCTTCAAACTGTTCCTCCACGACATCGGTTTGCTTGGAGCGCTCGCGGGCCTGGACGCTGCCGTACTGCTACAAGGAGCAGGAATTTTCGATGAGTTCAAGGGCGCCCTGACCGAGCAGTACGTACTACAGCAAATTGTTGCTGCGCGAACTGTCGTGCCAATGTACTGGGCGCCCGATGACGCTAAGGCAGAACTAGATTTCTCCATCGAGCATCGTGGCGCGCTGGTTCCAATTGAGGTGAAGGCCGAAGAGAATCTAAAATCGCAGAGTCTGCGCAGTTACATCAATCGCTTTCACCCGTCTGAGGCGTGGCGTTTCTCGCTGGCCAACTACCGTGAGCAACAAGACATGGTCAACGTTCCCTTGTACGCCATTGGCCCCTGGCTCAAGGACAATCACTAATAGAGAGTCTGGGCTGCACTCACGCAATTCGTAGCGTCACCACAGCACAGCTCGAAGGACTCGTCGCCTCGTCGGTAGCCAATGCTGCCACCGTCACCAGAATTCTGGAACCCGCCACCGCTCATGGGCGTGTCGAAGTCGCTGACGCGGATGCTCGCCGGGTAGTTCATGAGTCCAATCGAGTCGACCGGACCTGAGTGCTACTTGACGAAGGGCAGCTCGAGGACCTCGTCCACGGCGTCCGTGGCGCAGAGGTTCTTGCGGCGCAGGAACAGCACGACAGTGGCGTCCTGATCGAGTGTGCCGGACGTTCTCAAGTCGGCAAGTTCGGGAATTTTGGACCTTCTGGTTTCTACCTGACGGGGCAATTGGGTGAAATCTCACCTTCGATTGTCATGTTCGCGTGGTGCGCCGAGGACCGCGTCTCTTCAATTTGTAGATATCACTCGCTGAAGTCATAACGGGGAGGAATGCGGCGGTCCGTCGTTCACTCACTGAAGTTCGCTAGCGGGCACGAGTTGTTCGCGAGGCCTGAGTGTAGCCAACTACTGATCACCAAAAGCGAACACCCTGCCTACGCAGGCGTCCGTGACGATGTCTTGGACCAGGTGAATTGTTCAGCGCGCGAAACCTACGAAACGGGTTCAAGCCCCGTTGGGGCTGCGATTCGACGATTCATTTGCGTACGCGGCGCCGGCGGCGCCGACTCGCTACTCCACGTCTCTTCGAGCGCATTTCGCCGTCGAGCGATCACCTCGCACTCGAACGACCCCTCCGCACATCGTCCGCACGAGTGCCATCAGCAGGCAAAACAGATTCCGTTGACTGGGGTTCATCGTTTTCCAGCCGCACTTTGTGACGTTGCGAGACATCGTGGAAAAATGAGCCCCTGAGACCAGTTCTTGCCCGGCTGGCGCGCCATCGTCTGGTGGTTCTTGTCCGGATCAACTCCATTCCGCCCTGGGATCGTTGGCGCCCTGCAGGTAGCGTGGTTGTCAGTTCTACGAAGGTACCGAGAAACGCGCCATGTCCCCACCATCTCTTACCGAGCGAACGCTCGCACGCTGGCGCATAGACAGGAAACCCTCGATGGAGCAGCCTTCGGGTAAGCGACTTCTGGTCGTCACCTTGCTTGCCGCACTGTGTTCACTCGGCGCGAACGCCCTCATTGTGTTGCTTGCCACGCACCTCAAGCCTGACATCAAGGGTTACTCCCACTTTCGCTTCGCCGACTACGGCACGTTGACGGTCGTCGGCGTTCTCGCGGCCGGTATCGCGTGGTTCATCGTGCTGCGCGTCTCGTCGACGCCACGCTGGCTCTTGCTTCGTGTAGCGGTGTTGGTGACCGTCGTGTTGTGGATACCCGACGTCTATCTGCTCGCCAAGCACGAACCGACTGCGGCCGTCGTCACGCTCATGATTATGCACGGGGCGGTGGCACTCGTTACCTACAACCTTCTCGTGCGCGTGGCCGCGCAGTCGCGAAGCGCCGACCCCTACTCCTCGCTGCCCGACGAAGCGAGCGCGTACCTCTTGTCGCAGAGTGCGCCGAAGTCCGACGTCAGCGATGTAACGCTCCACCGATCGCTCTTCGTCGCGATGTTGGTGGGGACGATCGCCGAGTTTTTCATCGGAGGTGCGGAACTGTTCTACGTTCCCCTCAATCGTCCGACCGGATGGTTAGCCCACCACGGCCAGGCGATTTACGTGGTCCACGCACTCTTCGGTATGGCCCTGGGGATTGGCGCACTCGCCGTGTTCGGGGCGGCCGTGACCACGGCCCGTCTCGTCCAGGTAGATCGCACGGCGGCGATTGGCGGACTGATGGGAGTGGCCGTGGGCGCCTTCGGTGGTGCGTTGTCGTACGAGCGTTCACTTCGCCTCTTCGCCATAGCGTTCATGGTCCTCGGCGTCGCGGTGGCGTTTTTCTGTTATCTCTTGCCGTTGATCGAAGGATCGATGGACCGAATCCAGTTTCTTCCGGCGTCGCACAATCCTGGCCATCGCGATCCCGAGACGCCGTAGCGATGCCGGGGCTCAGCTCTCAGGTGCGCTCCGGACTTACGGAAAGTGAGAGCTAGGCAGTTCCTTGATCAAATGCACCGATCACCGACAACCACGCGGCGACGATCATCTAGCAGGTGATCGTCACTATCGCTGCCGCCGCGATATAGAGACCTGGCACGTACCCAAAGAAGAACGGTGTCGCGCCAGCCATTTCGGTCGAGTGCAGGAGGTTCCCGCCAACGATGCGAGAACGCCGTAACCAGTGCTCATGCGTAAGGCACTGACGTAGCCCCTCGCAAATACGGCTAACGACAAACCTGAGATGACGAAGACTTCGGCGCCATTTGACCGATGGCTTTGCGCCCCCATCAGTACCAGCGCAGAGCGCATGAACACCAGCGCCATTCCCGTCAGCGTGTTGATTGCACGAAAACGGTGGGTCACGTCGACGGCGATCTCTTTGAAGTTGAGCGACATCGCGACAAGAACCAAGCCGGTGAGCGTGACTGCGCCTGTTCCGACCAGTGAAAAGTGTCCATTGCCTTGGCCTGAAAACATCGGCCAGAATCATCGGCTCCTCGTAACTTTCCCGATACGCCTTGACGTGTGGCGAGTGCCGTCAGTTAGAGCGGGGGTCGCCACATATAGGTGTGCACGGTTCCAAAGGACTCGAACGAGAGTCGCTCGAAGATGGGCTGACTCTCGGATGACGCGATGACGTACACGTAGGAGTAGCCACGTTTCGCTGCCTCGCGGGATCGGTGCGCAACCATTGCTCGAAACAGCCCTTTACCCCGCCACTCGGGCAGCGTGCTTCCCCCCCAGAGGCCGGCGAACTCGCGGTCGGGGAGAAAGTCCACGCGCGACGACGCCACGGGAACGCCCTGCGCCATCGCGACGACGAGATGACCGACCTGTGGGGAACTCTCGAACTGCTGGAGTAGTGAGCGGCGCAGTTGTGAATGGTCGATGCCAAAGACCTTTTCGTGGACTTCAATGAGCCGATCGATGTCGCCCGGTCCGCCGGCGGTGGAAAGCGTGACGCCCGGAGGCAGTACGTCATCGTGTGGGACGTCAGCTACTCGGGCGATCATCAACTCCGAGGTGCCACCGAGAACGAATCCTGCCCGCTCGAGGCGAGTGCCGAGGTCCTCAGGTGAGTCGGTCTCGACCACCCGCCAGGCGAAGCCCAATTCCTTTGCCGCGAAGTACTCGATCTGCTGTGCTATCTCGGCGTCGGCGTTCGACTCGTCCAGATTGGACCAGGCGACCTCCGACCAACCGAGGTCGCCGTCCGCACACCATCGCACGACCTCACTCGTTGCGGTCACCTCGGATCCCGTGCCGTCGCGGGCCGTGCCTCGGCGGACCTGTTCGTCAAAGAGCCCGCGAACACGATCGGTGTGAGTCGTAAAATCGGGCACGGGCGATGTCCTCTAGGTCGTTGACAAGAATTGCATGAAATTGGAGTGGTCGGTACAACGCAGCGCCTTGGGAGAACTGGTCCGTACAAGTCTGTGTGCGCTACGCAGTTGCTACGACGCGAACTACGGCTCCCGCAACGGAGAGCTGGAAATATCAAGTGATGTGGTACCGAGCGTAAAACGAGAGTGCTGGGTTATGAGTCATTAAGGTCGGTAGTGAGGCCTGAACTAGGAGCCGTCGCGCGACGTTGAACCGCGTCGCCTGCGAGCACTTACAGTCCGGTCTCGAAGCCGTCAATCTTGACGTCACCTACTAGAGGAGCCCTCGTGGCCGAGAAATCACCAAGCCAACACAATTCGAAGAAGGTCGGCAAGTCGCTGAAGGAAAAGCGAAATGAAAAGCACGCCAAGCGAGACTCGAAGAAGGGCATTCTGCCCGAGTAAGAACGTTCCGAGGTACTGCCGCTTAATCACGGACTCGTCAGAAAGAGTTCGCACACTGTTCACCATTGGGTAACCTTCGCCTGGTCCTGGGAACACCTCGGGCTGCCAAAATGAGTCCGCCATGCGTTCGAACCGATCGAGAGCGAAGTGACGGATTTGCGGGTTTCGGAAACGACCCCGGGGCCCGAGAATCGTCTTCCCCCACAAACGGCCCCCCAGGGTACGTCACCAGTTGAAGCACCACGGACGGTCAACCAACTCCTCGACGACGCCCCGCTGAGTCGCTTTCACCGTCGCGCGGTCTTGATTTCGGGCATGGGCTTTTTCACCGACGCGTACGACCTCTTCGTCATCGGCACCGTTGCGGCGATCTTGAAACTGCAGTGGAATCTCTCGACGACCCAGACGAGCTGGGTCACGGGAGCAGCAATCCTCGGTGCATTTGTCGGCGCCTTCGTGTTCGGTCGCGTCGCCGACGTCCTGGGTCGGCGCAACGTGTACATCAGCGTCGCGGTGATCATGGTGGTGGGCGCTGTCGCGTCCGCGTTCTCTCCGAACTTGATGTTCCTCATCGTCGCGCGGTTCGTGCTCGGCCTCGGCATCGGTGGTGACTATCCCGTGTCCGCAGTCATGATGAGTGAGTTTTCGAACCGCCGAGACCGCGGTCGTCTCGTAGGTCTCGTCTTTTCGATGCAGGCCGTAGGACTCATCGTCGGACCCCTCGTGGGCCTCGTGTTGTTGACGTCAGGGATGAGTCAGGGACTCACGTGGCGATTGATGTTGGGTCTCGGGGCTGTGCCCGCCGCTGCGGTCATCTATTTTCGAGCGAAGATGCCTGAGTCGCCGCGATTTCAGTCGAAAGTAAAAGGGGACACCTCGCGGGCCGCGGCGGACCTTCAAAGCTTCGCGGGCGGCGTGGTCGACGCGTCGTCGGCGACGGTGGCGGAGTCGCGACTCATGGGCCTGCGCGAGTTTCTGACGAATCCGAGAATGCTTTTACTCATGCTCGGCACCGCCGGTTCGTGGTTCCTCTTCGACTACGCGTACTACGGCAATACGCTCTCGTTGCCGAGCATCTTGAGCGAGGTGTCACCCAACGCGAGCCTGGTGACAAAACTCATGCTCACGTTGGCGCTCTTCGTCGTCTTCGCCGTACCGGGTTACCTCTTCGCAGTGTGGAAGATGGACAAGATCGGGCACCGACGCTTGCAGTTCCTTGGCTTCGCCGTCATGGCGGGATGCTTCTTGCTGCTCGCGGCGTTTCCGGCGTTGACGGTGAACGTGGTGCCGTTCATCGCGATCTTCGGGTTCAGTTACTTCTTCACCGAGTTCGGTCCGAACACGACGACGTTCGTGCTGCCCTCTGAAGTCTTCCCGGTGAACATGCGAACGACCGGTCACGGGTTCGCCGCCGGAGTCGGAAAGCTTGGTGCGTTCGTTGGCGTTTTCCTCGTGCCAGAACTCGAGAACCACTTCGGCCTGCGTGGTCTGCTCTTCGTCGCCGGCATCGCCGCCACCTTGGGTTTTGGGTTGACGAGGATTCTGCCCGAGCCGTCAGGCCGTTCCCTGGAAGAGGTATCCGGTGAAGATGACGAGCGAACTATCGGCCAAGGTGTCCGCTCGAATGGACACGCGACGCCCGCGAAGTAGCGACGCCGTCGTGGCGTCAGCACGGTAACGCCGAACGATCTTCGCCGCACGCGCGTTCGCCCCCTTTTCTACCGAACGATTGGAACCATCGGCTCACTTGGTTCTAACTGATCTCAAAGCGATCTATCAGAGTTTCAACAGCACGCTCTCAACGCTTTCACAATTGCGTTTTCTACTCTCGAACAAGTTTCTTTGAAGGGAGAATCCATGAAATCCATGTCCAGCCGAGCAATCGTGGCACTAGCGCTGTGCACCGCGATGGGAGTGAGCGTGCCCGCAGCGGCCTACGCGAGCTCCACGACCACCACCACCGCTCCGAGCGCCAGTTTCATTGCCGCACAACAGGCACTCGAGGCCCAACTGGCGAGTCGACTCACGCGCCTACAGCACCTCAACGCCGACGTGACCGCGGCGACGACGTTGAGCGCGAACGCCGCATCGACCCTCGAAGCGCGTCTCTCGACCGAAGAGTCGAGTATTGATTCGCTGATCGCGAAGGTTCCCACCGACACGACATTCGCCGAACTCCGGGCGGACCGCGCGGCAATGTTGAAGGACAATCGGGTGTACGCGGTGATGTCGCCGCAGGTGTTCGAATCGATTGAAGCGTCGTTAGTGCAGGTTCAGGTGACCACCATGCAAGGCAACGAGCCCACGCTGCAGACCGAAGTTGCGTCGCTCTCGGGACTACCCGGTTACCAGAACGCACTCAATCACTACAACAGCTACGTGTCGAGGCTTTCGAACTGGTCGACGAAGATTGTGACCGTCGAAGAAGTCGTGTTGGCGCAGACGCCCCAAGGCTTCCCGGGCAACACGAGTACGTTCGTGGCCGAGAATCACCAGGTCCTTGACGCCAACATCGCCCTGGCGTACGCCGCGTATGACGCGAGCATCATCGGCCTCGCGGCGGGGGGCTACACGGGCTCCTAGGAGTTCACCGCACGCACGCAACGATCACCCCTAGATATGGCGGTCGGTGGCTTCGGCCGCCGACCGCCATAGTCGTTCACGCGCTGAGAGTTCCATGTTGAGTACAGTCAGGCTGGTGGAAGGTTTCGAAAAGGTCAAGGCCGAACAAGACGCGGACCAGGACGTGCATTTAAAGGGACCGGGCAGTACCGGCTCGACCCTTTGTGGCATGAAAGCCGCGGGATCGGCCACGGGCGAAGTCACCTGTTATCGCTGCCACGAGTTCGCCCGGGGGAACGTGTAACGGCTCCGTTACGACGGGGAGAGAATAAGGTAGCGGCGTCGCGGCTGTAGCTCAGCGGATAGAGCATCGGTCTTCGGAACCGAGTGTCGGGGGTTCAAATCCCTCCAGCCGCACTTTTTCGCGCGCT
>Ga0302279_10004080_pt1 | contig 17544 bp, 14 predicted proteins | sample III_Bog_N3_3_FD_194541 | JGI IMG/M metagenome (GOLD analysis project Ga0302279, IMG submission 194541) | Peat permafrost microbial communities from Stordalen Mire near Abisko, Sweden - III_Bog_N3_3 | ecosystem: Environmental > Terrestrial > Soil > Wetlands > Peat | place: Sweden: Abisko...
AAACGACACCTAAGCGGCCGTCTCGAAGGACGCAGGTTCAGCGCCCCTTGACCCCACCCCTCGCGCCCGCTTCATGCGACGATGCTTACGGTGATCCTCAGCGCGTCCGGCGACGCCTCGGCCCTGGCGCGGCTGCTGACGGCGCTGGTGCCGGCGGCGGCGGAGCATGTGTTGGCGGACGTGGTGGTGCTGGGCGCGGCCGGGGCCAGCCGGGAGATCGCCGATGACGCCGGGGCGACCTTCGCGGACCGGTTCGCCGAGGGTCTTGGGCTCGCTCGCGGCGACTGGATCGCCGGCCTGCCGCTGGCCGCGACGCTGGCCCCGGGCTGGATCGAGGCGCTGGGGCGTCACATGGCGCTCACCCCGCCGACGCCGGCGCGGCTGACCACCAACGGCGGCGTGTTTTCCCGAAGGCGGCCTGAAGGCTGGCTGGTTCCGAAGGCGCTGGCGGCGTCAGCCGGGACGGTGGAGCAGGATCTCCATCGCCTCGCGCGCCGGCGCGGCGGCGGCCGGCTTCGCATCCTGGCTTCCCGATAGGGAGTCGAGGCGGGCGTCGATGAACTGGCTGCCCGAGGCGGCGGCGTCGAGGGTGCGACTCTCGGCGCCGAACTGGCGGCGATAGGTCCAATAGGCGGCCATCACCTTCTGCACATAGGCCCGGGTTTCGGCGTAGGGCAGGCTCTCGATGATCATCAGGCTGTCGGCGTCGGGGCCGACGACGGCCTCGGTGCGGGCGATCGTGCCGGGGCCGGCGTTGTAGGAGGCGACGGCGCGGAAGATGTCGGCGCCGTTCATCCGGTTGATCAGCTGGTTGAGGTAGGCTTGGCCGAGCTGCAGGTTCTTGCCCGGGTCGAACAGCGGCATCGGATCGGCGTTGAGGCTGGCGTCGCCGGCGATCGCCGCCGCCGAGGGACGCATCAGCTGCATCAGGCCGACCGCGCCCACCGGCGAGACGGCCAGGCTGTTGAACCGGCTCTCCTGCCAGATCACCGCATAGACCAGCGCCTTGTCGACGGTGAAGCCGCCGGACGGGGCGAGGTCGGGGGTTGGATAGAACGTGCTGGACTGCGGCGGGGCCGAGGCGTGCAGCACGATCTCGCCCTGGGGCGCGTCCGGGTTCAGCCGGTACATCAGCCGCATCCACAGCGTCCGGGTGGGCTCGTCCTGGGCCTCGGCGATGCCGGCGCGCAGCTCCGAGCCGGCGTCGATCCGTCGGCCGACCTGCATCAGCGCGACGGCGCGACGGGCGCGCGGATCGGTGGCGATCAGCCGGCGCAGGGCCGCTTCGGGATCCGCCGGGGCAGCCTCGTAGGCGGTCTGCATCAGCAGGGTCGACGGCTGAGCGCTGGTCGAGGCGTCGATCAGCCGGCCGAGCGGATCGTCGGCGAGCTGCAGCTTCCGGGAGGCGATCATGCCGTAGAAGGTGTCAGGCGTGGCGGCGGCAATCTTCAGCAGCGGCGCGGCGGCGTCGGGGATGCCGGCGGCGACGGCCGAGCGGGCGGCCCAGAACGCCCCGGCGGAGCGGCGCCAGTCATCCTCGGCAGGGTTGGCGGCGATAGCCTGGAACGAGGTCATTGCCTCGGTGAATTCGCCCAGGCGGTATTCGGCGAGGCCGGCGATCCACCGGTCGCCGGCGTCGTGGGCCAGTTCAAGGGCTCGGCGCAGGTCGCCGGCGGAATAGGCTTCGCGGGCGGGCTTGGACTGGGGCGCGGGACCGGACCGGGCGGACGCATCGTCGGCGGCCTGGGCGAGCGCCAGGCCCTCCGGCGTCGGCGGCTCTTCGCCGGCCGGCTTCACCCGCATGGCCAGCTGGTAGACCCGGTCGGCGCCCGGCAGGTCGCCGAAGGTCTTCAGCCAGGTCTTCAGTTCCTCGAAGGTGGCGTTCTTGGCCCTCGGATGGGTCAGTTCCAGGTACTGCACCCGGCCCGCGAGGCACGGGTCGGTCACCTTGGCCAGGGTCGCATCGGCGGTGGCGGCGTCGCCGCGCTCGGCCGCGTCGAAGGCGGCGGCGTAATACTGGGTGTCCTGGACGGAAAGCGCCTGCAGCGGGTCGGCGGCGACGGCGGGGCGGGCGGCCAGACCGGCCAGGGCGGCCAGACTCAACGCCAATGTCGCCGCTCGAAACCGCATCCGCTCTCCCCCGCGCGCCAACCCGGAGCGGGCTGCGTTGGTCGCGTAAAATTACAATTCGTTTCTTAACGTTACGTAGGCCGGGCGGGCCGATCAAGCCTTTCCACAAGCGTCAGCAGGTCTTCCCAGGCCTTCTTCTTCGCGGCCGGTTGTCGCAGCAGGAAGGCCGGATGCAGGGTCGGCAGGGCGGGGATCTCCAGCGATCCATCGGCGGAGCGCCACTCGAACCAGCGGCCGCGCATGGCGAGAATCCCCTCCTTGCGCTGCAGCACCGACTTGGCCGCCGCGCCGCCGGCGAGTAGCAGCAGCCTGGGCTGCACCAGAGCGATGGCGCGCTCCAGGAAGGGCGCGCAGGCCTGTTGCTCGGCGGTTGTCGGATCGCGATTGCCGGGCGGGCGCCAGAAGACGGTGTTGGTGATGAACACACGGTCGGTCAGGCCCGCGGCGGCCAGCATCCGGTCCAGAAGCTTGCCCGCCCGGCCGACGAAAGGCGCGCCTTGCGCATCCTCCTCCGCGCCCGGACCCTCGCCGATCACCATCAGCGGCGCGTCCGGCCTGCCGCGGGCGAACACCGCGCGACTCGCGCCGGCGAATCGCAGCGGGCAACCCTCGAAGGCGGCGATGGCGGCTTCCAGCTCGGTCAGGTCGTTCGCGGCGGCGGCCAAGTCTCGCGCGGCGGCGACGTCGACCACCGTCTCCGGCGCGGCGACGAAGGATGGCCTCACCGGCGCCGGCTCAAAGGTGGAAGTCGGCAGCCGAGGGCGCAGCGCCTCCAGCCCGCTCTTCATCCGATCCTGCGGCGCTTCGCTGAGCGCCGTGTCGACGCCGGCGTCGGCCCAGAAGGCGATCAGGCTTTCGACAGCGCGGGGATCGGCGACCATGGGGGGAGTGTAGTGCAGTTGGCCGCTGAGGGCAGCGGCCGTCTTCGACAGCCCCTCACCTAGCCTCTCCCCACCTTCGGCCGGGAGAGGGATACCCAGTGGTTGGGCGCCGAACGTCGCCTGAGCGACCCCCGTCTCTCAGTATCCCTATCCCCGTTCAGCCGGGAGAGGTGCGGTGAGGGGTCTTGCCGCGCGGCGGGAGGAATTGCTTGACCACCCTGGCGTCGGCTTCGAATAAGACCGGGCGGTAACGAGGGGGCAGAGCCATGAGCGAAGAACGCGAAGCCATGGACTACGACGTGGTGATCGTCGGCGCGGGGCCGGCGGGGCTGTCCGCGTCGATCCGGCTGAAGCAGCTTGCCGCCGCCGCCGGGACCGAGATCAATGTGGCGGTGCTGGAGAAGGGCTCCGAGGTCGGCGCCCACATCCTCTCCGGGGCGGTGATCGACCCGAAGGCGCTGAACGAGCTGATTCCCGACTGGAAAGCCAAAGGAGCGCCGCTGGAGACGCCGGTCACGCACGACCGCTGGATGCTGCTGGGCCCCAGCGGCGACATCACCGCGCCGATGTTCGCCATGCCGCCGATGATGCACAACCACGGCGCCTACGTCGCCTCGCTGGCCAATGTCTGCCGCTGGCTGGGGACCGAGGCCGAGGCGCTCGGCGTCGAGATCTATCCCGGCATGGCCGCCTCCGACGTCACCTACCGCGAGGACGGCTCCGTGAAGGGCGTGGTCGCCGGCGTGTTCGGCATCGGCAAGGACGGCGAGAAGAAGCCGGACTACCAGCCCGGCCTGGAGCTGAACGGCAAATATGTGCTGATCGCCGAGGGCGTGCGCGGCTCGCTGGCCAAGGTGATCCAGGCCAAATACGGGCTCACCGACGGGCGCGAGCCGCAGAAGTTCGGCATCGGGCTGAAAGAGATCTGGCAGGTGCCGGACGCCAACTTCCACCCCGGCCTGGTGCAGCACACCGCCGGCTGGCCGCTGGACGATCATACCGGCGGCGGCAGCTTCATGTACCACTTCGGCGACAACTACGTGTCGATCGGCTTCGTGGTCCACCTCAACTACAAGAACCCGTGGATCTCGCCCTTCGACGAGTTCCAGCGGCTGAAGCATCACCCGGCGATCAGGCCCTATCTCGAGGGCGGCAAGCGGATCGCCTACGGCGCCCGGGCGATCACCGAGGGTGGCTGGCAGTCGATCCCCAAGCTGGCCTTCCCCGGCGGCGCGCTGATCGGCTGCTCGGCGGGTTTCGTCAACGTGCCCAGGATCAAGGGCAGCCACAACGCCATGAAGACCGGCATGCTGGGCGCCGAGGCGGTGTTCGCCGCCATCCAAGCGGGCCGTGAGGGCGATACGCCGGACGAGTATGAGACCGCCTTCGCCAGCTCCTGGGTCGCCAAGGAGCTGAAGACGGTGCGCAACGCCAAGCCGCTGTGGTCGCGATTCGGCACCGTGATCGGCTCGGGCCTGGCGATCGCCGACCTGTGGTGCGCCAGCCTGCTGGGCGGCTTCTCGGTGTTCGGCACCTTGAAGCATCACAAGACCGACGCGGAATCCACCGGTTTGGCCAAGGACTTCAAGCCGATCGTCTATCCCAAGCCCGACGGGGTGATCAGCTTCGACAAGCTGTCGTCGGTGTTCCTGTCCTCGACCAATCACGAGGAGGACCAGCCGGCGCACCTGAAGCTCAAGGACCCGGAGATCCCGATTTCGGTGAACCTGCCCCGGTTCGGCGAGCCGGCCCGGCTCTACTGCCCCGCGGGGGTCTATGAGGTGCTCTACGACGACGCCGGCCAGAACCCGCGCTTCCAGATCAACGCCCAGAACTGCGTCCACTGCAAAACCTGCGACATCAAGGACCCGTCGCAGAACATCGTCTGGACCACGCCGGAGGGCGGTGGCGGGCCGAACTATCCGAACATGTGACGGCGCCGCCGGAGCAGCCAAAGAGGCGGCCTTACAGGGGCGGCGCCTTGCCCTCGCCGCCCGAACGCGCCAAGGCTGAGGCCATGACGAAGCTCGCCCTTTACGCCTCGCTCGCCGCCTCGCTGCTGTGCCTCAGCGCCTGCGCCACGCCGCCGGCGGGCGCCGACCTCGCCGCCGCGCCGCCGCCGGCCGCCAAGGTCCAGCCCGATCCCGACGCGACGCCCTACGGGCTGTTTCTCGCCGGCCGTGCGGCCCTGCACCAGGGCCGGCTGGCGGACTCCGCCGATTATCTCAACGACGCCGCCACCGCCGAGGGCGAGCCGGACTTCCTGAAGCTCGACGCTTTCACCGCCTCGCTGCTGGCCGGCGATGTGCCCCAGGCCGCCGCCCTGGCCCCGGCCAACACCACCGCCGACGAGGACGCCGGACCCTTCCGCCTTGGCGTGGTGGTGCGCGGCGTCGAGGCGCTGGCGCAAGGCAAGGACAAGGACGCCTATGCCCTGCTGGGCGGACCGGACGCCGGCTATCCGCACAAGGCCGCCGCCGAGCTGCTGGCCCCCTGGGCGGCGGCTGGCGCCGGCGATGTGGCCGATGCGGTCTATCGGCCGGTGTTCAGCGGCGATCGGGTGGCCCAGTTCGCCGCCGACCTCGGCCAGGCGGAGCTCTCGGAGCGGGAGGGCAAGGTCGAGGACGCCGAGGCTGAGTACAAGGCGCTGGCCAGCGGCGGTGACGGCGGCGCGACGCTGATCGCCGCCTATGGCGCGTTCCTGGAGCGCCAGAAGCTGCACGCCGACGCGGCGGCGCTCTATCAGGCCGCTCTCAGCGCAGAGCCCGACAACCCGGTGTTCGCCGCCGCCAAACTCAGGGTCGACCGGCATGGTCGTCCGCCGGCGATGGTCTCCATCCGCCAGGGCGCGGCCGAGGCGCTGGTGCTGCCGGCCGCCGAGCTGGTCGAGCAGAAGGACGAGAAGACCGCGCTCGAATATCTGCGACTGGCGCTGCGTCTGGACCCGGGACAGGACGAGGCTTGGGTGATGGTCGGCGACCTCTTGGCAGACTCGGACGACCCCGACGGCGCTCGCGCCGCCTACGCCGAGGTCGGGCCGGGGTCCGACCACTACCTGACCGCCCGGGAGAAGCTGGCCTGGAGCTACCAGAACGACGGCGACACCGACCAGGCGTTGAAGGTCGCCCGTGACACCGCCGCCGCCGCGCCGGCCAGCCGCGAGGCGCAGATCACCCTCGCCGACCTTCTGCGGGAGAACGACCAGTATCCCCAGTCGGCCGCGGTACTGGACAAGCTGATCGCCCAGGCCGCCGACAAGCCCGACTGGCGGCTCTTCTACCTGCGGGCCTCGGCCTACGACGAAGCCGGCGACTGGCCCAAGGCTGAATCCGATCTACAGACCGCCCTGAAGCTGAGCCCCGACGAGCCGGAGCTGCTGAACTTCCTCGGCTACGGCTGGATCGACCGCGGCCAGCATCTGCCGGAAGGCCTGGCCATGCTGCAGAAGGCGGTGGACGCCCAGCCGCAGTCCGGCGCGATGATCGACAGCCTCGGCTGGGCCTATTACCGCAACGGCGACTACAAGACCGCCGTCGACAAGCTGGAGCAGGCGGTCAGTCTGGAGCCGGCCGATCCGGACGTGAACGACCACCTGGGCGACGCCTACTGGCGCGACGGACGCAAGGTCGAGGCGCAGTTCCAGTGGCGCCGGGTGCTGACGCTCGATCCGGACGACGCCACTAAGGCCCGGGTCGAGGTCAAGCTGGCCTCGCCGATGGGCGTCGACGCGCCGGTGGCGGCGACCCAGGCGCAGTAGCAGGCCGATGCGCTACGAGCGGCTGGCGCCGGCGAAGATCAATCTGTTCCTGCACGTCGGTCCGCTGGGCGACGACGGCTATCACCCGCTCTGCAGCCTGGTGACCTTCGCCGATGTCGGCGACGTGGTTGCGCTCAACAAGGACCGCGAGGTCGGGTTCTCAATCGAAGGGCCGTTCGCCGAAGGCCTGTCGCCCGAGGCGCCTAATCTGGTCACCCGGGCGCGGGACTTGTGGCTGGCCGGCTACCCGGACACTCCGCCGGCCTTTCACCTGACCCTGGACAAGCGGCTGCCGATCGCCGCCGGCCTCGGCGGCGGCTCCGCCGACGCGGCGGCGACCCTGGCGCTGCTCGGCGAGACGCTGGGCTGGGAGCGCGACGAGGACGAGGACGAGGCGCTGGCGCGGATCGCCGCCGGCCTCGGCGCCGACGTGCCGATGTGCCTGCGAGGCCAGCCAGCGATGGCCGGCGGCCGGGGCGACGAACTGGATTTCCCGCCGGTGTTTCCGGATCTCGACGCGGTGCTTGTCAATCCGGGGGTCCCAGCGCCGACCGGCGCGGTCTACGGCGCCTATGACGACGCCGGCGCCCCGGGCGACGCGTCTGAACCGTCCTGGCCGGAGCCTATGCAGACGGTCGGAGAGGTCGGCAGCTTCCTCCAACGATGTCGCAACGACCTGGAGGCGCCGGCGATCTCGCTGCAGCCGGCCATCGCCGAAGTGCTGGCAGCCTTGCGCGGGCGGCCGGAGACGTTGTTCGCCCGCATGTCCGGTTCCGGCGCGACCTGTTTCGCGATCTGCGCCAACCGCCGGGACCGCCAGGACCTGGCCTTCAGTCTGGCCGCCGCCCATCCCGGCTGGTGGGTGCAGCCCTGCACGCTGGCGGGCTTTCGGCCCTAGCCCAACCTCTCTCGCCCAACCTCAATAGAAAACGGGGGCCCCGAAGGACCCCCGCTCCCTTACGCTTTACCAGGACGAGACTGGGATCAGCCTTGGACCACTTCGCCGTGGAGGTTGATGTCGAGACCCTCCACTTCGATGTCTTCGCTGACCCGGATACCCATCGTGTACTTCAGGATCGCCAGGATGATGAAGGTGCCGACGCCGCAGAAGACGAACACCGCCGCCACGTCGATCAGCTGCAGGCGCATCTGATCGAAGTTGCCGTCGATCAGCCAGCCACCCTTGGACGGGATGGACGAGTTGATCGCCTTGGAAGCGAACATCCCGGTCATCAGGGCGCCGAGGGCCCCGCCGACGCCGTGAACGCCCCAGCAGTCGAGGGCGTCGTCGTAGAAGCCGAGCCACTTCTTCATGTGAACCGCCGAGAAGTAGCAGACCACGCCCGCGGCGATGCCGATAATCAGCGCGCCGGTCGGATTGACGAAGCCGGACGCGGGGGTGATGGCCACGAGGCCAGCCACCGCCCCGGACGCCATGCCGATGACAGTCGGCTTCTTGGCGATGATCCACTCCATCGCCATCCAGCCGAGGGTCGCCGCCGCCGTGGCGATTTGCGTCGCCGCCGCGGCCATGCCGGCCTGGCCGTTGTTGGCTTCAACCGCCGAACCGGCGTTGAACCCGAACCAGCCCACCCACAGGAGCGAGGCGCCGATGATGCTGTAGGCCGGGTTGAACGGAGCGAAGTTCTCGGTGCCGAGACCCTTGCGCTTGCCGAGCATGATGGCAGCCACGAGGCCCGCGGTCCCGGCGTTCAGGTGCACCACGGTGCCGCCGGCGAAGTCGAGGGCGCCGATGCCGCCTTCACCCAGCCAGCCCTTGGCTGACCAGACCCAGTGAGCGACCGGGCAGTAGACGAAGATCAACCACAGACCCATGAACCAGAGGAAGGCGGAGTACTTCATCCTGTCCGCCACCGCGCCGGCGATCAGAGCCGGGGTAATGATGGCGAAGGTCATCTGGAAGAACATGTACACCGTCTCTGGAATCGTCGGCGCCAGATCCGTGTTGGCTATGTTCATGTCGGCGTTAAGCGGCGCCAACAGGATGTACTTGAAGTCGCCGATGTACGGATTGTGGCCCGTGAAGGCGATCGAGTAGCCGATGATCGTCCAGAGCACGGTGATCAGGGCCGTCGCGCCGAAGCTCTGCGCGAAGGTGTTCAAGATGTTCTTCTTGCGCACCATGCCGGCGTAGAACAGCGCCAGGCCCGGAATGGTCATCATCAGGACCAGCACGGAAGAGGTCAGCATCCAGGCGTCGTCGCCCGAGTTGACCGCATCGGTGCTGTACGACTGCGTCGCGCAGTTGTTGGTCGCCTTGCAGGGCGGCGGCGGTGTCGGCGCCGCGGCCGCGGTCGAGTTGGAGGCGGCGTTGGACGCCGCATTGGAGGCTGCGTTGCTCGCCGAGTTGCTGGCGGCGGCGTTGGCGGCCGGCGCATTGGTGGCGGCGTTCTGGGCGAAGACGGCCACGGGCGCGCCAAGGATCACGGCCGCTATGGCCAGTCCCGCCAATCGTTGAATACCAAGTAGTTTCATCGAACTATCCCCTTGTCCCGATGACCATTAAAGCGCCGCGGCGCCGGTTTCGCCGGTGCGGATCCGCACGGCTTCTTCGACGTTCAGGACGAAGATCTTCCCGTCGCCGATCTTGCCGGTGCCCGCGGCCGCCTTGATCGCTTCGACCGCCCCCGCGGCCCCGGCGTCGCCGACCACCGCTTCCAGCTTTACCTTGGGCACGAAGGTCACTTGGTACTCCGCCCCCCGGTAGATTTCGGTATGGCCCTTCTGCCGGCCATAACCTTTGACTTCCGACACCGTCAGGCCTTCGACGCCCGCAGCCACCAGGGCTTCGCGGACCTCGTCGAGCTTGAAGGGTTTGACAACCGCCATGATGAGTTTCATCCGCCTCGCTCCCGCCCGTCCGGTCCTAAAGTGGCCGGCGCGCGCGCCTTCTTGAAAAAGTTATCCCCAACCGGCCGGCGGGCCGTGGCCATCGAAGACCCCACCCGCACACCGACGGCCGGACGCTATCGGCGGGCGCCCGGAAACTTGGCCGGCTAGGTAAGGTTTGGGCAACATTGGGACGGATGCGCCGTTTCGCTGGGCGCCACCTTCCAGGGGCGCCTAAGAATTGGGCGCCGCTCCGGAGTCGGCTCGCGGAGGCCATGGCGGAGGGCCGCCAAACGCCCCAAACGCCGTCGTCCGCGACCCCTGGGTCATTGAGACCGATTGACGAGGGCGGCCAAGGCTTAATAAAGGTCGCGCGTGGGATGCCCGGGGGGCTCCCCTAGACGAGGACTCCGATGACCCTGACCCGCCTTCTCACCACCGCGGCAGCGGCGGCGCTGATCGCCTGCCCCGCCATCGCTCTCGCCGCCCCCGGTGACGCTCCCGCCGCGCCACCCCCGGCTGACACCGCGGCGCCGGCCGCGCCGGCGACTGCGGCGCTGCCCACTATTCCGACGGTGACCGGTGGGGCCGATATCTACACGACCCTGAAGGCCTCGGGCCAGTTCACCATCCTGGTCAAGGCGATCGATCAGGCGGGCCTGACGCCCTACCTGCAGAAGTATCCGAACTTCACCTTCTTCGCCCCCACCGACGACGCCTTCAAGGCGCTGCCGGCCGACACCCTGGCCAAGCTGATGGCCCCGGGCGACGCCAGCGCCAACCAGCTGCAGCAGATCCTCACCTACCACCTGCTGACGGTGGCGGTGGACTCCAGCAAGATCAAGGGCGCCAAGGGCCCGGTGACGACGGCCGAGAAGAGCAGCATCATCCTCGACGGCAGCAACCCCGCCGATCTGCTGGCCAACAACGCCGACATCATCCAGTCGGACGTGCGCACCGCCAACGGCGGCATCATCCAGGTGATCGACAAGGTGCTGGTGCCCGCCGACAGCCCCTATGCCGCGGCCGCACCAGCGGCGCCGGCGGCGCCTTCCACCGGCGGCTAGGGGCCCGAGGCGCTCCGGGGGCGCTCCCTGGGGCGTTCCGGGCGGAACTCCTCAGCGCGACTGTGCGTTGGCTTCGGCGGAACGGTCTTTCATGGCCGTTCGCCAGAAGGATCAACGCTATGCCCCTCGTTCGCTACACCTTCGCCGCGGCCGCGGCCGCGCTGCTCTTCGGCGGCGCCGCCTTGGCTCAGCCGGCCATGCCGGCCGGCTCCTCGCCCGACAACAACGCCAATCCCCCCGCCCAGGATCAGTCGACGCCTCCGCCGGCCACCACCTCCGACACCGGCTCGATGGGCGGCCAGACGGACACCGCGACGCCCGCGACCGGCGCGGCGTCCAACACCTCGGCCGATGTCGCCAGCGGCGGCGTGCAGGTGATCGCCAGCCAGCCGGTGCCGGACACGCGCGCTAACCGCGCCAAATACGGCCAACCGATGTCGCACGCCGGCAAGCACACGGCCCCCACGGGCGACTGACGGAGAGACCGGCAGGGCTTCCCTGCCGGTCGTCTTGCCAAGGTCGTCTTGCCAAGGTCGTCTTGATGGTCGGGTCGGCGGGCCCTATAGGTCCGCCGACCTTTTTTGCGCCCGCCCGCGAGCCCGCCGGACCTCCCGATGACCGTGCCAACGCCTCTGTCGTTCCAGGGCCTGATCCTGGCGCTCCAGACCTATTGGAGCCGCCAGGGCTGCGTCATCCTGCAGCCCTATGACGTCGAGGTGGGAGCGGGCACGCTGAACCCGGCGACGGTGCTGCGGGCGCTGGGTCCCAAGCCCTGGCGGGTGGCCTATGTGCAGCCCTCCCGTCGCCCGGCCGACGGCCGCTACGGCGAGAACCCCAACCGGCTGCATCAGCATCACCAGTACCAGGTGGTGCTGAAACCCAATCCGGCCGACATGCAGGCGCTTTACCTGGGCTCGCTGGAGGCGGTGGGCATCGATCCGGCCGTACACGACATCCGCTTCGTCGAGGACGACTGGGAGAACCCCACCGTCGGCGCCTGGGGCCTCGGCTGGGAGGTCTGGTGCGACGGCATGGAGGTGACCCAGTACACCTACTTCCAGCAGGTTGGCGGTCTGGACGTGTTCCCGGTGGCCGGCGAGTTGACCTATGGGCTGGAGCGGCTGGCGCTCTACGTGCAGGGGGTCGAGAACGTCTATGACCTGGCGTTCAACGACCCGCAGAGTCCGGATTTCAAGACCTACGGCGATGTCTTCCTGGAGAACGAGCGCGAGTTCTCGGCCTATGAGTTGGAAGCCGCCGACGTGGCCATGCTGAAGCGGCATTTCGTCGACATGGAGGGCGAGGTGCGCCGGCTACTGGCCGCCCGCGGCCGCCAGGGCCAGCCGCTGGTGCTGCCGGCCTACGACCATGTGCTGAAGGCCTCGCACCTGTTCAACATCATGGACGCCCGCGGCGCCATCGCCGTCGCCGAGCGGCAGAGCTACATCGGCCGCATCCGCGACCTGTGCAAAGCCTGCGCGGAAGCCTGGGTGGCGCTGGAAGGCGAGAACGCGGCCTGATGCCCCAGCTTCTGCTCGAACTTTTCTCCGAGGAAATCCCGGCGCGCATGCAGGCGCAGGCGGCGCGGGACCTTGAGCGCATGGCCATCGAACGGCTGGCCGCGGCGGAACTTGATTTCGAGCGGGTGCAGAGCTTTGCCGGCCCCCGCCGGCTGACCCTGGTGATTGACGGCCTGCCCAGCGAACAGTGCGACCGGACGGAGGAGCGCAAGGGACCGCGGGTCGGCGCGCCCGAGGCGGCTCTCGAAGGCTTCCTGCGGTCGGCCGGCATCGATCGCGACCGGCTGACCGAGCGCGACGGCAGCTGGTTCGCCGCCATCCATCGTCCCGGCCGCCCGACCGCCGAGATCATCGCCGAGATGGCCGAGGCGATCGTCCGCGGCTTTCCCTGGCCGAAGTCGATGACCTGGGGCTCGGGCAAGCTGCGTTGGGTGAGGCCTCTGCAGCGAATCCTCTGCGTGTTCGACCGCGAGATCGTCAAATTCGGCGTCGAGGGGATCGAGGCGGCGGACCTCAGCGAGGGCCACCGGTTCATGGGCCCGCGGCGGCCGTTCAGGGCGCGGGACTTCGAAGAATATCGCGAGGCCCTGGCCGGGCATTTCGTGGTGCTGGACGCCCAGGAGCGCAAGGACCGCATCCTCGCCGGCGCCCAGGTGATCTGCGAGGAGACCGGCCTGGAGATGGTCGAGGACGAGGGCCTGCTGGACGAGGTCGCCGGCCTCGCCGAATGGCCGGTCCCGATCCTGGGCGCGATGGAGCCGAGCTTCCTGGAGCTGCCGCCGGAGGTGATCCGCACCTCCATGCGCACCCACCAGAAGTATTTTGCGGTCCGCTATCCGGCGGTGAACGAACTGGCCCCGCACTTCGTGGTGGTGGCCAATATCGAGGCGACGGACGGCGGCAAGCTGGTGGCGGCGGGCAACGCCCGGGTGCTGTCCGCACGGCTGCAGGACGCTCGGTTCTTCTGGCAGGAAGACCTGCGCGTGCCGCTGGAATCGCGGCTGGAAAAGCTGAAGGGCGTCACCTTCCACGCCAAGCTGGGGACGATGTACCAGCGGGTGGAGCGGATCGAGGCCCTGGCGCGCCAGATCGCCCCGCTGGTGGGCGCCGACCCCGACCGCGCGGCCCTCGCCGCTCGCCTGGCAAAGGCCGACCTCGGCAGCTTCATGGTCGGCGAATTCCCCGAGCTGCAGGGGATCATGGGCGGCTACTACGCCCGGGCGGGTAAGCTGGGCGACGACGTCGCCGACGCGATCTCCGAGCACTACCGGCCGCTGGGCCCGAGCGACGCGGTTCCGACCGCGCCGGTGTCGGTGGCCGTGGCGCTGGCGGACAAGCTGGACACCCTGGCCGGGTTCTTCGCCATCGGCGAGAAGCCCACCGGCTCGCGCGACCCCTACGCCCTGCGCCGGGCCGCGCTTGGCGTGATCCGGATCGTGCTGGAACTGAACCGGCCGCTGGCGTTGCGGCCGCTGCTCGCCGGGCTGGCGCCCGACGCCGCCGACGACATCATGAGCTTCCTGGCCGAGCGGCTTCGGGTGCTGCTGCGCGACCAAGGCAAGCGCTACGATCTGGTCGAAGCGGTGTTCGCCCTCGGCGAAGACGACCTGGTGCGAGTCGTGGCGCGGGTCGACGCGCTGGGCCGCTTCCTGGCCGCCGAGGACGGCGCCAATCTGCTCGCCGGTCACAAGCGCGCCTCGAACATCCTCAGCGCCGAGGCCAAGAAGGGCGCTGTGCCCACCGGCTCGCCCGCCACCCTGGCCGGAGCGCCGGCGGCGGAGACGGCGCTGCTGGGCGCGCTTGAGCAGGCGGAGCCGAAGCTCGACGCGGCGCTCCGGTCCGAGAACTTCGTCGCCGCCATGGGCGAGCTGGCCGCGCTGCGCGGACCGGTGGACGCCTTCTTCGAGCAGGTGTTGGTCAATTCGCCGGTCCCCGAGGAACGCGACAACCGCCTGCGGCTTCTCACCCAGGTCCGCCAGGCGATGGATCGGGTGGCGGATTTCTCGCGGGTTACGGGGTAGAGGAGACGCATGTCCGAGACGCTCACCCGACAGGGCTTCGTCTACGCCTTCGGCGGCGGCAGCGCCGACGGCGACGCCTCGATGAAGGAGCTGCTGGGCGGCAAGGGGGCGAACCTGGCCGAGATGTCGGCGCTGGGCCTGCCGGTGCCGCCGGGCTTCACCATCACCACCGAGGCCTGCACGCACTACTACAGTCACGATAACCGGCATCCCGACAGCCTGCGCGGTGAGGTGGCGGCGGCGCTGGCGCGGGTGGAGAGCCTGACCGGCAAGACCTTCGGCGACGCGGCCAATCCGCTCTTGGTGTCGGTCCGCTCCGGCGCCCGAGCCTCGATGCCGGGCATGATGGATACGGTGCTCAACCTTGGTCTCAACGACGCCACCGTCGACGGCCTGGCCAAGCTGGCCGGTGACCGCCGCTTCGCCTTCGACAGCTACCGCCGTTTCATCCAGATGTATTCGAACGTGGTGCTGGGCCTGGACCACCACATGTTCGAGGAGATCCTCGACGACCATAAGGATGGGCTGGGCGTCACCATCGACACCCAGCTCACCGCCGACGACTGGGAGAAGGTGGTCGGCGACTACAAGGCCGCGGTGCTGCGCGAACTGGGCAAGCCGTTTCCGCAGGACCCCGAGGACCAGCTCTGGGGCGCCATCGCCGCGGTGTTCGCCAGCTGGATGAACGACCGGGCCAAGTTCTATCGGCGCATGCACGACATCCCCGAGAGCTGGGGCACGGCGGTGAATGTCCAGTCCATGGTGTTCGGCAACATGGGCGAGACGTCGGCCACCGGCGTCGCCTTCACCCGCAATCCCTCCAACGGCGACGGCCGGCTCTACGGCGAGTTCCTGATCAACGCCCAGGGCGAGGACGTGGTCGCCGGCATCCGCACGCCGCAGTCGATCACCCGGGCGGCCCGCGAGGAGATGGGCGAGAAGGCTCCGTCGATGGAAGAGGCGATGCCGGTGGTGTTCAGCGAGCTGCGCGACGTGGTCGGGCGGCTGGAACGCCACTACCGCGACATGCAGGACATCGAGTTCACCGTCGAGCGCGGGCGGCTCTACATGCTGCAGACCCGCAACGGCAAGCGCACCGCCAAGGCGGCGCTGAAGATCGCCGTCGACCTGGCCGCCGATGGGCTGATCACCCGGGACGAGGCGGTCTTAAGGGTCGATCCGGCCTCGCTCGACCAGCTGCTGCACCCGACCATCGATCCGGACGCGGCCCGGGACGTGATCGCCAGCGGGCTGCCGGCGTCACCCGGCGCGGCCACCGGCAAGATCGTCTTCACCGCCGACGAGGCTGTGCGCCTCGGCTCGGCCGGCGAGGCGGTGATCCTGGTGCGCGAGGAGACCAGCCCCGAGGACATTCGCGGCATGGACGCGGCGCGCGGCATCGTCACCGCCCGCGGCGGCATGACCAGCCACGCGGCGGTGGTCGCCAGGGGCATGGGCCGGCCCTGCGTCTCCGGCGCGGGCGAGATCCAGATCAACGAGAAGCAGGGCGAAATGCGCGCTCGCGGCCGGGTGTTCCGGGCCGGCGAGGTGATCACCATCGACGGCGGCAAGGGCGAGATCCTGGCCGGCACGGCGGCGATGATCGAGCCGGAGCTATCAGGTGACTTCGCGGCGCTGATGGCCTGGGCCGACGCCGCCCGGCGGCTGAAGGTGCGCGCCAACGCCGAAACCGAGCTCGACGCCCGCACCGCCCGCCAGTTCGGGGCCGAGGGCATCGGCCTTTGCCGCACCGAGCACATGTTCTTCGACGAGGGCCGGATCGCCGCGGTGCGCGAGATGATCCTGGCCGACGACGAGCAGGGGCGCCGGACGGCCCTGGCCAAGATCCTGCCGATGCAGCGGGGTGACTTCGTCAAGCTGTTCACGGTGATGGCCGGCCTGCCGGTGACCATCCGCTTGTTGGACGCGCCCCTGCACGAGTTCCTGCCGCACACCGAGGAAGACGTCGAGGCGGTCGCCGAGGCTACCGGCCTCGACGCCGGCAAACTGCTGCGCCGGGCCAAGGAGCTGCGCGAGACCAACCCCATGCTTGGGCACCGGGGCTGCCGCCTGGGTATCTCCTACCCCGAGATTTATGAGATGCAGGTCCGCGCCATCATCGAGGCGGCGCTGGAGATCGCCGCCGTCGGCGCCGCGCCGAAGGTTGAGATCATGCACCCGCTGGTCGCCAAGGGCGAGGAAATGGCCTACCTGCGCGCGCTGACCGACCGGGTCGCCAAGCAGGTGATGGAAGAGCGCGGCCAGCGGATCGAGTACCAGGTCGGCGCCATGATCGAGCTGCCCAGGGCGGCGATCCGCGCCGACGAGCTGGCCGCCAACGCCGAGTTCTTCTCCTTCGGCACCAATGACCTCACCCAGACCACCTTCGGCATCAGCCGCGACGATTCCGGCAAGTTCCTGGGCGCCTATATCGACAAGGGCATCTTCGAGAAGGATCCCTTCGCCACCCTCGACCAGGAGGGCGTTGGCGACCTGGTGCGGCTGGGCGCGGAGCGGGGCAGGGCGGCGCGGCCGGACATCAAGCTCGGCATCTGCGGCGAGCACGGCGGCGACCCGGCCTCGATCGAGTTCTGCGACGCCGTCGGCCTCGACTACGTCAGCTGTTCGCCCTACCGCGTACCGATCGCCCGCCTGGCGGCGGCCCAGGCGGCGCTGAAGCGCAAGGGATAGGCCGATGCCGAGCGACTCGCCGCTGGAAGAGCTCGAGGCGCATGAACACGCCGAGCATGCCGAACACGCCGCGCACGCGGGCGATCACCTGATCTCGATGGTCACCTTCACCATCGCCGTGCTGGCGGTGGTGGCGGCGATCTCCGCCAGCCTGGAGACCACCGAGAGCGATGCGGCGCTGGCGGCCAAGAACGACGCCGTGCTGGCCCAGAACCGGGCCACCGACCAGTGGAATTTCTTCGAAGCCAAGAGCCTGAAGAAGAATCTCTACGAACTGGCCGCCGACCAGGGCGGACCCAAGGCCGCCGACGACGCCAAGACCGCCGCCAAGAATGGCGCCGACCAGAAAGACATCCAGGCGCAGGCGCTGGCCCACGAGGCCGACCGCGATAAGGCGCAGGCGCGGGCGGAGGTGCACGAGGTCCGCCACGGCCGGCTGACCATCGGCTCGACCCTCCTGCACATGGCCATCGCCATCGCCACCCTGGCGATCATCCTGCACCGCCGCTGGCCGTGGTTCGCCGCCCTGGCGCTCAGCGCCGGGGGGTTGGCGGCGGCGGCGTGGGCGTATCTGTAGGGCCAAACGGCGGCCTTCGGCCGCGGCCCTCACCTTACCTCTCCCACTTG
>Ga0302279_10004082_pt1 | contig 17542 bp, 9 predicted proteins | sample III_Bog_N3_3_FD_194541 | JGI IMG/M metagenome (GOLD analysis project Ga0302279, IMG submission 194541) | Peat permafrost microbial communities from Stordalen Mire near Abisko, Sweden - III_Bog_N3_3 | ecosystem: Environmental > Terrestrial > Soil > Wetlands > Peat | place: Sweden: Abisko...
GCAGGATGCGTCGCGCGTGGTCATCGCGACGGTGAGCGTACCACGCGTCGGCGGCCCATCGCCTCGGTGCGCTCCTCGCGAGGGTCGGATCCCGGAGCCATGGCCCACGACCTCACTGCCTCGCCGGCGACGACGCCGCACCCGCGGTCCGCCGTGCGTTCGTCGCGTAGCTGGCCAGGAACTGGGAGGTCGCCGCGGGGCACGTCGCGGTCGCCGCGTACCTGCAGGAGCACGAGGGTTCGCGGAAGTACAACCTCCGGACGAAGCGATGGGTTCGCGTGGAGCCGTAGGGATCAGGCCTCGGACTGGGCTACCAGGGGTGGCGACCGCCACCCCCCGCGTGGCGCCGTCACTCCCGAGCCGTGCTTCCTGCTGCACTTTCCCGTCGTTTCGCGGCGGCACACGGTGTGCTGAAGGCGGAGCGCCATGCCGACGCTCGAGCACAACGCCATCGTCGAGATGTTCCGCGAGAATCCGGAGCTGGCCCCCCACCTCCTCGCGATCCTCTTCCACGTCGACGTGCCGCCGCACGCCTCGGTGAGCGTGGGTGAGTCCGCGCTCGATCAGCTCCTCCCGGTGGAGTTTCGCGCCGATCTGGTGATCGAGCTCCGGGATGCGAACGGCGCGCTCGTTCTGGCGATCGTCCTCGAGGTCCAGCGCGACGACGACCCGGACAAGAAGTTCTCCTGGCCGGTGTACGTCACGGTCGTGCGGGCCCGGAAGAGATGCGCCACCATCGTCCTCGTGGTCGCGCCGAACGCTGCCGTGGCCACCTGGGCGGCTTCGAGCATCGACCTGGGCCTGGGGCTCGGGAACCTCAAGCCGCTGGTGCTGGGCCCTCTGGTCGTGCCCGAGGTGACGGACCAGGTCGAGGCGGAGCGCGAGACGGAGCTCGCGGTCCTGTCGGCGGTGGTCCATGGCAACGGGCCGAACGGGCTCGCCGTGGTCGTGGCAGCGCTGGGCGCGCTCGGACGGCTCGACCAGAGCCACGCGGCGGCCTACTTTCAGATCGTCTACAATGCGTTGCGTGAGCCCGTACGGCGGGCCCTGGAGGCGTTGATCATGGAACGGCAGACCGAAGCGAAGGCAACCTTCCCCCCGTTTGCCCAGCAGCTCATCGATCGCGGTGTCCGCGAGGGCAAGCTCGACGGTCTCCGCGAGGGCAAGCTCGACGGTCTCCGCGACGCGCTGCTCCGGCTCCTCGGACGCGCGGGCATCACGCTGACCGAGGAGCACCGCGCGCGCATTCAGGCCTGCACCGACACCGCGACCCTCGACCGGTGGGTGGAAAACGTCCTCGGAGCGAAGACTGCGGCGGACGTGTTCTCCTGAGCACGCACTCTCCCGAGGGGGCGGCTGACGCGGGGACGTGAAGGCTGGGCGGCGGGCCCCATCAGCGGCCGACCTACCTGCTCATTCCTCCCGACGCTTGCTCGGCATCGCTGCCCGAAGAGCAGAAGGGGACCAGGAGCAGCGCGATGAGGGCGAGGGCCGCGCGTCCGGCATGGACGATGGCGATGGCGTGGCGGTGAGGTTTATCACGGAGGGGGCGCCCTCCGGAGCGACCCTGCGGTGGACCGTGCGTTGTCCGTCGGCATGGCCCCGTCCGCCCGGACGATCTTTCTCCGCCGCTCGCCCGGCGCCCTCCGGTGTTAGCATCGCCCGCGGTGGCCGAGCAGAACGATCAAGGCGGTGCGGGACAGCCTCCGGGCGCCCCGCCCCACGCACCCGAACATCGCAGGGACGCGGAGCCGCTCGGCCCCCCGCCGCGCCGGCCCGGTTCCGACCTGGCCCCGCCCCGTCCGCCCGGCGCCGTGGTCGGCGGCACGTCGACGACGCTGGGGACCGGAGCGCCTCCGCCTCCGCGCCCGCCTCCGCGGCCGCCGGGGAGCACCCCTCCGCCGCCGCCCGGGATCACCCGGGCCGGCAACCCGGCGCCGCCCCCGAATCTGCCGCCGATCCCGTCGATGGGCAAGCCCCCGGCGCCGCCGCGCCGGCCGCTGCCTTCGCCGTCGGGGCCGACGCCGGTCGAGCCTGCGCCCGAGGGGGTCTCCGCGGCGACGCCCAAGCCCGCGGTGCTGTTCGGCGCTCCCCCCGTCCCGCCGCCGAAGATGTCGACCCTCCCGGGGATCTCGCCCATCGCGGGCGGTACGCCTCCGCCGGGCAGCCTCCCCGAGAGCCCGACGGCACCCCCCAAGCTGCGGGTCGCCTTCGAGGGCGCGGCGGCCTCGCCGCCGGTCGCTCCGGCGAGCGCTCCGGTCGCGGTGGCCGGCCCTCCGGCCGAGGAAGAGAGCGCCGGCGTTCGTGCCCGCGGCGAGCTCGGGCGCCGCGCCGAGCGCCTCCGCGAGGCCGCCGATACCGTGGGCGCCGCGCGCGCCTTCGTCGAGCTCGGGCTCTTCGAGGAGCGGGTGGGACAGGATCGCGGCGCGGCGCGCGAGGCGTACGAGTCCGCGCGGCAGATCCTGCGGACGCTGGAGCCGGCGCTCACGCGCGTGCGGCGGTTGCTCGAGGGGCACACCGAGCTCGGGCTCGCGCTCGAGATCCTCGACGACGAGATCGCGGTGGTCGACGGCGACGGGCTCAAGGCCGATCTCCTCGCCGAGCGCGCGCGGGTCTGCGACGCGCTCGGCCGCAAGGTCGAGGCGCGCACCGCCTACGTCGAGGCGCTCCGCCTCGCGCCGCTGCACGCGGCCTCCCTGCGCGGGCTGGAGTCGGTCCTGCGTCGCGAGCTCGGGGCCACCGCTCCGCCGCCGCCTCGCGCTCAGGCTGCGGGCAAGCCGGTGCCGCCCTCGGGACCCGGGGCGGCCCTGGCGGCGCAGCTCGCCACCCACCTCGAGCGCCTCGCGGAGGCGTACGCGCCTCAGGAGGGCGCCGCGGCCAAGGCCCCGGGCCAGAAGCCCGCGCGCGACGGGGGCAAGGCGCCGGACGGCGACACCCGGCTCGCGGCCTGGATCCACGTCGAGCGGGCCGCCGTGCTCGATCTGCGCCTCGCTCAGCCGGAGGTGGCTCGGCTCGCGCTGGAGCGCGCCGTCGCCTTCGAGCCCGCGCCCGGGCCGGTGCGCGACGCGCTCACCCGCCACCTGGTGCGCCACGACGAGCCCGGCATCCTGGTCGGCTCGCTCTCGGTCGAGGCCGAGCACGAGCGTGACGACGACCGCGCCTCGCGGCTGCTCTACTGCGCCGCGCGCCTGCTCACCGACAAGCTGGGCGCGCCCTCGGCCGTCGCCGACGCCCAGGCCCGCGCCGGCTCGCCGGGCGCCGGAGACGCCACGCACCTGCTCACCCGCGCCGCCGCCCGGGCCCCGCTGCACACGCCCACCGGGCGCCGCATCCTCGCCGAGCTGATCCGGCTGCTCGACATCGCCGGCGAGTCCGCCCGGGCCGCCGACGTGCGCCAGAAGCGGCTGGCGCTTCTCATCAGCCGGGGCCTGTCGTCCTCGGAGGCCTCGCCCGAGGCCATCGTGCAGGAGCACGTGCGCCTCTCGGAGGTGTTCGACAGCCTCGGCCAGGCGGATCAAGCCGCCGCGCACGCGGAGAGGGCGCTGGCGCTCGACCCCGACGACCTCTCCACGCGCGATCGGCTCGACCGCGCCCTGCAGCGGCTCGGCCGTCACGAGGAGCGGGTGCGCACCTGGGTCGCCGAGGGCAACGCGGTGCGGCCCATCCCCGCGCGCATCGCGGCGCTGCTCCGCGCGGCCGACATCGCCGAGCGCCACCTGCGCCGTCGGGACGAGGCCATCGCCCACCTGCGCTCGGCGTGGGCCGTCGACCCCGGCAACGGCGCCGTCTTCGAGGCGCTCTCGGCCATCCTGGCGCCGCCCGCGCGCGACCCCGAGACCGACGGGCGCGGCGTGCGCGCCCGCCTCGAGCTCTACGCGCAGGCGGCCCTGGTCGCCACCGATCCGGCCCGCAAGGTCGGCCTCCTGGAGAAGCTCGCCGGCATCTGGGAGGACGAGCTCGGCCAGCCCGCCCGCGCCATCGAGGAGATCGAGAAGATCCTCGCCCTCGAGCCGGCGCGCCGCACCGCCGTCCTCGCGCTCTCGCGCAACGCCCAGCGCGCGGGCGATCACGCGCGGCTCGCCCGCGCCCTCACCGCCGAGGCCGACCTCACCGAGGATCGGGGGCTCGAGCGCCGCCTCCTGCTCCGCGCCGCGGACGTGCACGACGCCCGCCTCAACGATCGCGATCGCGCCCTCGCGCTCGTCGACCGCGCCCTCAAGATCGACGCGGCCGACGCCGACGCGCTCCGCGCCCGCTTCCGCATCAACGAGAAGGCGGGCCGCTTCGACGAGGCGCGCCGGACCCTGCTCCAGCTCATCGCCCGGGAGCCGGCCGAGCCCCGCCGCTTCGCCCTCTGGCTCGAGGTCGCTCGCCTCGACGAGCAGCGGCTGCGCCGCCCCCACGACGCGGTCGGCGCCTACACGCAGGCGGCCAAGCTCCGGCCCCGGCACCCGCTCCCGGCCCTCGAGGTCGCCAGGCTCCTCCGCGCCGAGGCGGCCCCCGCCAAGCTGGTCGAGGCGCTGATGGGGCTGGCCGCCAGCGCGCCCGACGGCGCCGAGTACGCGCGCCTGCTCTTCCAGGCGGCCGAGGTGCAGGAGCTGATGCTCGGCGACGACGCGGCCGCCCTCCGCTGCCTCGTCCAGGCCGACGGGCTGCCCGGCGTCGATCCCGATCCCGCCCTGCTCGAGGCCATGGAGCGCATCCACCTGCGCGGCGACGCCACCGCCGAGCTGTGCACGCTCTACACGCGCTGGATCGAGCGCCAGCCGCCGGCGACCGTGGACCACAAGCTCCGCGTGGCGCTCGCCGGCGCCCTCGCCGAGACCAACCGCGACGAGGCGGCCTCCGTGCTCGAGGGCCTCGTCGCCGTGGTGCCCAGCCACGTGCCCGCGCTGCGCCAGCTCGAGCAGCTCCACCGCGCCGCGGGGGCGCACGCGCGGCTCGGCGGCGTGCTCCGCGCCGAGGCCGAGGTCTTCACCTCCAACCTCGCCCGCGCCGGCGCGCTCTGGGAGCTCTGCGCCCTCGAGGAGCAGCTCGGCCAGGCCGCCACCCTGGAGGCGCTCGGGCGCCTCTCCGCCGAGTCGCCGCTCGACGCCGCCGCCCTCGACGCCACCGTGCGCATCGCCGGCAAGCTCACCGCCGGCGTCAACGTCCCGCACCCCGCCGCGATCGCCACCCGGGCGCGCCTCGTCCCCGCCATCCGCGCGCGCCGGGAGCTGGCCCGGGATCCGGTGGCCCGCGCCATCTACCAGGTCGAGGAGTCGCTGCTGGTCGAGGCGCAGTCGCCCGACGACGCCGGCGCCATGCGCGCCGCCCTCGCCGGCTACCAGGCGGCGCTCGGGCAGTGGCCGGAGAGCCTCCTCGCCGCCCGCGGCCTGGAGCGCCTCGCCGAGCGCCTCGGCGACCGGCCCAACCTCATCCTCAGCCAGCTGGTGCTCTCCAAGCTCGCCGAGCGGATGCGCGACCGCGCCGCCCACATCGTCCGCGCCGCGTCGCTCACCGCCGAGGATCCGCAGCCCAAGGCCCAGGCCGACGCGCTCCTGCTCTACGAGGAGGCGCTGCGCACCGACCCCGACTCGGTCCCGGCCGCGCAGGCGCTGGCGCGCATGCTCGCCGGCGACGTCCCGCGCCTCGTCGATCGCCTCGGCGACGCGCTCGAGGCGGCCACCCGGCGCGAGCAGGTGGTGCTCACCGGCACCGAGATCGCCCGCGCCATCCTCCGCCAGCGCGACGCGGCGACCGCGGCGACGCCGCGGGGGAGCGTCCCCGGAGTGACCACCGACGAGGGCACCGATCCCGGCATCGCCGTCAACGCCATGCGCCAGGTCCTCGCCATCACGCCCGACGACACCGGCGCGCTGCTGGTCATGGCGCGCTCGCTCTTCGCGCAGCGGGTCTGGGCCGAGGCGCGCGACACCCTCCACCGCGTCCTCGCCGTCGCCCCCCCCAAGGACACGGACAGCCGGGTGCGCGCGCACTTCCTCCTCGCCGATCTCCACGAGCTCAAGCTCGGCGACCCGACCCAGGCGCAGGCTTCGCTCCAGGCGATCCTGGCGATGGACGACAAGAACCGGCAGGCGCTCGAGCGGCTCGTCCAGCTCGCCACGGCGCGCGGCGATCGCGCGCTGGTCATCCAGACGCTGGGCCGCCTCGTCGAGGCCATGCCCGACGCCGCCGGCCGGGTCGAGGTGGACCTGCGCCTCGCCGAGGCCTGCCGCGAGGCGGGCGACGCCACCGGCAGCGCGCGCGCCTTCGCCGACGCCGTCGCCGCGGCGCCGCACGACACGCGGGCGTGGACCGCGCTGGCCCGCCTCTACCGGGTCGAGACGACGGACGGCGCCTCCGCCTACGCGGGCTCGCTCCAGCAGATCCTCGACATCGCCTCGGCGCGGCGGCTGCCCCTCGATCACCGCTGGCTCACCACGCTGGGGATGCTCGAGGTCGGGGTCCTCCTTCGCGTCCGCGAGGGCGTGGCTCACCTCACCCAGGCCGCCTCGATGCCGGGCGCCTCGGCCGACGTGCGCGCCCTGCTGGGCCGCGGGCTCGAGGCGGCGGGCCGCAACCTGGAGGCCATCCAGGTCTTCCGCGACGTGCTCCTCCTCGAGGCCGACACCTTCGCCCGCCTCAACGAGCTGCCCGCCGCGCTCGCCTCCTTCGAGGGCGCCTTCGCCAAGGAGGGCCGCGTCGAGGAGCGCCTCGCCGTCGAGGAGGTCCGCGCCTGCCTCGGTGACGTGAAGCCCGATCGGATGACCCGGTTCCGGGAGCGCCGCCTCCCCGAGGGCGTGCCCTACCCGGGCGTGCTCGCCGGCGCGGAGCTCGGCCGCCTCCTCCTCCCCGAGGCGCGCACCGTCCTGCTCGACGTGTCCCGCGCCATCGCCCCCATCGCCGCCAAGATCCTCCGCTTCGAGCTGAGCGGCCTCGGCGTCGGCTCGCGCGATCGCCTCAGCCCGCGCGACGGCCACCCCACCCGCCTCCTCGCCGACCGCCTCGCCCGCGCCCTGGGGATCGAGTCGTTCGAGATCTACCTCAGCCCCTCCTGGCAGGGCGCGGCGCGCGTCTACCCCGGCGATCCGCCCGCCATCGTCGGCTCCACCTCCTTCGCCGAGCTGCCCGAGCCCGAGCAGATCTTCGCCCTCGGCCGCCTGCTCACCCGGGTGGCGCTCGGCCCGACCTGGCTCGACGAGCTGCCGGTCGACGCCGTCGACGGCCTCTTCCTCGCAGTGATGCGCACCGTCGACCCCTCGTTCGGCTCCGGGGAGATCTCCGCCGCCCGCGACGGCATGGCCAGCTCGTTCCTGGCGAGCGTGCAGAAGGCCATCGGCCGCCGCCAGAAGAAGCTCTGCGAGGAGCTCTTGCCCACCGTGCCCGCCCACTACGACGCGCGCGCCATCACCATCGGGGTGCGCCGCAGCGAGTACCGCATCGCCTACGTGCTCGGCGGCGATCTGGTCGCGGCCATCGACTACCTGCGCCGCTTCGACCGCGACATCGGCCGCTCGGCCGACGATCCGCGCCTCCTGCTCACCCACCCGGTGACCAACGAGATGCTCCGCTACGCCCTCACGGCGGAGTCGGTGGCCGAGCGGCGGCGCGCGGGGGTCTCGTGGGCATGACGCCGCGCGCTGTCCGCGATCCGCTCGATACCACCGTCGAGATCGAGACCCCCGAGCACGTCCGCTTCCGCTACCACGTCGCCGGTCCGGCCAAGCGCGCGGCCGCCTACCTCGTCGATCTCGCCGTGCGCGGGGTGATCGTCGTCTTCGTCGGCCTCCTCGCCATGATCGGCTTCGCGGTCGACTCCGCCCTCAGCCACGCCTCGATGGGGCTGATGCTCCTCGTCGCCTTCGTGGTCGAGTGGATCTACTACGTGCTCCTCGAGACCCTGTGGAGCGGCCGCACCGTGGGCAAGCGGGTGTTCGCGCTGCGCGTGGTGACCGAGGGCGGCCACCCCCTGCGCTTCACCGACAGCCTGCTGCGCAACCTCCTCCGCGCCGCCGACTTCCTCCCCTTCGGGTACGCCATCGGCGTGGTGGTGATGGGGCGCGATCCCCGCTTCCGCCGCCTCGGCGATCTGGTCGCCGGCACCATCGTCATCGCCGAGGCGCGCGCGGTCGTGGCCGGCCCGCTCCACCTCGATCCGCCGCCGTCCCTCGCCGAGCTCCGCCCCCTGCCGCAGCGCCTCCCGCTCTCCGGCGACGAGCTCGACGCCATCGAGCTCTTCCTCCGCCGCGCCGGCAAGCTCTCGCGCGCCCGCGAGGTCGAGCTCGCCGAGATGGTGGCCCCGGTCTTCGCCCGTCGCCTCGGCGTCCGCTACAAGGACGCTCCGCGCTTCCTCGGCGTGCTCCATTACCGCGCCCACGAGCATCGGTCTTCATCGATGGGGGCTCCGCCGGGCGCTCCTCTGGTCGGAGCGCCCAGCTCTGCCCCCAAACCCCCGCGTACGACCGGTGTGACCGCGTGATCGGCGCCCGCTCCCAGGACGAGTTCGTCGCCGCCCGCAGCGCCGACTGGAAGGAGCTCGACCGCCTGCTCTCGAGCGGCGAGTCGCTCCACAAGCTCGACGGCGCCACCATCTCGCGCGCGGCGGCGCTGTACCGGTCGCTCTGCACCGATCTGATGCGCTGCCGCGCCGCGCGCGTCACCCCCGATCTGGCCGCGCACCTCGACGGGCTCGCCGGCCGCGCCCACGCCGCGCTCTACGGCGCCCAGCCCTTCCGCATCCCCGGCGTCCTGGCCTTCTTCGCGCGTGATTTCCCCCGCGCGCTCCGCGCCAACGGCCGCCTCTTCGCCGTCGCCTGCGCTCTCTTCTTCCTCCCCTTCGCGGTCGGCCTGCTCGGCGCGCTCGCCTCCGACGACTTCTCCACCCGGGTCATGCCCGCGCAGGCGCTCGAGGAGATGGCCAAGGGCTACTCCCAGGGCTTCGCCGGGGGCCGGGACGCGGGCACCGACACCGGGATGGCGGGGTTCTACGTCTACAACAACGTCGGCATCGCCTTCCGCTGCTTCGCCACCGGGATCCTCTACGGCGCGGGCAGCCTCTTCTTCCTCGTCTACAACGGGCTCGTCACCGGCACCGCCGTCGGCTACGTGATGAGCGTCGGGCACGGCGGCAACATCTGGACGTTCATGTGCGGCCACGCTCCCTTCGAGCTGACCGCGATCGTCATCGCCGGAGGCGCCGGCCTGCAGATGGGCTACGCGCTCGTCGCCACCGAGGGGCTCACCCGCGTCACCTCGCTGCGCCGCGCGGCGCCGGCGATCGCGCGGCAGATCCTGGGGGCCGCCTCGATGCTCCTCATCGCCGCCCTGCTGGAGGGCTTCTGGTCGCCCTCGTCGTTGCCGGCGCCGATCAAGTGGACCGCGTCGGGCGTCTTCTCGCTGCTGGTGGTGCTCTACCTCGCGCTGGTGGGTCGCGCCGACGCGGCGTCCCCGGTGGCCCCGGCGGCTCCGGCGGCCCTGTCCGAGGCTCGCTCGTGAACCTGGGGGCCTCCGCCGTCGTCCTGCGCCCGCGGCCTCTCTCGGAGGTCCTCGATCTCGCCTGCCGCCTCTGCGTCTCGCTCGCCTTCGGCCTCTACGCGCGCCTCTCGGCGATCCTCCTCTTGCCGCTCTTCGCCGGCTGCCTGGCGCTCCGGTACGCGCTCTCCTGGCCCTGGGCCGCGGTGTGGGCGATCGCCGTGACCGCGAGCGGCGTGGTCCAGGGCGTCTTCACCGTGGGCGTGGGCCGGCTGCTCTTCTCGGAGGAGCTGGGCGCCGGGCAGGTGCTCCGCCTCTTCGGGCGCCGGTTCGGCGCCTACCTGGGCACGCTGGTGATCGCGACCATCCTCCTCGCCACCTCGTGCTTGCCGTTCTTCCTCGGGCTGCCGTTCGCGTGGCCGCACCTCGTCTTCATCCACGAGGCCAGCCTGCTCGAGGGCGCGGGCCCGGTCGACGCCATCCGGCGGAGCACCCGCTTCGTCTCCGGGCGCGCCTTCGGGGTGCTCGGCGCGCTGCTGACGCTGCTGCTCACCCGGGCGGCGTTCGTCGCCACCGCGGAGAGCCTCGGCCAGGGTTTCCTCGACGAGGTGCTCCAGCTCGGCAAGCCCTTCGGCACGCTGCTCCACGACGGCGGCTCCCCGTTCGCGCTCGCCGGCTACCTGCTCTCGGTCCCCTTCGTGTCCACCGCGCGCTTCCTCGGCTACATCGACGCGCGCACCCGGTCCGACGGCTGGGACGTCCAGGTCCGCTTCATGGCCATCACCGCCGCCGAAGGGGAACGGAGGGCTTCCACGTGACCCGCTACCTGGTCCGGCTCACGGCGCTCGCCGCGCTGCTCGCCCTCGCCCCCGGCGCCCGCGCCGCGGAGGTGAGCGCCGACGTCCGCACCGTGCTCGCCGATCCTCGCTACCGCTTCTGCCACGAGGACGACTACCCCCTCACGCCCGAGGAGCACGCCTGGTGCCCGCTGGTGGGCGAGATCTCCGGCGCCTGCCCCTCGCTGCCCAAGGCGTGCAAGCTGCCGCCCGTGCCGCTGCGCCCGTCGCTCCTGGGCCGGGCCCATCGCGGCACCCGGGCCGAGAGCGCCCCCGTCGATCGCGTGCCGGAGGAGGACGGTCGCCAGCGGCCGCCCGAGCGGCTCAACTTCTCGCTGCCGGACATGAGCGGGCTCGCCAAGGTCCTCTTCTTCGTCCTGCTCGCGGTCGCCCTCGTGGCGGTGGTGCGCGCCATCGTCAAGAACCTCGTCCGCGATCGCGCTGGAGACCCGGACGACGCGCCCCCCGATCCCGGCGCGGGCACGGTGGTGGCCGCCACCACGCCGCGCGGCCCCATCGAGACGGACGTCGAGCGGCTCCTCTCGCGCGCCCGGGCCGCCGCCGATCGCGGCGACTATGCGCGGGCCGTCGACGACGCCTACGCGGCCCTGCTGCGCCGCCTCGACGGTGACGGGCTGATCGAGATCCACCCCTCGCGCACCAACGGCGACTACGTCCGCACCCTGCGTGACCGGCCCGATCTCCGGGGCCCGGTCGGATCCATCGTGCGCGACGTGGAGGGCGTCCAGTTCGGCGCCACCGCGCCCTCGGAGTCGGTGTTCCGCTCGGTGCTCGAGCGGGTGATCCCGCTGGTCAGCCGCGCGCTCGTCCTCGCTCTCACGTTCCTCGGCCTCTCGGTGGCGTTCTCGTGCACCCCCCACGACGGCGACGACGCGGGCGCCTCCGACGCCTCGCCCTCCGGGACCCAGGCGATCGTCGAGGTGCTCAACAAGCACGGCCTCAAGGTCCGCCACCGCGGCGAGGCCATCGCCAAGCTCGAGCACCCCCTCGCCCTGGTGCTGCTGCCGGGCGTGGTCCTCGACGACGCCCAGTGGAAGATCCTCCTCGCCTGGGTCGAGGATCAGGGCGGCCGCCTCGTCATCGCCGGCGTGTCCAAGCTCCCCGACGAGGTCGAGCAGCGCATCGTCGCCGACACCGAGACGACCACGGTCGTCAGCGTCGCCCCGTCCCCGCTCGGCACCGCCAGGCCCCCGGGCGTCGCCTGGGCCGGTCAACCGGCGCTCTCCTGGCCTCCAGGGAGTCACCTCGTCCCCGTCGAGACCCCGCTGGAGGCCGTGGAGGGCACCGTGCTCGTCCGCGGCGAGCTGCCTGTCCTCACCGAGCGCACCGTGGGCGCCGGGCGCATCGTCCTGCTCGCCGACGATCGCCTCCTCACCAACGCCGCGCTCGTCGTCGACGACAATGCCTCGTTCCTCTTGACCCTGCTCTTCCGCAGCTCCATCCCGCCCGAGCGCGAGGTCGAGCTCTGCGACGAGTGGACCGGCGCCGGCGCCCAGACGCCGCTCGAGTCGGTGAACAACGCGCGGCTCACCCCCGTCGTGATCCAGCTCATGGTGCTGCTCGCGCTCCTCTTCCTGTGGAAGGGTCGCGCCTTCGCCCGCCTCCGCGATCCCCCGGTCGAGGCGCGGCGCTCCTTCGCCGATCACGCCCGCGCGCTCGGCCTCGCCTACGGGCGCTCGCGCGCCTCGCGTCACGTCACCGGCCTCTACGCGGTGTGGGCCCTGGAGCGCCTCCGCGAGCGGGTCCACCGCGCGGGCCGGCAGGGGCTCATCCCCCTCGCCGAGGCCATCGCCATCCGCACCGGCCGCCCCGAGGGCGAGGTCATGAGCGTCCTCGTCGACGCCACCGGCGCCCGCGACGAGGCGGCGCCCCCTTCCTCGTTCCGGGGGGGCAACGCCCGGCCCCCGATCGGGGCGCGCGACCGCACGGCGCCCAGCAAGGACGCCGTCGAGGCCGACCTCGCGCTCATGCGGGCACTGATGAGCTTCCTCGCCGCCACCGGGCAGCGCCGACCGACCGAACCCAAGGACCCCGTCTCGTGACGCGGCTCCGCCCCTTGAACCCCCGGCCCCGATGAACCCCACCGACTTCCGAGACCGCTTCGATCTCCTCCGCCGCGAGGCCGCCCGGGTGCTCCTCGGGCAGGACGAGCTGATCCTCCACACGCTCATCGCCGTCCTCGCCGGCGGGCACGTGCTCATCGAGGGCGTGCCCGGGCTGGGCAAGACGCTGCTGGTGCGCACGCTCGCGCACGTCGTCGGGGCGACGTTCAAGCGCATCCAGTTCACCCCCGACCTGATGCCCAGCGACGTCACCGGCGGCAACGTCTTCAACCAGAAGGAGGACCGCTTCGTCTTCCACGAGGGGCCGATCTTCACGCAGCTCCTCCTCGCCGACGAGATCAACCGCGCGCCCGCCAAGACCCAGTCGGCGCTCCTCGAGGCGATGCAGGACCTCGCCGTCACCTCCGACGGCGTGACCCGCCCGCTGCCCGAGCCGTTCTTCGTCCTCGCCACCCAGAACCCCATCGAGTCGCAGGGCACCTACCCGCTCCCCGAGGCGCAGCTCGATCGCTTCCTCGTCAAGGTCAACGTCAAGCACCCCTCGGCCGCCGTGGAGAAGCTCATCCTGAGGAACCACGCCAGCGGCTTCAACGCCGCCCGCCTCGACCGCGCCGAGCTCCAGCAGATCGCCACCGCCGAGGAGCTCTGCGCCATGCGCGAGCTGCTCTCCCAGGTGCGGGTCGACGACGGCATCATCGACTACATCGCCGACATCGTCGGGCGCAGCCGCGCTCACCGCTCGGTCTACCTGGGCGCCTCGCCGCGCGCGTCGATCGGGCTGCTCGGGGTGGCGCGCGCCATGGCCGCCAGCGAGGGGCGCGACTTCGTCATCCCCGACGACGTCAAGGCCCTCGCCCCGGCGGTGCTCCGCCACCGGCTCATCCTCCACCCCGACGCCGAGATCGAGGGCGTCAGCGCCGACGACTGCGTGGGCGACATCCTCCGCGAAGCCAAGGTCCCGAAGACCGCCGCATGATCCCCTCGCGCGCCCTGGTGCTCCTGGCGATCCTCCCGCTCGCCCTCGCGGCGGCGACGCTCGCCGACCGGACGCTGCTGCTGCCCATGCTCGCGGCGGATCTCGGCATCGCGCTGGTCGCCGCGCTCGACGCCCTCCTCGCCCGCCGGCCGCTGGTCACCGTCAAGCGCCACGCGCCGGCGGTGCTCTCCATCGGCCGGCCCAACCTGGTGACCCTCGAGGTCCGCTCCAGCGCGCGCCGCCGCCTCGACGTCTCGGTCACCGACGACCTCTTCGACACCGCCGCCTGCGACGACCTGCCGGCCCGGCTCACCCTGCCGCCGCGGAGCTTCGCCACCGCCCGCTACCACCTCCGCCCCACCCGGCGCGGCGCCCACGTCCTCGGCGACCACCACGTGCGCTACCTCTCGCCGCTGGGCCTGTGGATCCGCCAGGTGACCGTCCCCGAGGCCACCCCCGTCAAGGTCTACCCGGACGTGCAGGCGGTGCGCGCCTACGAGCTGATGGCCCGCCAGGACCGCGACCCGGCCGCCATCAAGAGCTCCCGGCGGCGCGGCGGCGAGAGCGAGTTCGAGCGGCTCCGCGAGTACCGGCGCGGCGACGAGTTCCGCTCCATCGACTGGAAGGCGACGGCCCGCCGGCAGAAGATCATCAGCCGCGAGTACCAGCTGGAGAGCAACCAGACCCTGATGTTCCTGCTCGATGCCGGCCGCCTGATGACGGCGCGCACGGCAGGGCTCTCGCTCTTCGATCACGCGCTCAACGCCACGCTGATGCTCTCCCACGTGGCGGCGCGCGGCGGCGACCTGGTCGGCCTGCTCGCCTTCGCCGACGGCATCAAGAGCTACGCGCCCCCCGCCGGCGGCGCGGGCGCGGCGCGGCGGGTCATCCAGGCGGGGTACGACCTGCACCCGGATCTGGTCGAGACCGACTACGCCGCCGCCTTCGAGCACGTCGGCCTGCGCGTCCGCAAGCGCAGCCTGGTGGTGCTGTTCACCCAGGTGGTCGACGAGGTGGCCGCCGCGGAGCTGCTGCGGCTGATGCGCGGGGTGATGCCGCGGCACCTGCCGCTGATGGTGATCCTCCGGGACGTGGAGATCGACGCGATGGTCGAGGGCCCCGACGAGGGGCCCTACCTGCGCGGCGCCGCGGCCGAGCTGGCGACCTTCCGCGATCGGCTGGTGCGGGACCTGAAGCGGCAGGGTGCGCTGGTGCTCGACGTGGCGCCGGCGCAGCTGACGCCGGCGTTGATCAACCGGTACCTGGAGATCAAAGCGCGGCACCTGCTGTGAGCGCCTCTCGCTCGTGGGTGGACTGGAGCGCGAGCTGCCTGCGGACCGCGTCGAGGAGGTCTTTGCCTGGGCAGGGTTTGAGGAGGACCTGGTCGATGCCCGCCGCCACCATGCGATCGTGGTCGTCGGGCTGCGCGCTGGCGGTGAGCGCCAGCAGCCGGGTGGCGCGGCCGGCGGCGCGCACGCGGATGACGTGGGCGACGCCGTAGCCGTCGAGGACCGGCATGTTCATGTCGAGCAGCACCAGGTGGGGGTGCCAGGCGTCGAAGGCCTCCACCCCGGCGATGCCGTCGCGGGCCTCGCACACCTCGAAGCCCACCCGCCGCAGGAGCAGGGACACCAGGATGCGGCTGTCCTCGTCGTCCTCGACCACCAGGATGCGCTTCGGCGCGCCGTCGTCCACCACGCCCTCCACGGCGGCGACGGCGGCGGGGGCCGGCGGCTGCGGTGCACTGGAGCGCTGGCCCCGCTCGAGCGGGATCTCGAGCGTGAAGGTGCTCCCCTCGCCGGGCCGGCTCGACCCCGTCAGCGTGCCGCCCATGAGCTGCGCGAGCTCCCGGGAGAGGACCAGGCCGAGGCCGGTGCCGCCGTGCGCCTCGATGCCCACGCGGGCCTGGGCGAAGGGGCGGAAGAGCAGGTCGAGATCCCCGGCACCCAGGCCGGCCCCGGTGTCCCGCACCGCGAGGGTGAGCCGCTCGCCCGCCGGGTCCCCCTCCCGTCGGTGCGCCGCGACGACGAGCACGACGCTGCCGCGCTCGGTGAACTTGATCGCGTTGCCCAGCAGGCTCGTCAGCACCCGCCGGAGCGTCTTCGCGTCCCCGACGATGTGGGGCGGCGCGCTCGGGGACCAGTCGAGCGCCAGCGTGAGGCTCTTCTCGGCGGCGCGGGAGGCGTGGCCGCGCACCGCCTCGTCGACCAGCGCCTTCAGGTCGAGGTTGGCGCGCTCCGAGGCCTGGAGCCCGGTCCCGATCCGGGAGGCGTCGAGGATGTCGTTGAGCAGCGCGAGCAGCTGCCCGCCGCTCCGGAAGACGATCCCGAGCTGCTCCCGCTGCGTGGCGTCGAGCGCGGGATCGTCGAGGAGGATCTGCACGTAGCCGAGGATGGTGTGCATCGGCGTGCGGACCTCGTGCGACATGTTGGCGAGGAAGGCGCTCTTGGCGCGGCTGGCGGCCTCCGCGGCGTCGCGGGCCGAGCGCAGCTCCTGCTCGCTGCGCACCCGCGCGGAGGCGTCGTGCCCGAACGAGACGACGCAGCGCTTGCCGTCCAGCTGCAGCGGCCCGGCGGTGATCTCGAAGGGGAAGAGCGTCCCGTCCTTGCGCCTCCGGAGGTGCGAGCTCGAGACCCACCGCTCCGCCATGGTGGGGAACAGCTCGGACACCGCGGCGAGCCCCTCGGGGGGGACGACGCGCGTGAAGGGCATGCCGCGCATCTCCTCCCGGGTGAAGCCGAACGTCGCCGCCGCGGCGGCGTTCACGTCGAGGAAGGTGCCCGCCTCGCGGCCCTCGGCAGCGACGATGACGATGGCCTCCGCGGCGTTCTCGAAGAGCGTGCGGAAGCGCTCCTCGCTCACCCGCAGGGATGCCTCCGCGCGCTTCTGCTCGGTGATGTCGCGCGAGACGGCGAGGACGCCGATGACGGTCCCTGCGTCGTCGCGGTAGGGCATCCTCGTCGAGAGGAAGAGGGCGGGGCGGCTTCCATAGGTGGCCTGCTCCTCGAGGACCTCGGTCTGCCCGGAGGCCATGATGCGCTGATCGTTGGCCGCGATCTCCGGGTTGCCGTGGAGCTCGGCGGTGGTGCGGCCGACGATCTGGTCGAGGGGGAGCCCGATCAGCGCGCACGTCGCGGCGTTGGCGCGCACGATGCGGCCCTGGCGGTCCTTGACGACCATGAAATCCGGAGACGTCTCGAAGATGGCCCGCAGCTCGGCCTCGCTGCGACGCAGGGCCTCCTCGGCGAGGTGCTGCTCGGTGACGTCGTGCAGGGTGAGGACCACGCCTGCGCTCCCACCTCCCAGCCGCACCGGCGCGGCCGACGCGCAGAGCCACACGGCCCGGCCGTCCGCGGCGCGGATCTGCCAGACCATCTCGCGCACGGTCTCGCCGCGCAGCGCCTGCTCGAGGGGCGTGTTCTCGACCGGCCACGGCGTGCCGTCCGCGTGGCGCGGCTGGAGCAGGGCCAGCCGCTCCGGCCGCGGCAGCTCGGCGAAGCTCGCGTCGAGCCCGAAGAGCGCCAGCGCCGCCGCGTTGATGCGCACCTTGCCCGTGCCGAGATCGTAAAGGACGACGCCCTCGGCGACCGCCTCGAGCGCGGCGAACACCAGCTCCGTCTCGGCGAGGTGCCGCGCGCTGTCTTCGGGCGAGGGCATGGTGCGGGAGCCACCGTAGCCCAAGGCAGGGGGGCGCGTCCGCAACCCTCGGGCTCGCCGCCCGACCTTGGCACGGGATGGTTCCGTCGCGGAACTCGACCGCCGGCTCGCTTCGACTAAGCTCCGCGGCCGTGCTCGGCAGCTTCCTCAGAGTCTCGGCCCTCGCGTTGACCCTCGCGAGCGCCACCGCCTCCGGCTGCGCCTCCGCGCCCCTGCCGCCCCTGGCTCCCCCACCTCCCGCGCCGCCGCCGCCGGCCACCGTCGCCCCCGTCGCCGCGCCTGCGCCGCCGGCGCCGCCCCTCGATCCCGCCCTCTTCGATCCCGCGCGGATCCCCCTCGTCCTCGACGACCCCCGCCTCGCCGCCGTCAAGGCCGACGCCGATCAGGAGGCCTACGCGCGCGCCGCCGCCTCGCTCGCCGCGGCCCTCACCAGCGCCTCCCCCTCGCCGGAGGACCGCCGCGCCTGGCTCTACCAGCTCGGGCGCCTCCGCGCGCTCGGCGGCGATCCCGCGGGCGCTGCCCGAGCCTTCGAGGAG
>Ga0302279_10004088_pt1 | contig 17525 bp, 19 predicted proteins | sample III_Bog_N3_3_FD_194541 | JGI IMG/M metagenome (GOLD analysis project Ga0302279, IMG submission 194541) | Peat permafrost microbial communities from Stordalen Mire near Abisko, Sweden - III_Bog_N3_3 | ecosystem: Environmental > Terrestrial > Soil > Wetlands > Peat | place: Sweden: Abisko...
CAAGGCGTGTCCGGAATCCCAGATCGGGAAATGGTAGCAGGAGACTTCGCGATGGCGACGATCAAGACCACGGATGGCGTTGAAATCTTTTACAAGGACTGGGGCAAGGGCCAGCCCATCGTGTTCAGCCATGGCTGGCCGCTGTCGGCGGACGACTGGGACGCGCAGATGCTGTTCTTCCTCAATCACGGCTATCGCGTCATCGCCCATGACCGCCGCGGCCACGGCCGCTCCAGCCAGACCGGTGACGGCCATGACATGGATCACTATGCCGACGATCTCGCCGCCCTGACGGCGCATCTCGATCTGAACAACGCCATCCACATCGGCCATTCCACCGGCGGCGGCGAGGTGGTGCGCTATCTGGGGCGGCACGGCGAGAGCCGTGCGGCGAAGGCCGCCTTGCTCTGCGCGGTGCCGCCGCTGATGGTGAAGACCGCGGCCAATCCGGGCGGCCTGCCCAAGGAGGTTTTCGACGGGTTGCAGGCCCAGCTCGCGGCCAACCGCTCGCAATTCTATCGCGAGCTTCCGGAGGGGCCGTTCTATGGCTACAACAGGCCCGGCGCCAAAGCCTCGGAGGCAGTGATCGCGAACTGGTGGCGCCAGGGCATGATGGGCGGCGCCAAGGCGCATTATGACGGCATCGTCGCCTTCTCGCAGACCGATTTCACCGAAGATCTCAAGAAGATCACCGTCCCGGTGCTGGTGATGCACAGCGAGGACGATCAGATCGTCCCCTACGCCGACGCCGGACCGTTGTCGGCCAAGCTGTTGAAGAACGGCACGCTGAAGACCTACAAGAACTTTCCGCACGGCATGCCAACCACGGAGGCGGCAACCATCAACGCCGACCTGCTCGCGTTCATCAAGGCATGAAGGTCATCCTGTTCGGCGCCACCGGCATGGTCGGGCAGGGCGTATTGCGCGAATGCCTGCTCGACCGCGATGTCGAAAGCGTGCTGGCGATCGGGCGCAGCCCGGCCGGACAGCGGCACGCAAAACTGCGCGAAATCGTCCTCGGCAATTTCCTGGACTATTCGGCGATCGAGTCCGACCTCGCAGGCTACGATGCCTGCTTCTTCTGCCTCGGCGTCTCGTCGGTGGGCATGGCCGAGGAGCGCTACCGGCATCTGACCTACGACATCGCGCTGGCGGCGGCCACCGCGCTTGCCAGGCAAAATCCGCAGATGGTGTTCATCTATGTCAGCGGCCGCGGTACCGACGCCACGGAAAAGGGTGGCCTGATGTGGGCGCGGATCAAGGGCAAGACCGAAAACGACCTGCGCCGGCTGCCGTTCAAGGCGACCTATATGTTCCGCCCGGCAGGCATCCAGCCGCTGCACGGCATCCGCTCCAAGACCGCCTGGGTGCAGGCGATCTATGTGGTCGCCGCGCCGCTGCTGACGCTGCTCAACCGGCTTGCGCCGGGCTACATGACGACCACCGAGCAGGTCGGCCGCGCCATGATCAAGGTCGCGCGCGACGGCTATCCGAAGCCGGTATTGGAAAGCGAAGATATCAACCGCGTTTAGGGGGCATTCCGGGGCACGAACCGAGGGCGAACCTTGGAAACCAGCCTGTCGGCGCGAGATTCCGGCTCACTCCTGCGGAGCGGCCCGGGAATGTCGGCCAGACCCATCAAATCGCCGCAAATTTCACGCTTTTGCCATGAAGGCATCATTGGCCCTATACCTTGTGTTCGGCAAAAAGCGGGAATCGGCATGGATCGCATTCGCATTGTCGGTGGCCGCAAGCTCAACGGCGCCATTCCGATCTCGGGCGCCAAGAATGCCGCGCTGCCGCTGATGATTGCCGGCCTGCTGTCGGAGCAGACGCTGGTGCTGGACAATGTGCCGCGGCTTGCCGACGTCGCCCAGTTGCAGCGCATCCTCGGCAATCACGGCGTCGATATTCTGTCGGCCGGGAAGCGTCCCGGCGATCATGAATATCAGGGCCAGACCCTGCACATTTCGGCGGCCAACATCATCGATACCACGGCACCCTATGAACTGGTGTCGCGGATGCGCGCCAGCTTCTGGGTGATCGCGCCGCTGTTGGCGCGGATGCATGAAGCCAGGGTATCGTTGCCCGGCGGCTGCGCCATCGGCACCCGGCCGGTCGATCTTTTGATCATGGCGCTGGAGCGGCTCGGCGCCGAAATCACCATCGACGGCGGCTATGTGATCGCCAGGGCGCCGGGCGGGCTGAAGGGGGCGGCAATCGACTTTCCCAAGGTGACGGTGAGCGGCACCCATGTCGCCATGATGGCGGCCACCCTGGCCGCCGGCACCACGGTGATCGACAACGCCGCCTGCGAGCCGGAAATTCTCGATGTCGCCGACTGCCTGAACAAGATGGGCGCCCGGGTCGCCGGCGCGGGGACCCGCCGCATCGTCGTCGAAGGCGTCCGCAAGCTGCAGGGCGCGCGCCATACCGTGCTGCCGGACCGCATCGAGACCGGCACCTATGCGATGGCGGTGGCGATGACCGGCGGCGAGGTGCAGCTCGACGGCGCGCGGCCGGAATTGCTGCAATCGGCGCTCGACGTGCTGACCGAGGCCGGCGCGGCGATCTCGGTCAATGACGCCGGCATCCGGGTCGCCCGCAACGGCGCCGGAATCCGGCCGGTGAGGGTTTCGACCGCGCCGTTTCCCGGCTTTCCCACCGACCTGCAGGCCCAGCTGATGGCGCTGATGGCCTGCGCCGGCGGCGCTTCGCACATCACCGAGACGATTTTCGAGAATCGCTTCATGCATGTGCAGGAGCTGGCGCGGTTCGGCGCGCGAATTCATCTCGACGGCGAGACCGCCACCATCGACGGCATCGCCACCCTGCGCGGCGCCCCCGTGATGGCGACCGATCTGCGCGCCTCGGTGTCACTGGTGATCGCCGGCCTCGCCGCCGAGGGCGAGACCATGGTCAACCGGGTCTACCATCTCGACCGCGGCTTTGAGCGGCTGGAGGAAAAGCTGTCGGCCTGCGGCGCTTGCATCGAGCGCATCAGTGATTGACCGGAGCGAGCATTCCGCGCGGAGGACAGGTGCTGCCGTGACCGCCCAACTCAAATTGATTGCCCTCGACGCCGACGATCTCGCGGTGATTTCCGCGCATGTGCAGGAGGCGCGCGTGCAGACCGGCGACATCATCTGGCGGCAGGGCGAAAAGCGGCTGGTGATCGGGATGGACCGGCTGGATTGGGAGCAGACCCTGGCGGGCGAAGCCGCCCCCCGCCGCCTGGTGGCGGCGCTGCGCTTTGACCGCGTGCTGTCGTGCAAGTCGCGCAACATCGACCTGCAGACGCCGGAAACCGCGCTGGAACTGGTCGGGATCGAGTTTCATCCGGGCGAGGCGCCTTCCGGCAGCGCGGTGCTGATGTTCAGCCACGGCGGCGCGCTGCGGCTCGACGTCGAATGCCTGGAATGCGAGCTGACCGACCTCGGTCCCGACGATCTCGGCAGCCCGGGCCTCGGCGAGGGCGCCGAACCCTCCGGGCTGGACGCTTAGCAATCGCCGATCGGTAGCCAGGATTGGCTTTGCCCCCCTGCGGTCCGGACGGAAGGGTTGACGGCGATTTGTCGCCGCGCCATTGAGCAGGGGGCCTTCGATTGCGACCCGCCGCCGGAAAGCCACTATGCCCGTTCGACTAGACCGAAACAGCGCCGATTTCGCCAGGCGATTTTCCGATTTTCTCGGCCTCAAGCGCGAGATATCGGCCGATATCGAGACCGCGACCCGCGCCATCGTCGATGACGTCGCGGCCCGCGGCGATCTCGCGCTGATCGAGGCGACCCGCAGGTTCGACCGGCTCGATCTGGCTCCGGGGGACCTGCGCATCACCGCGGCCGAAATCGACGCCGCGCTGCAGGCCTGCGACGGCCCGACGCTGGATGCGCTCAAATTCGCGGCCGACCGCATCGAGCTTTTTCATCGCCGGCAATTGCCGAAAGACGATCGCTTCACCGACGCGCTGGGGGTCGAACTCGGATGGCGCTGGAGCGCGATCGACGCCGTCGGCCTCTACGTGCCGGGCGGAACCGCGGCCTATCCGTCCTCGGTGCTGATGAACGCCGTGCCGGCCAGGGTCGCCGGCGTCGCGCGGGTGGTGATGGTGGTGCCGTCGCCCGACGGCAAGCTCAACCCGCTGGTCCTGGCGGCCGCCCATCTCGGCGGCGTCAGCGAGATCTATCGCGTCGGCGGCGCCCAGGCGGTGGCGGCGCTGGCCTACGGCACTGCGAGCATCGCGCCGGTGGCCAAGATCGTCGGTCCCGGCAACGCCTATGTCGCAGCCGCCAAGCGGCTGGTGTTCGGCAAGGTCGGCATCGACATGATCGCCGGTCCCTCGGAAGTGCTTGTGATCGCCGACCGCAGCGGCAATGCCGGCTGGATCGCCGCCGATCTGCTGGCGCAGGCCGAGCACGACGTCAATGCGCAGTCGATCCTGATCACCGACGATGCCGGGCTTGCCGATGACGTCGAGCAGGCGGTGGCGGCGCAGCTGGCGACCCTGCCGCGGGCGGGGATCGCGCGGGCCTCGTGGAACGAATTCGGCGCCATCATCCTGGTGCGCAATCTCGGCGATGCGGCGGAACTCGCCAACGCCATCGCCGCCGAGCATCTGGAGATCATGACGGTGGATCCGGAAGCTGTTGCGGCGCAGATCCGCAACGCCGGCGCGATATTCCTCGGACCGCATACCCCGGAGGCGATCGGCGACTATGTCGGCGGCTCCAACCACGTGCTGCCGACGGCGCGATCGGCGCGGTTCTCCTCCGGGCTCGGCGTGCTCGACTTCATGAAGCGGACCTCGATCCTGAAATGCGGACCCGACCAGCTGCGGGCGCTGGGGCCGGCGGCGATCACGCTGGGCCAGGCTGAAGGCCTCGAGGCCCATGCCCGTTCGGTCGGACGGCGCCTCAACCTGCCATGACCAAGCCGCCGCCCGAGCAGGATTCGCAGAATCGCATCGTCGCGGTGACGCTCGACGAGGAATCGATCGGGCGTTCCGGTCCGGACATCGAGCATGAGCGCGCGATCGCGATCTACGATCTGGTCGAGAAGAACCTGTTCGCGCCGGAAGGCGCCGAAAACGGGCCGTTCACCCTGCATATCGGCATCACCGGCAACCGGCTGATGTTCGACATCCGTCGCGAGGACGGCACGCCGGTGGTGGCGCATCTGCTGTCGCTGACGCCGTTCCGGCGAATCGTGAAAGATTACTTCATGATCTGCGACAGCTATTACCAGGCGATTCGCACCGGTACTCCCGACAAGATCGAGGCCATCGACATGGGCCGCCGCGGCATCCACGACGAAGGCTCGCGCACGCTGCAGGAGCGCCTGAAGGGCAAGGTAAGGGTCGACTTCGAAACTGCCCGCCGGCTGTTTACGCTGATCTCCGTGCTGCACTGGAAGGGTTAGGGCATGACCCGGAAAAGTGGGGCGCGGTTTTCCGAAAAGGTCATGCCCGTCCTGCTATGCATGCTCCCGGAAAGTGGCGGCCGGTGTCCGGACCCGATCATGCGCAGCAGCGTCTTCATGACCCGGAAAGGCAGGCGCCGGATCATGCACAAACCAGCAGCGGCCTAGCATGACCGCGGCGCCTTCGCGCGTGCGCGCCCCGCAGTCGGTGCTGTTCGCCTGCGGCCTCAACAGCGTGCGCTCGCCGATGGCGGCGGGCCTGTTGCAGCAGATGTTTCCCCATGCGCTGTATGTCAGATCCGCCGGCGCACGGAAGGGCGAACTTGACCCGTTTGCGGTCGCCGTGATGGCGGAGCTCGGCCATGACATATCCGGCCACAAGCCGATCACCTTCGAGGACCTGGAGGACTGGGAGGGGCTCAATTTCGACCTGATCATCACGCTGTCGCCGGAGGCGCATCACCGGGCGCTGGAACTGACCCGCACGCTGGCGGCCGAGGTGGAATACTGGCCGACCCAGGACCCCACCGGCGCCGAGGGCAATCGCGCGCAGAAGCTCGAGGCCTATCGCGAGGTCTGCGACGGGCTGTTGCTGCGCATCCGCAAGCGGTTTTTGAAGGTCGGGGCGGCGAGCGGCTAGTATGGCGTGGCCCCGATCTCAAGGCGAAGACGGCAGGTTCCCTGGTTGTCTCGGCGAATGCCTTCCGATAGGTTCCGCGCGCATTCTTCCTCCCTTCCTCCCGCCGACAAAGCCCGCATGCTAGGCCGTCCCAAATTCGTTCTCGCGTCCGGTTCGCCGCGACGCCTCAGCCTGCTCAACCAGGCCGGCATCGAGCCCGATGCGCTGCGTCCCGCCGATGTCGACGAGACCCCGAAGCGGGGTGAGCTGCCGCGCGCCTGCGCCAACCGGCTGGCCCGCGCCAAGGCCGACGCCGCGCTCAAATCGGTGCAGCTCGACGACGAACTGCGCGGCGCCTTCATTCTCGCCGCCGATACCGTGGTCGCAGTCGGCCGCCGCATCCTGCCGAAGGCCAACCTCGTCGACGAGGCCTCGCAATGCCTGCGGCTGTTGTCGGGGCGCAACCATCGCGTCTACACGGCGATCTGCCTGGTGACGCCGAAGGAAAGCTTTCGCCAGCGCCTGATCGAGACCCGGGTGCGCTTCAAGCGGCTCAGCGAGGACGACATCCAAGCCTATATCGGCTCCGGCGAATGGCGCGGCAAGGCCGGCGGCTATGCCGTGCAGGGCATCGCCGGATCGTTCGTGGTCAAGATGGTCGGCTCGTACACCAATATCGTCGGCCTGCCGCTCTACGAGACGATTTCGCTGCTCGGCGGCGAGGGCTTTCCAATTCGCTTTGGCTGGTTGAATGCCAGCTAGCCCGCCCGACGATACCGGGTCGGCCAGGGAATCGGCCAGGGGATCGGCCAAGCCCTGCCCGATCTGCGGCAAGCCGGCCGTCGAGGCCTCGCGGCCGTTTTGTTCCGAACGCTGCCGCGACGTCGATCTGAACCGCTGGCTGTCGAATTCCTACGCCATCCCAGCCGCCAAGGACGACGACGAAGACGCCGATTGAGCGCGATTCCCCGGGTTTCGGGCCTGTCGCCGGGCAAGTGGCCGAAGTCGGGGTTTGGCGGCAAGGGGCGGCCTTTTTGGGTGGCCGGACATGCATTTGTCGCGTCGCCGCGCCACGCGAGGCCGGGGGCGAAGCGTGGTGGACAGGACGGTCCGGCCTGACTATAAACCGGCGCTCCCTGGCCCCTGCGCCGGGCAGTGCCCAGGTAGCTCAGTTGGTAGAGCATGCGACTGAAAATCGCAGTGTCGGTGGTTCGATCCCGCCCCTGGGCACCATGACGGTCAATGCTCCGCAACGCCATTACCGCTCGCCACCGCGTCCTTCGATTGCTTTTCCGATCGAGCCGCGCGGGAAAACGCATTCAGCAATGCGTCCGGCGACGACCCGGCAAAAGGGCGCACTCCATGCCGTGGCGACTTCGGCCCGCCGATCAATCCTGACGCTGCCCGATCAACGCAGGCGGCTCCGCCGCGGACCGAAACTCCCTATGCGGCCGCGGGGCCAAAGCTTATGTTGCGGGTAACGCCGCCTTGGCGCGTGGCACGTGCATGCAACCAGCGAAACGGCGAAGTGACCAGGCGCCGCCGGAGAAGTCATGTCGATAAAGGTCGCGAAGAGCAAGCTCGCCAAGGGCATCTATCTGCTTCGATTCAAGACTCAATACGAATTGACCGCGACCTTCCTGCGCGTGCAGGAGCATTACGAATCCCCCCGCTTTCACGGCCGCATCTTCTCGCTCGAACAATATATGGACTGGTACGCCGCGCGATACGGCAACTTCACCTATTACCAGGACTGGTCGGGATTCAATGTGCCCTCGACGGCGTTCCAGCCGTTCTACGAGGGCAAGTTCGATCCGCTCAGCGAAAAGGAAAAGCAGCTGCTGCGGCTGTTTGAAAATCTGCGGGAACGGTTTTACGTGATCGGGATCTACGATGCCGACGCAAAGGACAGCCTGACCCATGAGCTCGCGCATGCGCTGTTTTTCATCGACGCCGCCTATCGCGAAGCCGTGCGCAAGGCGATGCGCGGCTACGACACCCAGAAGCTTGCGGGGCAGATAGCCGAGGCAGGCTACGCGAAGCATGTCATTCCCGACGAGCTGCAGGCCTATATGGTCGCGCCTTCCGAAAGGCTCGGCTCCGCGCCCGGTCTCAAGCCGCTACGGCAAGAATTGCGCGCACTCTTCAGGGAGCATTCCGCGAAACTGGCGGTGCCGAGGATCAAGCGAGTTTCCGGGTGATATAGGCGATGGTTTGCGGCTGCCGGAAATAGTTGCAATGCCAGACCTCGCCGGAAGTCCCGAAGTCGCAGGGGTGATCGGCAATCTGCAGGTGCGGCACGCCGAAATCGGTCATCGATGCGGTATCGACCACCAAATCGTTGTGGTCGGGAAAGATGGCGTTGGTGGCGATGTCGGCGATCGCGCTCTTGCGGAAATAACGCCAGAACTTCCACCCGGGATCGGGCGTCTCGAAGTTCGACTGCACCGCGTAGTATAGCGGGTCGACGACGCATGGTCCGAGCCGCAGGCGGTCGATCTCGTGGTTGTTGTTGACAGCCGATTGTCCGCAAAGTCCGGGTATCAGCGCGACTACGCCATCCACCAGGGGCGTCCTGGCGAGCGCGCCGGTCGCCGACACCACGACCTGGACGAGCTTTCCGGCCACCCACATGAAGGGGTTGGCGGGGCCTACCAGGTTCAACGTTGCCTGTGCGAAGGATCCGATATTGGACAACAGGCTCAGTGCGCCCTGCAGCTTGTCAGGAGCCGCGAGCGAAGTCCCGTTGAGTGGTGAGCCGACGAGGACGGCGCGCACCGGCTTGTCGGGCAGAATGGCCAGGGTCTTGCCGAATGCCTCGAGCCACCAGCGCACCACCAATCCGCCGCGGCTGTGGGCGATGACGTCGATCTGCCCGGAGGCGTTGGCAAAGAACCGCCCGAGTTCGAGCGCATTGACCATCGGGCTGACGGCGAGCGTCGCGTGCTCGAAAAACAAGACGTTCTGGTAGGGCTTCGCGCTGCTCATCGCGGCATTGAGGAAGCCTCGCCCCGCTTCCGTGGACTTGAATTCCTCGAGCATGTTGCCGGCGTTGGAGAATGTCCCGTGGACGAACACCAGGGTGCGGTCGCCGAAGCCGCCGGCAAAGTCCGCATCGTCCAGCCTGAAGGTTCCGTCGGGCGTCTTTCGCAATGGCCTCAGTCGCGAGCGAAGCGACAGGTTGAGGCCAGAGTTGAGCTGCTGGTCGATCAACCCAACCGCTGCGACGATCTTGTTCGGCGCCAGCACCGGAAACGTCCGTGTCAACACCAGTGGGCCGTCCTTCATCTCGGGGGGATCCGCCACCGAGGGGACGGACAGCCCCGCGCGGCGCCGAAGCCGGCGTCGGCGAGGGCCGATGTCGAGGCTTGTTGGCGTATCCGGCGGGATCGGAATATCGTCGCTCCAGAACAGCACGCCATCCTTCTGTATCAATGAAACGGTCTTGATCGGATCATCGGGAGTGTTGGAGACTCGCCGCCGGCGGCGGCGCAGGCCGCCGATAGATGCGGCTTCTTCGTCGTAGGTTCCGTGAAGCGGCTCGAACAGATCGTCATCCTTGTCCCAGGCGTCGACCAGGGATCGCATGAGTTCAGGACGATCGCTCTCGTCTTGCGGCATGTCGGGTTCCGTCACTCGTTGATGATCGGAAGCGGTGTAACGGGCGGCCTGGCCGTACGCGCCACCTGGATGTCGAGAAGGCTGTCGAACTCCTTGCGGCTGCGCAAGTTGGCCCGACCCTGCTCCTGGGCTTCAGAGAATTTTTTTGCCGCGGTCAGGTAAGTGGCCTCGAGCATCACCAGATGGCCCGACGTCACATAAGCCATCACCTCGACATAGTTGAGCTTGGTCAACCGCCAGCCGTATTGATCGACGTAAGGCAATGCTGCCTCGCGCGCGGCGGGGCTGCCGACGCCGGGAATCGTTGGCGGAATGGTCTTTACGGAGACGAAGTGGTCGTGCGCTCCCTCGGACCGCCAGTAGCCGACGAAGGCGTGGTCGACGAGCAGCACCACAACCGGATAGACGCCGATATATTCGAGGCATGAGGCGAGCAGCAGCGCGAGGTCGATGCAGGTGCCGCTGTTCGACGTCATGATCTCGGTCGGCGTGCGCAGGCGCTGGGTGGTTTCGGAATAGGCCGGCGGCGGGTTGATATACTGGATCCGGTACTCGTTGACGAGCGCGGTCCAGATCGCCTGTACCTGTTTGTCCACCTGCGAGACGGATTCCTGATACCCGTCGAATCCGGCCGCCGGATCGTCCATGATGCCGATCAGATAGCGCCGCGACGAATTGATGATCTTGAGAATGGCCGGATCCCTCGGCAACACGAAAGACGGCAGCCAGGGGTTTTTCTCGGTGTCGTCGAGCCACTCGTCGACGGGGATCAGCGTAACGCGCCTGGTATCCTCAAACGCGGTTTCGCCCTCGCAGGTGACCTTGACGTAGACCGTCGATTGCACGCGTTCGCGCAGCGAACGTGGCAGGTTTTCCGTCAGCGGGATCTTGACCTTGGACGCCAGGGCGAGTTGCACGTCGTCCAGCACCAGGTGGGTGTAGCGGTACGGATAGCTCGCCGCCCCGACGAACAGCTCGACCTGCACCGCGATATTGTGAAGCGGGCCGTCCACGAGTTTGGTCAGGGTCAGCGTATTCAGGAGCTCCCTGTTGTTGTGCAGCAGCGAATAGTTGACTTCGGGAGCGATATAGAGGTCGACATGGATCCGGTCGCTGATCGCAACGCTGGCCATCATTGCCCTCCGTTTCGTCGTTTTATTGCTCTGGCGGGCTTCTTCGCCGGCCTATCCGGCTGCCCGATCATGCTGCGGCCTAGCCAGATCACGATGCTGGTGCCGTAGATGCGATCGCCGTCCATCGACTGCCAGGCATCGAGGAACGCCTCGGTGACCGATCGACCGTCATGGCCCCATGACCAATAGAAGGCCTGGAAGAACAGCTCGGCAAATTCGTCGTCGATCTCGTCGAGGAAGCCCAGCGCGGCATAGGCGCCGCGTTTGACCATTTCGCGGGCGGTGCGCGCTCCCGAGTAATAAAGGTTCAGGGTAATGACGTAGGGCGGCCTCTTCGATTCGAGCAGCAGATCGGCGAGTTCGTCATAACGCACCGGCAATTCGCTGTCGTAATCCCCGCGCAGGATCATTCCGTCATGCAGTTGGTCGGATCCGTCGATGACCTCCGCCCTCCGGGCCACCGCGGCCCTTCCGGCAACGGCCGTGTAGAAGTCCTCGATCAGCCAGGCGACCTGATGGGTGTCGACGCCGGTAACGTGGATCGCCTGCCAGGCCTTCCTGGCGATCCTGTCCTTCAGCCTGGTGTATGGCTCGGTTCGAGAGAACTCCAGTCCCTTGTCTTCATCAACATTCACCGCGGCGGCAATGCGCTTTTCTTCATCCTCGAACCTGTAGTCGATGCGCCCCGGCGCGCTCTCCACGAACAGGACGGTTCCGGGTTTGCTTGGCTTGATGGTGGTGCCGTTCGAGAAACATCGCGTAACCAGCAGCGACTCGAAACGCCCGATGCTTCGCGTGGCCGAACTCAGCAGATACTCCCAGGGAATTTCAGATGCAGCTTCCAGCAGCGGATCGGCCTTTGTCGCCGCCGACGGCCGATCGTAGAGTTCGACTTCGATTTGCTGGACCGACGCAAATTGCCGAATGGCCGTATCTGTGATGCCCAGCTCCGCGAGATCGCCGATCGCCTTGTTGCCGAAATAATCGCGCATGTCCGCATCGCCGGCCCAGCGCGTTCGGACGCGAAGGATATAGCCCCAGCGCATGGACATGCCGGCGATGATCGGCGCTGCCTTCCGAGGCACAAAATGTTCGATCAGGTTCTTCTTGTCATCGTGCGCGCGGATCGCGATCAGAGGCCCATCTGCTCGAGGGCTTGCCGCGTTCCTCCTGGGCTGGGCCTTTCTTGCCATCCACTTCTCTTCGAATGTGGTCGCACGGGCTCCGGGGAGCATGCCCGGAGGCGAGCAAAATCTACTATACACGCTATCGTGGTGCCAGTCATATTTCTGCCGCCTTGCGGCCGGGATCCTCAACGGGCGCAGGGAACCGTGGATTACGGCTTCGGCTTGAATCGGCCGGGGGCGCAGGTAGGGAGCGCGGGGGCACGTGATATCGCCACGCCGCCGGTTGCGCCGTTCGTTTTGCGTGGGCAGAGCAAATATCGATCGGAACGCCGAACAACCGCAACAGGCCTGCATCCCGCATCAGAGCAGCCCGACTGGGTCGGGAACCACGGCACCTGGACTTGGTACCCACAGCGGCGTGCAAGCTGCGCTGGAGCATCGTGTCCGGTCGAAGAAAAATTATATAGTTATTTCAAAAAATATAGGAATTCATGGTTTTATTCCGCATGGTGCACCATGACGGTCAATGCTTCGCACCGTCAGACAGCGCCGCTGCGTTCTCACGCCGCCGGGGACACCCGATTCCAGAAGTCGTCGAACTCGCGGGTGTCGAAGAACGCGATGGCGCTGACGACCTTCCCGTTCTTCATGCGAAAATACCAGGTGTAAGTGTTGTGGTAAGGCAGCCCGTCTTTCGTCGTGGCGGCCGCATCAAAGAAAATGATCACCATATCCCCATCAGCGTAGATGCCGCGCACGGTCGGAACCAATGGCGTAGCCATGCGCGCGTTGAAGGGCTGAATAACTTCGTCGAGGAATGCCTGCCGGTTCGGATAGGTCTTCGACAGTGGCGACGAACCAACGATGGTCCAGTCGGCCTCGGGCAGCAGCAGTTCGAAGGGGCTGCCCGTGCCGGCACGCCAGCGATCGAACCCCGCCTGGACGAGCATCTTGTTTTCTGAGCTTTCGGTAATGCCTGACATGGTGGTTTCTCCAAGCTGGAATTCATGAGGGAGATGAAACGCGGGTCCGCTCCCCAATATCGACAACGACCCTGCCGGCCGCGTGTCCGTCTTTGACGGCAGCATGCGCCTCTCCGGTTGTTTCAAGGCTGAAATGGCGCGGGTCGAGGCGCGGCGCGATCTTGCCCGCCTCGATGAGCTTGGTGGCCTCGCGCAGGATCTCTCCGTGATGGGCGCGCCCTTCTCCGGTCAATAGCGGCAGCAGCGTGAACACGCCGGAGTAGGTCGCGGCGCGAAACGACAGCGGCGCGAGCGAGTGCGCGCCCCAGCCGAGAGCGCTCACGACATGTCCGAAACGCGCTACCGCGTTGAAAGAGGCATCGAGAACGGCGCCGCCGACGGTATCGTAGATGAGATCGAAGCCGCGGCCGGCGGTATGTTCCGCGACATATGCGTCGATCGGTGTTTCCCTGTCGATGAACGCCGCGCCAAGTCGCTCGATAAAAGCCTCGTCCCTGCGCGAGCCGGTGGCGAATACTTCAGCGCCGAACGCCCGCGCGAGCTGGACGGCGATGTGCCCGACACCGCCGGCGCCGCCGTGAATGAGGACTTTTTGTCCGCCGTGGACATGAGCCCGGTCCAGCAGCCCCTCCCAGGCGGTGATCAAGATCAGCGGCAATGCTGCAGCCTCCCGCATGCCGAGATTCTGCGGCTTCGGCGCCAGCAGCCTGGCATCGGCAGCAACGAACTCGGCGAGCGACCCCTGCAGGCCTCCCACGCCACCCGTCATGCCATAGACTTCGTCGCCCGGCCTGAAGCCTGCGACGCCTGCTCCGACGCTCTCGACGATACCGGCGAGGTCGATGCCGAGGATGGCCGGCAGCGGATGCCGGGCATGCGCCGCCTGTCCGTTGGATATCTTGAGGTCGAGCGGATTGACCCCGCTCGCCTTGATCCGAACCAGAACCTGCCCTTCAGCAGCCGCGGGGCGCTCGACCCGGCTGATCTGAAGCGGAGCGCCGTGAGCCGTCAGCACCAGCGCCCGCATTTGCGTTGCAGTCATCGAATGGCCTTTCCATCGCTTGGCATGAATTGCCGGCTCGGCATGCCGCGTCTGTTTCCGATCCGCCTGTCGGGACCGTCGTCATCGCGCAACGGCCCGGTCGAGAAAATCCAGCATGATGTTGCCGATTTCGGCGGCATGAGTTTCGAGGGCAAAATGGCCGGTATCGAGCAAATGAACTTCCGCGCCTGGCAGATCGCGCCGGTACGCCAACGCGCCAGCTGGAAGGAAGGCGGGGTCGTTCTTGCCCCACACGGCCAGCAAGGGTGGTTGCTGGTCCCGGAAGTACGCCTGAAATGCCGGATAAAGAGCAACGTTGCTGCGGTAGTCGAGGATCAGATCGAGCTGAATTTCGTCGGCGCCGGGCCGCGCCATATAGGCGATATCCAGCGTATAGCCGTCAGGGCTGATGCGGCCGTGGTCGGCGCCGGACAGATATTGCCAGTCGCGAATGGTGGCGGGCACCAGCGACTCGCGGCAGGCTTCGCGATGCTCCAGCGTCGGTTCTCGCCAATAGGTCTGCCATGGTCCCCAGGCGTCGCTGAGACCCTCGAGATAAGCATTGCCATTCTGGCTGACGATGGCGGTGATCCGTTCGGGATGTTTAAGCGCAATCCGAAGCCCGGTCGGCGCGCCATAATCGAAGATATAGAGGGCGTACCGATCGAGCTTCATCACCTGGATGAACGCGTCGACGACCCCTGCGAGGTTATCGAAAGTGTAGTCGAATACGCCCCGCGGAGGCGCCGTGGTGTTGCCGAATCCGGGAAGGTCGGGGGCGATGACATGATAGCGTTCGGCCAATAGCGGAATCAGGTCGCGGAACATGTGCCCGGCGGTGGGAAAGCCGTGCAGCAGCAGGATGACCGGAGCGTCGATCGGGCCGGCCTGTCGATAGAACACCTCGGCACTTCCGGCGGTGATCGTGTGGTATGTCGCGTGCATGGCGGAACCTCGACTTCCTTGCTGGCCTGGCATCTGTTCGAAGGATCTTGCTACGGTTCGGTGGCCTTGCCCGCGATAGCCTTCAACGCGCCGGACATGGTCTCGGTCGCAGCCTTGCTGGTTCCATCCAGGCCGTGGCGCTGCGCCAGCCAGTTCGGATCGTTGTAGGACAGCCAGGTGATGCCGGACCCGTCCTGCCAGACCAATGCCTTGAGTGGCAGATCAATCCCGATCGCCTGGACCGACTGCATCAGCGGAGTGCCGGCCTTGGCGTTTCCAAAAATCAAAAGATCGGTCGGGCGCAACGCGAGACCGGCTGCAGCCGCGCCCGCGGCGTGATCGATATGGGCAAACACCGTCATGCCCCTGCTTCGCACCTCGGCCTCGAACCGGTTCATCGTCGTTTCCGGGCCGTGGCTGCTGCGTATCGTGATCAATCCCTCTGCGGCCATTGCTTGCGCTCCTGTCAACGTTGCGGTTAGTGCGAAGGCGACGGCTGTGGCACGGCTTGCCGACCACGACATCTCAATTTCTCCTGAACAGCCGGGCCGGATCGAATGCCTCGTCGGGGACGAAGCCGTCGCGATTGGGCATCTTGACCTTGGGCAGCGACGCCTCGTCGAGCTTGCCGTCCGCGGCAACGATCCCGTTGAGGTTCAATAGATAGGCCGTCAACGCGTAGGTCTCGTCGGCGCTCAGCGACCCCGGCGACGGATACGGCATGGCGCGTTGGATGTAGTCGAACAACGTCGTCGCATAGGGCCAGTAGCTGCCGACCGTCTTGACCGGCTTGTCCGACATCAGCGTACCCTGGCCGCCGACCAGCCGATCCTTGATGCCACCCTGGCCGTTCTCGCCGTGGCAGGCCGCGCAATTGTCCTCGAATAAATGTTTTCCCTCCGCGACGGTGCCGCTGCCCTCGGGCAGGCCCTTGCCGTCGGGCCGCACGTCGATGTCCCATAGCTTGACTTCATCAGGCGTCGCGGGACGCCCGAAATCATAGGCCAGTGCCGGTGCGCCCATGCTGACGGCAAGGGCCAGGCCCGCGACCAGCTTGCTAGGCGAGGACATTGCTGACCCTCCCGGCTTCGTCGATGCTCCAGGTCTGCTGGGCACTATAGTGGAACAGCGCATTCGTGCCATTTTGCGCGATGAAATGGCTGCGGTCGGGCTGCGTGTTCCCTTTATCGTCGGTGGAGCGGCTGACAATCCTGGTCGGCTTGCCGTCCCAGACCCAGTCGATCTGGAAACGCGTCTGCGCCTTCGGCAGCACGGGATGGTTCAACTGGGCGACCTTCCAGCTTTTTGCGCCATCGGTACTTATTTCGACCCTGGCGATACTGCCATGGCCGCTCCACGCGAAACCCGAGACACGGTTGTAGCCGGGACGGATCTTCATCGTCCCTGACGGCGAGGTGATGACCGAGTTGGTCTCCATCCGGAGCTGGAATTGGCGCGCCTTCCCGCTGGGCAAAAGCTGCGTGTAGCGCGCGGTCTCCCAACGGGTCATCCAGGGCTGGTCGGCGAACTTGAGGCGGCGCAGCCATTTGATATGAAGGTTGCCCTCGAAGCCCGGCATGATCAGCCGCATCGGAAAACCGTGCGCCGGCCGCAACGGCTCGCCGTTCTGGCCATAGGCGACGAAAGCTTCGTCCAGGATCTCCTCGGTCAGCGGAATGCTGCGGTCGACGCCGGCGCCGTCGCCACCTTCGGCGAGCATCCAGTTCGACCCGCGCTGCTTTCCGACCAGATCGACCAGGAATCTGAGGGAGACGCCGGTCCACTCATTGGTACTGATCAGGCCGTGCGTGTGCTGGACGGTGAGATCGGGGTCAGCCTTCCTCCAGTTCTCCCATCCGTTGCCGGTACATTCGATGAAGACGACGCGCGACACCGACGGCATCGCCTTCAGATCGTCGACGTTGAGCACGAGCGGCTTGTCCACCATGCCGTGGATCAAAAGGCGATGCTGCGCGGGATCGATGTCGGGCACGCCGGCATGGCTGCGCTCGTAATGCAGGTCGGTGGGCGTGATGGTGCCGAACAGCTGTTGATGCGGCGTCTTGGCATTGATCGCATTGTCCGGATCGACATTGCGCATCCCCGGCCCAGCCTCCGGGATTCGGTCGATCCTGACGTATTTCGACCGTTCGCTATGCGCGCCGAGATCGGCGCCCGGGGCGCGCGGCGGCACGTCGGCAAGAGAGTCGGCGGCGGCCGGGGCCGCCCCGATGCTTCCTGCCAGCCCCGTGGACCCCGCAAGGAAAATCCTGCGGGACAAGCGGGCGCCCGGGCGTCCTGGCCCGACCCCATCGGTTGAAGAATTGTCCTGAGCGGCCATCGCGGTTTCCTCGAAGCATTTGCGACGGGCGGACCGTAATTGCTGCGGCGTGCGAATTCCTTGACGGAGTTCTGAAAACTTCTGAAGGCAGACCTGCGCGGCGGCTTCCGCGCTATCCGGCGTGACCTGGCTGCAAAGATTGAAGCATCGCCCGCGCGGCGCACGGATCCGCGGCATCGAAACCCTCGGTGAACCGACCGTAGACGGGTGCCAGAACCCGCCGCGCTTCCTCGGGTCGATCCTGCCGGAGCCTCGTCAGGCTCATCGCGCTGCGCAATTCCCAGAGCAGGGCGCCC
>Ga0302279_10004099_pt1 | contig 17506 bp, 13 predicted proteins | sample III_Bog_N3_3_FD_194541 | JGI IMG/M metagenome (GOLD analysis project Ga0302279, IMG submission 194541) | Peat permafrost microbial communities from Stordalen Mire near Abisko, Sweden - III_Bog_N3_3 | ecosystem: Environmental > Terrestrial > Soil > Wetlands > Peat | place: Sweden: Abisko...
ACGCTTCGTCGGCCTCGACGGGGCCGCGAAGGAGCGGTGGGAAGGGCTCGTGCAGTCGCTGCGCGGGGAAGATCTCGGGGCGGTCGACACGACCGTCGTCTTCGCACCACTCAGCTACGTCGATCTCTTCCAGAGCACCGGCCCCGCCGCGGGCGACCTCTGGCTCCAGCCGCAGTCGGTCGAAGAGCTCGACAGGATCGTCCGCGAGGAGATCCCGAGCGGGTCCGTCTTCATCGCCACTGCGTCGCCGATCACCGCAGGCGCGAACGTCACGGTTCAGTTGCTTCATCCGATCACGCAGGCCGTGTTCGCGCTCGAGGGCATCGTGCGTCGCCGTGGGCCGGGAGCGCGCGCGCAAGACGGAGTCGTCGTCGGCGTTGCGCCGCTCAGCCCCGAACGCAGCGTGGAGCTGTCGGAGATGGCGGACTCGGTCGTCGTCCTCGAGGATTACGACATCGAGCTCTACGACGAGCCGGTCTTCAGCGATTCGTAGAGACGTCGTGACCCATACGCAGCTTGGAAGGTGAGTAACGCATGCACGGAAGATGGCTTGGAATTCCGATCTGGATCGTCTTCGGCATCGTCGGCGCGTGGATCGCTACCTCGAAGGGGCGCGGCGGCTGCTTCTGGTTCGCGGTGTGCGGCTTGCTTGGGCCTATCGGACTCATCATTGCCGCCGTCCTGCCCGCCAGCGACAGCTGATCGCGGAGCGTTCATGATTCGTCGTCTGGAGGGGCGCGCGTGACGCGGTTCTTCCTCGCGCGTCACGGCGAGACGGACTGGAACGCGCGCGGCAAGCTCCAAGGCCACACGGACATTCCGCTCAACGAGTCAGGGCAGGCACAGGCACGGGCGCTCGCCGCGCGCCTCCTACGAGAGAACGTGAAGGCGGTCGTCACGAGCGATCTGTCTCGTGCACGAGAGACGGGCGCGATCATCGCGAGTGAGCTCTCGCTCCCGGCGCCGCACGTCGACCTCGAGCTCCGCGAGCGTTGCTTCGGGGTGTTCGAGGGGCTCACGCGAGCCGAGTGTGCAGAGCAGCACCCCGACGCGTGGCGTGCGTGGCTTGAGCAGACGTCGCCGCCCGAAGGGGCCGAGGCGGTCGACCTCGCCGTGCGACGGATGACGCGAGCCTTCGAGCGCCTGGTGCAGCGCACGACCGACACGCCTTCGCTTGTGGTCTCGCATGGCGGCGTCATGCGGCTCTGGCTTCTCGATCTCCTCGGCGTCACCGTTCCGTTGATCGCGAATGGTACCGTCTACGCCGTCGACCACGACGAGCACGGATTCCGAGCGGTGCGCTGGGAGCCTCCCACCCACGCGTAGAGGGCCACGCAGCGCGGCAACTCGAGCGCTCCGTCGCGTCGCACGAGAATATTCGCGGAGCAGCGGTAAACCAACGATCTATTTACAGGATTCGCATCGACTCCGCACGACAGCGCTTGAGACTGCGGTGCGAACGCGCCAGGGTTACGAAGGCCGCTGGCACACGGTGGAGGATTCAATGCGTCGTTCGTCGCTCGGAGTTGCTCGCGTTATCGGATTTGGAACCGCGGTCTTGCTCGCGTCGGTGGCCGCATGCGGCACCGACGCCACCGGCTCGTTCGGCGGCGACGGAGGCGCAGACTCGGCGCTCGGATCGGGTGGCGGGAGTGGAAGCCATAGCTCGGGAGTGACGCTTGGAGGCGCCGGCAGCAGCGCGGGGATGCTGGGCGGCGCGACCTCGAGCGGCGGAGGTGGCACCGCCACGAGCCAGGGGGGCACGGCGTGCCCCGCGGGGCTCACGTGCGACGTCTCGTGTCCGAGCGGCAAATCCACGACGGTCAGCGGACGAGTCTACGACCCCGCCGGGAAGAATCCCCTCTACGGAGTGGCGGTGTACGTCCCCGCGACGGCGCTCGCACCCCTGCCGAAAGGCGTACCGACGGGCGCAGACCAGTGCTCGTGCGGCGCTCTTTACGCGAGCGGAGCCATCACGAACGCGACGACGGATGTGAACGGCAACTTCACCCTCACCAACGTCCCGCTCGGCGCCAAAGTGCCGCTGGTCCTCCAGATCGGCAAGTGGCGTCGGTCCCTCACGATCAACGTCGCGACGTCGTGCGGGGACAACCCGCAGACAGGGACATCGCTGACCCTCCCGGGCACCGTCGCGGCGGGCGACACCGACGACAACATGCCCGACATCGCCGTGTCGACCGGCTCGGCCGACACGCTCGAATGCCTGCTGCTCCGCATCGGCGTCTCCGCCTCGGAGTACGTGCCTGGAACGTCGACGGCCGGTCACGTACACGTCTTCTCGGGCGGGAGCACGGGCGGTGGTGGTGGCGGCGGATTCGGCGGAGGCGGAGGCGGTCAGGTCGGCAGGGCCGAGTCGAAGCCGATGGCGAACGCTCCGGTGAGCTCGACGAGCCTCTGGGACACGCAGGCTCACCTCATGCCGTTCGACGTCGTCCTCCTGTCCTGCGAAGGGGGCGAGACCTACGACGCCAACCCGCCGGCGCTCGAGTCGTACCTGAACGTCGGAGGGCGCGCGTTTGCCTCGCACTTCCACTACGCATGGTTCAGCGGTCCGCTCGGATCCACGCAGAGCTACTCTGCCCCCTCGGACTGGGGGAGCAACCTCGCGACGTGGTCCGCCGACAAAAACGGCGGAGGCGGCGGCGGTGGCGGTGGCGGCCAGAACGGCGATATCGGCGGCGTCATCGATCTCACGCTCAACGGCAGCACGAAGCCGTTCTCGAAGGGGGCGACGCTCGACACGTGGCTCGACGCCCGTAGCGCGCTCGGCGGCGGGGGTGTCGCGAGCACCGAGCTATCGATCTACCAGCCGAAGTACAACGCCACGGTCACGGCGGCGAACAAGGTGTCGCAGCCGTGGATCACGGCCGACTCGAAGGCGTCTGTCCCCAACGCGACGATGTACTTCTCGTTCGACACTCCGGTCAACGCGGCCACCCCGGCGGACGGCGGCTCCCCCGCCTACTGCGGTCGCGCGGTGTTCAGCGACCTCCACGTCGCCGGAAATCCTGCGACCACGGACGACACGAGCAAGGCGCCGCCGGCAAGCTGCGCGAACGTGAATCTCTCGCCGCAGGAGATGGCGCTCGAGTTCATGCTCTTCGATCTCTCGTCGTGCGTCGTCCCCGACACCGTCGCGGTGATGCCGGACGCAGGCTTGCCGCCGCCTCCGTCGAAGTGAGCGCTTAGATCTCCTGGACGACGACGTTCGATCGGTCTGCAGCGCGCTCTGCCGCGTCCGCCGAGAGGACGTCGTCGTGCCCGCGGAGATCACTACGTCGTAGGCCAACCGTCGCGAGCAGCGCGCGCGACGGAACGAAGCCGAGGTCGTCGGCGTGAACGAAGATGCGGCCGAGGTGCTCGGCATAGGCCTTCGCCAGGCTCCCGAACGGGATGCGATCGAACGGCTGCGCCCGACGTCGGCTCGCGGCGGCCGACGCCATGAGGCTCGCGGTGAGCAGGTGATAGAGCCCGCGAAGATCACGTCCGGCGCCGGGGGCCGCGCGGGCGAGGATGCGACGGAGGAAGTGAACGTTGAGCGGCACGTGGAACGACTCGTCGCGCGTGAGGATCGTGAGCATCTGCCGGACGGCGGGCCGGGGCTTCGCGCGCCTTAGAGCCATCCGGTACGTGGTCGCGCCGATCGTCTCGAACATGAGGTTCGTCAGCACGATGGTCTCGTGCTTCTTGGCGCGCGCGTAGAGCTTGTAGAACGTGCGCGTCGTCGGCCCCATCGGGCGAATCTCCCCCCCGAGATACGCGATGAACTGCGTCAGGAGCTCGCGGTGCCAACCCTCTTCGTCCCCGTAGAGCCTCAGCGTCTCTGCGAGCTCAGGGTCCCAAACGGCGACCTCGCCGGCTACCTCGTGAGCCTGGCGCAGACCCGACTCCTCGGCCCGGAACGCCGCGTTGAAGAACGCGACTGCGGCCACTTTCTCCTCCGCGCTATCCCATACGATGGGGACGGTGAGGTCGAGCTTCTCGTCGTGCATTCGCTCGCGGCGCTGCTTCAGCAGACGAAGCCAGAAGGCGGTCGGGCGATCTTGAACAGAGGCCGTCATGAGCTAGCTACGGCGCCGCTGCGAGCTGCCCCTCGTCCGCCCTGGCACGTGCGGCGGCGAGCACGGTGGAAAGCGCACGGAGCGCCGCCATCGCGACAGGCAGACTCACACCCGCGGCCATCTTGTAGTCGCGTCCACGTGCAGCCTTGAGGGCCATGCCCCCTTCGGCCGACTGCAGATTGAGCTCCGGGAGATCCCAGCCGCCGATGCGATAGCCCTGCTCGAGCACGCGCCGCAGCTCCACGGCGCTCGGCACCGCCGCCTTGAAGACCTTCACGGCTGCGACAACCTCCTTCGGCGGACGATTGCCGCGACGCGTGACCTGCCCGAGCCAGATAAGGACATGGCGCAGGGACGTCAGGAGGAAGAAGCTCTCTACGACCTCTACCCGCCCGCCTCCCGGCAGTGTGTTGGCGGCCTTCAAAGCTCGCCACTCCGCGGCCATTGCGTTCGCGTGATCGAACGCCACCTGGTTATCGAGCAGCTCGGTCAGTCGCGCGGCCTGGAAGACCGCGCTCTCGGACCAGTCGTGGGCTTCACGGAGAGCGAGCGAGAGGGGTACCACCTCGGCCTTCTTTGCAGTCGACATGGCCGTGAAGGCTGCGCCTGCGCGGGATAGGAATCAAGACTCTCTGAAATCTTACCGCAGAGGCGGCATCCACTGCGAAGACGTCATTCCACGTAGGCGGAAGCGTGATCCTACAAGGTAGAGTTTGCGCCGCTCGAACGCCGAGCTGGAGGTACCACCTATGAACCGTATCGGAATGGCCCGCGGACTCACCCGCACGGGATGCCTATCGACGCTCATTCTCGCCGGTCTCATGGGCGGATGCGACGGCGGCACTGACGATACGGCGACGTGGGCCACGGCGATGACTGTGGCGCTCGTCGCGCCCGCGGCAGCCAACGTGCAGCCAGCGAAGGTCGTCGCGCGCCCCGCGGCCGGTCCGCTCAAGGCGGGCAGCGTGCGGCTCGCGCGAGGCCACCATCCGTACGCGCGTATCGAGAACGACGCCGGTCGTCTCGACCCCGAGCAGCGCATCGAGAACCTCTCGCTGTTCTTCAGTCTCTCACCGGCGCAGCGCGCGGACCGCGACTCGCTCGTCGCGGCCCAGCTCGATCCGCGGTCGCCCCTCTACCGTCACTGGCTCACTCCGGAGCAGTACGCATCTCGCTTCGGCGCGCGCCCCGACGACATCGCGCGCGCCTCGGCGTGGCTCACGGCGCAAGGCTTCGATGTACATCGCACCTCGCGTCTCGCGACCCGCGTGACGTTCTCCGCGAAGGTGGCCGACCTCGAGACCGCCTTCCAGACGGAGATGCACCACTACGTCGTTCGTGGAGAGATGCACTACGCAATGGCGACGGCCCCTGCGTTCCCGGCCGACCTCGCCGACATCGTCCTCGGCCTTCACAATACGCACGACTTCTTCAAGCGCCCCGTCTCGCACGCCATCAACCAGACACGGGTCGCCCAGCGCTCGACCTCGCACGTTCAGTTCCTCTACGACGCAGGCCCCGACGCCGGTCCGTTCGACATCCTCGGGCCGCCCGACTGGGCCGCCGCCTACGACGTCGCGAAGCTCTACGACCCGGGCATCGGCGGGACGAAGCTCGACGGCACCGGCATCACGATCGGCATCGTCGGCACCGCGGAGATCGCGCAGGCCGACATCGACGCGTTCCGCAAGATGTTCAATCTTCCGGCGTCGACCGTGACGATGACGCTCGTCCCCGACACGGGCGCCGCAGCCGCGGGGCGTCGCGGCGACGGGGTGGAGGCGATCCTCGACGTCGAGTGGTCCGGCGGCATCGCGAAGGGGGCGACGATCAACTACGTGTTCGTCGGCACGAACGACCGCAACGTCGACGACGCCACGTTCTATCTGATCGAAGAGAACCTCGCCCCCGTCATGAGCGAGAGCTACGGCGGCTGCGAAGCGGGCGAGACGCCCACCGACGCGGACATCCTCGAGGAGAACGGCACGGCGGCGAACCTCCTCGGCATCACGTACATGGCTGCGGCCGGCGACGACGGGGCGGACGATTGTGGCGGTGGACCGGGGGGCTCGGGGCTGTACGTCGACGAGCCAGGGAGCTTTCCCGGGGTCACGTCGGTCGGCGGCACGCAGTTCCCCGCCCCCGCGTGGAACGCAGAGAACGCGCTCACGAGCTACCCGTCGCTCGAGCAGGTGTGGAACGAGTCGAACGACCCGTACTCGATGTTCGGCGTCGGCGCCGGCGGCGGCGGCATCAGCTCCGTCTTCGCGAGGCCCGCGTACCAGGCGAGCGTAAACGCGTGCGTGCCCGTCGGGTCGCTCCCCTTCATCCCCCCCGCGGGCGGCATGAGGCAGGTCCCCGACGTCGCGGTCTCGGCCGCGTCCTTCACGCCGGGCTACTTCATCGAGTGCACGTTCACGGCGGAGGGGGACTGCAGCGCAACGGGCGGCGCTCCTGAAGGCACCCCCGTCGGCGGCACGTCTGCGGCATCGCCTTCGTTCACTGGCGTCGTCGCGATCTTGAACCAGGCCGCCGGCGAGCGCCTCGGCAACATCAACCCGCTCCTCTACGCGCTCAATGCCAAGCAGCCGGCTGCGGCTCCGTTCCACGACATCACGTCGGGGAACAACGAGATCGCATGCGGCAACGCAGGCGCAGGCGACGCAGGCGGACCCGGCGCGGCCGGCTGGCCCGACGCAGGCTGCGCCGACAGCGGTCTCTTCGGCTTCGCGGCGACGACCGGGTACGACTGCGCGTCGGGCATCGGATCGATCGACGGCTACAACCTCGTGACCGCTCTCATGGGGCTGAACAAGACGACCACGTCGCTCGCCACGACGCCTACGGTCACGAGCGAAGGGGTCCCCGTGACCCTCACCGCTACGGTCAACACCGTCGGCGTGAACGCGAACGATCTCACGGGGCACGTGACCTTCACGTTCGAGTCGTTCACGACGACCGGCGAGACGGATCTCAGCTGGGAGCTCGGGACGTCGGCGCTCACGGGCGCGACGACCGCCACGGCGACGGCGTCGCTCACGACGGCAATCCCCCCCGGGCTCGTGAAGCCGGGTCACCAGTGGGTCGACGTCATCGCGGTCTACAGCGGCGACGCGCAGCACTTCGGGTCGGAGTCGGCGAAGGTCGGCGTAGAGTTCAACCCGATCTCGTTCTCGGTCACCCCGATGACCGTCCAGCTGCCGCCCGACGGAACGCAGAGCTTCTCGGCCATCGGCGGCGTCCCGCCGATCCAGTGGTACGTCGACGTCGATACGTCGCGAGGCCGCACGGACGCCGGCATGTTCGGCGGCGCGCAGATCGACCCGGTCTCGGGCATGCTCTCGGTCGGCCCGAAGGCCGGCTACGTCGAGATCACCGCGCTCGACAACGACGGCGCCGAGGCCAACGCGTACATCACGGTCGGCGCGCCGACGACCCCCGCACCGTGGTCCGCCGACGGGGGGGTCTACATCGACTCCGGGGTCGCGCCGCTCTACGACGCCGGTCCGTCGCTCGACGCGGCCGTGAAGGACGCGACCACGCCGATCAAGGACAGCGGGACGGCGCCAGTCGACTCCGGACACCCGGTCGTCAGAGATGCGGGTCACGACGCGGGCTCGGACGATACGGCAGGCGGTGGCGGCTGCAGCTGCGAGCTCGCGCGCTCGCAATCGTCCTCGGGCTCCGGCTCGGCGCCGCTGCAGGGCCTCGGTGGATTGCTCCTTGGCGCGAGCCTCCTGATCCGACGCCGACGGAGCTAAGCTAGCGGCGATGAACGTACTGACCGGCGACGTCCCCGCATCGGTCGCGGGGGACGTCGACGCGGTCGGAGCCCGTCCCTGGAAGAGTCGCGTTCGCGAATTCATCTGCGTTGGCGGCCTCACGCCGCTCCTCTTCCCGCTCTCGTGGTTGCTGCGCCGCAGCTTCGGCCTCGACGCCCCGGAATACGCCGTCGGCTTTCTCTTCTTCTACGGCGCGTACCTCGTCAACGACCCTCACTTCGCGGTCACGTACCTCCTCTTCTACCGAGACGCGCGCGCACGCGCGTTCGGCGACGCGTTCTCGGGGGCGCAGCGCGCTCGGTACGTGCTCGCGGGGCTCGTGGTCCCTGCCGCGCTCGGAGGATGGGCGCTCACGGCGCTCGTGACGCGATCGGCGGTCTCGCTGGGGTTCCTCATACAGCTGATGTTCCTGCTCGTCGGCTGGCACTACGTGAAGCAGGGGTTCGGCGTGCTCACAGTCCTCGCGGCGCAGCGCGGCGTGCGATGGACGGCGCGCGAGCGGTTCGTGCTTCTCGCGCACTGTTACACGGGGTGGGCCTACGCATGGGCAAGCCCCGCGGACTTAGGTACGGACGTCGAAGAGAAGGGGCTCGTCTACACGACCTTCGCACACGGCGCCGGGCTCGAACGCCTGACGCACGTCGTCTTCCTCTCGACGATTCTTCCGCTCGTGTGGGTGCTCGTGCAGAAGCGACGCCGCGAAGGGGGGCTGCCGATCTTCACGCCGCTCGTCGCGTTCCTTTGCGCCATCTGGTCGTGGACGATTTACTCGAGCATCGATCCGCTCGTCCGCTACATGACGCCTGCCCTGCACTCGCTGCAGTACCTCTATTTCGTGTGGCTGCTTCGAGGTGCCGAGGCGCGCGAGCAGGAAGGTCCGCCCTGGTTCCGACGCTCCGCGGCCGTCCGCCTCGGGTGGCTGGCAGTCTCGTCGGTAGCCCTCGGGTGCCTGCTCTTTCACCTCGCGCCATCCGCGCTCGACGACGCGCTCGTGCCGCATCGCGCAGGGATCTCGCGCCCGCTCGGGCCGACGCCGTACTTCGCGACGCTCTATGCGGTCGTAAACATTCATCACTACTTCATGGACTTCGTCCTCTGGCGCCGGGAGAACCCGGAGACGCGGTACCTACGAGCACGGGTGTAGGACGACGAGCCGTCCTTCCGCTAGTCTGGTCCGCAGAGGTTTCCATGCGCCGTATCTCATTGTTTTCGCAGCTCGTTCTCGCGCTGGTGGCCGGATGCGGAACGGCCGCGTCGACGGCTTCGACAGGGGGCTCAGGGTCGACGACCTCCACCGGCACGTCGGGAACGCACACCTCCGGCACGGCGCACACGTCGGGCGGGGCGACCACCACGAGCAGCACCGGTGCGAGCGGAGGCTCGACCACCGGAGGCTCTGCATCGACGGGCGGCTCGTCCGGCACGGCGTCGAGCTCCGCGACGAGCACGGGCAGTAGTGGCGGCGCGAGCAGCGGCGGCAGCGCAAGCAGCTCCACCGGCAACGCGGGCGACGCGAGCGTCCCGGTCGGCGCGTCGGTCCTCCAGTTCCACAACCACGTGAGCCGCGACGGCCTCTTCATCGACAGCGCCATCACCGAGGCGACCTCCCCCAACTACGCGCTCGACACGTCGTTCGCGGGCACGTTCACCGGGAACGTCTACGCGTCACCGCTGTACGTGCAGAACGGCCCGAGCGGCAAAGGGACGTTCTACGTCGCAACCGAGGCCGGGACGGTCTACGCGCTCGACGAGTCGACCGGGGCGGTGGTGTGGCAGAGGAACGTCGGCACGGCCGCGACCAAGACGGGAGCAGGCTGCGGCAACATCAGCCCCATCGGCATCACGGGGACCCCTGCCATCGACCTAGGCACGCGCCTCATCGTCTTCGACGCAGCCATCGCGAACAGCTCCGGTGCGATCGCGACCCACTCGATCTTCGCGCTCTCGATCGATACGGGGAATATCGTCTGGACAGTCGACGTCTCGACGCTCACGGGGACGGGTGGCACCGCGTTCTCTCCGCAGCCGCAGAACCAGCGCGGCGCCGTGCTGATGCTCAACGGCATCGCGTACGTCCCGTTCGGAGGCCACTACGGAGACTGCGGCACGTACCATGGGTGGGTCGTCGGCGTGCCGCTCTCGGGGGCGGGCGCGAAGGCATGGTCGACCACGGCGGTCGGCGCGGCGATCTGGGGGCCTGGAGGGCCTGCGAGCGACGGGCAGAGCATCTTCGTGACGACCGGGAACGGTCTGAACGACAACACCACGTGGGCCGAGAGCGAGGGGCTCTTCCGCCTCGACCCGGGTCCGTCGTTCACGGGCGCGACGGCAGACTTCTTCGCCCTCTACAACTGGAACACGCTCGACAGCGAGGACCTCGATCTCAGCGGCTCGGGCCCGCTCGTCATCGACGCGCCCGCGCTCACCCCGTCGCAGCTGGTCATGAGCCAGGGCAAAGACGGCACGCTCTACCTCGTGGACCGCACGAACCTCGGGGGCATCGCGACGTCGACGCAGCTGGCGAACGTGGGGGCGCTCAAGGTGCAGAGCGGTCAGATCTCGAACGCGGGGGCCTGGGCAACTGTGGGCGGAACGACGTACGTGGTCGTGAGGCCGAACGGACAGAACGGCGGCATCGGCTGCCCGAACGGGACGAGCGGCGACCTTGTCGCCGTGAAGATCGACCCGACGGCTGCGCAGAAGATGAGCGTCGTGTGGTGCGCGAAGTCGGGCGGCGTCGGCTCGCCGAGCATCACGTCGAGCGACGGGACGCACGACGCCATGGTGTGGGCGTTCGCGGCCGACCCGAACAACGCCGCGCAGCTCTACTCATGGGACCTCGCGACCGGAACGCAGGTCTTCAAGGGGGGCGGTACGGCCAACAAGGCGTCGAACGTGCGTCGATTCACGACCCCCATCGCCGTCAACGGCCGCATCTTCGTCGGCGGGGACAACCAGCTCTACGCGTTCAAGGCCAACTGATCCGTGTCGTGCGCGATCGCGCATGAGGTGTATCGGAGCGGGCGGCCTCGTCGGAATCGCGGCGCTAGCCTGCGCCTCATGGTCGCTCGCCCACTCCTCGCAACGCTCGCCGTCGTCACCGCATGCAGCCATTCGGCCGCGAGCTCGTCGCCGCTGCCCGCGCCGGCCGGCTCATCGACCACGACGAGCGCCACGACCGTCGGCGGCGCCCCCGCGGCCGCCGCCGAGGTTGGCAAGCCGGCGCCCGATTTCACGCTCCCCGATACCGACGGGCACCCGGTCCACCTCGCCGACTACAAGGGGAAGACGGTCGTGCTCGAGTGGTTCAATCCGGACTGCCCCTACGTCAACAACGCGCACCTCAAGGGGTCGCTCGTGACGGCTGCGAAGCGCCACGAGGCCGAAGGGGTCGTGTGGCTCGGCATCAACTCCGGCGCTCCAGGCAAGCAGGGCTACGGAGCCGACGCGACGCGCGCGGGCAAGGCGAAGTTCGGCCTCGATCACCCCATCCTGCTCGACGAGTCGGGGAGCATCGGGCACGCGTACGGAGCGACGAACACGCCGCAGCTCTTCGTGATCGATGCCGCTGGGCTCCTCGCGTACCGCGGCGCCGTCGACAACTCGCCGGACGGCGAAGGCGAGTCGCCGACGGGCGGAAAGCTCGTGAGCTACGTCGACCAGGCGCTGGGTGACCTCGCCGCGGGGCGCGCGGTCGCCACGCCGTCGACGAAGGCGTACGGCTGCTCGGTCAAGTACGGTCACTAACGATCCGTCTTCGCCCACGCCTCCACGGCCGCGCGGTCTGCGTCGCTCAGCGTGTGACCGCCAGGAGGCATCGTGCGCGCGACGACGACCCGCTGAACGATGGCCGCGCGGTTCTGCTCCCACGCCGAGTGCGACGACAGGTCGAGACCGGCGACGCCGCCCGTACGATGGCATGCCGCGCACGCGCGCGCGAAGACCGCCGAGACCCCCCTGCTCGATTCGGCAGAGCTCCACTCGGCGGGCGCGATCGACGACGTGGCGACCGCTTGAAAGCGCTGGAGCGCTCCGCCGTCGAGAACCCAGACGTCGCCGGTGGAGGATGCGCGCAACGTCGCCCCATGGCCGAGGTTTGCGCCGTGCGTCTCGGCGATGGTCGCCCCTTCCACGAGGCCGAGCTCCCCTGCGTCGGCGAACCAGACGTGATCGCGCGAAGCGACCAGACCATGCAACGTCGGGTGCGACGCGCGGAAGACCCGCGACAGCTGACCCGAGGCGTCGCTCGCGTAGAGGCTGTCCGGGGTGGATGCGTAGACCCGTCCGTCCATGCCGACCGCGGCGTGCGTCACGTGAGGGAGCGGATAGGTAGCGCGTGTCTGCTCCTTCACGCGGATGACGACGATCGCGTCCGTCGCGACCCCGACCGAGACGCCGTTCGCCCCCGCGAGCTCCGTCAGCGGAAGGGTCGCGTAGCGTGTCAGGTGATGGCCGTCCGCAATGGCAATCTCGTGGTCGAGAAGGAACTCGGAGGCTCCCTCGCCGAGGGCGGTCACGCCATGGACGGCCTCGGTCACGAGGCCGTAGCGCGCGGACACGTCCTCGAAGGTCGACAGGTTGTGCAGGTAGCGAAGATGTCCACTCGCTTCCGCCAGGACGAGCCACTGCGCCGTCCCGTCGGCTCCCGGCACAACCGCCATCACCGTCGCATCCGTCGCCTTCGCGTCCGTCGCCGCGAGCGCCCCTGCCACGAGGATGCGCGCTCCCCCGTCGGCGACCACCACGACCACGTTGCCGTCGTCGACGACGCCGCGCACGTGCACGAGCGGCACGCTCGCTGTATTCCACTCGACCGGGCGAAGCACGAGAGCCGAGACAGGCGCTCCGCTCTCCGTGCGAGGGAGCGTGCCCGCACACGACAGGAGAAGAAGCGGCAGCCACCCGAGCGTGCGCGCGCGCGCGGAGGCCTGCCTCACGTGCGAAGGAGCTCCGGCACGACCTCACCGTCGCGCATGTACTTTCGAGGGTCGACGCCGAACGCGGAGACGAACGTCGCGAGCAGGTCGGGGGGCGCGATGGCGCGGTCGCCGTCGACGAAGCGCTTCACGGGGCGAGGCAGGAGCTGATCGACGTCGGTGCCGCCGAACGCGAAGTTCCCACGGAACCTGGGGGAGATCACGAGGGCGGAGTTGTTCGGGTAATGGTCGCGCCCGAGGCCGAGGTTGATCTGCGGCGTCCGGCAGAACTCGCTGATGACGAGGATGTGCGTGTGGTCCGACAGCTTGGCGCCGGCTCGTGTCGGATGCGGCGTGGCGTCGAGGCTGCGGAGGGTGGCCGTGACGAGGTCGAAGAGCTCCTGCTGGGCCTGCGCGTGGGTCTTGTAGTTGGCGGCATGCGTGTCGAAGCTCCCGGCCGCGAAGCTCACGCAGCGAACGACGTTGCGCTTCATCGCTTCGATCGCGAACGCGGCGTTGAGCGTCGAGGGGCCCATGAAGCGCGACTTATAGTTGAGCTCGGGGTGCGCCTTCCGGAGGCCGTCGGTGCTGAAGACCTCGCCCAGGTCGCGGGCAAGCATTCGGTGGAGGCTGTCGTACTGGAGGCTCATGCCGTCGGCGACGTCGCGGTACGTCGAGCGATCGGCCAGATCGCGAGCTTCGTCCGACAGGAGCGCAGTGACCCGATCACGCTCGGCATTGGCGTCGTACGCCTGCGAGCGGAACAGCGTCCGGCTGATCGCGCCGACATCGCCGACGATGAGCGGCACGACGCGGCGATCGAGGTTTTCGCCGACGTACGCGGAGGGGAAGCGCACGGAGACCGTGGGAAAGAGCTGGTCCCGGCCGAGCTCGTTCGAGAGCATCGTGTCGATGCTCGGGGACGCGACGCGCCCCCCCTGGAGGTGGCGTCCGGTCGCCGAGAACGTCGCGCCGTCCGGATGCGCCACGGTGTTCATCGCGAGCCCGTTGATGATGGTGATGCGGTCGACGATATCGACCAGCCCTCCCGCCCCGGGGCCGAGGACGAGGTTCGAGCCGGCAGGTCGCACCAGATCGAACGTCCTGGCAGCGCCGTCGAGAGGCGCGTCCTTCCAGAGTCGCAACGCGGTCGTGTCCGTGTTCTCCGTCGAGGCCGGGTGCACGAGCCCTCGAAGCTCGTTGCGCGGGTCGGCCCAGAGGGTCACGTCCCAGCCCCCGGACGCGTGGATGAAGACGAAGAACTCGTCGCCGGAGGCGCGCGCCACGTCCGCCATGGTCGTCATCGACGGGAGGCCGACCGCGGCCGTGGAGACGCCGGTCGCGAGCAGCTTCAGAAAGGTCCTTCGTGTGCTCATGGCGATCGCATGGGCTCGATGGCTCAGTAAAGGTGAAACTCGGGATGACGCACGAGGCCGTAGCAGACGGCCGCCCACGCCGCTTCGTCAGGCGACAATCGCGACTTCGGATCGGCCGTCTTGTGCGTCGACGCGATGTCTCGATAGAGCTGAAGGAAGCGAGGCACCCGCGTGGCCGGGGCGAGCGCCGCCGGGTATCCGAGGAACGTGCGGTGAAGCACGTCGAACCGTGGAGAGAACGCCGTCGCGTCCATCGTGCCGGGGCGCGGGAGGTCGAACGCGAACACGACGCGATCTCGAACGGGGTGCGCCGGCTTGGCCTTGAGATCGTGCTCGATGGAACGGTCGCACAGCGCGACACCGAGCCGCTCGAACGTCGCGACCATCAGCGCGTTCGTCTGTGTCTGGCGCGGGATGTCGGTGCGGTAGTCGGGGAAGCCGAGCGCGGAGACGTACGCGTCCCAGTTATCGAACAGCTGCGAGCCGTCGTTTCCTCGCGCGGCCTTCTGCGCGTCGAGAGGCGCGAGCCCGCCGAAGAGCTGCATGTACGTCCGCATGTAGACCTCCGGGGGCACCATGCGAAGGTCTTCCTTGGGCGCCGTGTCCATCGCGACGACGGAGACTGGGGCGAGCGGGCCGCCAAGAACCGGTTGAATGTGCTCCGGCGTCGCCGCAGCGCAGGCGGCGAGCGCGAGAGGCAGGACGAGGCCGAGGCGTCGCACTCAGCGCGCGTCCTTCGGCGACACGACGGGAGGAGGAGGCGAGACAGACGAAGCTCCGCGATCGTTGTTCGCGCGACGGTATTCGTCGGACAGCGCAACGCCTCGCACGAGTGAGCGCATCCGGTAGCCCGACTGGACGAAGTCGACCGTGAGCTTCTCGAGCAGCACCGCGTCGTCCGAGGTCGTCGGGCGCCCGAGAAACGAGGACGCGACGCGCTGGACCGCGCACGACGCAAACTCCGGCATCCTCGTGATGTCGGCGCCAGCACCCGCGGCGCCGCTGTCGGCGTGCGGGAGCGAGCCGTGGGCGCCGCGGAGCGTCGGGCCGTCGACGTCATAGAACGCCGCATCGTAGAGCGCGTTGCACGACCCGTTAAGCTTCCCCGCCTTGTCCTTCTTGCAGGTCTTCGCCTTCACGGGGAACAGCGACTCGGGCAGGTACACGAAGCTCGCGGGCTCGATACGCGCGAAGTACGCGGCCAGCGGCTCGAGCGTCGCGTGGCAGGTCTGGCAGCCGGGTCGCTTGGTGAGGTCGGGCTCGTCCGACGCCGCGAGCTCGGCCTGTCCGGCGCTGAACGACTTGCACAGGAAGTCGTTGTAGATGGCCGCGCCTCGCGCCCGGGCGGACGCGTACTTCTCGAGGTACATCGGCATCGTGAGAAGCCCCGCCGCGTGCGCTCCGCGGTCGGGCACGAGCTCCCACTTCTCGACGTCCTGCGGAGCGAGGTCGGCCGGGACTCGCGCTGGATCGAACAGCGGCTCGGTCTCGGCGTGCATGCCGAACGCCCCCTCGGGCCCGCAGCAGCTCCCGCGCTGGATCGTCTTGTAGAACTGCGCCAGCGGGCCGTTGACCCACGTCTCCTTGCCGGTCAGCACCTCGCGGAAGTCGCGGTCGTCGGCGAAGAGGTAGTCGAGGAAGTGTACCGCCTCGCGCGACCACCAGTACGGGTACCAGCGGAAGGCCGACTGGTTCGCGTCGTCGAGCGGCAAGCCTGGCCCGAGCGGCATGTGATTCGGGTACTGAAAGGCGGGCGCGTCCCCTGGCCCCGAGTTGGGCATGCAGCGGTCGAGCCCGTGGCCGCACCCGCAATCGACCGACATCGAGACCGCCTCACGGGTGTCGCACGCGACCGGCTCCCCCTTGTGCTTCGTCGCGTACGGCGTGTCGAGCGGAGCAGGCTTTACCCGACCGCCTGGGAGAGCGGTCGTAGCCCCTGGCGATGCCGCGACGGACGATACGGTCATCGGAGCCGTCGGCGGCTTGGCTCGGGCGGTCGCGTAGATATGGCCTGATGCCGGCTCCTGCGCCTCCTCCCGACAGATACGCACGCTCGTCGTCGGCGTGCCGTCCGGCTCCTTGAGGAGCGCGTCGACGGGGCGATACTCCGCGTCGGGGTGCGTGAACCCATCCAGGTACCGTTGCGTCGGGTGGGGCGACGCGTAGTCGCGATAGAGCCACCAGGGCCGGACGCTGACCGTGTACGCATCGAGCGCCTTCTTTGGGGTCTTCTTCGGAGTACCGATCGCCGTAGCTTGGGGTCGCACGACCAGGCCGGTCTCGTCCGGCGAGAGGCAGAACTCTCCGTCGGTCGCCTCGCGCACGCGGCGCTGCCCCGCGCGGTACAGAACGGTCGTCGGCTTGCCGTCAGGGCCCGTGATCTCCTGTCGGTAGAGCTGCGACGGCCCTGCGGTGAAGGTCACGTTCGGTTCGAGCCGGAGCGCGTCCATGTAGATGCGCGTGAGCCTCTCGACGTACGCCGGTCCCTGTAGGTGCGACTCGACCCAGCGATTCCAGTCGAAGTCGGCGCGCTCGAACTGCGCGAGCTCCGCACGCGTGGGGGCGCGGCCGAGCAGATCGATCGACGCCACCCGGAAGTGACGATAGTCGTCGAGCGTTCGAGCGCCGGGAGACGGGACGGGGGCTGCCGACACGGGTCCAGCAGTGGACGCGCGCGGGGCGCCAAGTCCCACGGCCAAGGCAAGCGCGACCGGTAGGAGCAGCGTGCATCGTGTACGGACGCGGAGGGGCATGAGGCTTACGAGGTCGGGTCCTGAGAGGTTTTCCGTGCGAAGTCTCCCACACATGCATCCTACGGGACGCGAGGTTCGGGCGTCCTCTTGAAGCCGAACGCGCGAAGGACGGCTAGGATGCCCGACATGGCCGAAAGCGCGTCGTTTCTCTCGTACAAGCCGGTTGCGCTCGCCTTCGGGACGAGCGGCCTCCGTGGCCTCGTAGACGACATCACCGACCTCGAGGCGTACATCAACGTGAAAGGGGGCATGCGGTACTTGCTTCGCTCGGGGGACATCAAGGCCGCGAGCTCCGTCGTCCTCGCGGGGGATCTAAGGCCGAGCACCGACCGCATCATGCGCGCCACCGCGCGCGCCATCGTGGATGCCGGACTCGGCGTCGAGAACGCCGGGAAGATTCCGACCCCCGCCCTCATGTTGCACTCGATGGCGACCGGGCGCGCCGGCGTCATGGTCACCGGCAGCCATATCCCGTTCGATCGCAACGGCATCAAGATCAACAAGAGCGTCGGTGAGGTGCTGAAGACGGATGAAGCCGGGATCACGCAGGAGGTGGAGCGCGTCCGCGCCGAGGAATACGGACGCACGGCAGCCGCT
>Ga0302279_10004102_pt1 | contig 17497 bp, 10 predicted proteins | sample III_Bog_N3_3_FD_194541 | JGI IMG/M metagenome (GOLD analysis project Ga0302279, IMG submission 194541) | Peat permafrost microbial communities from Stordalen Mire near Abisko, Sweden - III_Bog_N3_3 | ecosystem: Environmental > Terrestrial > Soil > Wetlands > Peat | place: Sweden: Abisko...
CGGCGGGCCAGGTCGGGATGATCGAGATTCGCGGCCCGAACGTGTTCCAGGGCTATTGGCGAGAGCCAGAGAAGACGAAGGCTGAATTCCGCCCCGACGGCTTTTTCATCTCCGGCGACCTGGGGATGTTCGACGGGCGCGGCTATCTGAGCATCCTCGGACGCTCTAAGGACTTGGTCATCTCCGGCGGATTCAACGTCTATCCCAAGGAGGTCGAAACCGAGATCGACGGTCTTCCCGGCGTGCTGGAAACTGCGGTGATCGGCCTGCCGCATCCGGATTTCGGCGAAGGCGTGACGGCGGTGGTGGTTTTGCACCCTGGCGCCGTCCTTGACGAGGCGGGCGTGCGCGCCGCCCTGGCCGACCGCCTGGCCAAATACAAACAGCCCAAGCGGGTGTTGTTCGTGGCGGATCTTCCCCGCAACGCCATGGGCAAGGTGCAGAAAAACCTGCTGCGGCAGACCTATGGCGGACTGTATCGGTGACGAGTGGGCGATTCGCCCCCATTGTCAGCGTAACAATGGGGGACTCGCCGCCTGGGAATCTCTAAGCTTTGAAGTCCCAAAGCCGAGTTAGACGGCCACGTGGACCACCGGTTGAGCGAAGCCGGGGCGATAAGGGAGGAAACCGATGCGCAAGATATCGCGACGACTGGCCTTGGCGGCGCCCGTGCTGGGCTATCTGGCGTCCAAGACGCGCGCCTTCGCCCAATCCAAGCCGATCGCGCCCGACACCGACTGGCTGAACTTCGCCGGGGACAACGCCAACACCCGCTATTCGCCGCTCGATCAGATCAACCCGGCCAATTTCAAACAGCTCGAAGTCGCCTGGCGGTTCGAGACCAGCCCCTATGGCCCACACCCGGACTCCACGCTTGAGGTAACCCCGCTGGTTTCCAAGGGCCGGATGTTCTTCACCGCCGGCGCCCGCCGCGACGCGGTATCGATCGACGCGGCGAGCGGCGAAGTGCTTTGGGTCTACCGCCTGGCGGAGGGCGAGCGCGCGGACAGGTCGCCCCGGCAGGGCGCCGGACGGGGCCTGGCCTACTGGAGCGACGGCCAGGGGGACGAGCGCATCCTCTATGTGACCATCGGCTTCCGCCTGATCTGTCTGGACGCTAAAACCGGCATTCCTTGCCCCGACTTCGGCGAGAACGGCATTGTCGATCTGCGGCTGAACGACGATCAGGACATGGACCTGATCAAGGCCGACGTCGGCTACAACGCCACTCCGGCCATCGGCAAGGATGTCGTCATCGTCGGCGCGGCCATGGAGACCGGGGGCCGGCCCAAGACCTACGACAATACCCGGGGCTATGTGCGCGGCTTTGATGTGCGCACGGGCAAGCGGCTGTGGATCTTCCACACGATCCCCAAGAAGGGCGAGTACGGCTACGACACCTGGCTGGATGGCACCGACCATATCGGCAACACCGGCGACTGGGCTCAGATCGCCATCGATGAAGACCTGAACACCGTCTATCTTGGGGTCGAGTTGCCGACGGGCGACTACAGCGGGCAATACCGTCGCGGCAATGGTCTGTTCGGCGAAACCATCGTCGCGGTCGACCTGCACACCGGCGTGCGCAAGTGGCATTACCAGCTGATCCACCACGGCCTGCAGGACCGGGATATTCCCTGCGCGGCGATCCTGTGCGACATCCCGGTCAAGGGCAAGATGGTCAAGGCCCTGGCCCAGCCCACCAAGCAATGCTTTCTCTATGTGCTGAACCGCGAAACCGGCGAGCCGATCTGGCCCATTGTCGAACGCAAGGTTCCCAAGGGCGACGTGCCCGGCGAGTGGTATCCGGCGACCCAGCCCATCCCGACCAAGCCGCCCGCCTATGACCTCCAGGGGGTCACGCCCGACTCGCTGATCGACTTCACCCCGGCCCTTCACGAAAAGGCCCTGCGCCTGATCAAGAACTATGTGACCGGACCGCTGTTCACCCCGCCCAGCGTCTATAACCGAGACGGAACCTGGGGGACCTTGTGGACGCCCGCCGCCCAGGGCGGAAGCAATTGGCCCGGCGGCGCCTACGATCCCGAAACGCACATGGTCTATCTCCAGACCAAGCGAGAGGCCCAGGTCACCGCGATGCTGCGGAACAAGAATCCCGCCTTTTCCGACATGGACTGGGTGGCGGCGCTGGGCGCGCCCAAGGGTGAAGAAGGCGTCGTGCGTGACGGTTTCAAGGTCAACGAGATCACCGTCGACGGCCTGCCCCTGCTCAAGCCGCCCTACGGCAGCCTGACCGCCATCGACCTGACCAAGGGCGACATCGCCTGGCAGATCGCTCACGGCGAGACGCCCGATAATGTGCGCAACCATCCAGCGCTGAAGGGCCTGACTATCCCCAGGACCGGTCAGATCGGCAAGCTGGCGGCGCTGGTGACCAAGACGCTGTTGGTCATGGGCGATCCGCAGGTCACCACCGATGCGTCGGGGCGGCGCGGCGCGATGCTGCGGGCCTATGACAAGGCCACGGGCGCGGAGTTGGGCGCGGTTTTCATGCCCGGCGGCCAAGTGGGCTCGCCGATGACCTATAGGCTGGGCGGGCGCCAGTACATCGTTCTGGCCATCGGCGGCGGCAATGTCAGGGCCGAATTCATCGCGTTCAGGCTGCCCAAGGCCTGATATTGATCCGAACGGGTCCGCCTGAGGGCGGACCCGCGTTCAGCCCTGCATCTGTTCCAGCTCTCGGCCGCGCGTTTCTGTGACCATCGCCCGCACGAAGAAGAACGAGAGCGCCGCGAAGAAGGCGTAGCCGAAATAGGTCGGCGCCAGCCCCGGCGAGAGGGCGAGGGTGGGAAAGCTCACCGACACCGCGGCGTTGGCGATCCACTGGGCGAAGCCGGCGACGGCCAGGCCCGACCCGCGAATCTGGTTGGGGAACATCTCGCCCAGCATCACCCACATGATCGGACCCCAGCTGAGGTTGAAGGCCACCACATAGAGATTGGCCGCCACCAGCGCGATCAGGCCATTATGGCCCGGCATCGACACGGATCCGCCCGAGCCGGTCACGGCGGTGGAGAAGGCGTAGGCTAGGGCAGCCAAGGTCACGGCCATCCCCGCCGAGCCGAACAGCAACAGCGGCTTGCGCCCGATCCGGTCCACCAGGGCCATTGTCAGGACGCAGGCGCCGATGGAAAGGCCGCCCGACAGGACATTGGTCATCAGGGCGTCGCGTTCGGAAAAGCCGACCGCCTCCCACAGCGCCGCGCCATAGTAGAAAACCACATTGATGCCCACGAACTGCTGGAAGATCGCCAGACCTATGCCGGCCCAGACGATCGGCCGAACGCGGCCGGTGGCCTTATCGATCAGGTCCGATAGCTTGGGCTTGTGGTGGTCGGCCGCCAGACTGGCCTGGATTTCGGGTATCTTGCGCCGCGCTTCGGCCTCCCCGAAAAGGCGCGTCAACACTTGCCGGCCCTCATCCTCACGCCCGCGCAGGATCAGGTATCGCGGCGATTCCGGTATGATCAGAAGCCCCAGGAAATAAAGGGCGGCCGGTGCGGCCTGCAGCCAGAACATCCAGCGCCAGGCCGGCAGTCCCAGCCACCAGCGCGCCGTTGAGCCGCCCGCGTAATGGGCCAAGAGGAAGTTGGCGAGGAAGGCGCCGGTCAGGCCGGTGATGATCATCACCTGCTGGATGCTGGACAGCCGGCCCCGCACATGGGCGGGTGTGACTTCGGAGATATAGACCGGCGAGGTGACGCTGGCCGCGCCCACGCCAAAGCCGCCGATGACGCGGGCGATGATGAACAGCGCCGAACTGGACGCCGCGCCCGCCAGACCCGCGCTGACGAGAAACAGCGCCGCCGCCAGCATCATTACACCGCGCCGGCCGATCCGGTCCGACAAGCGCCCCGCGCCGAATGCGCCGATGGCCGATCCGACCAGGATCGCGCCGACATTGACCCCGACGCCCAGGCGGTCGAGGGAGAAGGCCGCTTCAAGGCCTTTCTGAGTTCCGTTGATGACGCCGGAATCATAGCCGAACATGAAGCCGCCGATGGTCGCGACAGCCACGATAGCGGTGATGAAACCGAAATCCGTGGGCGCGACAACGCCCTTCGCCCCGTCCGGCATCATCCTCACCTTTTTTATCTTGCCTTATGTGACGTTCACCATCGCGAGGCCCCGACGGAAGTCAAGCGGGCGGGTGACCACTGCTTCCTTGCTTGGATGGCCATTTCTGTTAGCGCTTCAGTCAAGAAAGCGAACACGACCGGGAGAGGAACGACATGGGCTTGGCCAACCTTGGCGATATCGCGGTCTTCCGTGTCGCGTCCAGCGCCGTCTGATTCCATGTATCTCGGCCTGGACATTGGCACCTCTGGGGTGAAAGCGGTCGTCTTGGACGAGGACGGCGCGCCGGTGGGACAAGGCTCGGCGCCGCTGTCGGTGTCGCGGCCCCACGGTTTGTGGTCTGAGCAGGATCCGGACGATTGGTGGACGGCGACCAGCGCTGCAGTGCAGGCCATTGAGCCCGCGCTGCGCCGGCGAGTGCGGGCGGTCGGTTTGGCCGGGCAGATGCACGGCGCGACCCTGCTTGGCGCCGACCACAGGCCGCTGCGGCCCGCCATGCTGTGGAACGACGGGCGCAGTTTCGCCGAATGCGCCGAGCTGGAGGCGGCCGCGCCCGATCTGCGCGCGATCACCGGCAATCTGGCCATGCCGGGCTTTACCGCTCCCAAGCTTTTGTGGGTGCGTCGCCGTGAACCGGCGGTGTTCGATCGTGTGCGCACTGTCCTGTTGCCCAAGGACTATGTCCGCCTTCAGATGACGGGGCTCGCCGCCTCCGACCTATCTGACAGTTCGGGCACGCTGTGGCTGGATGTCGGCGCGCGGCGTTGGAGCGAGACGATTCTGTCAGCTTGCGGGCTCAGTCTCGACCACATGCCGGCCCTGTTCGAGGGACCGCAAATCACCGGGCGTCTGCGGCCGCGGGTGGCCGAGGCCTGGGGCATGGACGAGGCGTCGGTCGTGGCCGGCGGTGGCGACAACGCGGCTGGCGCGGCAGGGGTCGGGGTGGTCCGCGAGGGCGACGGGATGCTGTCGCTCGGCACCTCCGGCGTCATCTTCACCGCGACCGACGCGTTCCGTCCCAACCCGGCCCGCGCCGTGCACGCCTTCTGCCACTGCCTACCCGATATGTGGCACCAGATGTCGGTGCACCTCAGCGCCGCGTCCTGCGTGGACTGGGCGGGCCGCCTCATCGGCGCGGCAGGACCGGCCGACGTGTTCGCTCGCGCACAGGCCTGCGGGCCGGCCGCCGGCCGGGAGCTGTTTCTGCCCTATCTGTCGGGCGAGCGCACGCCGCACAACGATCCTCATGCGCGCGGGGCTTTTCTGCACATGGACAACGACACCGATGCCGGGCGGCTGGCCGAGGCGGTGCTGGAAGGCGTGGCCTTCGCCCTGGCCGACGGCATGGACGCCCTGCGCGAGGCTGGCGCGCGCGTCAGGCAGTTGTCGGTGATCGGCGGCGGGGCCCGTTCGCCCTATTGGGGAGAGCTTATCGCCGCCGCGCTCGATCTGCCCCTGGTCTATCTGAAGGGCGGCGAGCTCGGTCCAGCGCTGGGCGCCGCGCAACTGGCCCGGGCGGCGATCCAGGCCGGCGATCCCGCCGGGTGCTGCACATCACCGCCCATCGCCCATGTCATCGAGCCGGACGCGGATTTGCGCGCACGGCTCGTCGAAAAACAACACCATTTCCGCGCCGCTTATCGGCGGCTTAGCGACAGGGAAGGCACAGCATGACGGCGGACTATTTCGACGGGATCGAGCCCGTCACCTTCAAGGGGCCCGACGCGAAGGCGGATCTGGCCTATCGCTATTACGACAAGGATCGCGTGGTCCTGGGCAAACGGATGGAGGAGCATCTGCGCTTCGCCGTGTGCTTCTGGCACAGCTTCTGCTGGCCGGGCAGCGACGTGTTCGGCCAGGGTACGTTCGCCCGGCCGTGGCACGGCGGAGCCAATGACAGCGCCGCCGCCGCCGCGAAACGCGCGGCCGCCTTCAGCCTGTTCGAAAAGCTCGACGTTCCTTTCTACACCTTCCACGATGTGGACGTGATGGCCGAGGCCCATGACGTCGCCGGTCATAGGCGCCTGTTCGCCGAAGCCGTGGACGATCTGGAGCGGCTGCAGGCGCGCCATGGCCGCAAGCCCCTGTGGGGCACGGCCAATCTGTTCAGCCATCCGCGCTACGCGGCAGGGGCGGCGACCAATCCCGATCCGGAGGTATTCGCCTGGGCCGCGCTGCAGGTGCGCGACGCGCTGGAGGCGACCCATCGGCTGGGCGGCGCCAACTATGTGCTGTGGGGAGGACGCGAAGGCTACGACACCTTGCTCAACACCAACCTGCGGCGAGAACTCGACAACCTTGGACGGTTCCTCGCCATGGTGGTCGAGCACAAACACAAGATCGGCTTTGCCGGGACCATCCTGATCGAACCCAAGCCGCACGAGCCGACCAAGCACCAGTACGACTTCGACACGGCGACCGTTTATGGATTCCTGCAACGGTACGGGCTCGAGCAAGAGGTCAAGGTCAATATCGAGGCCAACCACGCGACCTTGTCGGGCCATACGTTCGAGCACGAGATCGCCATGGCCGCCGCCTTTGATATTTTCGGTTCCATCGACGCCAATCGCGGCGATCCGCAGAACGGCTGGGACACCGATCAATTTCCAAACTCGGTGGAAGAGTTGACCCTCGCCACGCTCGAGGTCCTGCGGGCCGGGGGTTTTACGACAGGCGGCTTCAACTTCGACGCCAAGGTGCGCCGCCAGAGCCTGGACGCGATCGATCTGGTCCACGGCCACGTGGGCGCCATCGACGTTGTCGCGCAGGGGCTGCTGCGCGCCGCGGCGATCATCGAAGACGGACGGCTGGACGCCTTCAAGGCCGAGCGTTACGCGGGCTGGGATGGGCCGGTCGGTCAGGCGTTGGTCGGGCCCAAGTCGAGCCTCGCCGCCGCCGCGGACCTGGCGATTGAGCGCAATCTCAAGCCGCAACCGCGCTCTGGCCGTCAGGAGATGCTGGAAAACCTCGCCAATCGGTTCTGATCGTCGCTCGACCTATTGAATCCGAACCACGGCCACCGCCTTGGCCGGCAGGTCGAACACCAGCCTTCCACCCTCGCTGCGGCCCGCGTAGGCGGCCGGATGGAGGGCGTTGGGCGCCTCGAAGGTGTTGTGAGCCTCCATGGTCGGGGCGGTGAGGATCTGGCCCGTCGCCGCGCCCGACAGATTGGTCGTCACATGGGCCGGGCGGTCCGGATCAGTGTTGACCAGCGACAGGTAGAGCTTGCCGTCCACGCCGCGCGCCGCCGAAACGTCCACCTGGGCCAGTGAAAACTCGCCGCGTGTGACGGTGGGGCCGCTCACGCTGGCCGCATAGGGCGTGGCGTCCTGGAAGGGCACATACATGGAGTAGATCCAGTAGGTCGGGGTGCGCAGGAACTTCTCGTGATCGGTCAGGATCATGGCCTGCAGCACGTTCACCATCTGGGCGATATTGGCCATCTTCAGCCGGTCGGTGTGGCGGTGGAAGATGTTGAGCGTCAGCGCCGCCACTTCGGCATCGCGCAGGGTATTCTGCTGCGTCGCCGAGCCCGGTGGGAAACCCGGCGTGGGATCGTACCAGGCGCCCCATTCGTCCAGGGCGATGGCGGTGTGCTTGGCTGGATCGTCCTTGTCCATCACCACGGTCAGACCCGTCAGAAGGGTGTCCATGGTCTCTGCCTTGGCCAGCATCGCCGCCCAGTCGGTCTCGTTGAAGCCGAGCGCCGGCCCCCTGGGCTTGCCGATCGCGCCGAGCGGATGCGGATAGCGCAGGGTGTACTGGTGGACCGACAGCATCTGCAGGTCCTGCACATTCTTCATCAGGGTGTCGGTATAGTCATAGACATCCGCGTCCAGACCCTTGGGACCGCTGATCACCTTGATCAGGCTTTGTCCCGGCGGGGCGCGGACGAAGATGGCGTAGCGGTTGGAGACGTCCGCCGCATACTGGGCGTTCATCACGCCGCCGCAGCCCCACAGCTCGTTGCCGATGCCGAGGTATTTGACCTGCCAGGGTTTGTCGCGGCCGTTCCTGCGGCGCTCCTTGGTCAGCGTCGTATTTTCGGAGGAGGTCATATACTCCATCCAATTGGCCATATCGAGCGGCGTCATGGAGCCGACATTGCCCGAGACAAAGGCGTCGGCGCCGATCAGCTCGGTGAAATTGAGAAACTCATGGGTGCCGAAGCTGTTGGGCTCAAGCCCGCCCCAGCGCAGATTGGCGCGCACCGGCCGCTTGGCGCGCGGCCCGACGCCATCGCGCCAGTCGTAGGCGTCGGCGAAGCAGCCGCCCGGCCAGCGCACCACCGGAACCTTGATGGCCTTCAGCGCCTCGACCACGTCCTTGCGATAGCCATGGATGTTGGGAATCCTGCTGTGCTCTCCCACCCAGACGCCGTCATAAATCCCGCGGCCGAGATGCTCAGCGAACTGCCCGTAGATATGCCGGTCGATCACCGGTCCGGCCTTGGTGGTATCCACCGTCACGCTGACCTCCGAAGGAGGAGGAGTTTGCGCCGGGGCCGCATGGCCAAAGGCGAGCGCCAGCGATGCGGCCAGCACGATTTTCAAGGCTTTCATGGACGCCTCCCCCTGTGCGAACTCTAGCGCTGCAGTCGGCGTGCAGCTTCAGTCTCTCATCGGAACACCGATAGCGCCGCGTGGGAAGGATGTCCCATCCAGTCCTTCCGGCGCCGGGCCGCCGCTGGCCCAGTCCAACAACTCCACTGTGTGGACCACCGGCGTCGTCGCCCGCGCGCCAATCTGCACCGCGCAGCCAATATTGCCGGTGGCGATGACGTCCGGCTCAAGGCGGTCCAGGCTCTCGGCCTTGCGACTGCCCAGCTGACCGGCGATCTGAGGCTGCAGGATGTTGTAGACGCCAGCCGAGCCACAGCACAGGTGCGCATCGGCCGGCGTCAGCACGGTGAAGCCGGCTTGGTCCAGCAGGCGCTTGGGCGTTTCGGTGATCTTCTGGCCGTGCTGCAGCGAGCAGGCGCCGTGATAGGCCACCGTCAGACCGCGCCCGTCGCCGGGCGGCAGGTCGATCTCGGCCAGGAGCTCGGTGATGTCCCGCGCCAGGGCCGACACCCGCGCCGCCTTATCCGCGTAGGCGGGATCGTCCTTTAGCATGAAGCCGTAGTCCTTCAGCGTGGTTCCGCATCCGGAGGCGGTGACGACGATCGCTTTCAGCGCGCCGGTTTCGATCTGGCGGGTCCAGGCGTCGACGTTGCGCCGGGCGGCTTCCAAACTCGCCGCCTCGCGCCCCATGTGATGCACCAGGGCGCCGCAACAGACCTCGCCCTCGGCGAAGGTCACGTCGTAGCCTGCCCGATTGAGCAGCCGCACCGTCGCCTGGCGTATCCGCGGCTTGAGCACCGGCTCCGCGCAGCCCTGCAACAGCACGATCCGGCCCTTGGATGCCGCGACCAGGGCGTCAGCGGCCGAGGCGTGGGGCGTTGCCCGATCGGGCGTCAGGGCCAGCATGGCGGTGATCGCGTCGAGCGCTCCGACTTGGGCGATCACCGGGCGCATGGGCCGCACCAGCCGCGCCAGGGCCAAGGCCGCGCGAAACCGCTTCGGGTGCGGCAACAGCCAGGCGAGAACCGAGCGCAACACCCGCTCTCGCCACGGCCGCCGATATCGCGCCTCGATGTAGGCGCGGGCGTGGTCGATCAGGTGCATGTAGTTCACACCTGAGGGACAGGTGGTCATGCACGCCAGGCAAGACAGGCAGCGGTCCAAGTGCTTGACCACCTCGGCGCTGGGCTCGGCCTCGGTCTCCAGCATCTCCTTGATCAGATAGATGCGCCCGCGCGGGCTATCGAGCTCATCGCCCAGCAGCAGATAGGTGGGGCAGGTGGCCAGGCAGAAGCCGCAGTGCACGCACTTGCGGATAACCGCTTCGGAGCTGGCCATCGACGGCTGTTCGAGCAGGCGCGGAGAGAACCTAGTCTGCATGGGGACCGTCCAGAAAGCGCCCCGTCTCGAACACGCTCGCCGGATCGAACGCCCGGCGCACGCGCGCCTCAAGCGCCATCACCGCGGGGGCCTGCGGCTGTAGGGCGGGCGTGATGCGGCGCAGGGCTTCGGGTGCGCGAACCAATGCGGCATGGCCGCCCGCCGCCTCGGCTAGGGCGCGGACCACCGATGGTTCACCTTCGAACGCCATCCAGATCAGGCCGCCGGCCCAGTCCATCAGCCACCGGGCGCCCAGAGGTTCAAGGCCGGCCAGGATCGCCCCGGCGCGACTTGGCGCGGTGTTGATCCGCCACAGCACGGGCGCCCCCGACAGGGGGCGCAGGTTGGAAAGGTCGGTCCAGGCGCGCGCGGCGTCTTCGCGCCCGAGGACCCGCACCGATCCCGCGTCCGTCAGCAGGGTCTCAAGCATCGCGCGCCGAGCGGCCACCGATGGGCCAAAGCCTTCGAGCCTCAGCAGGGTGACGGAGTCCAGTTCGAACTCGCCCGCCGGAAAGTGAGCGGCCGCCGCCACATCGGCCTGGGAGCCCATGGCCCGCGCCATGGCCGCGATGGCCTGATCCGTATCAAGGCCCGCGATGGCCAGGGTCAGCTGCTCGCGCGGGCTGGGCAGGACCTTGAGCGTGACCTCGGTCAGGGCGCCTAGCCGACCCCAGCTCCCGCAGAAGATCTTCGGCAGGTCATAGCCGGTGACGTTCTTGACCACTTTGGCTCCGCCGACGAAGGCCTCGCCGCGCCCGGACACCGCCTTGAAGCCGAGGAAATGGTCTCGCGCCGAGCCGCGCGACAGCCGTCGCGAGCCGGCCACGGCCGCGCCGATCACCCCGCCGATCGTCGAGGCGCCCGTCGCGCCGCCCTGGAGTGACCCATGGTCGACGGGCTCAAAGGCCAGCATCTGGTCGTGACCGGCGACCAGGGCCTGGATGTCCGCCAGGGGCGTTCCGGCGCCGACGGTCAGCACCAGTTCGGGCGGATCATAGTCGATCACCCCGGCAAAGCCGCTCATGTCGAGCAGGGTCGCGTGGCGCGGCGCGCCGATGTCAGCCTTGCTCCCGCCGCCGCGAATTTCCAGCCTGGCTTCGCCGCGCGCCGCGTCGGCGATGGCGTCGCGCAGCTCGTCAATCGTGGAAGGGGATAGAACGGTGCTCACGTTCAGAACCGCGGCAGGTCGGGAAAGGGCAGGCGCCCGGCGTGAATGTGCATCCGGCCGAGCTCGGCGCAGCGGTGCAGCACCGGAAACACCTTGCCGGGATTGAGCAGCAGTTGTGGATCGAAGGCGCACTTGACCCTTTGCTGGTGGGCCAGATCCGCCTCGGAGAACATCACTGGCATAAGATCGCGCTTTTCCACGCCCACGCCGTGCTCGCCGGTGAGCACCCCGCCCACCTCCACGCATAGCCGTAGGATGTCGGCCCCGAAGGCTTCGGCCCGGTCCAGCTGACCCTCCTGATTGACGTCGTAGAGGATCAAGGGGTGCAGATTGCCGTCCCCGGCGTGGAACACATTGGCGACTTCCAATCCATGCTCCAGCGACAGGGCCTTCATGCGCCGCAGCACCTCGGGCAGGCGGCGGCGGGGAATGGTGCCGTCCATGCAGTAGAAGTCCGGCGCCAGGCGACCCATGGCGGGAAAGGCGGCTTTGCGGCCCGCCCAGAAGGCCAGCCGCTCGGCTTCCGATTGCGAGACCCGGCACGACACCGCGCCATTGGCCAGGGCGATCTTCTCCACCTCGTCCACCAGGTGATTGCATTCCGCCTCCGGACCGTCGAGCTCCACGATGAGCAGGGCGTCCACGTCCAGCGGATAGCCGACGTTGACGAAGGCCTCCGCCGCGTGGATGGCGGGGCGGTCCATCATCTCCATGCCGGCGGGTATGATGCCCGCGCCGATGACTTCGGCCACGCACTCGGCGGCGCTCTCCACCGTGGGAAAGCCGATCAGGGCGGCCTTGGCGCTCTGAGGCTTCGGTAAAATACGCACCGTGACTTCGGTGACCACGCCCAATAGGCCCTCGGAGCCCACCACCAACCCCAGTAGGTCCTGCCCCGCCGGATCGAGCGAGCGCCCACCCAGGCGCACGACCTGCCCGTCCATCATGACCATTTCCACGCCCAGCACATTGTTGGTCGTCAGGCCGTATTTCAGGCAGTGTACCCCGCCGGAGTTCTCGGCCACATTGCCGCCGATCGAGCAGGCGATCTGGCTGGAGGGATCGGGCGCGTAATAGAAGCCGCGCGCTTCCACCGCGCGGGTGACGGCCAGATTGGCGACCCCCGGCTGAACCACGGCGATGCGGTCCACATAATCGATCTCCAGAATGCGATTGAAGCGGGCCATGCCCATGAGCACCGCGTCTGCCAGGGGCAGGGCGCCCCCCGACAGGGATGTGCCAGATCCGCGTGGCACCACCTTGACGCCCTGCTCGTGGCACCAGCGGAGGATCGCGCAGACCTGCTCGGTGGTCTCAGGCAGCACCGCCGCCAGGGGCCTTTGACGGTAAGCGGTCAAGGCGTCGGATTCATAGACACGCAGGGCGTCGGCGTCCTCGACCACCCCTTCGCCGGGCACGATTTGGCGCAGTGCGGCAATCACCGCCTTGCGGCGGACCAGCACGGCCTCATCCGGCGGTGGCATTTTCAGCGACATCAGCAGTCTCCTCGCCCTCAAGGATAGAGTGCGCGGCGCGCGAGCGGTAGACGCTCATGAGCGGGCGAGCGCTGTCTCGGCAGTCGCTGTCGCCACACGCGGGAACTGCTCAATTTTTCGGACATTCGCTCCAATAGGAATTTCAAACATCAATGCACGGTGACGGGCGCGGCTCGTTCGCCCTAGGCCAGGGAAGCGATCCGCCGATTCCTCCCCCTCTCGGCGGACGGGTAAATCAAGTCTGACCATGACGGCTGCGACATTCTCCGGCGTTAGGCCCCTGATCGACGGCGTTAGCCGTATTCGCGCGCGCGCGCGGGCCTGGGCCGTGGAAGCGGCGGCGGTGACGCTCGGCGCGGCGCTGCTGTTCGGCGTCGTGGTCGCCGATGGCCGTCCCGTCGTGTTCTCAGACACCAACATCTATGTGTGGATGGGGCATATGCAGCTTCGGCCGCTGCGTTACGCCCTCGGGCCATTGATCGGCGGGCCCACGTCCGCGGCGGACGATCCGGACGTGGCTGACGAGCCCCCCGCTGACATGCGCTTGCGGCATACGGAAATGGACGCGCGTTCGCCGTGGTTCGGCCTGGTCCTGTGCATCGTCACCGATCTCGGCGGGCTGTGGGCCTATGCGGCGCTGCAATGCGTGGCGGCGAGCTATGCCGTCCGCGCGCTTTGGCGCGCGGCGGTCGGGGGTGATCTGCTGGAGCATCTGGGCGTCATGGCGCTCCTTGCGGTGGGAACCACCCTCCCGTTCTTCGCGGGCTTCGCCATGCCGGACCTGTGGGCCGGTGTCGGATTGGCTGCCTTGGCGACCCTGCTTTTCCTGCCCCAGCGCCTTGGTCGCTCGACGAAGATCGCGCTGTTCGTGCTGGTCGCGGCCGCCATGACGTTTCATCGCAGCAACGCCATGGCGGCTGTCCCAGCCGCGATGGCGGCGGCGCTGGCGGCCCGCATGATGTGGGGCGTTCCGTGGCGGCGCATGACCCCCGGCCTGCTTATGTTCCTGGCCGCTTTGGCGAGCGCCGCCGCTCTGCAAGGGGGCTACGAGGCGGCGGTGCGAATGTCTTCAGGCGATCAGTTGCGTTCGCCGCCGTTCCTGGCGGCCCGGATCCTCGCCGACGGGCCCGGAAGAACCTACCTGAAGCGCTCCTGCGGCCAAGGCGCGCGCTGGGCTCTGTGCCGGTTCGCGAGCCTTCCCCTCGATGATTCCCAGGCCATCCTTTGGTCGGGCGATCCGCGCAAGGGCGTGTTTGGACGGGCGAATGTCGAAGAGAGAATCCTCATCGATCGACAGCAGATTCCCTTCGTGCTTTCGGCGATCGCCGCCGATCCCGCCGGTTCGGTCCGGGCGGCCCTGAACAACGCCTGGCTGACCCTGGTCAACGTCAATCTGGAGGACCCCCTGCGGGACCCCCACGTCTATCTGACCGACCCGGATTGGAAAGACACCTATATCGCCGATCTCGTGCACGACATGGGTTCATGCGGCCCGGACGAGCGCGGATGTCGCCCACGGTTCGATCCTGCGCCCCTGGCGGTCTGGCACGGCGCGGTCATGCTCGTCGCGCTCGCTTGGTTGGCCTGGGCCATGAGCGACAAGCGCACGCGGCGCCTCGTGCTGGATCAAGGCCTAGGTCCGGTGATCCTGTTTCTGCTGGCCGCGCTTGTGTTCAACGCAGCGGCGACAGGCATCTTGTCGGGGCCATTTTCGCGCTACCAGGCGCGGATCGCCTGGCTGCCGTTGCTGGCCGCGCTGTTGGCCGCGAAAGCCGTGGTTCTCGCCCGGCGAGGCCGGCGCGCGATCGACGCCGGCCCCTTTAGAGGGCCCTAGAGTCCAGCGCCTAGGGCAGCATCGCAGTGATGTTGCGCTTGGGCACCTGACCGACCGGGATGCGAGCCACTTCCTTCAGGTTCACAACATCGACCACCGATACGTCGTTTGATCCGGCGTTGGCGATATAAACGGTCTTGCCGTCCGAGGATGCGGCCGCCCACTCAGCCTGCTTGCCCACGTCGACCTCGCCCAACAGCTTCAGGTCGGGCAGGGAATAGACATAGACGGCGCCGTTCAGGCGGCTGTCGACGACCAGGCGCTTGTTGCCGGAAATGGCCAGGCCGTGGGAACTGATCCCGCCGACGAAGTCCTCCTTCTTGCCGTCCCTGATCTTGGGAAGCGCGACACGCGCCACCTCCTTGTGCGTGGCGAAGTCGACGGCGACGAAGCCGTGAAACTTGGTCAGTTGGAAGAAGGCGCGCTTGGTCGAGCCGTCAGGATTGGTCTCGAAGGCCATGGGCCGAACGCCATCGTCGAAATTCGCCGTCCAAAGGGGCTCGAGGGTCGTCCTGTCGATCACGGTGAATTCGTCGCCCGCCACCGAGGCGGCGACGATGTATTTGCCATCCGGCGTGACATAGGTGTTGTGCACCGCCCCCTTGATCGGGATGGTCTTGATCACCGTCATGGTCTGGGCGTCGACGACGTCCACCGCGCCCGCCTTGGAATGTATGGAGACATAAACATACCGGCCGTCCGGACTGATCCCGATGTTGTTGGGGTGGCCGCTCGTCCGGATCTTGGTGATTATATACAGGGTGTGGGCGTCGACCACGTCCAGGGTCGAGTCGGCCTCGTTGCTGACATAGATGCGGCTGCCGTCCGGCGCCGCCGCCGCGCCGTGATTGGCGTCGATGCCGACGATGCGCCCGACCACCTTATTGGTTTGGGTGTCGATGATGTGGACATCGTCGCCGGCGCTGTTGGTCTGGATGACGCGCTCATGCAGCGGCGAGGCGGGGGGCGGATTGGTCAGGGTGGCGCCGTTCACCCAGGCGGCCAGGGTCTGCCATTCCGGATCGGACTTGGACATCCAGTGCTTGCCGCCGTCGTGACTTGGATCGCCTCCGGCCGCCTCGGCCAGGGGATGGCGCAGCAGGCGGCTGCGGTCGGGCTGGCCGGGAATGACCTTGGTCTTGATGATGTCGAAAATGGTCCGCGCGTCGGCGTCCCCCCAGATCGCGGCGTCCTTGGGCACAGGCGGCAGAGTGAAGCGGGGGACATCGTCGTGGCATTCGATGCAGCGCGCATGGCCTGGGCGTTTGGTAATCAGGATGGGCAGGACCCGCGCCTTGAAGAACTCATAGTCGAGCGTCGGGCCGGCGGCGGCGGCCGTAGCGGCGGGCGGCGCGGCGGCCGGCTGGGCCATGGCGGCGCTGGACGCCGACAGCAACAGGCCAAGAACAATCAAACGCGCGCGATTCATGGAGGTCCCTCCCACTAATTTTGTCCCCACTGTTGGCATGCGGCGCGTGCGGCGTCACCTGGGAAATCGCGATTTGCGAGCAGGATTTCGCGGATCACGGGTCTTATTGCCCGCCTTACGTGACGCCGGTTCTAGCCGCGGGATGGCGCGGGTCTGGGCTCATGCCGAAAGACCGGCGGCGCGGCCGCCGGACGGCGCGCATGTGCGCCTGGGTCCCTGTCGGCCGCCGGGGGTTTTCGTTAGCCTCTCAACCCTGTTAACACCCGCTTGGACTGCCGCAACCCAGTCCCAAGCAACGCAAATCCGAGGCATAGCTCATGACCAATCGCGGTGATTCCACATCGGCGTTCCGACGGTTTCGGTCCCAAGCTTGGTTCGATAATCCGGCCAATCCTGGCATGACCGCCCTCTATCTAGAGCGGTATCTGAACTACGGCCTGACCCGCGAGGAGCTGCAGTCGGGCAAGCCCATCATCGGCATCGCCCAGACAGGCTCGGATCTGTCGCCGTGCAACCGGCATCACTTGGTGCTGGCCGAACGGGTGCGCGAGGGAATTCGCGAGGCCGGCGGCATCGCCATCGAATTCCCCGTCCACCCCATCCAGGAGACCGGCAAGCGGCCGACAGCCGGGCTGGACCGCAATCTGGCCTATCTGGGCCTGGTGGAGGTGCTGTTCGGCTATCCGATCGACGGCGTGGTGCTGACCATCGGCTGCGACAAGACCACCCCCGCGGCGCTGATGGCCGCGGCGACTGTCGATATTCCCGCCATCGCCCTGTCGGTCGGCCCGATGCTGAACGGCTGGCACAAGGGCGAGCGCACGGGATCGGGCACAATCGTGTGGCGGGCCCGGCAGATGCTCGCGGCCGGCGAGATCGACTATACCGGCTTCATGGAGCTGGTGGCCTCCTCGGCGCCGTCCACCGGCTATTGCAACACCATGGGCACGGCCACCACCATGAATTCCCTGGCCGAGGTCCTGGGGATGCAACTGCCCGGTTCGGCGTCGATTCCGGCGCCCTACAGGGAACGGCAGCAGATGGCCTATCTGACCGGCAAGCGCGCGGTGGGCCTGGTGATGGAGGACCTGAAGCCCTCGGACATCCTCACGCGCGACGCCTTCCTCAACGCCATCGTGGTCAATTCCGCCATCGGCGGCTCGACCAACGCCCCGATTCACCTGGCCGCGATCGCGCGCCACATGGGCGTGGATCTTCGCCTGGAGGATTGGCAGACCTTTGGCCACAAGGTTCCCTTGCTAGTCAATCTGCAGCCGGCGGGCGAATACCTGGGCGAGGACTATCACCACGCCGGCGGCGTGCCGGCCGTGGTCAATGAGTTGATGAAGCACGGCCTGATCCGGGAAGCGGCGATGACCGTCAGCGGGGCTGGCGTCGGCGACAATTGCCGGGGCCGCGAAATCCAGGACCCGGCGGTGATCCGCCCGTTCGACCGGCCCCTGAAGAGCGACGCCGGCTTCGTGGTGCTCAGCGGAAACCTGTTCGACAGCGCGGTGATGAAGACCAGCG
>Ga0302279_10004103_pt1 | contig 17492 bp, 15 predicted proteins | sample III_Bog_N3_3_FD_194541 | JGI IMG/M metagenome (GOLD analysis project Ga0302279, IMG submission 194541) | Peat permafrost microbial communities from Stordalen Mire near Abisko, Sweden - III_Bog_N3_3 | ecosystem: Environmental > Terrestrial > Soil > Wetlands > Peat | place: Sweden: Abisko...
CGTCCCGTCGTTCGTGAATCCCGACCCGCGCACTTGGGCCCCCATCTGGCCGTTGTTTCCCGCGTTGCTGCGCTGATCCTGCGGGGCGCCGAACATTCCGACCTTGTCGTAGAGGTTACGCAACTGGGGAATCTTCATGATCTGGGGGAGCGCCTCGAAGCTGGACTCGCCGTCCGTGCCAAAGAAGCCCATCGAGGGGTTCAGTATGTGGCACCCCTGACAGGTAAATCCGAAGCCCTCGTGGGTGATTCCGTCCGCGAAGTGGCCGGCGCCCGCCGGCACGCCCGCGTCGCTGCACACGGCCGGCGTTCCCGCGACGCTGTCGGTGCCATCGCACCCCATGAAGAACGCGTGGCCAGCGGCCTGCGCGCTGTTGAGTGAGTTATCGAGAGCACGCACGGGGTTGGGCGGCATCACGATGTCGAGCGCAAAGTCGGTGAACGTTTGCATGTCGGTCGACGAGAAAGCCGGACCGAGCCCGAGGAGCGAATTGAACGCAACGATGAAGTTCTTGAACGCGAGCTGCGAATCGTAGGGCGCCTGGGTGCTCATGTCGGTCCCGAAGAAACCCGAGACGCGGTCGCCGCGCCAGTGCATCGGCCCATGGTTGACCGTCCCGCGAAGGGTCTGGGTGGTCATCGGTCCCTTCATCGGATGAAGGCTCGAAGCGTTGCCGGTCCCGTTGATGTCGCCTGGCGCACCCGCTGCAAGCTTGATGGTGATAGGGGTCTCGACCGGGTCCGAGTCGGGATTTCCGAGGTCCCATATCAGGTGGTCGTCGTCGCCGAACATGTGGCAGCTCGCGCACGCCGCTTCGCCGTTCGAGGAGGAGACCTGGGCGTTGTAAAGAAATGGCCGTCCGCTGGTCACCGCCGGTGGCTCGGGATTCTTCAGGAGAACGTGCGAGATCTCCGCGCCGGTCGCCAGATCGATCGTCGATAGTCCGTCGTCGAATCGCGTCGTGACGTACAGCCGTCCGTGGGCCTCGTCGAGAACCAGCCCCGCAGGGCCGCCTCCGCTCACCGTCAAATATGCCGAGCTGCCGGTCGTTGGATCGAAGGTGTCCTGCTCGAGCGCTGCCGTCGGAAAGACCCCGATCTTCGAGGAGCCAAACGCAGAGACGTAGAGCGTCGTCCCGTCCGCGCTGACGACGATGTTGAGCGGCGTCGAGAGACTATGATCCGCCGTGCCCGCCGGCGCCGGAAGTACCGAATAGTCGATGTGCTTGTTGAGATAGCGCGGCGTGACGGTGGTTCCGCTGAGCACCGTGATCCGTGACTCGGCGAGGTGCCCCTGCAGCGTTGCGCCCGCGTACGTCCCCGGCCCCTCGAAGCGCAGATCCGTCCGCGCTTGCGTGTTCGAGACATACACGTTTCCGCTCACGGGATTGACGGCGAGGTTGAAGAGGGTCGTTCCAACGTGAAGGTAGGTCGTCGTCGCCGCCAGCGTGGAGGTGTCGATTGCGAAGACGTCTTCGTCCGGAAGCGTGAACGCGGTAGCGGCCGTCCAGTCTCGGCCGAGCACGTCGCGCCAGACTCCGCTCGAGTCCATCTGCAAGATCATCGCCACCGGAGGCGCCGCGATTCCAGCGTGGTTCGTTGCGGGCCCGGGCGGCGAGCCGGGAACGTTCACGCCATTGACCACACACGGCGTGCTGCTCGTCGCGGTATTGAATCCCGGACATGCCAGCTCGGCGGATGCCGCGGCCGACTGGTTGCCCGACTTGAAGATCGCCGCGTACACCTTGCTTCCGTCAGGGGTGACCGCAAGACCGCGGGGTGTATCGCCAAACAGGGTGATGATCGAGAGCGGCGTCGCGCCCACGGTAGTTCCAAGGTTCGTGGCGTCGAAGACCCATACATCGGCGCGGCCGATGCCTGCGGTCGTAAGCTGAGGATCGCCGGCGCCTGGGACGCTCGCGAGCGATGGGTCCGTCCTCTGCTGTCCACGATGTGCCGTCGTGATGAACGCTCGGCTTCCGCTGGCTCCGCCAAACACGATGTCGCTCGGTTCGTCGCCCACCAGGAGCGTTCGCGTGACGTGGGGGGGCACGGTGCTCGTATCGACAATGCTCACGCTGTCCGAGACCTGATTGACGACCCATACCTCGGTATTCGTCCTCGCCGCCACGGCGACCGGGTCGACGCCGACGTACACGGAGCCTCCAGACGTTAGGCCGGTCGCGCTCACCGTGAAAACGTCCAGCGACGCGTTCGACGTGTTCGCCACGAACAGATGTGTCCCGTCCGGCGACAGGGCTACCGGTCGAACCGGCCCGCTCTCGAAGGTGAACGTAGGGGTAATTCCAATCGGACTTATGGGCGAGGCGCCATCCGTGGCGTCCGTCGTCCCCTTTGCGTCAGTGCCCCCCTTTGCGTCCGGCGTGGTCGTTGCGTCGGGGCCGCTCCCGCCTTCGCTGGCCGAGGAGGCGTCCGATCGCGGGGCGTCGGCCTTCGCGTCATGCCCTGAGTCGCCTGCGTGCGCAGCGTCATGGGCGCCCGCATCTGCGCTCGATCCGCCCACATGCGTCGTCGTCGAGGACGAAGAGCAGGCCGCGGCGGCACCTACGACGAGCGACGCGAACAACGAGGCTTGATGTGCACGCTGGCGATTCATTGCTCGAGCGTACGCCCCCGGTGCGCGTCGTCGACGAGAAACGTCGGGCGTTCGAGCCTATTTATGGCGCCAGCGCACGAGCGCGTCATACGCACCGGGCGATAGTCGATCGGCCAACACTATTGCCCGCTCGCGCCATCCGATCACGCTCGATCTCTTTCCTCGGGTGAGCGACCAGACCTCTTCGGCAACATCGTCGGGGGTCACACCGGAGCCCCGAACTGGCGGAGCGTTCATCCCGTGCCATCCGCCGCGGTCGAAGAAACCGGTGTCGATGAAGCCGGGTGAGAGATGTTTGATGTGGACGCCCAATGGGTGAGCCTCGAGGGCGACGCAGTCGAGCCATCTCAGCGCAGCCGCCTTGCTCGCGGAGTAGTACGCCTCATGGGTGATGGCTCGGTGTGCCGCGAGGCTGAGGATCGCGACGATTGTCCCGCCTCCAGCCGCGTGCATCGCGGGCAGGACGCCGCGAACGACCGCGTCGAGGCCCCAAAAATTCACGGCAAACGCGCGTCGCGCTATATCCATGGGCACCGTAAATGTGACGCCCATTGCCGCCTGGCCTGCGGCGTAGACGACCACGGACGGGGCTCCGTGTATCGCCAGGGCGCTCGCGACGGCGCGTTCGACCTCGGCCAGATCGGTCACGTCGCATCGAACGTGCGTGTCGGCGACGCCCGGCGCTGGCTCGGTTCGGGACAGGCTCACGACGGCAAACCTCTCCTTTCGCAGCCGCGTCGCGGTCGCCCCGCCGAGCGCGGAGGACGCCCCGACGACCCACGCCGTCTTCATCGCTCGGTCGCCTGCCAGTACGGCGTGAACACGCGGTCGCGACCGAATCGCACCGGGTCGAGCCGCATTCGCGCGAAAGACGGTCCGCTCTCGAACTCATTGTCCACGCCAAGGACGGCGACGACGTTTCGCCAGAATGCTGCGCTCTTCGCGAAGCTCTCGACGTTCACAGGCGCTGCGAGAAGGCTCCTCGGGTCGAGGTCCGCGTTGGTCAGCACGAAGGGGTCTACGATCAGCAAAGGCGACGGGCCCATCGGTGTCTCTACGACCGTGCGCAGCGCCTCGAGCAAGAGGGGGCCGGACGTAAGGTGTTGGCGTATCCGTCGCGGGCGGAGCGCGAGCGGTACGTGTGCGCGATGGGCTCGGAGGAGAGTTGCGAGCGCGCTGTCGATGCCCTCCCCGTAGATCATCGAAGGGCGAAGTACGGTCAATCGGACACCTCGCGCGGGTGCCTCCGCTCGTACGTACGTCTCGGCGGCCAGCTTGGCGGCCGCGTAGTCCGGGAATGGGAACGAGCTCGGATCCTCGAGGGCGTCGGCCGAGAGACACGCGCCTCTTCGGCCAAAGACGGACGTGCTGCTGACGTGGACGAGGTGGGTGTCCGGTCGCATCGTACGTACGATTCGTGCGGCAATTCCGACGTGCTCGCGCAGGTAGTCGGACGCGACGAGCTCCTGCCGGACTCGCGGTCCCGACAAATTGATGATCACGGATGCGTCCCTCACCTCGGCAAACGCGGAGTCCGGCGCGCTCGCTCGCACATCGATCCCCCTCCATCCGAGGCTGCGCGTTACGAACGTGCCGACCGTGCCTGCCGCGCCGACGACCAGTACGCTCATGTGTGCCGAGGCTCGCGCGGTTGAATCAAGGCCTATGCTCGCCAGAGCCATGAGCGACGTCCGCCGTTGTCGATACTTGTTCCAGTCGCCGTCGCGCCTGGGGCGTTCGCGGCCGCGTATCGATCACGAACGCGTGCAGGTGAGCCGTGAGCGCCCCTACTCGGCCGGTCTTGCCCTCGAACGATACGTGGCGATCGAGCGCCGGCAGCAGCTCGTCCGACCAGCCCGGCCCTCCGAAATAGGGCCATCGCTCGGGTCCGTAGACGAAGTTCTTCGCCAGGACGCCGTTCTTGCCCGAGCCGGCGAACTCGACGTCTTTTGCGCGCGTCGTCCAGAGACGTTTGGCTCGATCGAGCAGGCTTTGCCCTGGAGAGACGGGGAGATCCGGCCACCACGGCGCATCGAAGTACACGTGGTCTCGCACGCGCCCAATCTCCCATAGCTCGGGCGCCAGAACCGCGGTGCGCCACGCGGGGGGCGGACCCAGTCCTCGAATGCCACGGAGAGCGCCGGTCACCCGTACGAGCCCGACTCCCCAGTTGTCGGGGTTGCACGTGGCGACGATGAGGACCTTCTTGGCCAGTCGTCCGACGACGCGCAGGTAGTCGCGCCAGTTGGGCGATTGAAACGCGTGGTACACGATGACCATGTCGTGGGGTGCGACGTCGGCGAGCGCGGCGAGCGCGGGTGCACTGGGTGCGCCGCTCAGAGTCCGCACCTCGTACGTCTTCGCGCTGACACGCTCGTAGACGGCGCGGGTCACCGCAGCCTGCTCTTCGCTCTCGACGAGCGAGAGCACGGCCACTCCGGATCGAGCGAGGCCGACACCGTGTACGCCGGGGACACCGGCCATACCGTCAATCGGCCCTTCGAGGAAGCTCTCGACGCCGAACTCGTCGGCCCAGCGTTGGACGAGCTGGTAAAAGTGGTACCGCTCGTACGCCGAGCCCAACCCGCGGTCGTGCGTGAGTATATCGCTCATAGTCGATCGAGCCCTTCAGGCAAGCCGGCCATGTTGAGCGCGACGCGCGCGAGGGATGGCGCGTCGAGGAGCAGGTTCGTGTAGCTCGCGTTCGCGAGAGGACAGGCGCATTCGTGTGCTTTCACGCTCGCGCGGAAGGTGTCGGCGCTGGAGCTCCCCCACACACGACGAAAATCGTACTCATTATCCCGGACATTGCCCATCGACTCGGCCCTCGTACAACAGCCCCACACGTGTCCGTCCGGAGCGACATGCGCGCTTGCCCACCCGGCATAACAGTCGATGACCTGACGCTTCTGCTCGAGCGTATCGGCGGCGAGGTCGTAGTACTCGAGCCGCAGCGATTGAACGAGCCGCGCCACGGGGTGCACGGAGCGTGTGCCGCGAATGACGTTCTGGAGATGCCTCACGGCGCGACGGTAGTCTGCCGGGTCCGGCGTGATGTCCTTGTGCATCGTCTTCAGCTCGACTCGATTCTCCGCAACTTCGGTGATGTAGGAGTCGGGCCTGAATAGCTCGCGCGCCTTTCGGGCAATGTCAGGAATGCGATCGACGTTCAATTTCGAGATGACGGTATGCACCCCGAGGACGACGTGGGGATAGGTTTTCTTGAGGTCGTGAATAAGGCCGGCGACGAGGATCAGCTTCTCGAAGTTGTGGGGCGCGCCTCGGATGACGTCGTGCGCCTCGCCGATCTCGTCCACCGACAGGTTCAGAACGAGCTGTGCGCCAGCGCTCTCGGCGACTATGCGCGGGAGCATCGTGAAGATTCGCTCCGTGACGACTCCGTTCATCGGAATGTTCACGATGCGCGGCCCCACGTGAGTCATGACAGACCGGACGATCTCCGGGAGGTCCGCCCGCAAGAACTGATCACCTCCCGAGAGCGTCACCCAGATCGGGACGCGCTCTAGGGTCGGCAGCAGTCGATCGTACTCCTCGACGGTCAGATCGTTCACCCGCTTCTGCCAGATGTCGCACGTCGCGCAGCGCGACGGACACGAGTAGGTCACTGACAGGGTCAGGTTCACGGGAAGCCCAGGCGTGCGCCCCGTGGCGTGGGCCATCCGATAGCCGGCGAGGTGCGCGAGGAGCGGGAGCTTTCTCACGCTCCACCCCCCGTCTTTTTCAGAACCTTGGTGGACGCGAGCGGCTTCCACGTTCGGTGCTTCCCACCCACCACGCGAGCGTCGAAGAACCCCACGGCGCGGGCCAGCCCCTCGGTGGCGATGGCGAGGGCCAGCGCCGCCTTCCCGAACGGGTCTTGCTGCCTTGCCACCTCGAGCACCGTCTCTGCGACGAGCCGATGATCGAGCGACGCGACGCGGTAGCCGAAGGCGAAGTCGAGCCAGAAGTGTCCACGCGCGATGCGACGCCGCTGCTCGAAGTACTCACCCCAGACTTCCGGCCCGTGGTTCACCACCAGAGCGTCCGGAAGATACCCAAGCGTCTTCCCTTTCGACCGAACGATGTCCTCCACGGAGGCTTCGTCGACGACCGAAAGCTCGCTCACCTGGTCGACGAGCGCAGCCCGGAACGCTACGAGCTCGCCCATCTTCGGCGCGTGAAGGGAGATCCGATGGTGCATGTCCCACACGAGCTGGACCATGCGGCCGACGAGCGTCTCGCCGTCGTTGTCGGGCACCGGACGCGCACCCACCATTCCCACGTCGGCGTTGGCGTGAAAGTACTCGGCGATCTTCTCGAGAACGTCCGGCGCCACGATGAGATCGGCGCTGCAACACACGACGACCTCCGCGCGTGGATCCCGTACGCGTAGGTAGTGGTTGATCGCAGCCACTTTGCCAGACCGCTGTTCCTGCACGTGGACGTGAACGCCGGGGCGGCCCCGACCAAGTGCGCGCGCGCGCGCCGCTGTATCGTCGGTGCAGCCGCTTGCGACCACGACGATTTCCGTCAGCTCCGCGCGATGGAGCTCCTGTGCGAGCAGTGACGACAGCAGCTTCTCGATGTTGCCGGCCTCGTTGTACGCCGGCACAACGACGGAGAGCTTCACGGGGAGCTCGTCAATCGCGCGGCGCGGGTGTGGTTCGTGCCGCGGCTGTCGTGACGGTCGCCCTGGCGAGGTGCAAGCAAGCTCCGATCATACCCGAAAGATACCAGAGCGAGCGATAGAGCAGCGATACCGCGAAGGCCGTCTCGGACTGGATGCCCGCCCTCGCGAGAAAGAACACGAACGCCGCGTCGGCGGTCCCCCAGGCTCCCGGGAGCGCGGGGACCGCCGCGATCATGAAGGTCATCGCCGTGCCCAGATAGACCCACCCCTCGGCGACGGGGACGACGCCGAGGGCGGCGATGATGCCGCGGACCACGCCGAGCTGCAGGAGGCTGACGACGAAGCTTGCGAGCAGGGCGGAGCCGATGGCCCTGAGGGCGCCGGCCGAGAGGATGTACTCGATGGCCGGCCGCGCGAACGAGACCAGGCCACGGGCCCTCGCGGGGGGGGACGCGAGCCGGTCCTGGAGCCACGCGCTCCGTCCGATGGCCCGCACGAGCGCCAGCCCGAGAACGAACGCCACCGGGAATGCCGCCAGCGCTAGCGTCGTGGCGCCATTGCCGGGTGCGAGTCCCGTCACCGAGAGGCTGATCGCCGCGGCCGTACCTGCCAGCGTGATGAGCCCGATGACCCGATCGAGCACCACCGACGCGAATACGACGGAGGGGGGAGCCCCGTGGCCGACCGCCGCCCCGACGCGCAGAGCGTCGCCTCCGACCCCCCCGGGAAGCAGGATGCCGCCCGCTTGCGCTTCCAGGGTTACGCGCCAGACGCGGACGACAGAGAGCTGCAGGCCGCCCAATCGAACGAGGAGAAACCAGCGCACCGCCCACGCGAACGTGGCGGCGAGATAGACGGCCAGGAGGGCAACGAGCGTCAGAGGCTTCGCCCGCGCCATCGTCGAGGTCAGCCCCGGCTCGCACGCGAGCGCTTCGCATGCGCGCTTCGAAAGGTGGCGCGGCGGCTCTGGTCCCCGCAGAGTGCAGCCGTCGTCGTCGCGCTCGATCGCGAGCTTCGTCGACGGCGCTCCGGGCTCGGCGCAGCGCTCACGAAACGGCACCACGCGCACGACGAAGGCGAAGGCCGCGAGCGCGACGGCGATGCTTACGACCCCGCGAGCGTGAGGGCGAAGCCCTCGGGACACGCTCAACGACCGCCTCGCGACACGGCGCGCGGCACACCTGCTGCGTACCCCACAGCCGGCGCGTACCCGAGCCGTGCGCGTGCCTTGCCGATATCGAAGGCGATCGGGAGGGTCATCACGTCGAGCTTCTCGTGGCTCACGGGCGGTTCTCGTTGCGCGTAGGCAAGCCCAAGACGTGCGGCGGCAGCGATCGCGGAGGAGGCGACGCGTGCGGCAGCGAGCGGGATGGAGACGCGTGGGAGACGCACGCCTACCGCGCGTGCCACGTACTCCGACAGCTCGCGCAGGGTCGTCGTCTCCGGACCGGCGAGGATGAAGTCGTCGTTCGCGGCGGCCGGGTGCCGTGCCGCGAGCAGGATGCCATCGACCATGTCGTCCACGAACGTGTGATGAAGCACGTTGTGCCCGGATCCCACGATCGCATACCGATGTGCCTCCAGCGCACGCGCCAGCTTGTCGAGCATTCCGTTCGTGTCGCCCGGCCCGTAGACGATCGTCGGGCGCACGATGGTCAGATCGAGGGCGAGCTCCGATGCGAGGCTACGCATGCCGCGCTCCGCCAGGACCTTGGTCTCGCTGTAGGTCGTCCGCGGAGCGTACGGGGTGCGCTCGGACACTGGGAGATTCGAGGGCCATCCGTAAACACCCACGGAGGACACCAGGACGAAGCGTCCGAGGTTCGTGTGCAATGCGCGCGCGATCCGGACCGGCAAGTCGACGTTCGAAGCTCGATACTCCTCAAGGTCGACGCCGTGGCGATGGCGGACCGCCGCTGCGTGAATGAACGCATCGATGCGTTCGCCAGGCGCCTCTAGGAGGAACTCCTCGAGTGACCGGGCCTCGGGATCGGAGGACGCGGTTCGCGCGCGCACAAGCGGTATGACCGTGTCGCCGCGCTCCCGCGCCATCCGCACGAGGTGCTTTCCCAGGAACCCCGCCGCGCCGCTGATGGCCACCCGCATCGTCGTTCCCGTCACTCGCGACGAGATAGTACGTGACGGTTGGCGCATGCGATAGTGAGCCCCCGAACGATGACAGCTCCCGTGACCCCCGACCTCCCTCCAGGCGCCGGCTCCCGTCCACCACCGCGCAAGGCGGTCACACTCGGTCCGCTCATCGCGGCGACGTACTTCATCGTCTCGGGAGGGCCTTTCGGGCTCGAGGATCTCATCGCGGCAACGGGCTACCCGCGCGCGATCGCCATACTCGTCGTTACCCCGATCATCTGGAGTCTCCCGGTGGCGATGGCCGTAGGGGAGCTCGCGGCCGCATACCCGGACGACGGCGGCTACTACGTCTGGGTCCGTCGCGCGCTGGGCCCTTTCTGGGGCGTCCAGGAGGCGTGGCTCTCTCTCGCCGCGAGCTTCTTCGACCTCGCTATCTACCCCGCTCTCTTCACGCGGTATCTCGCCCAGCTATGGCCTCCCGCGGCGATCCCTGCGGTGAGCATCGTGATCGGCATCGGCCTCATCGCGGCGGCGACCGCTCTCAACATGCGCGGTGCACGGGCCGCGACCGACGCGTCTGTGCTCCTGGGAGTCGTCCTCCTCACTCCGTTCGTCGCGTTGACGCTGGCCGCCTGGATCGGCCCCGTTCACGATCCCGTCCGTGGTGCCGCCGTGCCGAACGGGCCTCTCTTCGCCGGTCTCTCGGTCGCCATGTGGAACTACATGGGCTGGGACAACGCATCGACGATCGCAGGTGAGGTCGACAAGCCTGGCCGCGTCTACCCGCTCGCCATGTTCGTCACGGTCGCGCTCGTCACAGTCACGTACCTCGTCCCCGTACTCGCGGTGGCCCACACGGGGATCCTCCCATCGGCGTGGACCGACGGGACGTGGGCCCTTGCAGGGTCTCTGATCGGTGGATCGAAGCTCGGCGTCGCGATCGCGGTCGCTGGCATGGTGTCGTCCGGTGGCATGCTGATGGCGCTCGTCCTCTCCTACTCGCGACTGCCACTTGTCTTGGCCAAGGACGGGTACCTGCCGCACTGGCTTGCCAAGACGAGCGCGCGTACCGGAGCTCCTTGGGTCGCGCTCATCGTCTGCGGCGTCGTCTACTCGGCGTGTCTCGGCCTGGGTTTCAAGCGGCTCGTGCAGCTCGACGTCATCATCTACGGCGGTAGCCTCGCCCTGGAGTTCGTCGCCCTCGTCGTTCTGCGCATCAAGGAGCCGGACGTGGCACGCCCTTACCGCGTACCCGGGGGGCTCGTGGGCGCGGTGCTCATCGGGGTCGTACCGATGGCGCTGCTCGTCTTCTCGCTCACGGGCGTGGCTTCGGGCGCTTCGGACGAAGGGGGGGCATGGGTTCCCGTGCTCGTCGTCGCCGTCGTGCTCGTCGGGTGCGCTCTGTATGGCGTCCACGTGCTTCGTCTTCGCGCGTCTCGGGTCTCGACAAAGGCGTAGGCGTCAGTCCTCGTCCCCGGGGCCTTTGCGCAGCCCGAGGCGCCTTCGCAGGGCGCGCGCGGCTTGACGCGAGACCTCGATGGCTTCGCCTCGATGGGTCCTCGCCACGTACCCACCGGAGGCGCACGGCTCGAGGCGCGCGACGTGATCGAGGTTCAGGAGAGCGCGACGGTGCACGCGCTCGAAGGCGCGATGGGCGAGACGCGCTTCGAGGCTCTGGAGCGAGTCATCGGTCAGATAGGAGATGCCGTTCGCGTGAATCGTGACGAGCTCGCCGTCGAGGACCGCATGGCTGACGTCGTTCGGGTCGAGGAGGACGATCCCTTGCTTCGTCGGAACCGCCAGGCGCGCGATGGCGCCAGACCCAGTCTCCTCCCTCTCCGCGCGGCGCGCGCGCTGCTGGCGTGCCTCCTCCTGGAACCTAAGGACCGCCTCACGTGATCGCGCTCGATCGAGAGCCTTCTCGAGCCGCTCCGCCTCGAAGGGCTTGAGGAGGTAGTCGACCGCGCCGATGTCGAAGGCGTCGACCGCGTGCTCCGCGTAGGCCGTGCAGAAGATGACGTACGGTCCGCTATCGGGCAGCAACGCCATCGCTTCGAGACCGGTCAAACCAGGCATCTGGATGTCGAGCAGGAGCACGTCCACGTCCCCCTCGGCCACACGCTTCAGGACCTCCGTACCGTCCTTGCACTCGCCCGCGATCTCGACGTCCGGCAGCCCGCGCAGGAGGCGCGCGACGCGTCGTCTCGCGATCTCTTCGTCGTCGGCGATCACGACTCGCAGGGCGCTCAAACGGTGACTCCCGGGGAAGGACCTGACGACGGTATCGTGATTGTGACGAGAGTGCGATCGCCGCTACCAGGCAGGCTCCCGATGACGAGGCGACCCTGGCTGCCGTACGCTGCTGCGAGACGCCGCTCCACCAGAGGCAGACCGTCGCTCCCCTCGCGGGGGCCACGGTATTGGCCCGGGTTCTCGAGCTCCACACGTAGCGCACCGTTCTTCGCGTGCACCCGCACGTGGATCACCCCACGGTGGCCCGCGGCTGGCCCGTGCTTCACCGCGTTCTCCGCCAGCGGCAGGAGGAGCAGCGGCACGATGGGGACGTCCTTCACCGACGGATCGATGTCACGCTCGACGGTGAATGCAAGCGGGTCCCGGATAGCGTGAAGCGAGAACAGGGCATCCAGGAGCCCTAGCTCGCGTTCGAGAGGCCACGACGGCGCGCGTACCCCCCGGAGCACCTCGCGAAGCATCGAGGACAGCGCGAGGATCGCTTTCTCCGCGGTCTCGCCGTCCTCGCGGCACCACTCGGCGATGGCGTTGAGCGTGTTGAAGAGGAAGTGCGGGTCGAAGTGTGCCCGCAGCGCGAGGAGGTGCGCAGCCTCTGCCTCCTTCGCGAACGCCGCGGCGCGCGCTCTCTCTACGGCCAGGCTGGCCTCGAACGCGATGTCGCGACCGAGCCCCCAGCCGCCGACGAGGAAGAGCGCGATGGATACCCCCACGGCGACCTCGTCGCTGAGGAACGTCCAGTCGAGCCCCAGCCATCGCGGGATCAGGACCTCGAGCGTGCCGTTCACAGCCACGGCCAAGGCGAGATAGGCGACGACGCGCCAGGCGATGCCGGGGGTCTTCTCTTCGAGCGGGAACAGGAGCCGGAACGACAGGGGGCCGACGAGCACGAACGAGAGGCACGTGAGCAGGGCTATCGGGACCGCCAGGTGCACCGGGCTGTAGCGAGCCTGGGCGGCCACGAGCGACGCGCTCACGATGAGGATGGGTACGAGGCGCTTCGGCTGCGCGAGGCCACGGAGAGTCCCCCGCACGGTGTCGGCGACGAAGCTCACGGACGGACCTCGCGTGCGGACGTGCGTGCCCCGGTGGACGTGCGCGAGGCGCGCTCTCGAAGGAACGACGTGATGGCGGGCATCATCTCCTGCTCACGCGTCAGCATCGCGAAGTGTCCAGCGTCGAACGCGAGGTAGCGGCCATCCACGCGGCCAGCATACGCGCGGACGACGTCGGCGGAGATCTGCGCGTCGTGGGTCCCCTGAAGGGCGAGCACGGGAACGCCCGGTGCTGCAGCCTCGGGGGACGCGCCCGAGATGACGATGAGGCCGTCGAACGTGCCACGCATTCGCGGAGCCAGCAGGCTCGCACCGATCCCTCCGTTCGACAGCCCCGCCAGCACGATCTCGCGCACCCCGCGCCCGTGGAGACCGCTCACCGTCTCCCGCAACGTCGCTTCCCCCGCCGGCGACCACCAGTCGCCGACCCACCGTGTCGAGGGGCACACGGTCGCAAAGCCCGCGTCTCGTGCCGCGCGTGAGACGACCCAGCACGGCAGAGTGAAGCTCCCCGCGTACCCGTGCAGGAACACGACGACCCCCGCGGCATGCTCGACGTCGCCTATCTCGAGCGTGTCGTCCGCGCCCGGCGCCTCGAGCCCGATGTACGTCGCGACGACCGGCGACGGAGTCGAGCCTTGCTCCGCGCGCATGCGGGCGTATGCGACATGCATGACGTGGGCGAGGGAGGGGACGTCGGGATCGTGCGCGAACGCGGTCCATCCGACCATGCGCGCGCCGTTGACCGCGAGGTCCTCCTCATCGATCACGCGATCGATCCAGCGCGCGTCATGCTCCGTCGGCGTGCCCATTCGAAGGCCGCGCCCGTGCTCTGCGAAGGCGACGCGCGAGCCTACCGTCAGCGCCAGCAACCCTGCCCCTACGACCCGGATGCGACGTCGGGTCTCGGTCCTCTCGAACAGAAGCGCCGCGGTGACGAGCAGGAGAGAGCTCGCATACGCAACCCCGGAGACGCTCGCAGGGGCGGTCACGACCCATGCGAAGAACGCGGCGGCTACAAGGAGCGGAACGAGGGCCAGCAGTCGAGCGAGGGTACGCATGCGACCACAGTGCCCGGCGTATCCCCGCGAGCCTGCGCTATTCCCGTGAGCGGTCGAAATCGCTCCGCGAGTGGGCTCATCGGGCTATTCGGGGAGCGCGTAGACGTGGTCGTGCGGCGCCTCCGCGTGGCATCGGGCGCAGAGGGCGATGTCCTCGGTCGCGGCGTGCGTGATCTCGACCACTCCGTAGCGCCATGTCCCGTTGCCGCTACCCGCGCCCCCGTCGATGCCTGGCCGTGCGTCCTTGCGCATGAAGAACGTGGGCCCCGGCTTGTGGGTCGTGTGGTCCACGCTCACCATGACGAGGTCGGTCCCGGCCGCCAGATCGTCTCTCGCGCGGGCGATACTGTCCTTGGCTTCGGGCGTGACGTAGACCGTGCCCGTATATCGCCCTGCGGCATGCCCCCAGGACACGAACGACTCGGGCCCCATGCGCGCGAAGCGGGTCGCGAAATCCGTGGGTACCGGGGACGGGACCTCGACCTCGTGGGCGCTCTGCACCGTGACGTTCCCCGTCGTGACCCCTTCGGTCGCCCGCCCGACCCCACGCAGCGGCTCGCCATGCATGGCGCACGCGGCCGCGCCCGCCGTGAGCGCAGCGCCAGCCGTCACAGCCCGGGCCAGCGCGTACGAACGCGCGCTCAGAAGTAGACGCCCGCCTCGAAGGACAGCGTCCACTGGCGGTCCGGGTTCAGCCCCGGGTTCTCTGCGTTGGGGGGCGTGAGATCGAAGAGGAACTGGGTCGCGAGGTAGAGGACCTCGTAGCGGTAGTTCACGCCGACGATGCCGCGGTGGCGATCGGTCCGGACCGCGTTGAACGTGGTGTCGTTGTTGAAATCGGCGTTGTTCGGCCTGTTCGTGCCCGGGATGTTCTTCGCGCAGACAGGCTCGCCGTACTTGTCGTTGCCCGTGTACCCACACGCCGTGAGCGCGTTCGTGTTCGGCGTGAGATCGACCGTCGACGAGTCGCCGAAGATGTAGAGGCGCTGGTAGCCGATGTACGGCGAGATGACGGACGTGTCGGCCAGCGTGATGGGCTTCGAGATCTGCGCGTCGATGCCGACCGTCGTGAGCGAGAACTTCGACGTCCCCGTGAGGCTCCGGAGACCGCCGCCGACCGAGACGTCGGGCAGGTAGCTCACCCACCCGGTCCGGAAGCCTTCGAGCAGCGCCCAGCGGATGTCGGCGCCGCCGGTCCACATCGTGCTGTCGGCGATGTAGCTGACGTCGCCGACGATCTCGAAGCCGAACGGGAGCCCCTTGCGTGCCTTGAGCGAGTAGACCTGAATGACCGAGTCGGGGGACGTGTTCGAGGTGCTCTGGAGCCCCGTGTTCGGGTCGACCGAGCCCTGCGTCCCGAGGTGCCAGTACTGGACCCCACCCGCCGTCGCGTCCTGGTTGATCTTCGTGTAGCTCGCTTCGATGCTGAACTCGAACCCGCCGAAGCCGGTGGTGCGCGCCGGATGGAACGCCGTGGGGGCGATGGCGAAGCCGAGCTCCGAGACCATATTCTGGAACGGGAGGTTGTTGGGCTGGCAGGCGAGGGCGTTGAGGTTCGGGGTGACCGTAGGGTGTGCCGCCTTGAGCGCGTTGTACGCTCCCAGCGGGTTCGAGGCGACCGTTTGACAGGTGAAGTTCTTGGGGAGCCCGCTAGGTTGGGTGATGAACCGCTCTGGCGTTGGGTCCATGTTGTCGGCCCGGGCCGTAGCCGCGAGGAGAGTCGACTGGAGCGCGAAGGCCGCGACCGCCGGGAGCACAGCCGATGCGAAGGCACGCGACCCGCTGCCGAGCGCTGCCCTCCTCACACGAGTGACCATAGCCAAGTCCTACACCGACCCTCGTTTGATCGCGAGCGCGAGTTATCGCACGGGTTGGAAGGGGCGGCTAAGGTGCCCCGTCGATGGCCCACCGTCTCCGTGCCGCCCCCCCGGCCGTCCCGATTCACGTGGTCCTCGTCGAGCCCGAGATCCCGCCCAATACAGGCAATATCGCGCGTCTCACGGCCGCCACCGCGGCCCCACTGCACCTGGTAGGGAAGCTCGGGTTCCGCATCGATGCGCAGAGTGTGCGACGGGCAGGGGTCGACTACTGGGACCTCGTTGACCTCCGGCAGCACCTCGATTTCGCCCACTTCCTCCACGCCTTCCGCGCCGAGTCCCCCACGGGCAAGCTCCATTTGTTCAGCGCCAAGTGCACGAAGAGCTACCTCGACGCCGGGTATGCCCCGGGGGACGCGCTGGTCTTCGGCAAGGAGAGCGTGGGGCTCTCCGAGGACCTCTTGGCGCAGCATGCCGATCGGGTCGTGGGCATCCCGACCCTGGGGGCGGTGAGGTCGCTGAACCTCGCGAACGCGGTGGGTATCGCGATGTTCGAGGCGCTCAGGGCGACGGGGGCGCTGGCGAAGACGTACGTCGACTGAGGCCTACTCGAACGCGGCGATCCCGGTCACTTCCTGCCCCAGGATGAGCGTGTGGATGTCGTGCGTCCCCTCGTAGGTCGACACCGTCTCGAGGTTACAGAGGTGGCGCATGATGGGGTACTCGAGCGTCACGCCGTTGCCCCCCAGGACGTCGCGGCAGACGCGGGCTATCTCCAGCGCGGCTCGCACGTTGTGGCGCTTGATCATGCTGACGTGACCCGGCTTCAGCTTCCCCTCGGTCTTCAGGTGCGACAGCTCCATCGCCTGGAGCTGCATGTTCGTGATCTGCGTCAGCATCTCGGCAAACTTCGCCTGCACGAGCTGGTGCGAGGCGATGGGCTTGCCTGCGAACTGGACCCGGTGCTTGGCGTAGTCGACGGCGCAGTCGAAGCAGGCGCTCGCGGCCCCGATGACCCCCCACGCGATGCCGAAGCGGGCCGACGTCAGGCACGACAGCGGCCCCTTCATCCCCTTCACACCGGGCAGGATCGCGTCCTTCGGGATGCGCACGTCCTCGAGGATCAGCTCGCTCGTGACGCTCGCCCGCAGGCTCATCTTCTTGTGGATCAGCCGTGCCTCGAACCCCTTCGTGTCGGTCGGCACCAGGAACCCGTGGACCTGACCGTCGTGGCCGCCGAGCTTCGCCCAGATGAGGGCCACCTTCGCGATGTTGCCGTTCGTGATCCAGCGCTTGGTGCCGTTCAGGACGTACGAGTCACCGTCGTCGATCGCGACGGTACGCATTCCCGACGGGTTCGACCCCCAGTCGGGCTCGGTCAGCCCGAAGCAGCCGATGACCTCCCCCTTCGCCATGGCCGGCAGGTAGCGCTCCTTCTGCGCCTCCGAGCCGAACGCATGGATCGGGTACATGACGAGCCCTCCCTGCACGCTCGCCAGGCTCCGCACACCCGAGTCGCCGCGCTCCAGCTCCTGCATCACGAGGCCGTAGCCCACGTTGCTCAGCCCCGCGCAGCCGTAGCCCGTGAGGTTGCACCCGAAGAGCCCCAGCTCGGCGATCTCGGGGATCAGCTCCTTGGGGAACGTGCCGGCCTCGAAGTGGTCGGCGATCTTCGGGAGCACGCGGGCGTCGACGAAGGCACGCACAGTCGACTGGATGGCGCGTTCCTCGGGGGTGAAATGGCGTGAGAGGTCGAAGAAGTCGGGCATGGCGAGACGGTCCTAGCATACGGGCCAGGCCTCGCGCGTCTGTGGCGCCGGAGTGGCGGGGATGGGGAGGCGCACAGGTGCGGCTTGTCGGGCGGAGAGGTGAGTCTGAGGGGGTCGACAGGTGAGTCTTGTCGGGTCCACAGACGCATCTGTGGAGGGGCACAGGTGAGTCTTGTCGGGTCCACAGAGGAGTCTTGTCGGGT